>ERZ761607.1148-NODE-1148-length-35167-cov-12.551293_pt1 | contig 35167 bp, 20 predicted proteins | sample MGYA00511164_ERZ761607 | MGnify/ENA primary metagenome ERZ761607 (study PRJEB28899, sample SAMN02445080) | bioreactor sludge metagenome | biome: EBPR sludge | place: Australia: Brisbane, Thorneside Wastewater Treatment Plant | collected 2011-06-22 ... | reverse complement strand
CGTCGGCACATGCCGGAGTGGCGTCGGCACATGCCGGAGTGGCGTCGGCACATGCTGGAGTGAGCCCGGCATGTGTCGGAATGAATCCAGCACATGCTGGATTCATTCCGACAAGCCTCCTCGCGGCCTGACGGCGCGCCGGGTGCGCCTGATTAACCCGTTGAAAATCAATCTTTTGCCATGCCGACCTGGTCCAGCGGAGTGACTTGGTCCTCCGGCGCCCTTTGGGGTCCGGCCACGGGGCCGGACCCGTTTAGAAACCGCGACAGAAACCATAAACACCGTAAAAACATGAGACGTAAACATTACTTCCCTTATCGTGTCTCCGAGCGCCCGGCGTGGTTCCACAACCTGGCCACGCAACTGCTGGTGGTGAACCCCGTGCTGGGCGTGGACACGGTCAAACTCAATGCCCGCGTGGCCGACGCGCTCTACTGTGAATACCTCTGCGGCCCCTGGCTGACCTGGGCGCGCGGCAATGGCGAGACGGCCACGGCGGCGGTGGAGACGCTCTACCGGGGGGAGGGCGGGGGCGCGTTTGACCCGCCCGTGTTCACCCCGCCGCCGCTGCCCGGCGCGCTCGCCGGTCTGCACTGGCCTGCCACCGACTTCCTCAGCTCAACAACCTCCTGATGTGCATGACACGCTCTGGGCGATAAGCCGTGTTCATGCGATGGAAAACCACGAATGGACACCAATGAGCACGAATTTTGGAGGCATCATGTCAGGTGAGCTGAAGCGCCGGGAGATCACCCCTGGGTGATGCCCCCATCCCTATCTTCCCCGCATGGATTCGTGTCCATTCGTGTCCATTCGTGGTGCAACTTCATCGTTACGGATAAGGGAGGCGGCAGGCCGCCAATGGGTGGTCGTCCAGCAGATCGGCTGAAGCCTGGACACCAGCGGATCAGCGCGCCGCCACGCCGGCTTTGATTTTTTTTTCGCCGGTGCGCAGGATTTCGAGGGCGTTCAAGACGGGGCATGAATCCGGCGACGGGCTGGCCGTGGTCTGTGTCTATTGCCGGGGGGCGGTTTCCTCCGCCGCCAGTGAGGCGCAGAGGATTTCATTGTCATTGCGGACAAAGACGTGGCGGTTGGCAAAGGCCGGCGGAGCCCAGGCGCAATCCCTGCCCGCGAACGGAGTGGTGGGCTTGATCAAAAGAGCGCGGCCAAGCTCTTGATAACCCTTCGGAGTAAGTTGGGCGCGGATGAGGTTGCCTTGATCGGTGAAGAGGAAGAAGGCGCCCGCATCATCAATGGGTATAAGGTGGATGGCGGCGCCGCCCTTGCGGCTGGTGATGGTGGTGTCACGCCAGATGATCTCTCCTGTCTTGGCAGCGAGACAAACGAGTTCGCCGTTCAATTTGGCGGAGTAGATGTGATCGCCCCGCAAGCAGGGCGACCCGGTATTGGTGAGCAGCCGCTTGGGAGCGGCAACGTCCTTTCCGGGCCAGAGCATGGTGGCCGTTGGCTCGGAAGTGCTGAGTTCAAACATCACACCGCTGATGAGCAGGCGGTTGTTGTCAAAAACAGGAGTCGGCACCGAATCATTGTTGCTGGTGGTCATCGGTTCCCTCCACCACGGCTCGCCTGTGACGGGATCCAGCGAGGTGACGGAGTCGTCCGTCCAGACGATGAGCTGCCGCTCTCCGCCAGCCTCCACGATCAGCGGCGAGCTGTTGGACACGCGCTCATCAACTGCCCGCCAGATTTCTTTGCCTGATTTCTTGTCGAGCGCGATCACACAAGCCCCCGGCTTGGTCTCGATGAAGGCGATGAGCCGGTCTCCATCAATCAAGGGTGAGCCGCGGCACTGCATGTCACGCACCTGGTATTTTTGCCGCGGATCATAGTCCCAGAAGACGGCGCCGGTGGCCGCGTCAAGACAGTGAACTCGACTGTTGGCTCCCACCGTGAAAACACGGCCAGCTTCGACAACCGGTGTCGGCGTGGGACCCCCGCCCTGCCCGGGAACGAAAGCCCATTCAGGATAAGCGACGTCGTACGCATAAGACCAAAGGACTTCGCCGGTCACGGCGTCAAAACAGCGAACGCGTTCCCTTGCGTCTGGTTTGGCCAGTTCCGCATCCGTGAGGAACACCCGGCCTTCGGCCACGGCCGGTGAGGACCAGCCCGGACCAGACGGCTGTCGCCAGCGAATTTTCAGGCCCTCCGGGGGTATGGAATTGAGCAGGCCGGTTTCACGCCAGACGTTGTCGCGTTTGAGACCGCGGAATTGCGGCCAGTCGTCAGACCATGCCTCCGCTGGAAATGACAACAAAGCGGCGACCACCGCCCATCGGAGCGAGGCAGCGGGATTCAGGATTTGGAATCGGTCCATTTCTCAATGGAACTTCACGGGATGAGCGCCTGCAGCAAATCTTTCGGCGGCGGGTTAGCGGGCGGCGACGCCGGCTTTGATTTCCTTCTCACCGGTGCGGAGGATTTCGAGGGCGTGGAGGGTGGGGAGGGTGCCTTCTTTTGTTGTGGGTTCGATCTCCACGGTGAGGGTTTCGGTGACGGGGATGCCGGTGAAGGTTTCGATGCGGGCGGCGGGCGTGGCGGCGAGGTCGAGGGCGGTGGCGACGGGTTTGCCCTGAAGCTTGATGGTGAAGGGGCGCTGGTCTTCCTGGGCGGTGAAGTGGAGGCGGACTTCGTAGGTCTGGGAGGCGTCGCCGGGGTTGAGCAGGGGGATTTCCAGCTTGCTGAGGCCTTTGGCGCCGGAGGCGTAGAGCCAGGGGGTGTCGGTGCCGGCGATGGCGAGGGTTTCCTCGTTCACGTCGTAGAAGGCGCCGTCTTTGGCAAAGGTGTGGGTGAGCTTCAACGGCAGGTCAATGCCGGTGCGGGAGGAGGGGCGCGGGTAGCCGAGCCAGAGCTTGCCGTGGGCGTCGCGCCGGTCGCCGGGGGCGCCGAGGTTAAGGGCCATGTGGCGGACGGGCAGGAGGTCGCCGGCGGCGCCATAGACGCCCCACTTCATGCGGCTCTGCTCGCGCGGCTCGAAGACGAGGGTGGAGGCGATGGAGAAGAGGCAGACGCAGCCGGCGCTGGCCTCGGGGACCATGACGAGGCCGTTGGCGGGGATGGTGTTGATCCAGCAGCCGAGGCGCTGGCCGCCGAAGTGCTCGGTGCCTTCGTCGGCGTCGAGGTTGTAAAAGGCGGTGGTCTTGGAGCGGTAAAACATGAGGTGGGCGGTGGCGGAGATGGCGCCGCAGTGGTGGCCGGGGCGGGAGAACAGCCAGGGTGTCTCCTCGCCGGTGAGGGGGTGCTGGCGGGTCTTGGGGGCGCCGGTGTAGAGGTCGTAACCCCAGGGCTCGGCGATGATCTCGTTGTTGATGACGGTGGGGCGGCTTTTGTAGTTGGCGTCCTTGGCCCAAAGCTTGCTGCCTTTTTCGGCGTCAAGCACGACGAGGCGGCGGCGCTCGAATTCGCCGGCGAGGTACTGCTCCCAGTAGTGGCCGTTGGCGTTGGCGCCGCCGAGGACGAGGTGGCCGTTGTGGTAGATGAGGGTGAGGCTGCCGCCGCCGGCGCCGATCTCGCTGCAGTCGGTGACATCCACGGGCTGGGCCCAGGCTTTGACGCCGGTCTTGGCGTCGAGGGCGGTGGCCATGCGGACGTCGGCGGCTTTGAGGCGCTCTTCGGCGCGCGCGCGCTCTTTGCCGGTGAGTTTGACGAGCTCGGTTTTGTCGGCGTTGAGGAGGTCGTCGCGCTGCTCGGGGGTGAGGGAGGCGTCCACGAAGAAGACGCGTCCGTCGCCGATGGCGATGGTGACGTGGGAGATGTATTGGCCTTGGTGACGCCAAAGGAGCTTTTGAGTGGCGACTTCGTAGGCGAAGATGGCGTCGCTGGCCTGGGCGGCGGCGCGGCTGCGGCGGGCGCGGACGGCGGCGAGCTCTTTGCGGTCGGTGACGGCGCCGTAGAGGATGCCGTCTTCGTAGGCGAGGTAGCCCCATTGTTTGTCGGGCTGGAGGTCCTGGGCGGGGAGCTTGAACTGGTGGACGATCCTGCCGGTGGCGGCGTCGAACTGGAGGCAGTGGTCCTCGATGGCGACGAAGAGGTGGTCGTCGCTGGCGGCCATGTTGCCGGGTTCGTAGGCGCCTTTGAGGCCGTGGCGGAGGGCGCCGGGATTGTCCACCTCCCAGAGGAAGCGGCCGTTGAAGGCGTCGTAGGCCATGACGGACCACTCGCCCTGGATGAAGAGGCGTCCGTTGGTGGAGATGGGGCCGACGGCGCCGACATGGCGGTTGACCATCTTGCCGGGGCCGGGGTCGCCATACCAGAGGACGCTGAGGCCGCCCTTGATGCGCTCATCCTTGTTGCTGGAGGTGTTGGCGGCGTTGCCGTATTGATGCGACCAGGAATCGGCGCCAGGCAATGCGGCGCGGGTGAGAAGGGTGAGGCTGTCTTTGCTTTCGAGCCTGGCTTTCTCCTCAAGCAGGCCGGTGGCTTTGATCCACTCGGCGACGCTGGCTTTGGCTGCGGCCTGGCGGTCGGCAGGAGCGCTGGCGGGCAGGCCGAGGGCCATGACGCCGCCGATGGGTTTCAAGACGCGGGCGACTTCCTGCGGGAGGCCGGGCATTTTGCCGGTGAGCAGGAGGTGGTCGGAGACGATGAGGTTGGCGAAGTAACTGGCGTGCGGGATGACGCTGAGGTCGAGGTGGTCAATGACGATGCGCGAGCCGTAGAGGCCGGTGCGGGCGAGGGTCTCTCGGGCGGTGCGGACTTTTTCGGCGTCGGGCTCGAGGCCATAAACCTTGAGCGTGCTGCGCTGGGCGATCTCCCAGGCGAGGCGGCCCTGCTCGCTGCCGATGACGAGGCAGTAGCCGTCGGTGACGCCGCTCTGCGCGAGGGCTTGTTCGGCGGCTTCGGCGTAGAGCGTGGTGAGGTCGTCCTGCGGGAAGGGATTCTTTTCGAGGGAGGGTGTTTGCGCGAGCTGCGGCAGGCTTTGGCCGGTGGAGGCGAAGGCATAGACTTTGCCTGAGGTGGTGCTGACGAGGAGGTGGCCGTCGGAGGCGGCGAGGCCGCGGGCTTCGCCTTCGACGGCGGTTTTCCAGGTTTGCTCGCCGGTGGCGGCATTGAGGCAGAGCACTTCGCCTTTGCCGCCGACGACGAGGGTGTCGCCCGCGAGGATGAGAGCGGACTCGTGCGGAATGGGTTTGCTCCACTTGATGCCGGCTTCTTTGAATTCCTCCAGGCGCTTCCGGTAGCTGGCGAGTTGGGCTTTTTTGGTTTCGTAATCCACCCGCAGCGGCTCGTATTTCTGGGCGGCCTTGGCGAGGGCTGCCTCGGCTTTGGCGGCATCACCGCCGCTGGCTTTGGCCTCTTTGAGGGCTTTTTCGGCGGCGGCTACGGTCTTGAGTTCGGCGAGGGCGGGGTGCTTGCGCAGGTCGCCATTGAGCTTGTAGGCTTTCATTTCCAGGTCGTGCCGCTCCTGGGTGCTGCGGGCGTGGGCATCGCGGTCAATGGCGGTGATCTCCTTGCCGTTGGCCATGAAGCCGGCGCTGCCGGAAAAGGTCATCTGGGTGCCGCGAAACCAGGCGTAGCCGGTTTTGCCGGTCTTTTGATCGAGCGCCAGGACCTGGTGCTCGCCGACGGCGAGGATCTGGTCGTCCACCAGCATGGCCTGGGAGCCGCCGATCTGGCCGCCGGCGTCGCTGCGCCATCCGGGGGAAGGTTTGTTGACGGGCTTGCCCGTGTGGCGGTCGAAGGCCATGGCCAGAGCGCGGCCAGACGGGACGAAGAGCAGGTCTTTTGTGGCCAGCAGGTAACCCTGGGGCGAGAGGTCGCTGCGCCCCGCGTCCTGCTGGCTGATGGTGTCGTTCTTCCAAATCACCTTGCCGGTGGCGGCCTCGACGGCATGGACGAAGACCTTTTCATGCGGGAAAACGCCCGCGCCAAAGAAGGCCACGCCGTCATCCACCAGCACGCCGGTGCGGATGGGCCAGCGCGAGATCATGCGGCCGCGGGCAAGCACGCGCTCGTCGTCCGGTCCGGCGCGCAGACGCCAGACGAGGGCGCCGGTGGCGGCGTCGAGGCAGTAGGCGTGGCCGTCGTCAGAGCCGACGTAGATTTTGCCATCGGCGATCATGGGCGCGAGGCGGATGGGGCCGTCCGTGAAGAAAGCCCACAGCTCTTTGCCAGTGGCGAGATCCTGGCAGTAGAGCCGCCCGTCCACCGAGGAGCCAAAATACACGCGCCCGCCGGCGATGGCGGTGTGGAAGACATCGTCAAAGCGGATGCGGTTTTCCAGCACCATGCCTTCGATCTCGCGGCCATCCTCGCCGGGCCAGGCCAGGTCAGGGGCCACGGGGGAAGCAAACGTCCACCGCGGCTGCAAGGGAGTGGCGAGCGGCTGCTGGGTATGGCCGACGCGGCTGGCATCGTGGAGATAGGTGGGCCAGTCGGCCAGGAGGGGGGCGGCGAGCAGGCAGAGCGGGAGCAGGAGGCGGTTCATGGCGGAGGACAAATTACGGCTCCGGGATGAGCGGCATTTCTCTGGAAGGAGGGTTTGGCGGACAAACCCGCCCGGCAGTGAATGTGCGGAGCGCCTGAGCGCATTGTTTGCGCCACCGCGAACGCCGCCGTTGACCGGTCCGCTTTTCTTGCCAAGACGATGAGAAGCCCCCTCCATTCCTTGCAAGCCGACCTTTCCTCCGCCCCCCGCACCGAGCGCGCCATCTACCGCACCATCCCCGTCCGTGATCTCGACGGCGACGCGCTTTTGGCACTGAGCAAGCAGATGAAACTCTCCCTCTCCCGGGCAGACATGGAGGCGGTGCAAAAGCTCTACATGGAAGAAGGCCGCGAGCCGACCGATGTGGAGCTGGAGGTCATCGCCCAGACCTGGAGCGAGCATTGCAAGCACCGCATTTTCAACGCCCGCATCGAGCACACGCTGAATGGCGTGCCGGAGGTGGTGGACAGCCTTTTCAAAACCTACATTCGCGCCACCACGGAGCGCATCATGGAGCAGAAGCCGGACTTCGTGCTCAGCGCCTTTGTGGACAACGCGGGATTCGTGAAGCTGGATGACGACAAGGCCGTGTGCCTGAAAGTCGAGACGCACAACCACCCCAGCGCCATCGAGCCCTACGCGGGCGCGAACACCGGCCTCGGCGGTGTGATCCGCGACATCCTCGGCGCGGGCAAGGGCGCGAAGCCGGTGGCCAGCCTGGATGTCTTCTGCTTCGGCCCGCCGGACACCAAGCAGGAAGACTTGAAGGCGAAGGACGTGATCCACCCGCTCGGCGTCATGCGCGGCGTGGTGCGCGGTGTGCGCGACTATGGCAACCGCATGGGCATCCCCACGGTGAACGGGGCCATTCAGTTTGACGACAGCTTCATCTACAACCCGCTCGTCTTCTGCGGCACGGCGGGCGTCATTCCCATCAAGGACATCGCCAAGGAAGTGAAGCCCGGTCACCTGCTCATCGCCGCCGGCGGGCGCACGGGCAAGGACGGTCTGAAAGGCGCCACTTTCAGTTCGGCGGAGCTGACCACCGACTCGCACGAGGAGGACCAGACCGCCGTGCAGATCGGCAACCCGATCGAGGAGAAAAAGGTGGCCGACTTCGTCCTCGCCGCGCGCGAGGCGGGTCTCATTGAGTTCGTCACCGACTGCGGCGCTGGCGGCTTTTCCAGCGCGGCGGGCGAGATGCTCAGCGAGGTGGGCGGGGAGGTGTGGCTGGAGAACTGCCCGCTCAAGGAGCCCGGCCTGGAGAGCTGGCAGGTGTTCATTTCCGAGTCCCAGGAGCGCATGGTCATGGCCGTGGAGGAGCAAAACCTGCCCGCCCTGCAAAAGCTGGCCGACACCTGGCAGAGCGAGATGTTTGTGCTGGCCAAAGCCGATGGCGGCAAGCGCCTGAAAGTCTGGCATCACGGCCATGCGGTGTGTGATCTGCCCGTGGAAAAACTGCACGGCGCGCCCCGCCGCGAGATGCGCGCGCATTGGCGGCAGCCGGAGGCCAAGACACCGAAGATCAGCGTCCGCCCCGAGTCCTGGACCCAGGTGCTGAAGACATTGCTGGCCGACTTCGCCATCGTCTCGCGCGAGCCCATCATCCGCGAGTATGACCACGAGGTGCAGGGCAACACGATTTTAAAACCCCTCGCCGGAGCCAGTGGTGATGCGCCGCAAGACGGCTCCGTAATCGCCGTGGATGGCAGCCGCCAGCTCGTGGCCCTGGCCTGCGCCTTGCTGCCCGAGTGGGGCAAGGCCGACCCGCACGCCATGGGGCGCGCCTGCGTGGATGAGTGCGTGCGCCAGCTCGTGGCCATGGGCGCGAACCCGCGGCGCATCGCCATCCTCGACAACTTCTGCATGGGCAACCCCGACAACGAGCGCGAGCTCGGCGCGCTGGTGGAATGCACGAAAGGCATGGCCCAGGCCGCGCTGGCGTATGGCGCGCCTTTCGTCTCCGGCAAGGACAGCTTTTACAATTACTTCATCACTGACGAAGGCCCTGTCTCCATCCCGGTCACACTTCTGGTCAGCGGCTTCGGCGTCATTGAGGACGCCTCGCATGTCGTTGGCGCGTCACTGCGCCGCGCGGGCAGCAAGCTCTGCCTGCTCGGCAAAACCACGGTGGGTCTGCGCGGCAGCGTCTTCGCCAAGCACGCCCAGGGTGCCGGTCTCAATGGCGCGCCCGCCTGGGATGACGCCGAGGCTTGGGCGTCTTACGGGCGTTATTATGAACTCGTGAAAAAGGGTGCCATCCTCGCCGCGCACGATCTGTCGGAAGGCGGTCTCGCTGTGGCCCTGGCCGAGATGGCCTTCAGCGGCAAGGCGGGCATCAAGATCGAGCTGGAAAACGTGCCCGCCGACAAGGCCTGCACCACCGCCGAAGTGCTCTTTGGCGAGACACCGGGCCGCCTCCTCATCGAGGTCGCACCCGAGCATGTCGAGGGGGTGAAACTGGCCGGCGGAGTCATCATCGGCGAGAGCACCGGCGAGCGCTGGCTGCACATCACCCAGCGCGGCACCACGCTCATTGACAGCTCGATCGCCGATCTCAAACCGCTCTGGAAGGAAGGTCTGGCGCGCTGGTATTGAGCCAAAGAAAAACCGGCCGGTGGCGCGTGAGCCAGCGGCCGGTTTTCCAAAAAGCCTCACGCGCCGCCAGGTCAGGGGAAGTTGACCTGGTTGTTGGTTCCGACAAAGACGTTGTTGCCCTGGGTGAAGCTGTCCGCCCCGCCCGCGCCGCCGTCCACCAGCAGCCCGCTGAAGAAGTTGTTGCCGGCGTTTGCCACCACGGGGTTCGAGCCGATGATCACGGTGTCGTCCCCCGCTCCGGTGAGGATTTTCACCATGCCGAACCAGCTGCTGAAAGCGCTGCTGCCTCCAAGCGTGTCAACGTTGACCTGGTCATTGCCCGCGCCCGTGTCGAGAGAGAAGGCGCCGCGCACGAAAACGTCGTGGATGTCTATATCCGCGTTTCCAGCTCCGAGCAGAATGTTGACCGCGGAATTGAACGTGGATTCTCTGATGATGATGTTTTCATTCTCCCCGGCGAGCGCGCCGGCCTTGTGGTTCACAATGCCATGCACAAGGGTGTCTGTGTAGTAGCTGGTGAAAGTTCCCGCGCCGAAGTTGGTCGTGACCGCGCCATTGACCGAAAGGCGCGTGGTGCTGGTTCCGTCAACATTTCCCAGCGCGAAGGTGTCTGTTCCGGAGCCGCCATTGTAGGTGACAGGGCCGACGGTGCCGGAGTCTGGGCGATAATAGAGGGTGTTGCCGCCCGCCCCGGTGTTGAAGACGGTGGATTTGTTGATGATCAGGGAGGTGCTCTGCGCCTGCAGGACGTCCGATCCAGAGCCTCCGCTGAAGTTGACACCGCCGCCGATGTAAACACTGCCGCCTTCAGCGAGCAGGACATTGGTTCCGTTGCCGAGCTTGGTGTTGATGCTGCCGAGGATGGTGAATTGCGGACTGTCGAGCACGATCTGATCGGTGCCGTCGGAGCCGTTCACCAAAAGGCTGCCGCCAATGAAGGAGGACGCGGTGCCGGCAAGCTGGACATTGTTGTTCGCGCCTGCGCCCATGTTGAATGTGGAGGATCCCATCACATTGAGGGATGTGCCTCCGAAGCTGAAAATGTCGATCCCCGTGCCGCCATTGAGCACGAGCGAGCCGGCCAGCAGCGTGCTGTTGACATCCGCAATGAAAGTACTGGTGCCGTTGCCGGCGGAGAAATTGAGCTGTCCGGTGACGAGCAGATCGTGTGAGTCCTGAAGAGCAAGGTCATCATCTCCCGTGCCGCCTTTGACGACGAGGGAAGTGCCAGTCAAGCTCCCGTCCGTCACCAGTGTGGTAGTGTTCGCGCCGTTTTTGAGGTCGAAGGTGACGGTGCTGGTGGCGGTCATCTGCGAGTTCACATTCACGGCGTCCGTGCCGTTGCCGCCGATGACGGAGACGGTGGAGCCGAAGTGCAGTACGTCCGCCATGTTGTTGCCCAGGTTGACGCTCAGGTCGGCCAGACTCGTGCTGAAGACGGTTGGCACGGTGATGATCGCGAGACCGGAGTTGATGTTGAAGGAGGACGCTCCTCCGGCGGTGCCGGTGTTCTTCACGACCAGGGAGCCGCCGGCGACGGAGAAGCGCGCGACATTCGCGTTGAAATTGTCATTGCCGGTTCCCAGGTCCACGTTCAGCCCCTTGAGGAACACCTGCTCTCCGCTGGCGCCCGAGATATTGACCGTGTCGTTGCCGCCGCCGCCGAGGATTTTCACCAGGCCGCCATAAGTGGCGCTTTGCGTGGTGTTCAGGGTGTCGTTCCCCTCGCCCAGGTTGATGGTGGTGGCTCCGGTGACCTGCAGATTCTGCGCCGAGACCGTGCCCATCACGATGACATCGTTGCCGTTGCCCATGTTGATGGTCAGCGCTTTCAGCACAAGGCCGCTGGGCGTGCCGGAGGGCGAGATGTCGAGCCTGTCGTTGTTGTCCCCCAGGTTGGCCACGATGGCGCTCTGCGCCGGGATGTTGAAGCCCCCGGCCTGGGGGGCGCCGTTGTTGAGGATGTAGCTGGTGCCGGCAAGCGGGTCAGTGATGGTCCACATGCCGGTGGAGGGCACATGGGTGATGCCGATGCCGTTGTCGGAGGCGTCGCCCGTGATGGTGAGCACGCCGCCCGCAGTGGAGAGGATGACGGTGCCCGCAGGGGCGATTTTTTGCTCAAGAGGTTCGAGGCTGGAGGGCATGGGGAAGAATTTCTCGCTCATAATTGCGCGGAGAATAGCCAGCCCGCGCGCGCAATGTAAATCCCAAATCCAGGCAAAGGTGAATTTTTTGCCACACACCCATCCAGTCCCCGTTGTCCGCTCTCCTCAGAATCCCCACGACAGGCCGATGGTGAAGCCCAGGCTGTCCAGGCCGGGGTTCGGGTCGGTGGCGCCGCCGTTGGAGAGGTGCTGGAACATCAGCCCGCCGCGCACCTGCACGCTCTCGCGCAGGGTGTAGCTCATGCCGGAGGCGGCGAACCAGTTCAGCGTGAAATCCTGCCCCTGGCCGCCGCGCACGCCCTGGGAGTCCAGCCAGCCCGCGCCGCCGCCCACCTGGAGGTAAAGTGACCACTGCCCTCCGGCGGACCAGTATTCAAACGACGGCGCGCCCATGACGCCGAAGTAATGATTCTCCGCGCCGGTCTCGAACCACTGGCCGAGCAGGGTGAGCCGGTTGCGGAAGACCAGGGCGGAGCCGCCGTCAAAATGCAGCCCCAGCACCTCCGGCGAGCGCCAGGAGAGCATGACCGGGACCGAGCCGTAATCGAGCGGCGTGCTGCCGCCCACCTTTCCCAGCCAGCCGGTTTCAAAATCCAGCGCGTGACGCTCATACCACGGCGTGTCCGGCACGGGCGCCACGGTGGGAGAAAGCGGCGGATCACCGGCATGCAGCGCGCTGGTGACGAGACAGGCAAGGATGGGGAGCGGGTGTTTCATGGGAGAGTTCGCTTGCGGTTGACGCGTGTAAAATACGCCCGTCAGCGGTGGAGCGCCAGCGTGCCTTTGCCTAAAAGCCTCCCGCCCGCCGGATCAGGCGGGGCCGCGCTTGATGCGTTTGCATTGCCCCCGGTTCCTGGGTTATGAGGCGGGTGTGAGTGACGACTTGTTTTCCCCCGCAGACACCGCGCCCGCGCAGGTGGAGGCGGCGCCGGACGCGCCGCTGGCCTCGCGCATGCGGCCGCGCTCCCTGGCCGAGTATGCCGGGCAGGGGCACATCCTCGGCGAGGGGAAGCTGCTGCGCAGGGCGGTGGAGGCGGACCGCTTCTCCTCCCTCATCCTCTACGGGCCGCCGGGCGTGGGCAAGACGACGCTGGCGCACATCATCAGCCTGGAGACAAAGGCCCGCTTCGTGACTTTGAGCGGCGTGGAGAGCAGCGTGGCGGACATCCGCAAGGAGGCCGAGGCCGCCGCCAGGCTGCGCAAGCTCAACGGCCAGGGCACCATCCTCTTCGTGGACGAGATCCACCGCTTCAACAAGGCGCAGCAGGATGTGCTCCTCCCGCATCTGGAGCGCGGCACCCTGCGCTTCATCGGCGCCACGACGCACAACCCCTTCTTTTATGTCAACAGCCCGCTGGTCAGCCGCTCGCAGGTCTTCACCCTGGAGCCGCTGGACGTGGAGGCTCTGGAGTCGCTCATGGCGCGCGCGCTGGCGGACGCGGAGCGCGGCCTGGGCGGGCGCGGTGCGGTGTTGACGCCGGAGGCGGCGCGGCACCTGGCCACCGTGGCGGACGGGGACGCGCGCAAGTGCCTCAACGCGCTCGAACTTGCCGTGCTCTCCACCCCGCCCGGCGCGGACGGGCGCGTGCTCATTGACCTGGCCGCGGCGGAGGAGTCCGTGCAGCAGAAGACCGTGGTCTATGACGGCGACGGCGACGCGCACTACGACACCGCCAGCGCCTTCATCAAATCCATGCGCGCCTCCGACCCGGACGCGGCGGTTTACTGGCTGGCCAAAATGCTCCACGCCGGGGAGGACATCCGCTTCATCGCGCGCCGCATCGTCATCGCCGCCAGCGAGGACGTGGGCCTGGCGGACAGCAACGCCCTGCGCGTCGCCATGGCCGCGCAGCAGGCGGTGAAGGTCATCGGCATGCCTGAGGCGCGCATCATCCTCAGCCACGCCGTCATCTACATCGCCACCGCGCCGAAAAGCAACCGCGCCTACGCGGCCATCAATGCCGCGCTCGAGGATGTGAAAAACGCCCGCACGCTGCCTGTGCCGAAGCATCTGCGCGACTCGCACTACAAAGGCGCGAAGCAGTTCGGCCACGGCGAGGGCTACCTCTACCCGCACGACTTCGAGGGCGGCTTCGTGCCCCAGCGCTGCCTGGAGGGCGGGCGCGTCTATTATGAGCCGACCACCAACGGCCTGGAGGGCCGCATCAAGGAGCGGCTCGATCATTACCGCAGGCAATGGGAGGCCGCCGCCAATTCAGAGGCCGCCGCCAATGCCGGAGGCGAGGCCTGACTTGCCAGCGCGCCTTTCCCGGCCTGATTCAGCCACGCACACGCCATGCCCATCTACGAGTTCTACTGCCCGGACAACCACAAGCTCTACCAGTTCCTCGCGCGCACCGCCGCCCAGCGCGACGTGGTGCCGCGCTGCCCGGACAACCCCGCCTTCAAGCTGCAAAAGCAGGTCAGCCGCTTCGCCATCATCGGCAAGGCGAAGGAGGACGACGGCCAGGATCCCTTCGCCGGACTCGATGACGAAAAGATGGAGGCCATGATGTCCGGGCTGGAGGGGGACATGGGCGCCCTCGACGAGGAAAACCCCGACCCGCGCCAGCTCGGACGCCTCATGCGCCGGATGACCGATTTCATGGGCGGCAAAACCCCGCCCATGCTGCTCGAAATGGCGCGCAGGCTCGAGGCCGGGGAGGACCCGGAGAAGCTCGAGGGCGAGTTCGGCGGCATGGACGAGGGCGGGGAAGGGGAGGCGCTCTTTGCCGAGATGAAAAAAATGATCCGCCACGCCCGCGGCCCCGCGCGGGATCCCAAACTCTACGAGATGTCGGACTGGCTGCTGGAGTCGTGACGCCGCGCGGGAAATGCTTGCCGCCGCCGGGCGGCGGAGTTTGGTTCCGGCCATGAGGATGCGCGTCCGCCTTGCCTGCTGCCTGCTCCTGGCCGGACACGCAGCCCCGTGCCAGGAGCCGCCGGCCATGAGGCTGGACTTCCCCACCGCGAACCGCGCGCTGCTCGGGGACAAGCCGGAGGCATTCTTCATGGGCGTGGACCGGGGCGGGAGCCGCGTCTGGCAGGGCGGCTCCTTTGGCTTCACGCGCGCCCCCCTTCTCCACGAGGGCGGGGAAATTTTCACCCAATTCCACGAGGGCACGGACATCGCCCCGGTGGAGCGCGCTGCGGACGGGACCCCGCTCGACGAGGTGCGCGCCATGGCGGACGGCACCGTCGTTTTCCGCGAGGAGCGCGGCGGCAGCGGCTATGGCAATCAAGTGCTGCTGCGCCATGACTGGGACTGCGGCCCCGTCTTCACACGCTACGCGCATCTCAGCAGCGTGGCGGTGGCGCCCGGCGAGCGCGTGCGGCGCGGGCAAAAGCTCGGCGTGCTCGGCAGCTCGGGCGGCCGTTTCGAGGCCGCGCGCGCCCACCTGCACGCCGAGGCCGCGCTCATGCTCAGCACGGCGGAGGCCGCCCCCGCGCGTTATGAATCCATGAACATGGCCGCGCTGAACCTCGAGGACCTGCTGCGCGCCTCCCAAAACGGCGTCCTGGACATCTCCGCCCATGCGCGCGCGCTGCCCGTGGATTTCATCATCGAGACTCCCCGCACCGGTCGGCCCGGCCTCCTGCGCAGGCATCCCTGGCTGGAGGCCGCGGCGCATGGCGGTCCCGCCGCCGGCTGGCGCATCCACTTCACCGCCTGGGGCTTCCCCGCGCGGTTCGAGCCGCTGTCAGAAAAGCCCGCCGCTGAACAGGTCACCTGGGTGCGCCCCTGGACCGGACTGCACACCTGGCGCACCCGCCAGATGCTCACCGGCCAGGGAGCGTCGGCACAGATCGGCCCGCGCGGGGAGGTCCTGCTGGGGCTGGTCTTTGCCGCGGACGGCGGCACTCCAGAGCCTCTCCGGTAAACGCGCCAGGTGCCGGAGCCAGGGGCGCTGACCCTGGAAGACGCGCCCAAACGAGGTGCTGTGAAGTGAATGCCTGACCTTCAATCCCGGCCGCTTCCGCCTTCTGCCATGCCGTGCGTCACCATGAATTGTGATTTTCCGCAGATTCAAGGAGGCCAGCAGATTTCTCTTTCTCATCCTTAATCTGTGGGCTTCCCTGAATCTGTGGGAGAAAACCCAATTCACAAAAGGTGATGACCTTCAGTATAAAAACGGGCAGTCCGCTTGAGGGAACACGCGGCCGCTTTCGGGGCTGGGTCAGAGGAGGGTGGTGTCGTAGGCGCGGCCTTCTTTTTTGTCGCAGAAGTTGATGAAGGCGCGGTTGACGGTGGCGTAGCCGCCGGGGGTGGGGTAGTCGCCGCTGAAGTACCAGTCGCCGTAGCCGGGGCCGAGGGCGGCGTGGAGGTTGGGGATGGTCTGGAAGATGACCTGGACCTGGCCTTTCCAGGGGGTGTGCTGGGGGTGGATGAGGCGGGCGATTTTGGCGGAGATTTCGGCGTCGGTGAAGGGGGCGTAGATGGCTTTGACGGCGTTGCCCATCTGGTCGCGGGGTTTCCGCAGCTCGGCCTCGCAGGCGGCGCGGGTCTCGCGCAGGATGGAGCGGTGGCCGTGCTCGCGGTGGAGCTCGATGGCGGCCTGGAAGGCGATGAATTTGCCGAGTTCGGACATGTCGATGCCGTAGCAGTCGGGGTAGCGGATCTGGGGCGCGGTGGAGATGACGATGATGCGGCGGGGATGGGTGCGGGCGAGGATGCGCAGGAGGGAGGTGCGCAGGGTGGTGCCGCGGACGATGGAGTCGTCTATGACGACGAGGTTGTCCTGGGGGGTGACGACGCCGTAGGTGATGTCATAGACGCTGGAGACCATCTGGTCGCGCCCGGTTTCCTGGGCGATGAAGGTGCGCATTTTGATGTCCTTGTGGGCGATTTTTTCGGCGCGGGGCCAGTTGCGCAGGACGAGGTCGTCGAGGCGGGCCTCGTCGAACTCGCCGCGCTGGATCATCTGGAGGAGGGCGTCTTTGACGGCGTTGCGGCGGGTTTTGCGCATGCCGTCGAGGAAGCCGTAGTAGGCGGTCTCGGCGGTGTTGGGGATGAAGCTGAGGACGGTGTGCTCGAAGTCGTCGCCGATGGCCTCGACGAGCTGGGGCACGAGGCGCTCGCCGAGCTGCTTGCGCTGGTGGTGGATGTCGGGGTCGTTGCCGCGGGAGAAGTAGATGCGCTCGAAGGAGCAGTGGCGGGGCGGGCGCGGCGCTGTGAAGGGGGTGATGGTGAGGGCGCCGTCGGCTTTCATGACTGCGAGGTGGGCGGGGGGCAGCTCGAGGACCTGCCCGGCCTCGATCTCGAGGACGGACATGAGGGCGACGCGCTCGGAGGCGAAGACGAGCACCTCGTCGTTCTCATAGTAGAAGCAGGGGCGGATGCCGTTGGGGTCGCGCATGACGAAGAGGTCGCCGTTGCCGATGACGCCGACGATGGTGTAGCCGCCGTCCCAGAGCGCGGCGGATTTTTCGATGAGGGCGGGCACGTCGAGCCGGCGGCTGATGTGGCCGGGGATCTCGGCGCCGGGCATGCCGGCGTCGCGCAGCTCGTGGTAGAGCTGCGTGTGGGCCTCGTCGAGCTGGAAGCCGATCTCCTCGAGCACGGTCTGGGTGTCGGTGCCGAAGACGGGATGCTGGCCGCGCTGCATCATGATGTGGTTGAGGGCGGCGGTGTTGGTGAGGTTGAAGTTCCCCATGACCATGAGGCTGCGGGTGGGCCAGGTGGCGCGGCGCAGGTAGGGGTGGAGGCTGGCTTTGCCAAAGCTGCCGGAGGTGCCGTAGCGGAGGTGGCCGATGAGGATCTCCCCGGCCATCTCGAACTCGCGCTTGATGGCCTCGGGGTCCTCCTCGAAGGGCGGCTGCTCCCTGCCGGTGTCGTGGCGCTCCTGGCGGCGCTGCTCGTCAATGCGGCGGGAGATGCGCTTGTACTCCTTGCGGATGCCGTCGAAGACCTCGCCCATCTGCTCGACGGAGGTGTCGGAGCGCTCGCGGAAGAGGTAGGGCGCGCCGGGCGGCATGCCGAGCTTGCAGCAGCCGATTCCGATGCCGTCCTGGCCGCGGTTGCGCTGCTTGGTCATGAGGTTGGCCAGCAGGTTGAAGCCGTGCAGCGCGCTCCCCTTGGTCTCCTGGTAGTAGGCCAGGTCTTTTTTCAAACGGACAACGGCAATGCCGCATTCGTGTCGGATGGGGTCGCTCATGCAGGGTGGGAGCGCGCACCCTTGGCGGCGAAACCGGCGGGCGCAACCCGTGAGGCGGTTTTTTGCCGCCACTCATGCTGCGGGCATGGCGGGTGACGTCAGACTCCGAGCAGCGCGCGCGCCTCGTCCTGGCCTGGCGCGGGCCTGCCGTATTCGCTGGCGGTGACTCTGGCCAGGGCGGTGAGGTGCCGCCAGCGGAAGGCGGGCCGGGTGCGGCGGAACTCGTCCCAGGCGGTCTGGAAATATTTTTCCGCGTGCAGCGCGCCGTCCTCGCTGACGGCGTAACGCAGAAGCATGCCCAGCACGGGCCGCTCCGGCAGGCCGAGTGCGCCCCAGTGATGCACCACGGCGGCGGCGTGGGACTGCAGGTTCTGGCGGATCATGCCGTCGAGCTCGGACAGCAGCGCGGCCTGGTCATTGCGGGTGACGCGGCGGAGGTGGTACGGGGAGGGCAGCGGCTCGCGCGCGAGCATGGTTGCGCTGACTCCGCCCCGGTCCCGCGCCACCTGCCAGGCGCCGAGGATGAGGCAGGCGGTGACGTTCCGCCCCCGGCTGGCGCTGGAGAGATTGCGCCAGGCGTGGACGGAGTCGCTGGCATGAACGCCGACCGAGTCGCCATGCACGCTGCCGGCGGGCTTGCCGGGGGATTCCCACTCCGGCGGGCGGCCGTGGTCGCGCAGGACGAGCTGGTTGGCGGCCAGGGAGATGGCTTCGCCGATTTCCCGGGGATCAAAGCCCTCGGCCAGGGCGGTGGCGACGGCTGCGGCGGCGTCATCGGGCGTGCCTTTGAAGATGTCCATGCACAGCTTTTCCACCGCCGCGTCCTCCATGCTCCGGGTGCCGGGGTCGCGTCCGAGCAGCTTGTGCTCGTCGAGCAGGCGTGCCAGCATTTTGCCGTTCTCATCCCACTCGGGCCGCCTGCGGCTCTCGGCCTCCAGGCAGTAGCGCAGGGACATGCGCAGCATCGTGGTGGCATGCTCCCTGCCCACGAGGTCGAGCAAGTCCCAGGCACGGTAGGGAAGCACGGTGCGGTGGACTTCGGGGTGGTCCTGGACGCATTCGAGCAGGGCGTTGAACCCGGCCTCCGCGTCCTGGCGCATGAGCGAGGCGAAGACGCGCTCAGCACCCGCGGTGTCCCTGCTGCGCACGCTTGCGCGCAAGTCCTCCGGCGCCGATTGTCCGGGCGCCGCGTCCACCGGGCGCAGGACTTCGGATTCGCGCCCGCCGTTTTCCTGGATGCGGCTGGTGTTGCGGTAGAGCACCTTGAAAACGGGCAGCGCCTGCTCCCTCTCAGGCATGGCGCCCGCCATTTCGAGGCAGGGGCCCAGCGCCATCAGCGTGTGAAAGCCGATGTAGTCCTCGCCGCCGAAGGTGCGGGCGTTGGCCAGGACGCCGGCCGCCACGAGTTTTTTCAACGGCACGCCTTCCTTGAGCTTCGCGGCCAGCGCCGGTTGAAGATTGGAGGGCGGCGTCTCCTGCATGAGGCGCACGAGCGGTTCCAGCGCGCCAAAGTCCAGCGTGGCTGGCGCCTCGACGGCATGGGCGGTGCTGATGCCCAGCTCCGAGGCCAGGGCCGGACCGATGGTGGCGAGCAGGGTGCCTTTGCCGACACCGGCCAGGAATTCGCGGCGGGACTGAGCTTCATTCATGATTGCCTCCCTTGTTGGTTGAGTCTGACACTCCGCCCGTCCGCCGGGGATTCAAGGGTAATTTTGGTTAAACTTCGGGGTCCGCCGCCTCATCGCCGACCATGCCGCGTCATGCCTCACAGCATGGCGCGGAACATTTCCTCGCTGACGACGGCGACGCCGAGCTTGGCGGCCTTATCGAGTTTGCTGCCGGCGTCCTCGCCCGCGAGCAGGTAGGTGGTCTTGCCGCTGACGCTGCCGCTGACCTTGCCGCCGTGCGCGCGGATGAGGTCGGCGATCTCCTCGCGCGGCTGGCTGAGCGCGCCGGTGAGGACCCAGGTGGTGCCTTTGAGCTTGTCGCTGGCGGCTTCGACGCTGCGCTGGGTGAAGGTGAGTCCGGCGGCGCGCAGGCGGTCGAGCAGGGCGGCGTTCACCGGGTCGCGGAACCAGGCGTGGATGCTGGGTGCGACGACGGCGCCGATGTCGGGGCATTGCGTCAGCTCCTCGATGCTGGCGGCGGCGATGGCGTCCACGCCGCCGAAGTGCTCGATGAGCGTGCGCGCGGCGGTGACGCCCACATGCAGGATGCCGAGGCCGAAGACGAGCCGCCACGGGGGCTGCTGCTTGCTTTCGGCGAGGGCTTTGAGCAGGTTTTCAATGCTCTTGCTGCCCTGCCTTTCGAGGCCGGCCAGCTTGAGGGCATCCAGGTCATACAAATCCGCCGCGTCGCGCACGAGGCGCGCGTCCACGAGCTGGGCGACGACGGATTCACCCAGGCCGCGGATGTCCATGGCGCCGCGCGAGCAGAAGTGCTCCAGGCGGCGCTTCACCACCTCGGGGCAGTGCGGGTTCGGGCAGCGGATGACGACCTGCTCCTCATCCTGATGCACGGCTGTTCCGCACACCGGGCAGTGAGGGGGGCGCGGGATGGCGGTCTCGTCTCCCGTGCGGCTCTCCTTTTTCACCATGACCACGGCGGGGATGATCTCGCCGGCTTTTTCGATGACGACGAGGTCGCCGACACGGATGTCCTTGCGCTCGATCTCCTCGAAGTTGTGCAGGGTGGCGTTGCTCACGGTGGAGCCGCTGAGGAAAACCGGCTCCAGGCGCGCCACGGGAGTCAACGCGCCGGTGCGGCCCACCTGGATGTCCACGGCAAGCAGCCGCGTCTCCGCCTGCTCCGGCTGGTATTTGTAGGCGATGGCCCAGCGCGGGGCCTTGCTGGTGGCGCCGAGCTCGCGCTGGTCGGCGGAGCTGTCCACCTTGATCACCGCGCCGTCCGTCTCGTAGGGCAGCGTTTTGCGTTTCTCATCGAGCTCGCGGATCGCGGCCAGCAAGCCTTCGGCGCTGTCGGCTTTCCAGATGAGGTCTGCCTTGCGCAGGCCCGCCTTCGCGAGCAGGGCGTGGACTTCGCTTTGCGACTGCGGTCCTCCGGGGGCGGCGGAAAAAAGATCGTCCGCAGGCGCGGCGGCATCTGCGGACGCATCCACGATGCCGTAGAAGACGATGTCGAGCGGGCGTCTGGCGACGATGCGCGGGTCAAGCTGCTTGAGGGTGCCGGCGGTGGCGTTGCGCGGGTTGGCAAAGCGCGGCTCGCCGGCGCTCTCGCGCTCCTCGTTGAGCTTGGCGAAGCCCTCCTTCGGCATGAAGACCTCCCCCCGCGCCTCCAGCGTCTGCGGGCAGTCCGCTGGCAGGCGCAGCGGCAGGCTCTGGATGGTGCGCGCATTCGCGGACACGTCGTCGCCCGTCTGGCCGTCGCCGCGGGTGGCGGCATGTTTGAGCACGCCGTTTTCATAACGCACGCTGATGGCCACGCCGTCCACCTTCGGCTCAATGACACAGCGGATGCTCTCGCGCCCGAGGCCCTTCTGAAGGCGCAGGAAAAAGGCGATCATCTCCGCCTCGGAGTAGGTGTTGTCCAGGCTCATCATCGGCACCGTGTGGCGGATCTGCGTGAAGCCTTCAATGGGCGCGCCGCCCACGCGCTGGGTGGGCGAGTCGGGCGTGACGAGGTCCGGGAATGCGGCCTCGATGTCCTGCAGCTCGCGCAGCAGCGTGTCGAATGCCTGGTCACTGATCTCCGGGCGCGCCTCGATGTAATAAAGGCGGTTGTGACGGTGCAGTTCCGTCCTCAGAAATGCTGCGCGTGCGGTGGCTTCGGCGTGGGTCATGGCTGGCTGATAGCAGGGATGATGAATGATGAAAATATGAAAATGCCGGGTGGAAAATCTTGTCGCCAAAGCGCCGGGTTTCGGCAAGGAGATGGCGACTCATGAACGACGCCGACCGCATCGCGCACATCCGCCGCGCTTTTCCGGAGGAGGGGCTTTTCCGTGACAAGGAATGGCTGCTTTCTCCGGAGGTCTTCGCGCTGGACGCGGCCACGGCGGGGATCATCACGGCGCTGGGGCCGGCCTTGCGGGCTTTTCAGCGGGCGTGCGACAGGCTCTATCAGGAAGGTGTGGAGAATGCCGCGCTGGCCTGGGTGACGCGGCTGCTCGATCAAGGCAAGCCGCCGGGTGTCATCGCGCTCGGCCGGCATGAGCGGTGGCGTGACGAACTGCCCGGCGTGCTGCGACCCGATCTCGTGCTCACGGAAGACGGGGTGTGCATCGCGGAGCTGGACTCCATCCCCGGCGGCATCGGCCTCACTGGCTGGCTGGCGGAGACTTATTCGGCGCTCGGCTTCGAGGTGGCTGGCGGCGCGGATGGCATGGTGCGCGGCTTTGACGCGGCCTTTCCCCGGCGGGACATCCTCATCTCGCGCGAGGCGGCTGATTACCAGCCGGAGATGGAGTGGCTGGTGTCCAGGCTTGGCGCCGGCGGCACTGCGCGCGGGGTGATGAACCCGTGGAACCTGACACCGCACGAGCTGGCCGGATGCGAGTTTTACCGCTTCTTCGAGTTGTTCGACCTGGAGAATGTGGAGCACGCGGAGCAGATGCTGCGGCTGGCCGGGGCGGGGGAGATGAGTTTTTCGCCGCCTTTGAAGGCGTATCTGGAGGAGAAGCTGTGGCTCGCGCTTTTTCACTCGCCGCAATTGCAGGACTGGTGGGAGGCCGCGCTGACGCCGGAGCATCTGGCGCTGCTGCGGCGCTGCATCCCGCGCGGCTGGGTGGTGGACCCCGCGCCGCTGCCCCCGCACGCGGTGCTGCCGGGGCTGGAGATTCATTCGTGGGCGGAGGCGCGGACTTTCGGCGGGCGGCGGCGGGAACTGGTGCTGAAGATCAGCGGCTTTTCCGAGCTGGGCTGGGGCTCTCGCGGCGTCTCGGTCGGCCACGACATGAGCCTGGAGCAGTGGGGCGCGGCTCTCGACGCGGCGCTGGCGACTTTCCCTGAGCATCCGCATGTGCTGCAGGAGTTTCACCGCGGGCGGGTGGTGGAGCATCCGGTGTGGGACGAGGAGCGCCAGGCCGCGCGGCTGATGCGCGCGCGGGTGCGGCTGTGCCCGTACTATTTCGTGCCGGAGGGCACGGATGAGACCCGGCTTGGCGGCGTGCTGGCCACGGTCTGCCCGGCTGACAAAAAAATCCTCCACGGCATGAGGGACGCGGCGATGCTGCCCGCTGGTTTCCCGCGTAAAATGGGGCATAGTCGCGACCTCGCATGATTCAAGGCGTCACCAGCCTCCGCTGTCCCGCGTGCGGGCAGCCCTTTCTTTCCCTGCCGCAGCCGGCGGGTGCCAATGTGACATGCCCGCACTGCGCTCGCAGCGCGCCGGCGGGCGCCTATGCGCCCGCAAGCCAGGGCGCGCCTGGAGTGGCGACGGCGGTGCCCTTAAGACGGCGGGATGCCGCGCCGCCGCAGATTCAGTCCCCCTTCACTTCCGCCCAGCCGCCGCGCAAACCCGCGCTCACTCCGGCCTGGCCCGCCGCGCCGGAGCAGGCGCCGCCATTGACACCGCCCGTGCTGCCGCCGATGCCGGCCGTGTCGCCCTTTGGATTCGCGGCTCCTCCGCGTGCGGTGGAGCCGGCCCCGGCGCCTGCGTTTCAAGGCGGCTTCGCATCTCCGCCGCCATTTTTTCAGCCGCACTCCCCTCCACAGCCGGAGCCTCCACAGTGGACCTTCCTCGATCCGTTGCCGTCTGTGGATAACAGCGCGCCCCTGCCGCAACCGTCCGCGCTTTTCCAACCGGCTGAAAACTCCGCTCCACTTTTCCAGCCTGTGGGCATGCCCTTGTCCGAGCCGGACAATGAAGTTCCCGCGCGCCGGCCTGTTTTCGCGCTGTTTCTCCTGGGCATAGTGGCATTGGCCGGCGCGTGGCTGGCATGGGAGGAGGCGCGCCCGGCGTGGTCGGCGGACTTTCCCGTGGCGCAGCCAAAGAAAGACGAAGCTGGCGAGCAGGCGCTGGAGAAACTCGCGCTCAGTCACGCGCCTGCGGATGCCGGTGCTCCGCTGGTGGCGGAGTCCCCGCCGAAGCCTGAAGCCGCCATGCCGTCCCCCCCGGTGACGGAGCCGGAAATCCGCCGGGCGGAAATGCCAGGCGTGGCGGAGAAGGTGGCATTGAACCCCACGCCGGAGCTGTTGCGGCAGACGGGAGATTTGCTTTCGAAGTTTCTTGCCGCGGGTGGACCGGATGAGCGGCTGGCCTTGATCGCCACACCTGAGGAGCACGCGGTGGATGTGGCGGAGTTTTTCGAGCCGGGTCCGCCCGTGGTGTCCTCGCTTGCGTATGCCAACGCCACTCCCCAGAGCCTGCCCGGAGGAATGCTGGTGCCGCTTTTCCAGGTCGTCACCGACCGCTGCCGCGGGGGCGCTTTACTGCGCCTTGCGCCGCAGGAGGATGGCAGGCTGCTGCTGGACTGGCCGTTGTTTGCCGAGACGCACGGGCGCAGGCTGGCCGGCTTCATCGAAAAGCGGCCTGATGCCCCGGCGTGGTTCCATGTCGGAATGCGGCGCAGTCACGCATTGGATCTGCCGGCGGAGTTTCGCGGGCGGCATTTCGGTTTCGATCTCCAGGGCGGCGCCGACGGTTCCGTGCGTTGCGTGGCCGTGGCAGCCAGGGAGACGCCGCTGGGCCGGTTCTTCGAGCGCGAGACGGAATGGGGCGTCGTTTATCTCGCGCGTGTCCTGCTTCAGCACCGCCTGGATGAGACGGCCGGGCGGGTGATCGTGATCCTCGACTGCGAGGGGGCCAGCACAGGCGCGTCGAAAGCGGGTCCCGGACAGTGATGGGTGCCAGGTTTGCGCAAGTCTTTTTAAAGTGCGGATAAAATCGCAGTTTGGCCCGGCCTTTGCTTGCCAAGGTGTTCCACCGATGAAAGGGGTGGCTTGACCAACCCATGTCAACCCAGGGACTCTACCAGACACAGTCGCAGAAGCTGGCCATCGGCCCGCAGATGCAGCAGAGCCTGCAAATCTTGCAGGCCCCCACACTGGAGCTGCGCCAGATCATTCAGCAGGAGATCGAGATCAATCCCGTGCTGGAGCTGGAGACGCCGGAGGTTTCCCTGGAGGATGCCGTGCCCGATGATCCCGACGCTGCCGTCGGCGAGAGCGACGATCTCGACATGCTCTCTCAAATGGACGAGGAATGGCGCGAATACTGGGCGCAGAGCCGGATGCAGAACTCCAACCGCACCGCCGAGGACCAGGAGCGCTGGCAGTTCCTCATGGATTCGATCGTGACACCCACGACGCTTCAGGAGCACCTGCTCGGCCAGCTCCGCACCGCCGAGGTGACGGAGCCCGTCCTGATAAGCAATGTCGAGTTCCTCATTGGCAATCTCGACGACCGCGGATTCCTCAACCAGTCCGTCGAGGACATGAGCCTTTACCAGGGCATCCCCGTGGATGACCTGCATGCCGCCAAAGCCGTGCTGACAACTTTCGATCCCGTCGGCGTCGGCGCCGAGGATCTGCGCGAGTGTCTTCTCATCCAGCTCGAGCGGCTGGGCAAATCCCACGGCCTGGCCCACCGGCTCGTCGAGCAGCACCTCGACGACCTGGCCGGCAAGCGCTACCCCATCCTCGCGCGCAAGCTCGGCGTGCCGCTTGAGCAGATTTCGCGCGCGGCGGACTTCATCAGCACCCTCGATCCGCGTCCGGCCTCGCGCTTTGTCCAGGGCGGGAACAGCTATGTCAGCCCTGACATCATCGTCGAAAGGCAGGGCGGAGAATGGGTGCCCGTCATGAACAATGACGACCTCCCGCAGCTCCGCCTCAGCAACGCCTACAAGGACATGCTCAGCCAGACCGGCAGCAGCGGCGAGGTGCGCAACTACATCCGCGAGAAGCTGCGCAGCGGCAAATTTCTCATCCGCTCCATCCATCAGAGGCAGCAGACCATTCACAAGATTGCCGCGCAGATTCTGGCGCATCAGCGCGAGTTCCTCGAAAAAGGCACCAGCCATCTCCGCCCGCTGAACATGGCCCAGGTGGCCGACGAGGTGGGCGTCCACGAGACCACTGTGAGCCGCGCCATTGCCGGCAAATACATGGCCACCCCCCACGGTGTCTACGAGTTGAAGTTCTTTTTCAGCCACGGCGTGAAGACCGAAAGCGGCGAGGATCTCAGCAACACCAGCGTGAAAAACGCCATTGCCGACCTGGTCAAGACCGAGCCAAAAAACAAGCCGCTCAGCGACGACAAAATCACCAAGCTGCTCGACAGGCAGGGCATCAAAGTCGCGCGCCGCACCGTCGCCAAATACCGCGAGGCCCTCGGCATCCTTCCCAGCCACCTGCGCAAATCCTTTTCCTGAATCACGGACGGGCAACCGACGAGAAAAATGTGACAAAGGGCAAAACAACCTTGCAATCAGAAGGCCGCCGCGTTTACTCGCCACTCCACCAAAACAAAGGGTAGGTGCCCGAGTGGCTAAAGGGGGCAGACTGTAAATCTGCTGGCTTACGCCTACGCTGGTTCGAATCCAGCCCTGCCCACCACATTCATTTTCAATGAATGTGCGCGCCTTGTCGAAGGCGCGATGGCATGTGGAAAAATTCACCACTGTCATTTTTTTGCCACTTTTGAGGCCACCCCCCTGGTTTAAGCGAAGGGTTTCCGATTGGGTTTTGGATGGGGTATGGCATTTCCGGGCGTGTGAATTGGGACGAAGGGTTGCAGGCGTGCTTGGCTGCATCAGAGTGGAATGATGGAATCGACAGCCATTTCAAAACTCTGCGAGGCTTGTGAGTCCCGGCCAGCGGTGGTGGAGACGTGTGATGATGAAGACCAGCCCTATCGGCTGTGCGAGGGTTGCCAGCACCGATTGGTGCATCGTTCGTTGCGGCCGATGGAGTGGTATCGGCTCGCGCTGCGGCACTGTCCGCACAACTTCTCGCTCCACGATGATTTCTACCTCGATGACGGCACGGCGGATCAGCCCAAGAAAGACGTGGTGGATGCCCATTTGTTCCCTGCGCCGAGTTTGGCCGACAAAGCGGGCAGTTTGAAGGACCTGTGGGAGTTCACGCTGACCCGCTATGCATTGAGGGCGGAGCTTTTCGAGGCTTGGAGGAAGTTTCCGGCATCCGACATGCTTGAATGGCTGACCACGGCCTACGAGTCGAGGGAGGATTGCCATTGTCGGTCCACGGTTCTGGAACTGGTGGAGAAGTGCCTCGGGCTTGCGGGCGCTGATCTCGTGCGCCGGGCCTGGCTCGATTATCCGGAGAAGATACACTTCGCGGGTTTGGCAAATGCATCCATTGCCTGCCTGCATCATGAGGAGGGATTTGAGAGATGCTTTGCTGTGTTCGACGCCCTTTCTACTCAAGGAGCAACGCCCACGCATGATGTACATGCGGAAATTCAGAAATCCGAAGATGCTTGATTGGATCGAAAGAAACATTCAATCGCCAGTTACAGCTGATTGGGGGAATCTGGCGTCTCGCTCCGGTATCGACTGGGAACGGGTGAAGCGATGGCTTCAGTCGGGTCGCCCGATGAGCTTGGTGGCCTTGGATGCACTTATTGGCGTCGCAAGCACCGCGGAGGGTGGAAGGCTCCATTTGCATGTGCCCGTGGAGGGACTGCCATCGGCGGAAGATGTCCAAAAGTGCCTTCGTGATTACAAGCGGACGGATTCAGCGCCCCGCGTGCAGAATTCAATCGACTACATATTGGAGAACTACCGCTTCCTTGGGCCTCAGCAAAGGGGCAGCTCGTAATCAGCTGATTAGGCCGCTGATGCGCTTGGCTGCCTCTGTTTTCAGGATTTCGAGAATAAGGGCAAATGTCCAAGAACCAGCGGCTTTGGCTTTTTCCTTGGTTTTTTGCCAAACATCTTCGTTACGAGCTGCATCCAAGAAATCGTGGCCAGCCCATGTGATCCGTTTCACATAAATTCTCCCGGTGATTGGCTGGCAATTCCCTTCCAATAAGCCTGCTTCACACATCAAAGCTATGTGTTCGCAGACTTTTATTGCAGGAATCCCAAATTCTCCCGCAATTTGACGCACAGGATGGCCTGGCAGCTCTTTTTCAAAGAGTTCCAAGAGTTGTCTCACCACATCTAAATCACGTCTCATAAAGAGGAATGTTTGCTGAAAAGGTCACCCCACCGCCTCCGCGCACCTTCCGCAGAGCGTCGGGTGGTCGGCGTGGGTGCCGACGTCGGGGAGGAGGCGCCAGCAGCGTTCGCATTTGGGATGGGTGCAGACTTCGACGGTGGCGGCGAGGTCGGGGCCGCGGGTGAGGTGGAGGTCGCTGAGGATGAAGAACTCTTGAAGGGCGGGCAGGTCGCTGAAGATGGCGTGGGTGAAGCCTTTCTCCGGAAGGGTGAGCTTCACGGTGGCTTCGAGGTTGGAGCCGATCTGCTTGGCCTGACGCGCGGCTTCGATGGCCTGCTGGATGACGGCGCGGGCTTTGAGGAGGTCTTCAACGGCGGGCAGGGTGGAGTCTGTTCCTGAACAAGCTGAAGCTTGAACTCCAACGGTTGGAGTGAAGCCTTTAGGCGACACGGGAGTGGACTGCGCTACGGAGTCAACTCCCGGACAAGCTAAAGCTTGAACTCCAACTTGCGGGAACGGCTGGAGGTGGACGCTGTCGGTGTGGCCGAGGAATTCCCAGGTCTCGTCGGCGGTGTAGGCGAGGATGGGGGCGAGGAGTTTGACCAATGTCTCGGTGATCTCGCGGATGGCGGCCTGGGTGGCGCGGCGGCGCGGGCTGTTCTCGGCGTCGCAGTACATCCGGTCCTTGGTGATGTCGATGTAGAGCGCGGAGAGATCGCCGGAGACGAACTGGGTGATGGTGGAGACGACCTTGCGGAAGTCGTAGGCGGCATAACCGGCGAGGCACTCGCTGGTGATGACGTGCAGGCGCTCGAGGATCCAGCGGTCAATCAGAGTGAGGTCCGCAGATTTCACAGATTTCTCAGATTTTGTTTCTGAAGTCTTGTCTGCGGAATCTGCGCAATCTGCGGATGATGGGGGCTTGGGAGCGTCGTGGAGGTTTCCGAGGAGGACGCGGAAGGTGTTGCGGATGCGGCGGTAGCTCTCGCCGGTTTGCTGGAAGAGTTCTTCGCTGAAGGGGACGTCGTTTTGGTAATCGACGCTGGCGGCCCAGAGGCGGACCATGTCGCCGCCGTATTTGTTGTAGTAGTGGTCGGCGGTCATGGGCTTGGCGGCTTTGTCGCTGCCCTGGTCGCTTTTGCTGATCTTTTTGCCGCTGGTATCGACGACGAAGCCGTTGGTGATGACCGTCTTATACGGCGCGGCACCGCGCACGGCGACGCTGACCATGAGACTGCTCTGGAACCAGCCGCGATGCTGGTCGGTGCCCTCGATGTAGACATCGGCGGGGCAGTGCAGCTCGGGATGACGGTCCAAAACGGCGACGGAGGACGAACCGGAATCAATCCACACATCGAGCGTGTCTTTGCAGCGCTTTGAGCCGGCGGGCAGGCCGACGAGGTCGCTCCAGAAGGCGTCGTCTTTTTCAAACCACAGGTTCGTGCCGTGCTGCTCGACGGCGTCTGCGACCTTGCGCGAGATATTCGCGTCCATGATGGCCTGGCCGTTGGCATCGTAGAAAACGGGCAGCGGCACGCCCCAGGTGCGCTGGCGGCTGATGCACCAGTCCGGGCGGCTCTCGACGGTGCCGTGGATGCGATTGCGGCCCCAGGCGGGCAGCCAGTTCACGGTGTCGATGGCCTGCAAGGCATCGGCGCGGAAGTCGCTGATGCGGATGAAGAACTGCTCGACGGCGCGGAAGATGATGGGCGTCTTCGAGCGCCAGCAGTGCGGATACTGGTGAACGTAAGGCGTGTTGCCGAGCAGCGCGCCTTTGCTTTGCAGCAGCTCGATGATGCCTTCGTTGCTCTTGAAGACATGCTTGCCGACGAAATCAGGCAATCCGCACTCGGCGGTGTAGCAGCCGGCGTCATCGACGGGCGAGAGGATGTCGAGGCCGTGCTCGCGTCCGGCGATGTAGTCGTCCGTGCCGTGGCCAGGAGCCATGTGCACCGCGCCGGTGCCGGTGTCGTCGGTGACGAAGAGAGCATTGATGATCTTTGAGCCGCGCGGGAGGAAGGGATGCTGCGCCTCGCCGCCATTGAGCAGGCTGCCTTTGAACTTCTCCGGCGCGTGCGCGGGATCGAGCACGTAACCCGTTTCCTTCTGGAAGGCCTCGAGACGCGAGGTGGCGATGACGAGCTTCAAGGTGTGCGCTTTCTCGGCGTTCGTGAAGCTGCCGCTGACGTAGTCGAAATTTGGGTGCAGGGCGATGCCGAGGTTCGCCGGCAGCGTCCACGGCGTGGTGGTCCAGATGACGAGGTGGGAGCCTTCGAGGCCGGGCGGCGGGTTGTTGATGGCAAACGGCACGTAGATGGCCGGCGAGGTCTTCTCTTTGTATTCCACTTCGGCTTCGGCGAGCGCGGTTTGTGCACCGAAACTCCACAGCACGGGGCGCTTGGCACGATAGACGAGGCCTTTCTCCACAAACTTCGCGAAGGTGCGCATGATGTCGGCTTCGTAGGCGGGCGTGAGCGTGAGATACGGATTGTCCCAGTCGCCGAAGACGCCGAGGCGCTTGAAGGACTTTTTCTGCACCTCGACAAAGCCACGCGCAAAGGCCTCGGAGCGCGTGCGCACCTCCGCCGGGGCGAGGTCTTTGGCTTCTTTGACCACTTTGAACTCGATGGGCAGCCCGTGGCAGTCCCAGCCGGGGATGTAGGGCGCGTGAAAGCCGGCCATCGTCTTCGATTTCACGATGAGGTCCTTGAGCACCTTGTTCAGCGCGGTGCCCATGTGCACATCGCCATTCGCGAAGGGCGGGCCGTCGTGCAGGATGAACTTCGGCTTGCCTGCCATCTGCTTCATGATGCGCTGGTAAAGGCCGGATGCCTCCCACCTGGCCAGCCGCTCCGGCTCCCGGATGACGAGATCGGCCTTCATGGGGAAGCCGGTCTTCGGGGTGCGGACGGTGTCTTTGTAATTGCGTTTCGGGGCAGGCTCGGCGCTCATGGGAAATGGAGCGCGGAGGGTATAGAGAGGGGGGCGGGGGTCAAGGACTCTCCGGCTCCGGCTCGTCCTCGGCGCGCTCGGTGAAGCGCATGGCGTGGTCAATGAAGCGCAGGGGCACATCGTCGGTGGGACCATTGCGGTTTTTGGCGAGGATGAGCACGGCCTGGCCTTTCTTTTTGGCCTCGGCCTCCTCGTCCTCGACGGCCATTTTGGCGCCGGCGTAGTCCTCGCGGGTGAGGAGGCCGACAAGGTCGGCGTCCTGCTCGATGGAGCCGGACTCGCGCAGGTCGGAGAGCACGGGGCGCTGGCCTTTGCGGGCTTCGACGGCGCGGTTGAGCTGGGCCAGGACGATGACGGGGACGTTCAGTTCCTTGGCCAGGCCCTTCACGCCGGCGGAGATTTCGGCGATCTCGTTCTGGCGGTTGTCCTTGGCGCGCTTGCTGGAGGAGGTCATGAGCTGAAGGTAGTCAATCATGATCATCTCAATGCCGTGCATCTTCTTGAGGCGGCGGGCCTTGGCGCGCATTTCCAGCACGTCGAGGCCGGGGGTTTCATCAATGTAGATGCTGGCCTTTTGCAGCTCGCGGGTGGCTTTGGCCAGGGCGTCCTGCTGGGCGCGGGAGAGCAGGCCGCGGGCGAGGTCCTGCATGGAGAGCTGGGCGCGCGAGACGAGCAGGCGGCGCACGAGCATGGTGGCGCTCATTTCCAGGCTGAAGACGGCGCAGGGCCTGCCGCAGTCCACGGCGATGTGCTCGACGATGTTCATGGCGAGGGAGGTCTTGCCCATGGAGGGACGCGCGGCGATGACGAACATTTCCGACCCCTGCAGGCCGCTGCTGAGCTGGTCGAGCTTGCTGTAGCCGGTGGAAAGCCCGCGGAGCTGGCCGGGGTGCTCCAGCATGTACTGGATGCTGTCTATGGCCTCGGCCACATGCGCGCTGAGCGCCTTGATGTCGTCCTCCTTGCCGGATGACTCGCGCACGGCCAGCATGCGCTGCTCGGCGCGGTCCACGAGCGTGCCCACGTCCTCGTCGGCCTGCTCCTTGCCGTGCTCGTAGGCGTAGTGGATGTTCAGCGAGCAGGCATGGATGAGCTGGCGGAGGATGTGCTTGTCGAGGACGATCTTTTTGTAGAACGGGTAATGCGACGGCACCGGCACAAAGGTGAACAGGTCCGAGATGGCCGCCGGGCCGCCCACGCGGTCGAGCAGGGCGCGGTCGCGCAGGGCGTTGGTGACTGTGACCGGGTCAATGGGCAGATGCTTGTCGTCGAACTCCAGGAGCATCTCATAGACGGTGCGGTTGGCCTCGTGGTAAAAGGCCGCCTTCGGCACTGTCACGCGGCAGTCGGCCAGGCGCTCGTTGGGGTCCTGGAGCATGCTGGAGAGCAGGCCCTTTTCCGCCTCGTCGCTGAAAGGCAGCGCGCGGTTGATGTTCGCCAGCAGCTCCTCGGCGCTGGGCTCCTCGTCGCGTTTGCGGCCGAAGGGGTTGGCCTGTTTTTTGTCCTGCGCGCGCGGCGGCAGCTCGCCGGGGGCGGCGGCGGTCTGGATGAGGTTGGAGACGGGTTCGGCCATGATGACCGGCATCAGATGCGGCTGCGCGCCGCCGTCAATCTGAGCATCCTGTGAATAAGGCCGGACCGGTTTTGATCACTCCCGTTTTTGGGCGAGGAGCCAGTCCCAGAACTCCTGGTTCTCGTAGGTCCGCGTCCAGGAGTCGTGGCCCACGCCGGGATAAATGGTCAGCTTTGCCTGGCTGCCGGCCTTTATGAGCGCGTCATGGATTTTCGTCGAGAACTCCAGCGGCACGGCCTTGTCCTGGTCGCCGTGGAAGATCCAGCAGGGCAGGTCCTTGATGCGCTCCGCCATCACCCAGCGCACGCCCGCGCCGCCGCAGATGGGGGCGATGGCCGCGTAGGTCTCCGGGTGCTCCAGCGCCGTCTCCCAGGTGCCAAAGCCGCCCATGCTCAGGCCCGTGAGGTAAATGCGCCTCGTGTCCACGCGCAGGGTCGCGGCCAGGTGGTCGGTCACCGCTTTGACTCCGTGGGGATCCCAAATTCGCGCCTTCTCGCATTGCAGGCTCGCCACGATGGCGGGCAGCTTTTGCCCGGCCTCGACCAGCTTCGGCGGGCCGTGCTTTTTGAGCAGTTCCAAGTCCGTGCCGCGCTCGCCCGCGCCGTGCAGAAAGACCACCAGCGGCCATTGCCTTGCCGTGTCCGCCTCATAGCCCTCCGGCAGCGCCAGCAGGTAGCGGTAGCCCACGGGGATCCTCGCCTCCCCCTGGAAGGAGTGCGGCGTCTGTTGCGCCGAGGCGGTGAGGGCGAGCAGGGCGAGGGTGGGGAGAAGGCGGGGCAGGGACATGCGGCTGAAACGCCCCGCAAGCGCGCGCCTTTGCAAGGCGCGCGGGCAGGGCGCAAAGAAAAAACCCGTTTCGGACCCGGCCCGCGCCGTGCTATCCTCAGGGGTCATGGCCACCGTCACCCATTCCACATCCTGGAACAGCACGCCCCGCTCCTCCTTCCGCTCGCGCGAGGACTGGAGCCTGAAGTGGTGGATCATGTTCGCGCTCATCCTGTCCTTCATCTTCCACGGGCTGCTGGTCATGAGCTTTGACAAAATCAGCCGCTTTTTGGGGCACAGCACAGCACAAATCAAGACTCCGCCGAAGCTGGAGCGCTTCACCATTGACCCGAAGCTGCTCCAGGAGCAGCAGGCCGTGCAGCACATTCCTGACATGATCGCGCCCGCCGGCACGCAGCCTGACATCCAGTCCTTCGCCCCGGACCTGGACAGCTTTGACAAGGCGCAAATGATTCCTGAAAACCGGGAGATAGACCTCACCCCGAACGTCAAGGAGATCACCAACTTCATCCGCGCCGACGACCCCGGCGACCAGCGCACGCCCGGCAGGATGCGCGAGGACATGGCAGCCCTGCTCGCGCCCCGGGAACTCACCCTGCCCGACCTCGCCGGCGCCATGGCCGAGATGCGCAAAGAAGTCCTTTCCGCTCCGGTCTCTGAAAAGCAGATGCTGCTCGACGCCGGCGCGCTGGAGCCCGGCTCCGGCCAGGTGGACATGAACCTGCTCGAGCAGGTCAAGGCCCAGGGCGGCGACGGCTCGTCCGCGCGGGTCAGGGGCTTCAGCAACCTTGACGACCTGCTCGGCGGCGGCGGCACGCTCGGCGCCAGCACCGCGCCCATCCTCATGCCCACCGACCTGCTCTTCGACTACGGCAGCGACCAGCTCGCCGAGGGCGCGCGCCTCAGCCTCATGAAGCTCGGCTTCCTCATCCAGAAAAATCCGGACTCGCTTTTCATCATCGAAGGCCACACCGACAGCTTCGGCGGCGAGCAGTTCAACCTCGAACTCTCCATGCGCCGCGCCCAGGCCGTCGTCGCCTGGCTCCAGCAGTCCCTCCGCCTCGGCAGCGACCGCATCCAGGCCGTCGGCATGGGCAAGACCAAGCCCCTCGTCAGCCCCAATGGCAGCGTCGAGCAGCAGAGCATGAACCGCCGCGTCGAGATCAAAGTCCGCACCAGGAAATGACACGCCTGATCCTCGCCGCCATTCCGGAGTCCGCCGCGCTCGGCGCGGTCGCCGCAGCCGCCCTCGTCTCCGCCGCCGTCATGTGGTGGCGCATGCAAAAAGCCCTCCGCATTCAGCAGCAGCAGGCGGAGGCCGCGCTCATCGAGGCCGAGACCACCTGGCAGGCCAGGCTCCAGCTCAGCGGGGCGCGCATGGAGGAAAGCGAGGCCGCCCGCGCCGCGCTCGAAGACACCCTCGACACCGCGCGCCGCCGCGCCGCCGCGGATGCCGCCACGGCAGCGGAGGAAATCCGCGCGCTCCACCAGCAGCTCGCCGCATTCAAAGCCGCCTCCGGCGCCGAAATCCGCGGCCTTCAAGAGCAGCTCGCCGCCGCCAGCGCCGCCGCCGCCGCCGCGCAGACCCGCCTGGAGGCGCAGCAGACCGCCCTCAGCGCCGAGCAGGGCCGCGCCGCCGCGCTCGACACCGCCCTGGCCCAGGCCGCGCGCCGCGCCGACACGCTCGAAGCCAGCCTGCGCGAGACCGAGGCCGCCCGCGCCGCGCTCGAGTCCGCGCTCGCCCAGCGCCAGCAGGCCGCCGAGGCCGAGCGCGCCAATCTCGACAGCACGGGCGAGGAACTCGCCACCCTGCGCCGCACCCATGAGGACTACCGCCGGCAGGCCGAAGGCCGCATCGCCAATCTCCAGCGCCAGCTCACCGCCGCCGAGGCGCGCGCCGCCTTGGTGCAAAAAGAATTCATGAGCGCCGTCGGCGTCACACCCGCTGCCACCAGCACTCCCGCCGCTGGCGACGACCGCCGTCAACGCGAGCTGGAGGCAAAAATCTCCCAGATCGAAGCCGAGGCCCGCAAACGCGCCCGCGAGGACGGCTACAAAATCGCCGAACTCGAATTCCGCCTCGCCGAAGCCAAAGACGAGATCGCCCGCCTCCAGCCGCCGCCCGCTTCCCCGCAGCTAGCGAGAGATACCCCTCCGAATCATAACGCCCCCGCGCCATCGGGGGAGTTCCCCGCGCCATCGGGGGAGTTCCCCGCGCCATCGGGGGAGTTCCCCGCGCCGTCGGGGGAGGCCCCCGCGCCATCGGGGGAGTTCCCCGCGCCATCGGGGGAGGCCCCCGCGCCACCGGGGGAGGCCCCCGGACCGTCGGGGGAAGCCCCCGCGCCATCGGGGGAGGCCCCCGGACCGTCGGGGGAAGCCCCCGCGCCATCGGGGGAGGCCCC
>ERZ761607.1145-NODE-1145-length-35293-cov-6.640133_pt1 | contig 35293 bp, 29 predicted proteins | sample MGYA00511164_ERZ761607 | MGnify/ENA primary metagenome ERZ761607 (study PRJEB28899, sample SAMN02445080) | bioreactor sludge metagenome | biome: EBPR sludge | place: Australia: Brisbane, Thorneside Wastewater Treatment Plant | collected 2011-06-22 ... | reverse complement strand
AGATGCGTTTGGCACCGAGGACGAGCGTGATGTTGGAGAGTTGAATTTGGATCATGTTTGGTTTTCCAGGTTTGTCACCCTGAGCGATAGCGAAGGGTCTCTAGTGTTGGCGTAGAGATGCTTCGCTTCGCTCAGCATGACATTCATAAACTTAAACAAAAACGCCGCAGGCGACACCTGCGGCGTGTGAAAGCAAAAACTTTCAGCGTACAGGCGCAATACGACAAGGAAAGGCGTTATCAAAGCCGTTGATCGCCATTGCAAAGAGGGGTTTGCCTACGCTGATGATGTAAAGCATGTTCGCGATTATACCTGAGATTCGGTATCGAGCAATTCTTGAATATGGTTGAGCACTTTGGGGTTGCGCACGCCGCCGTAGAGGATCTTGGCAGCGGCTTCTTTGTCGAGTTCTTCCGAAGCGCCAAGGTCACCAGAGATCATGCTCAGAATTTTCGCATCGCATTTGTTGAGCAGATCTGACGGTCCGCGCACATCTTCGGGGAAATACATCGGACGATCCATGATGCGGATACGGTCGCCGGTCTCTTCGAAATTAAAGCAATAGGTATGGAACAGTTGATGAACAGCATCCATCACCAATTGCGGTTCGATCTGTGGAGTGGCAGAAGCGAATAAAGATTGAGCCTGTTCCTTTAGCTGATTGAAGGTAATGCTCTTGCTCGATTGAACGAGTTCATAGAGCTTATAAATCACCAGCGGACGATTCGTGCTCGGCGTCATGCGGATCTTGTGCGCAACCAGAATGTTGAGATAACGCTCCAGGCGTTTTTCAGGCGAGATCGGTGCGGCGGGTTTGGGCGCAGGTTTTTCTTGTTGTTGTTGTGCTTTTTCCTGATTTTGTGGCTGGGGCTTTTCCTGTTTTTGCGCAGGTTGATTATTCTGCTTGGCGGCAGGTTGTTTTTGCCCGCCATTCGAAGGCGTCTCTTTCTTAAACTTGTTCACGCCCTGCCACTTGTCGTAATATACGAACTTATCGCAGGCGCTGACGAGAAAATCGGCTGTGGTGCCGCTGACGCCCAAACCAATAACGGTCTTGCCGTGTGCGCGCAAACGATGCACCAATTCGGTGAAATCGCCGTCGCCAGAAACCAACAGAACATGCGAAAAGGATTCTCTTTCGTTGTAGAACAATTCGAGCGCATCCAGCACAATGCGAATATCAGCGGCGTTCTTGCCGCGCTTGCTGTTGACGTGGATCAACTCCACGCCCATGTTTAGTAATTGACGTTGTTTGCTGGCGGCTTCTGCCCAGTCTGCATAGGCGCGGCGCAAGACCACACGCCCGATCTGTGAAGCGTAATTAAAAATGCGGTTCCAATCCACATCGGCGCCTTTGCCAAAGGCTTCTTCCACACTTATTTCGATGTTGTCGTAGTCGATAAAGACGGCTACCTGTGTTTCCTGTCCCATAAAACTCCAAATTTTCGTGAGTATGGTAGGGCTTTGCATCCCTATCCATGCTCGTATTTTTCCAAAAGTATAGCATAGGCGTTAAATTCTGTGGCAAAATAAGACATGCCCATCGAATTGACCTCACTCAGCCAATCGTCTTTGCAAGACTATAACGACTGTCCGCGCCGTTTTGAGCTGCGCTATCTGCAGCGTTTGGCGTATCCCGCCATCGAAACCGAACCTGCGCTCGAGAATGAGAAGCATCAACGCGAGGGCGAATACTTCCACCGACTCGTCCAACAATATTTCATTGGCATTCCCGAAGAACAGATCGCCAAAACAGCGAACACGGATAATCTTGAACGATGGTGGGGTAATTTTACGAGTAACTCAGACCTCCGAGGTCTTAAAGACCTCGGAGGTCTGAGAACCGAGGTGACACTTTCTGCCCCTTTGGGTTCATTCCGGCTCATCGCCAAATATGACCTGATCGCCACAGACGGAAAAAAGTTCTACATCTACGATTGGAAAACCTATCGCAAACGTCCCAAGAGCGAGTTCCTCGCCATTCGTTTGCAAACCCGCGTGTATCGCGCCTTGTTGGTGCAGGCAGGTGCCTTCCTCAATGGCGGCAAACCCATTGCTCCCGAACAGATCGAGATGATCTACTGGTTCTCCGATTTCCCTAACGACCCGGCACATTTCCCCTACCAAGCCGATCAATTCAAAAGAGATTGGGATGCACTTACTCGTTACGCGGAAGAAATAAAATCCGCCTCTTCCTACCCGAAAACTGAAGACACCAACCGCTGCCTTTACTGCCCCTATAGATCGTACTGCAACCGCGGCGTCCGCGCCGGAGATGGGCTGGATGCCGAACTCGAAACCGAAGCTGAAGAATTGTTCGATATCAATTTTGAGCAGATTGGCGAGATTGAGTTCTAAGGTTCAACGTATACGCCAAAGTGATTCGCCACGGGACGTTCACGCCCGGGAATGTAGTTATCAATGGGAGAATTCAAGATCTGGGTGTTCCCCAATTTATCTTTGATCACAAGCGCAGAGGAACCTCCCCCATCCAGCGCCATGGCAAAGTGTGCATCAAAATCCTTGAGCAGGTCGGCAAGGTCTTGATAGGTTGCACCTGCACTATAAAACGGCTGACGCCCATCTACTACGACTAAAATGACATAACGTCCATTGCGGTTTACACCAATCGCTGTGCGTGGATGCAGGATAGAATCATCCAACCCCGCAATAATATCGCCGCCTTGGATCAACATCCGGTCGCCTGAAAGGGCGTGAAAGATCTTGTTCGGGGGCAGATTAAAGGTCAACTCATTACGGCGACTAATGTACAAAGTCGGTTCGGGTTCTTCATTCTGTAACCCATCGGCATATACTGTTCCGCCAGAGGCAGTGAACCCAAGCGGGGTCACCGGGTCACCACTGTGCGGATAATAATCTATAGGGCTGCGAGACCACCATGGAAAGAATCCATCACCATTGATGGCGATCTGTACGCCAAATTCGTTGAGGAACTGAGATGTAGTCCGCGCTTGCAAAGAACCGCCTTCGATCTCATCGGGCGGGGTCACCAGGAAGCGAAAATCTCTCTGCTTCCTGTCGATTACGACTATATGTGCGATCATGGCGTGCGGCAGGTAGCGGATGATACGGCGGTAAGTCACCCCTTCATAAATCTGGCGTTTTACCGGGATCGGGGCGGACCGCCCAAGCGTGAACAAACCATAAACCCCAAGAAGCAAGAAGAGCACAACGGGCACAGCCCACAATCTGCGAATGCCTTTCGTTTTCATAACGTGAATGCTAACAGAGTTGAATGAACGAAGTGTGATAGAAGGACTTCGAAGTGGAAAAATCAACGCCGGGAGACGTTGGACTCCGGATAAACAGAAAGAATCAAAAGAGCCCCGCGAAAACGTGGGGCTCTTCTTGTTTACTTGCACTACGCCAACTGTGGGGTTCCGCTTTTCTTGCCGAACGGCGGCGGGAAAATAGCCTCAAACTCGTCGCGCGTGATGGATTCGACTTCGAGGAGTTTCGTCGCCACAGAATCCAACTGCTTGCGGTATTTCTTGACGGTGGCTTTGGCTTGCTTGTAGGCATCCTCCACCAGTTTGCGGACTTCGCGGTCGATCTGTTCGGCGACGGCGTCGGAGTAATCGCGTTGTTCGGAGATCTCGCGCCCGAGGAAGATCAATTCCTCTTTCTGACCGTAAGCCAGCGTGCCCATTTCCGCACTCATGCCGAGGCGGGTCACCATGGCGCGTGCCATGCGGGTGACCTGCTCGATGTCGCCGGAGGCGCCGGAGGTGATGTCGTCGAAGATCAACTCTTCGGCGGCGCGTCCGCCAAGTGCCATGGCAAGGGTGGCGAGCATTTTCTTGCGCGACATCAAGATGCGGTCTTCATCGGGGCGGAACCAGGTCACGCCGCCAGCCTGTCCGCGACCGACGATGGTCACTTTTTGGACGGGGTCGGCTTCAGCGATGGCATTGGCTACGATGGCATGACCCGCTTCATGGTAGGCAATGATGCGCTTCTCTTCGTCGGAGATGAGGCGGCTCTTGCGTTCCGGTCCCATCACGACGCGTTCGATGGCTTCTTCCAATTCGGGTTGACCGATGGATTTCTTATTGCGGCGGGCGGATAAAATTGCCGCTTCGTTGACAAGGTTCTCAAGGTCGGCACCGGCAAAACCGGGTGTGCCACGCGCTACAGAAGCGAGGTCAGCCTGTGGTTCCAATGGCTTGCCTTTGACATGAACCTTGAGGATGGCTTCGCGTCCTTTCACATCGGGGCGGTCGAGGGTCACGCGGCGGTCAAAGCGACCGGGGCGGAGAAGAGCCGGGTCCAGAATATCGGGGCGGTTGGTTGCGGCGATAATGATGACGTTGGTGTCGGTATCGAAACCGTCCATTTCAACGAGCATCTGATTGAGGGTCTGTTCACGTTCATCGTGTGAACCACCAAGACCCGCACCACGCTGACGACCCACAGCATCAATTTCGTCTACGAAAATGATACAGGGAGAATGACGCTTGGCTTGGTCGAACAGGTCACGTACGCGGCTAGCACCGACGCCCACGAACATTTCCACAAATTCAGAACCGGAGATGGAGAAGAATGGCACGCCTGCTTCGCCAGAAACGGCTTTAGAAAGAAGGGTCTTACCGGTTCCGGGAGGACCCACCAACAAAACACCCTTGGGAATACGAGCGCCGAGTTGAATGAACTTTTGCGGCTCCTTTAGAAACTCGACGATCTCAGCCAGTTCCTGCTTGGCTTCATCAGCACCGGCAACGTCAGCAAAAGTCACCGTAGGATGCTCACCGCTGAACATGCGCGCGCGGGATTTTCCAAACGACATGGCGGCATTGTTACTGCCCTGTGCCTGACGGAAAATGAACCACAACAGACCACCCATAAAGATGACCGGCAGCAGGTACAACGCGCCACTCAACACGCCACCCCACACCGAAGGCGCGCTGACTTCGATATCCACTTCAGCCAGCTGTTCGGGGGTGACACCATAATCGCGCAGTTGCTCGATCAGGGTCGTATCCGACTCCTTGCGAGATTCGAGCGCGGTTTCTTCCGAGCCGTTGGGTTTGATCACCCGGATGGTGTCATCACTTTCGATGATGATCCGGGCCGCCTGACCTGTCTGGATCATGCGAGCCACTTCACTGATGGTAAGCGGCTCGGAGGCGGCAGTCGTATCACGCATGCCAATGAAGACCATCGCACCGATGGCTACGAGCAGGAGAAAGTACACAAAAAAGGATTGACCTCGGGAATTCACAGAATCCTCCAAAATTTACTTACGATGAGATTATACCAAGTCACCACCTAGACGCGGCGGCTTGGAATTTTATTATTACGATTCTCTAACATGACTCGAAATTTAGCCCGATTCTGCTCGCAAAACCCCTCAAACCCCGGTTTATGCCGGTTGTTTGGCGAGAATCAATTCGACAGGGCAATGGTCGGACCCCATCACCCCTTCATGGACGATCACGTCACGGACTTTTGGCATGAGCGCCTCCGAGACAAGGAAATAATCCAACCGCCAGCCGATGCCGCGCGCTCGGGCATCGAGGCGGTACGTCCACCAGGTGTATTGGACGCGGTCCGGGTAAAGCCGCCGATAAGCGTCGACAAATCCCCCATCGAGGTACCTTTGGACCCACTCGCGCTCCTCCGGCAAAAACCCGGAGGTCTTTTCGTTCGCTTTCGGATTCTTCAGATCGATGGGCATGTGAGCGGTATTGAAATCGCCTGTGATCACAATTGACTCTCCTTTTGCGTGAAGGGAGTTACAAAGCTCGAACAGATGCGCGTAAAAACGGAGTTTGTAATCGACCCGGTCATGTCCACGCTGCCCGTTGGGAAAATAAACATTGAAAAGCCGCAGGTCTCCCCAGCGGGTTTGAATGACGCGTCCTTCCACGTCGAACTCGGGTTCGCCCATTCCCAGAATAATCTCGTCCGGGGGATTTGCATGGAACGTAACCACGCCGCTATACCCTGGGCGTTCGGCAGGATTCCAAATGGACGCTATTTTCAATTGAGCCGATTGCTCCGAATTCAATTGACCGGGGCGCGCTTTTACTTCCTGCAAACATAATGCATCAGGGTTTTGCGCGAACGCCCACTCCATTGCCTGTTTTCCAAGCGCTGCACGGATTCCATTTACATTCCAGGTGATGATTTTCATCGAAATCGACCAGTCTCTTATGGTAAACTAGTTTACAAGGCAGAAGAATATGGATGAAACACTTGCAAGGAACATCCTGTGCGTAGAAGACGAACCCGAAATGATCGACCTGATTCGGTTGATTCTGTCGAGAAAAGGGTTCAACGTACAGGGCGCGGCGGGCGGCGTGGAAGGCATCCGTCTCATCCGCGAACTTCGCCCCAACCTCGTCCTGCTCGATCTTATGATGCCGGACATGGATGGGTGGGAAGTATATCAACAAATGAAAGCCGACCCGGCGCTGAGAGACATACCGGTGATCGTGGTCACGGCAAAAGCGCAAAATATCGATAAAGTACTCGGACTGCACATCGCCAAAGTGGACGACTACATCGCCAAACCGTTCAGCCCGCAGGAATTGCTTGAAAGCGTCGAGAGGGTATTCAGCCAAAAGTGAACCCAGTCCGGGCGGCGCATACGCCGCCCGCTTCATAACAAGACATGCCCCACCCCATTTATATCGCCAATCTCAGCAGGATTCTGGAGAAGCCCGCCCGTGTGGGATACTGCGACTCATTTACCTGCCGTTTGCGCGGATTGATGTTTCGCCCGCGCCTCGATCCGGACGATGGCCTGCTCCTCGTCGAAAAGCGTGATTCACGCCTCGACACGTCCATCCATATGTTCTTCGTACCCTTCGACCTCGCCGTGTTCTGGATCAACTCCGAGATGACGATTGTCGACAAGGTCATTGCCAAATCATGGAAGCCTGCCTACTTCCCCAAAGCGGATGCAATGTACACACTAGAGGTTCACCCCAGCCGCTGGGCAGATTACGAGATCGGGGATAGAGTCGAATTCAAAAATGCTTAAAATACATCGCATCCTTCCAATTATCTTTCTTCTTTCATCTTTCTTTTTTCCCTATCATTCCTCCCACGCTCAGGAAGCGGGCGGTCCGATCTACATTGTCCAGCCGGGAGACAGCCTTTATTCGATAGCAGCGCGGTTCAGCGTCAGCCTTGATGATCTGCTGGCTGTCAACGGGATTGCCGACCCGAACACACTCGCGGCGGGTCAGCAATTGATCATCCCCGGGCTTGAGGAGATCACCGGGATCCTCGACACGCGGTTCATCAATTTTGGAGATTCGCATCGAAGCCTGATGCGGCAGACGCAAGTTCCAGACGATCTATTTCGCAGACTTAATCATGTCGTCAGCCCGAGTGAATTTTACGTGGGGGCGAACATGATCGTTCCGATCCAGGACCAAACGCAATACGCCAAACGAGTCTCGCCTGCTGCCGGAGAGTCGTTGCTGGAACTGGCGATCAGAAACAACAGCGATACGTGGACGATCACAAGCATCAACCAAATGGAAGGTTCGTGGGCAGTCATGCCCGGAGACACACTTTATTTACCCGGCGAAGATGCAGGTAACAATGCCAGTGGACTGCCCTCCGCTTTTATTAGCGCCGAAATCCGTGGATTGCCGATCAAACAAGGTGGGACGGGTGTGATCGAAGTTGCGGCCCAGCCCGGAGTCACTTTGGGCGGACTGTTGGTGGATCATCCGCTCCACTTTTTTCCGAGCCAGGGCGGTGTGCAGATTGCCTTGCAAGGAGCACATGCACTGCTCGATCCAGGCGTCTATCCGTTACGGTTGGATGCGACCCTGCCCGATGGCAGCACGCAATCTTATGAGCAGTTGATCCTGGTCGTTTCGGGGAATTATCCAGAAGACCCGCTCCTGTATGTAGACCCTGCCACCATCGACCCGGCTTCCACCGAACCCGAGTTGCAGCAATTGATCTCCATTACTTCACCCGCCACTCCATCAAGACTGTGGGTCGGTGATTTTATTTCGCCCGCCATCGCATACGCAGAATCGACATATTTCACTTCGCGCTACGGCAGCCGCAGGACGTATATCGGACAGGGGACAAATCTGTCGGTGGAAGGCTTCCATACCGGGCTGGATTTCGGCGGCGGTGATGGTCTTCCGATAACAGCTCCCGCCTCGGGAGTGGTGGTCTTCGCCGGTCCGTGGACGGTGCGCGGAAATGCCACCGTTATCGATCATGGCTGGGGGGTATACAGCGGTTTCTGGCATCAGTCTGCCATTCAGGTGCAGGTCGGGCAATCCGTTAGCAAAGGTGATGTGATTGGATTGGTCGGTGGAACGGGTCGCGTCACCGGTGCACACTTACATTGGGAATTGTGGGTGAACGGCGTCCAGGTGGATCCGCTTGACTGGCTGAATCAGCCTTACCCGTAGCATGAAGCGTTGCACTTCATCCTTGATTATGTTAAACTCCGGAAAGGTATCTGAGCATGAGCAATCTTGTTAACTTCCTGAAACAGAGCGATATCTTCTATCAGTTCACACCTACTCAACTGGAACTGGTCGCGAATTTGTGTCACGAAGCCGCCTTCGATCTGAACCAGGTCATCTTTCAGGAGAACAGCAGTTCGAAGGAACTATATGTGATCGTGCAGGGCGAGGTGGATATTTTGATCAACCGCGGCTCGACCGGATCGCTTTCAAAGTCGGATACGGTGGTCGCCCGCTTGAGAAGGGGGCAATCTTTCGGAGAAGTGGCATTGGTGGATGAAGGTCTGCGGTCGGCAACCGCGCGCGCCGCGCAAAAGGATACGCGGCTATTGGTCATTCCCCGCGATAAGATCATCATGTTGTGCGAAACCTATCCACAGCTTGGCTACCGCATGATGTACAACCTTGCCGCCGACCTCGCCATGAAGATCCGCAACACGGATCTGCGAATTCGGGAACAGCTTCTTTACAAACCAACCGAAAAATAATTCCCGATAAGTATCCTCTGATTTCAATAAAAGTATGGACAATATAGCTTGACCGAAGAAAGAATCCGCCGTATTATTAGCAAATTATAAACCCGGCACACTTCAGGGTTCAACCAAGCAAGCCGAAAAAATCCAGGATTAGGGTTTTTAGGCTTTCTTTGTATATCCATCCCTTGAAAGGAGGTGACGCCGACCCACCCGCGCCTGGTCTGCCTGTTCGTCGCCACCCGCATTTGCGGGAATCAAATTTCGTTTATGTTTTGGAGGAGTAAGATAATGAACAAGCGTTTACTCGCTTTACTGTCCCTGCTGGTTATTGCCAGCATGGCGCTTGCCGCCTGCGGTACCCCTGCGGCGACCGAAGCCCCTGCGGAAGAACCCGCTGCAACCGAAGCCGCTGCGACTGAAGCCGCCGCGACCGAAGAAGCCGCTCCCGCCGCGATGGGCACCATCAAGATCGCGACCCAGTCCCCGCTCTCCGGCGGTCAGTCCTTGCTCGGCGTTGCCATCAAGCAGGGCGCTGAACTGGCTCTCGAACAGCTCAGCGGCGACCTCGTCGCAATGGGCTACGATGTCCAGCTTGCCCCGTACGATGACCAGGCCACCCCGGATGTCGGCGTTGCGAATGCCAAGAACATCGTTGCCGATTCCGAGATCCTTTGCGGTGTCGGTCACCTCAACTCCGGCGTTATGATCCCCTCTTCCGAGGAATATCACACCGCCAACCTGCCCTTCGTCTCCCCCGCCAACACCAACCCCGTTGTGACCACCCGTGGTTACCTCGAAGTGAACCGTGTCGTGGGTCGCGATGATGTCCAGGCTCCTGCCGCTGAAGAGTTCGCTTTCACCACCCTCGGCGCCAAGTCCGTCTATATCATCCACGACAAAACCGCTTACGGCCAGGGTGTTGCTGAGTTCTTCCGCGGCGCCGCTGAAGAAGACGGCTTGGAAATCGTTGCCTTCGAAGGCACCGAAGAAACAGCCAACTTCGACGCGATCGTGACCCCGCTTGTTGCGACTCAGCCGGATGTTGTGTTCTTCGCCGGTATCTACAACCAGGCTGGTGTGTTCTTCAAGCAGGCTCGCGATGCCGGCTACGAAGGCACTTTCATGGGCACCGATGGTATGGATGCCTCTGACCTCGCCGACATTGCTGGCGATGCCCTGACCACTGGTGGCGGCATGTACTACACCACCGTCGCCGGTCCTGCCAGCGCCTACCCCAAGGCTGCTACCTTCGCTGCTGACTACGAAGCCAAATTCGGCGTCGCTCCGGAACCCTTCGCTGCCCAAGCTTATGACTCGATGGCTGTCTGTCTTGCCGCTATCACAGCTGCAGCTGAAGCCGCTGGTGGCGTACCCACCCGCTTGCAGGTTGCTGAAGCTGTCCGCCAGGTCAGCATTGACGGTCTGACCGGCGCCATCGCCTTCGACGACATCGGTGACCTCCCGACCGCGCAGTACTTCATCCTCAAGGTGAACGGCGCGACCAAGGACACCTGGAACTCCAACGAGATCGTCGAAATTCTCGAAGTCGCCTCCCCCGGCAAGGGCGAATAACCCCGCCATTTGCAATAACAGCCTCTCTCTCCTTGTGGAGAGAGAGGCTCATTTTCAAGACAGGATCGATGAACATGAAGAATTTCACCGAAAACCCGGCGTATAAATTTTTACTCTTCCCGATCGGGCAGATCAGCGTGTTTGCCATCGGAGCGAGCGTAGTCCTGTCGCTGATTACCGTTCTGCTCGCATTTATTTTCAAGTTCAACGTAACCGATTTTGACCTGGTCGAAAGGACGATGTTGATCCTTCCGCAGGTCATCATCAACGGCGTCACAATTGGTTTCGTCTATGCCACCATCGCCTTGGGTTACACCATGGTGTACGGTGTTTTGGAATTCATCAATTTTTCGCACAGCGAGATCTTCATGGTCGGCGGCATCGTCGGCATCCAGTTGATGGCATACTTCGAGCATATCGGCGTGCTTGCGACAATGAATGAATATCTCGTTATCGCCCTTGCGATCGTACTGGCGATGGCTGTTTCCGGCTCACTGGCTGTGGTCGTGGAACGGCTCGCCTACAAACCTTTGCGCGGCGCGCCAAAACTGGTGCCGCTCATCTCTGCGATTGGTATGTCCTTCTTCCTGCAAGATGCGGTGCGCCTCATCTTGAGCCTGACCACAGGCGAATTCAATGTCATCCTGCCCAAGTTCGGCACCTTCGACGAATTCTGGAAAATCGCCATTCCCGGCATGGAAGACCCGCTTCGAATACAGATCAAATCAGTGATTATGGTTGGCACTGCCGTCCTCATGCTGTTAGGGCTCAATTTTCTGGTCAACGGCACCAAGGTTGGCAAAGCCATCCGTGCCGTCGCCCAAGATCGTCCCTCCGCCAGCCTGATGGGCATAAATGTCAATCAGATCATTTCGATCACCTTTCTCGTAGGCGGTACGTTGGGAGGTGCGGCAGGTGTCTTGTTCGCGTTGAAAGCGACGAAGCTCGATCCATTCTCCGGCTTTTTCCCTGGCTTGAAAGCCTTCACCTCGGCGGTGTTGGGTGGTATCGGCAACCTGACAGGCGCCCTGCTGGGCGGTTTGGTACTTGGCTTGCTCGAGTCATTTGCCGCCTCCTACCTGGGAATTTTCACCAACGGCGCATTCGGCGCCGAGTACAAGGATATCTTTGCCTTTGCTATCCTCATTCTGGTGCTGATCTTCCGGCCCTCCGGCTTGCTGGGACAGACCGTCGGTCAGAAAGCGTAGAAAGGGTATCCCATGGACACATTCTTCAGCAATCTCTTCAAGAAAGCCAACACAGGCTTCTGGCCCGTGGCAATTGCCCTGGCATTTTTACTGGTCGGCACTTTCAGCGTTTATGAAAGCCCAAGGTCGCTGGGAGCATTCCTGATACTAATGACGACCCCGCTCATCCTTTATTTCATGAAAATGAACATGAAAATAAAAGTGTTTATTGGGCTGCTCCTAATCATTGTGATCCTGCCGGTTTTGGGAATTCGCAATATCTTTTATCTTGAAGTCATCTTCCAAATGGCGGTCTTTGCAGCCCTCGCCCTCGGGTTGAACATTGTGGTTGGCATGGCAGGATTATTGGACCTGGGATATGTGGCTTTTTACGCAGTGGGCGCTTACGCCTGGGCAATTTTCGGCTCAAAACAGTTATCCCTGTTGCATTCCATTCCTGGCGCTGCGCCTGCCAATGCGCCATTTGCTCTCGACCCAAAATGGTTCTGGCTCTTCATCTTTCTGGGCGTAGGTCTGGCAGCATTTACGGGCATCCTTTTGGGGCTTCCGGTCTTGCGTGTAAAAGGCGATTACCTCGCCATCGTTACACTTGGTTTCGGTGAGGTGGTCCGCGTCCTTGCGCTCAACCTCGACAAACCGATCAACCTGACCAACGGTCCGCAGGGCATCACACCTATTCAACGTCCGCCCCTCCCCCCTGAACCGATCATGCAGTTCTTCCGAAATATCCTTGCCCCGTTTGTGGGGCATGTGCCCACTGATGCCGAGTTCTACAACGTCTTCTTTTACTTCCTCGCTTTGATCATCATCGCGATCGCGATCCTGGTCGCCACACGCCTCGAGGATTCCCGCATTGGGCGCGCCTGGACAGCGATCCGTGAAGACGAGACGGCCGCCATCGCCATGGGCATTCCGCTGGTCAAGATGAAACTCGCCGCCTTTGCCGCCGGAGCCTCCTTCGCTGGAGCCATGGGCGCTCTCTACGCCGCCAATCGCACATTCGTCAGCCCGGAGACTTTTTCCTTCCTTCAATCCATCGGCGTGCTGACCATGGTCATCCTCGGCGGGTTGGGAAGCATCCCGGGAGTCATCTTTGGCGCAGCGGCGGTTGTGCTGCTCAACATTCAAATCCTGCAAAATTTCTCGCTGTATCTGAGCGAACTTCGCCAGGGCGATACGGTCATCCCCATCATCAACTTCGCCTGGAAGGATCTTTCCAACCAACTGGACCCGGCAAAATATCAGAAGCTGGTCTTCGGGCTAATCCTGATATTGATGATGATTTTCCGTCCGTCCGGGTTAATCCCTGCCGAACGACGCAAACGCGAGCTCGTCGAAGAGAAAGAATAGGCGGTTGTCATCATGAGCTTACTGAAAACTACAAATGTAGTCAAACGTTTCGGCGGTCTGGTGGCTGTCAACAAAATGACCTTCTCTGTCGACGAAGGTCGCATCGTCAGTATCATCGGTCCGAACGGCGCCGGCAAGACCACCTTCTTCAACACTCTGACCGGTATTTATACGCCCGAAGAAGGACAGATCCAGTTCAAAGATCACACCTTGATCGGACTACGCCCAGATCAGGTTGCTGCGACCGGCATTGCCCGCACCTTTCAGAACATCCGCCTTTTCGGAAGCATGACCGTGATCGAGAATATCATGGTCGGCATGCATATCCGCTTGAAACAGGGCGCAATCGATACCATTTTCCGTTCCAAGAAATTCAATGAAGAGGAAAATGAAGCCGAACAAATAGCCAAAGGTTTGATGGAATACGTCGGTTTGAAGAATGTCGGCAATGAACTGGCGCGCAACCTGCCTTATGGCGGACAGCGCCGTATCGAAATCGCCCGCGCCCTCGCCGCCAGCCCAACCCTGCTTCTGCTGGACGAACCCACCGCAGGCATGAACCCGAACGAAACGGAGGAAGCCATCAAACTCTTCCGCCGCATCCGCGATGAAAGAGGCATCACCATCCTGCTGATCGAACACGATATGCGCGTGGTGATGAACATCTCCGAGCACATCAGTGTGATGGACTACGGTGAAAAGATCGCGGAAGGTTCGCCGCAGGAGATCCGCTCGAACCAGCGCGTGATCGAAGCCTACCTCGGGCGCGGCGCAGCCGTGGCACACGAGCAGAAGGCATAGGAGTATCTGTCATGGGAAAACTACTTGAACTCAACAATGTCCATTCCTATTACGGACACATCCACGCGTTGAAAGGCGTCTCGCTGTACGTCAATGAAGGCGAAATCGTCTCTCTGATCGGTTCCAACGGTGCCGGAAAAAGCACCTCCCTTCGCACCATCTCCGGCATCATCCATGCCCGCGAAGGACATGTCCTGTTGGACGGAAAAGACATCACCCATACGGAACCGCACAATGTCGTAAAAATGGGCATTGGACACGTGCCTGAAGGACGCGGCATCTTCCCGAAATTGACGGTCCAGGAAAACCTGGAAATGGGAGCCTTCACCGTTAATGACCAAAAGACGATCAAGGATCGGCTCGAGCTGGTCTTCGAAATGTTCCCCCGCCTCAAGGAACGTATTCTCCAATACGGCGGGACACTCTCCGGCGGTGAACAGCAGATGCTTGCCATCGGACGCGGACTGATGCTCAATCCGCGCCTCCTCATGCTGGACGAACCCTCGATGGGTCTTGCCCCGGTTTTGGTCGACTTGATCTTCGAAACCATCAAAAAATTGAACGAGAAGGGCACTACCATCCTGCTGGTCGAGCAAAACGCTTTGATGGCGCTCTCCATTGCCCATCGCGGTTATGTCCTCCAGACTGGCGGGATTGCCCTGACCGACGACGCCGCAAAACTCAAGAAAAACGAGATGGTTCAGAAGACTTATCTCGGCATCGAATAAGAATTCTGAAGACAGACTAAAAAGACCCGTCCTTAATCTGTGACGGGTCTTTTTGTCGCCTCACTTCGTTTTTCGTTGAAGGAGAACAAATTGAAGAATAACGATCAACACCAGAAGAAGCACACCCGCCTGCCAGAACGATAGCTTTTCTTCTACTGGGAGCAACGGTGCAGATGTAGTTTCCTCCGGAGTAACCACTTGGGGTGGAGTGGATGGTTCAACAGGGGCAGGGCGGGTATCCCTTGCAAAGACCTGGGTCTCGTTGATCAAGGCAAAATCACCCGTCAATTGAACACGCAGGGATGGAGTTACCAAGGCAGAAGCAGCCCATTCGATCCCTTTTGCATCGTTGCCAAGAATGGCGAGAAGCACCCTGTCTCCGTTTTGAGACAAAGGCAATATTTCCAAATACCCGGCTGAGTCGTAATCTTTCGAGATGCGGTAGTGAATGTCCAACCCGGTGTCGTCAGGGATATCCCTTCCTTTTTCGAATGCGACCGGCAAAGTATCGCCAAAGTCGGCAAGGAAGGGGAAAGCACTGGCACGGCCGACTACAACAATGTTTTGACCCGATACAGCATTCACCTGAAATTCATCGCTAAAGTAAGTGGACAGGTTGATCACATCACCCGCAACTGCAGCACCCAAATGCCGCGCAAGTTGCATCGCCGCACGCCAAGCGGAGACATCATCCCGAGGAAGGACAAAAGCAGTTGTGCCAAGGGTTGAGTCTGAGGTGAAGCGTGCGGAGTAATCAGACAATGCCCAATTGGGCACAATAACTTCATTCGCCGAGTCAGTTTGGAGGTCCGGTTGCGAAGCGTTGGAATTTATCCGTAATTCTTTGACAATGGCAAGGTTTGGAAAAACGTTCTTGCGGAGTTTTCCGCTGCTAACGGCTTGTGAAGCCTTGATCACGCCCTGGTCAGTCTCGCCGCTGACGAGCAAAACAAGACGCTCTGGATTCCACGGAGAGTTGACCAGCTGTATCATGCCGTCATCAGGCGCCGTGCGTTCGAATTCATAGCGGTCAGGCAGAAGGAATTGCACCGTCCATTCCGGGTCGGAGCGGACAACGATTGGCGATGGAAAGATCAAGCCCTGCAGGGCAAGGAAGGGCTCGGGTTTGCCCACCAGAATAAGATGATTGCCCGCCTGCATTTCCGGCGTGACTTGACTGACGCTCAATAGTTCCAGATTTAATTGGTTTTGCGAAAGGCGGCTCAATCCGGCAGCCACGGTCAATGCGCTTTGCAATTCGATTGCAGTCGGCTGGTCAGGGATGATCAGCAAGGCGCTATCCGGTTCAAGAGACTCCTGAATTAACTGGCGCGGGAATTGAATAAGATCAGTGACTGGCAAAACAGATTGGTAAATAAAATGAAAACTTGAGGTTGGCTGGACGTTTACAACAATATCTTCCTGATCAGGGTCAGCAGGAAGATAGCTTTCAAGCACAAATTTGATATTGACTGGAGCATCCTTTGGGATTTCAGTAAACGGGATGGTCAAGTCGACGCTCGAATCGCCACCATCGATAACAGGCAATTCAACTGCTATTTCATCGTTGAGCATCAATTTAATAACCCCAGCGGTTCCCTGAAAACCTGATAACGAATCGGGCAGGAAGGTCGTCAAGTTGAGTCGAATGACAACATCCCCAGCCAGGCGCCAATGAGCAGGCAGGTTAAATTTTACCGGCTGGGCGTCTGCGGGTCCCTGCAGAGATATGACGCCATTGCGAAATTCAGCGAAAGTCCGCTGTTCAAACTGTGTCGATTCTTTGGCAGTCACTGAAAAAGCAGGAGAGACCAACCCTGAGACCAAAAAGAAAAATGCCAGAAGTTTTTTAATATACATGATTTTCAAGCGAATGCTCCTGAATTTACATTACTGATATTTAGGTATTATATGGTTCAACCGATAAGAGGAAAGAGCCAATTTCAGAATATCGAACCGACCAGTTCCCTGCGAAGCGATGGAAGGCTGATAAAATAGCCGCCAAACAACCATGAAAAACCTCCCTAAAACAGCAGACATCATTATCATCGGTGGCGGTGTGATGGGCGCCAGCGCCGCCTACCACCTCGCAAAACGCGGGGCGAAGAATATCGTCCTCCTGGAAAAAGAGAGCCACTTCGGCACCGGCGCGACGGGGCGTTGCGCAGGCGGGGTGCGCTATCAATTCTCGACCGAGATCAATGTGACCCTGTCGATTCACAGCCTGCCGATGATAGAACATTTCAAAGAGGAACTCGGGCAGGACCCCGGCTATCACAAGTATGGCTACCTGCTGGTTGCGACAAACGGAAATATCGTCAAAGAGTTCGAGCATAATGTTGCCATGCAAAACCGGCTGGGCGTGCAGACCGAACTGCTAAGCGGAGATGAAGTCCGCAAGCGCTTGCCGATGATGCGCTTCGACGATGCGCTGGCCGGTACATTTCACCACCTGGACGGAACAGCCGACCCAAACAGTCTTGTGATGGGATACGTGAATGCGGCACAAAAGATGGGCGTCACAGCGCTCACAGGTGCGGATGTAATTGGAATCACGGTCAGTGGCGGAGAGATCCGCAGTGTGAAAACAAACCTGGGTGAGATCGAGACGCGCCTCGTCCTCAATGCGGCGGGGCCGTGGTCGGGTCTAGTTGGGGCGATGGCAGGAGTCCACCTCCCCATCACTCCTTTACGCAGGCAGATGTTTACGACAAATCCGCTCAGGGAAGTACCTGAGGATTTCCCCTTTGTCATCGATTTTTCGCAGTCATTATATTTTCACCGCGAAGGCGAAGGTTTGCTGGTCGGCATGAGTAACCCGAATGAAAAGCCAGGATTCGACCAGAATGTGGACGAAGACTTCGAATTGATAAATCTCGAAGCTGCCATCGAACGGATGCCCCTGCTGGAAAATGCCAGTCGCGCGTCACACTGGGCAGGATTGTATGAGATCACGCCGGATGCGCACCCGATCTATGGAGTAACAGACGTAAAAGGCTTTTTGCTTTGCACGGGTTTTTCGGGTCACGGCTTTATGCATGGACCTATTTCCGGAAAATTGATGAGCGAGCTTATATTGGACGGAAAATTTTCGAGCGTAGATGTCTCGATGCTCGACCTGAAACGCTTCGAAGAGGGGCGTTTGATAAACGAGTACAATGTAGTTTAAGGAATAAGACCTGACAGGTTTTGGAAACCTGTCAGGTCTATAAAATATGACCTCTGCAGAAATCATCACCATCGGAACGGAAATCCTGCTCGGCGAGATCGTAGATACCAACACGCGCTACATTGCGCGCGCGCTTCGCAGTCTCGGCGTGGATTTATACCGTACCATCACCATCGGCGACAACATCGAGCGTATCGCAAACGCGACTCGCAACTCGATGGAACGCGCCGACATCGTCATCACCACTGGCGGGCTGGGTCCCACTGTGGACGATCCCACACGCGAAGCCATCGCCAAAGCCCTCGGAGTCGAAACTGAATTCCGTGAAGACCTCTGGCAACAGGTGGTTGAAACCATATCGCGATACGGGCGCAAACCGTCCGAGAATCAAAAACGCCAGGCATATGTCCCGAAAGGCGCCATCGGATTACGAAATCCTGTCGGCACCGCACCCTGTTTTATTGTCGAAACAAAAAAGAACGCCATCATCTCATTACCGGGTGTTCCGGCTGAAATGGAACATATCCTGCACGAGTCGGTCATCCCTTATCTGCAAAAACGGTTTGGTCTCGATGAAGTCATCAAAGTGCGCGTGCTGCATTGCTCGGGTCTCGGCGAAGGCATGATCGACGAGAAGATCGCCGACCTTGAGAGGCTTAGTAACCCCACCGTCGGTCTCGCTGCACACACCGGCGTGGTGGATGTACGAATTGTCGCGAAAGCCAAAAGTGAGTCAGATGCGAACGAAATGATCGCCAAGATCGAGGCGCAGGTCCGTGAACGCCTTGGCTCGGTCGTCTTCGGCGTAGATGATGACAGACTTGAAAACGTGGTATTGAATTTATTAGAAAAACGCAGGTGGAAGCTGGTTGCCATCGAAAGCGGACTCAACGGCCTGTTCCTGCGCACACTCCCAAACAGCGCTTCTTACCCTGACCTGAGCGTTGACTCGTTGACCCAAGCCTTGCGCGCCGCCCGGGCAGATTCAAAAGCAGACATCGCCCTCGGCGTATCTGTCTATGCAGAGGAGCGAGCCGCAGAGATGGTGATGATCACGCCAAAAGGCGAAAAGACCCACCGCATCACCTACGGCGGACCGCCGCGCAGCCTTCCGCGTTGGAGTATGAACCTGGCTTTGAACTGGCTGAGAACAATTTTAGAGGAAATGTAGTGCCTCCGAAACCAAAACCACGCAAAAATAACGATACGCCGCTTGTCATCCTTGCGTGGGGGTTGAATATTTTCGGGCTGGCGGCGGTTGCTTTAGTGATGGTCGCCTACTGGGCGCTCCAGCCCGCACGCGCCGCCACGCAGGAGCCGCGCCCGGTCTTTACCGCCACCATGCCCCCGACGTTCACGCCGGTTCCGCAGATCATCGACCTGCCAACCATCACCCCGAACCCGCACTCAACATTGATCGTGGTCCAAACACCCACGCCTTTTGTCCTGCAAAATGCTGGACAAGGACGCGCCAGTGTCGCTACCATTGGGTACTCTGTTTCGGGCAGACCCATCGAGGTGTACATGTTCGGCAACGGCGAGCATGAAAAAATGATCGTGGCGGGCATCCACGGCGGCTACGAATGGAACACCATCGTGCTGGCTGACGAATTGATCCAGCACATCTTCGACAATCCAGACATCGTCCCGGATGATGTGACGCTCTATATCCTCCGCAACCTAAACCCGGATGGCGACGCGCGCGATCACGGCATCGATGGGCGTGTCAACGACCACGGCGTGGACTTGAACCGCAACTTCCCCGCCAACTGGAAGAAAACCTGGGACCGAGACGGCTGCTGGGACCTGACCAAGACCACCGGCGGGACCGGACCCGGCTCGGAACCGGAGACTCAGGCGATGATGTACTTCCTGCAATCGCACAAGGTCGAAACGTTGATCAGTTATCACAGCGCAGCGTTGGGAGTCTTCCCCGGCGGCGAACCGTGGGAAGCGGACTCGAAGAAATTTTCAAAAGCTCTTTCGAAAGCCACTGGTTACCCGTACCCACCCATCGACACGGGCTGCGTATATACCGGCACCCTCGCCGATTACGCCGTCTCCCTCGGCATCACCGCGGCGGATATGGAACTCTCCACGCATAAGTACACCGACTTCAAGGAAAATCTCAAGGCGCTGGAAGTGCTCTTGACATGGAGATAATTATTAGTACCGCAAAGTTCACTTTGCGATTTTTTCAATAGCAATACCCCGCAAGGTAAACCAAGCGGTAAAACAACGAAGGAGATCGAATGACTCAAAAAATTGATACTTTACTTATTAATGCCATAGTCCTCACAATGGACGAAAAATTAACCCAATATGATCCCGGTGCGGTGGCGGTCAAAGGCGACTCCATTGTTGCCGTTGGACTTGAAGCAGAACTCAAGAAAGAATACAAGGCGAATGAAACCATTGACTGCGGCGGGAAAATCCTGATGCCCGGGTTGATCAACGCGCACACTCACGTACCCATGACCCTCGTGCGCGGACTGGCGGATGACCTGCGACTCGATGTCTGGCTGATGGGATACATGCTGCCTGTCGAACGTCAATTCGTCTCGCCCGAGTTCGTCCGCCTGGGCACGCTGATCGCCTGCGCCGAGCAAATCCGCAGCGGGGTTACCACCTTCAACGATATGTACTTCTTCGAAGACGACATCGCCCAAGCCACCGCCGATGCCGGGATGCGGGCAGTTTGCGGCGAATCCGTCATGAAATATCCCGCGCCTGATGCACCTTCATACGACGACTCGCTTGCCTACGCACGTGAATTCATCAAAAAGTGGAAGGGACATCCGCTCATCGTCCCGGCAATCGCGCCGCACGCCCCCTACTCGACGAACCCTGAGATCATCCGAGCCTGCGTGGAACTCGCCAAGGAGTTCGACGTTCCGTTGCACATTCATATTTCAGAGACCGCCTTTGAAGTGGAAAATATGCGCAAGGAACAGGGAATGCCCGTCATTCCATATGTCAAAAAACTTGGTCTCTTTGAAGCCAAGGTCATCGCTGCGCATTGCGTCCATATCGATACCGGTGAGATCCGCACACTTCAGCATGCCAACGCGGGGGTGGCGCACAATCCATCCTCGAATCTCAAACTCGCTTCGGGCTTTGCCCCCGTCGCCAAAATGCTTGCAGATGGACTCAACGTAGGAATCGGCACGGATGGTCCCGCTTCGAATAACGACCTCGATATGTTCGAAGAGGTACGCCTCGCTTCGTTCGTCGCCAAAGCCGCATCCAACGACCCAACCGTACTCCCTGCCGCAACCACGTTGACGATGGCAACCCGACTCGGCGCGAGGGCGCTCCATCTCGGCGACATCACCGGCTCCCTGGAGGTTGGCAAACGTGCAGACATGATTCTGGTGGATACCGATCCGCTGCACAACACGCCGCGTTTTAAGCGCGACCCGCATAACGCCTACGCCCAGTTGGTCTATGCGTCCAAATCCACCGACGTGACCGATGTGATGGTCAATGGTAAATGGCTGATGCGCGATCACAAATTGCTGACCATCGACGAAAAGGAATTGATCGTTCAAGCGCGCGAACTCGCCGTCAAGATCGACGCTTTCCTAACAGAGCGCGAACAATCAGTGCTGTCGAAGCTCATCGCATTGGGTGGCTCGATGGAGGAGGAATCTTTTGAGGTGCAGGTCAAGGTAAAGGTCGAAGACCCCAGCCTCATCGTCCGGAATGTGAAGCGGGACGAGATCGAGATCACAGCCTACAAGCAGTATCGTCAGTTCGATGAGTACTTCCTGTTCGACGATCCCAACCAGGGACGCCTGCGCTTCCGTGAGGATAACCTCGTCAACGATAAGGATGAGATCGTCAGCACCCGCTCGCGCCTGACCTTGATCGGCATCCAACGCGAGGACGAGATCACGCGTGATGTCCTGCTTTCACGCAGCCGCTTCCTCGCGCCCGCCGCCCAATCGCTAAGGTTCTACCGCGAATACTTTAAACCGAAGAATGAGATCGCGGTCGAAAAGAACCGTCACCGCTGGCACATCAAATACAAGGACACCGAGTTCTTCATCAACCTCGACGAAGTGAAACAACCACAAATGGGAACTTTCCTTGAAGTAAAAAGCACAACCTGGAGCCGCAAAGACGCCGACCACAAAGCAAAACTGGTGAACGAACTTCTCAACCTGCTCGGGGCAGGGGATGCCGAAACCGTGGCGCAGGATTATATTGAAATACTTACGTCATAACGACTTAAGTGACAGTCACCTCGCAGGTGCCTGCCACTTGGATCTCAAAATATGAATACAATCAAAAATACGACCTCTGTCATCCTTGCCATCCTCTTCGTCATCACCGCCATGATGGCGATCCTGTTCTTCAACTTCGACAGGCGCGCGTTCACCGCCGAGACCTATCAGCGTGCCTTTGCGCGCGAGGATTTTTATAACAAAATTCCCGGCTTGCTGGCGCAGTCCATGGCATCCGGTGCGGGGGCAACTCAACCACCGCTTGGGCTGCAAGGCTTGAGCCAGGAGACATGGGAAAGTTTCATTCGCGCCCTGCTCCCGCCCGAAGTATTAAAACCCATTGGTGACGATGTACTCAACTCAACCTTTGCTTATCTGAATATGGAAAGCGATTCGATACAGGTTGACTTAAGCCCGGTCAAAGCCAGAATGGCAGGCGAAGCTGGCGCACAAGCCGCAGTTTCCCTGCTCAACACCCTGCCCGGCTGCACCCTCGACCAATCTGCGATGATCATGTTCGGTATGTTTTCCGGAGACCAAATCCAACTATGCAATCCTCCAGCAAGTGTGCTGCCAATGCTCATGCCCCTCATTCAAGGTCAACTGAAAGCCGCTTCAGCGATCATCCCGGATAAATTGACGTTGGTTACCGCTCCATTGCAGGATGATCCGCGTGAACGACTGCAAACCGCCCGCCTCTTTATGCGCCTGAGTTTGATTCTGCCAATTCTCTTTTTGCTCACACTGACGATCCTCTCTGTGCGCACGCTGAAGGATTGGTTGAAGTGGTGGGGACATCCATTCCTCGCAACCGGCGTGCTTACATTCATCATGGGACTCCTTGGCGCGCCCATCTTTGGCAGGCTGGTCTCCTCACTCCTTTCAGACAGGCTGCCGAATTACCTTCCTGAGTTCCTCTCCAGTTTCACAAGCGATTTCGCCTCTGCAATGGTCAGGGCATTGCTCGTCCCGATCATCTGGCAGGGATTGGCACTGCTCCTCATTGGCGGAGCCCTGACCGGCTTTTATTACTTGAGCAGGAAATCTGCCTGAAACGTTCTGCAACTTTTCGCCGCTTATTCTTGTAATACCAATATGCGGCGAATTTTTATTTCCCTCTCCATCCTTTTCATTACATCCCTGGCCTGCGGAGGCGCGCCCACGCCTCTTCCTCCGCCGGAGACCTCGGTCTTCGATTCAGGAAGAACCGCGTACGGATTCTTCCCCTCCCCGCCCGAAGTTTCCATTGAAAGCGTCTTTCAGACCTTCAAAGGCATCAGTGAACACGGCGATTTTGTTCTCATCCAGCAAAACACCCCCTGGGAGGATTTTGCAGGCGGTGTGGACGGCGAATCGCAGCCCCGCACCGACCTGACAAATCAAGTCACACTGGCGAAGCAGAACAACATCAGCTATATCTTCGTGCTCGACCCGCTCAATGGATTGAACCGCCGCGAGTTCATCAACCTGCCTGCAGGCTGGGATGCAAATTTTGCGAATCCAAATATACGCACCGCACATAAGAATTTCGCCTTGTGGGTCGTGCGGAATTTCCACCCGCGCTATCTCGGTCTCGCCTCAGAGATCAACACCTACATGGATGCCCATCCCGAAGATGCGCAAAACTTCATCAGCCTTTACAACGAAATCTATGCGCTGGTCAAAGCCGAAACACCAGAAACGCAACTCTTCGTTTCTTTTCAATGGGACGACTTGAATAACATGCTTCCCCAGCCCGAGGAGGGAGCCAGACAGCGCCTCTCGCCGAACTGGGAGCAAGTCGAAGCCTTCGAACCGAATCTGGATGTTTGGGTGATCTCGACCTACCCGTACTTTGTCTTCCCTCACGGATCAGATATTCCTGCCGACTATTATTCCCCACTTCTTTCGCGGACCTCAAAACCTGTTGCGATTGCCGAGAGCGGATATTCCACTGTCACATTCGATCAATTTGCGAATACGCCCGAAGATCAAGTTGCTTTCTTGAACACAGTCCACGATCAACTCGGTCCACGGATGGTCTTCTGGGTCAACACCCTCTTAAGCGACTTCAACCTGGATTCATATGCAAAAGAAATGGAAAAACAGGGGCGCAATCCAAAGGATGCACAAGACCTCGGTAATTTTGCCTATATCGGTCTCCGGAATTTCGACGGAACCCCAAAACCTGCACTGGAAGTTTGGGAATTCTTTAGAAACCCTCCACCTTAATCCCGGTGATCACGGACGGGGAGCTCCCCCAATAAATCCCGCACCTTAAAAACATCCTTGCCCGTTTTCATGGATCAGGCAAAACGCGCCACCCGGGTCACGTTTGCCAAGAGAATAATGCCCACAGACTTCCTCTTCCAGTCGCCCATTCAATTCTTCGACGTTCATTTTACGGACACCCGTTCGCCACTTGCTCTTCGAACGTCCCGGCAAAGACGTGATACCCTGAGCCATCGCAAGCGGCGCGAAAGAAGTAATAGGGAGACTCTTGCGGGAAGGCAACCGCCGTTAATGCTTCGATGCCGGGGTTGGAGATGGGTGTAGGCGGCAAACCATTGTTCAAATAGGTGTTATATGGGGAGATGACTTCCAAATCCGAAAGAGAAAGCGGACTCTTCCACCATGAGCCAGTGTCGAATTGATATCCAAGCGCGTATTGAACCGTCGGGTCGGCGTCCAGCTTCATGCCGATGGCGATACGGTTGAGGTAGACCGAAGCGATCAACGGTCCTTCTTCGGCATGGACCGCCTCACGTTGAACGATGGAAGCGAGGGTCACGGCTTCATAGATCGTCAAGTTCTGGGCGGCGAATCCGTTTTGGAGATCGGTCGTTAGTTTTGCCGCAAAATTCCTGCCGATGACATCGAGTAATTGATCGAGAGTCGTCTCGCGCGGCAATGTGTACGAATCCGGGAAGAAAAACCCCTCCATTGATGCAGGGGAGGCAAAGTCGAGGACTTGCGGCGCGGCGCTTCCGGCGGAGAGAAAATCTTCGGGCGTAATGCTCAAACCCGAGGTCGGGAGCGAAGCGGCGATCTCCTCCATCCGCCAGCCAGGCAGGATTACGAGAGTCGCATCGGTGGGGGAAAATTTCTGCAAGGTTTGGGCAATATCGATGATGGATTGAGCCGGGCTGAGTTTGAAATCGCCGGATTGAATGGTCAGGTCGATCCCAGTATAGACGGCGTAATCCAGAAAGGCATCTGCACCAGAGATGAAGAATTCACTTTCAAGCCGGACGGCTATCGAAGAGACCGATTCGCCGGGTTCTACACGGAATGGACGCTCAACCCCGTTCACATCGAGCGGCGTGGTAAGTTCATCGCCGTGTGAAAGCAGGCGGGTCGAATATTCGATACGCTCTGATATCGTCAAAATCTTCGCGGGGGGGCCATACAAAAGTGAAGCCCGGGCAGGGACGTAATAGATAAACACGAAAACACAGCCCAGGAGAATGAATACAAAAAGAGCGAGGATGAAATAGAGTTGGTAACGACGGAAGAAGCGGGAAGACATTCGTTTTACGATTTTAGATTTATGATTGTTGATTGCGTTTTGCTTCAAGATATGACTGTAGGATCACGACCGCCGCGTATTCATCCTGATGACCGGAGCGCTTTTTTCGCGAGACACCCAGCTCAATACGGGCGGCGCGGGCGATCTGGGTACTGTTCGATTCGTCCCACATTTCGATGGGAATATTCGTCTGGTTGCGAAGTTCATCGGCAAAACGCCCTGCCCTGCGCCCGGCGGGATTCGGATTCCCATCCTCGTCATACGATTGCCCGACGACGATAAGACCGACTTCGTGCTGCGCAGCAAGGTCCGCCACCTGCGCGGCGTCTATCACACGCGAAACGTGATGAATGACTTTCAATGGGCTGGCGATGGTCGCGGTCGGATCGCTGAGCGCGAGACCGATGCGCTTTTCGCCGTGGTCAACTGCGAGGATTCTCATAAGAGTAGTTGGATGGTTTTCGTATTGCGCGGATTGTTTTTTGAAGTCGAAAGTTCATTTCACCTCGACCGAAATATTGAATGGGACCAACGGCAGCCATTTCCACCATGAGGGAGTGATGCGAATCTCCGGTTCGTTTTGCAGGGAAAAAGCCTCCTTGACGGCTGAAACGGCGCGATCGATATCCCGCCCGCGGATGAGGTTGAAAACCTGGCTGAGGTTTATGTTTTTCAAAGTTGCCTGCGAGGCTTGCAGAGGGAAACGCGTGATACCGGTCGAATCCGTGAACGGCGTTTCGAGAGGCGAAAGAGTCATTTCGCCTTGCGATGAAAATCCCTGCGGAATGGATGCGGCGACTGCCGAGGCAGCGAGAGTTTCAAGGTCTTCTGCGAGGATGTAATGCGCCGAATATTCCGCCTGCAGTGAAAGCGTCAGTTCCGACCCGCGTTCGCCTGCTGGGATCGAAAACTCTTCACTTTGAATATTCACAAGTTGTAGTGTGTCTGCGAGATACAAATCTCCCGCTCCAAGCGCGGCGCGTATCTGTTCTTCGGCGATCGAAATTAATTCGTTCATGGTTTGTTCCCGCAAACTGGACCGATCCTCATCTGTCGGACCCGTCACGTCTTCGTTCGTGCCACCTGTCGCAGGCTCGGGGTTTGTAACCTTTACAGACAGCCCCAACGTCCCTTCGACGATCGTGATCGTATTCGCATCGACATTCCCGTTCCCGCCTGCTTCCACTGCTTCGATCTCAACCTCGACAACCTCATCCCCGTTCGCGGGCAGGCGCACTTCATTCATAGTGACAAACCGGATGAGCGTATTCGTTGCGACCACCGTCCCGGCCGGGATGAGAATCTCTTCCGCACCTGAGTTCGTAAATTGAACAATGCCGCTTGCCTTCGATCGTGGCACTGAGATGACCCCTGATACAACAAGTGTCCGTTCATTCGACACAGTCATAGACATCGTCCGGGCTGGGATCGCGCCATTGAGCGATACCGTTTCGAATTCCGGGCTGGCATTGACGGGAATGATCAGAGAAACAGTCTGGGCTTCGGGATTCAAGACCACTTCGGCGCGCGGGATGAACAAACCTGCCAGCGCCAAAACAGCCATAACCCCCGCCGTAAACGCGAGCACCCGTCCCAATAGCGATGTTCTCCATGCTGCTTCGCCCATTTGGATTTTCTCACGCATGAGACGCAACCCCTTACGGGGAGGCTTCGGCTCGCGCCGCGCCCGGGGCGGTGACTCAGCCCAGGCGTTCAACTGAGCCGCAGCCGTGGTTTTGAAAACCGGAATCCCCAGCGATTCCGCATCCCGCCGCACGTTATTCCATTTGGTGACCAAGCCCAACTGCGCCCCAAGTGAATCCGCGTGGCGCTGCAAGACTTTCAAGTCCAGCAGGCGCAGGGTGACCTTCTCGTATTTGGGCCACACCAGCAAAATACGCGGCGTTTTCGCCCACGATAATTTATCGCGGACTGAGATCAGGTCGTCATGAGATTCGAGGGTGATGATTTTGGTTTTCAAGGGGTGGTCGTGTGGTCGATTCAGAGATTCAAGTTTCTTGCTTTTTCAATTAATGAGGGTAATGCGTTCAGAAAAGATTCGACGTGTTCGGGCGTTGTGTCCATGCCCAGCGTGATTCGAAGTGAGCCTAACGCCCAATCATCAGAATAACCCAATGCCTTGATCACTTCGCTCGGTTCGGGATTGCCGGTCTTACAAGCAGAGCCGGAAGAGCAGGCAAAGCCAGCAGAATCGAGCATTTGCAGGAGCAGGTTACCATCCACATCCTTGAACACAAAAGAAGCATGATTAGGCAATCGCTGTTCCGGATGACCGGTGAGTCTCGAGTCGGAGATGGTTTCGAGTACAGTTCCAATAATATGATCCCGCAGCGGTTTGACGTGCATCGTCCGCGACTCGCGCTCTTCGGCGGCAAGCTTCAAAGCTTCAGCAAAGCCGACGATGTATGGTACGTTGTGCGTCCCGGCGCGCAGGCTGAATTCCTGACTTCCGCCGGTGAGATGCGGGAGAAGATTTGTCCCTTTGCGGACATACAACGCGCCGACACCTTTTGGTCCGTAGAATTTATGCCCGCCCAGCGACATCAAATCCACGCCGAGTTTGGTCACGTCCACATCGAGATAGGCAGCGGCTTGGACAGCATCGGTGTGTAACAGGATGTTATTTCCCTTCGCCACTTCCGCCAACTCAGAGATGGGGTTGATCGTGCCGATCTCATTATTGGCATACATCACCGACGCCATCGTTGTGTTATTGCAAACCGCCTTTGTCAGCGAGTCGACTGTGACCATACCGTGTTCATCCACATCCAGCCATTCGAGCAGGAAACCGTACTCCTTCTCGAGTTGCATCGCCGTCTTGCTCACGGCGGGATGTTCGGTCTTGGCGGTCAGAATCCATTTGGTCGAATCTTTGCGCGCCATCATCGCGCCGCGCAGGGCAAGGTTATCTGCTTCGGAGCCGCCCGAGGTAAAGACGATCTCGTCCGCGCGGCAACCCAAAACTGAAGCGACTTCCTCTCGCGCTTCATCCACAGCTGCCTCGGCTTTTTGACCGAAGCGATGAATGGAAGACGGATTTCCGAACAGCTGGCGGAAATACGGGGTCATTTTGGCAAGCACGCGCTCGTTAACGGGTGTGGTGGCAGCATAATCGAGGTAGATCATGGCTGGGATTATACACGTGCAGGAAGCACGGTGCAGTACAACAAAGTCCATTTTGCCCACCCGCCGCCATCACAAGGTGAACCTTGCAATACAACGAGGATGATAAAATCACCTCATGCGTAATTACTGGCTGAGAATTACGGGAGGAGTTTTCGGAACCGTCGTCATCCTCCTGATGCTATTTGCGAATCAACTGGGGCTGGAAAGTTTCCCCACCTGGGGGGCGCGGCGTTTTGCAATTCTATTGGGCGGATTTATTCTCCTCGCGGTTTCCATTTTCTATCGAAGGGATAATTTTATCGGCAGGACGCTGCACTCGCCCGACGGCAGGCTTCACCTTGCCCTCATCCTTCTCAACGGAGTCATCTTCATCATCTATCTTTGGTTCGCCTCGGACGGTTTATGGAAATCCCTGCCAAATGAGACGAATTACATCGACCTGCAGGCAAACGCCTTCGCCAAAGGTCAACTCGAACTGGATATCCAACCCGACCCGGCACTCCTGGTATTCAAAGATGAAAGCTTGTACGAGCCGGGCAACCGAGAAGGGATTCCTGTTTTATGGGACGCGACCCTGTTTAACGGAAAATATTATCTCTATTGGGGACCTGCACCCGCCCTGGTCATCACCCCGATCAAATTTATACACAACAAAGATCTCGGCGACAAATTTCTCACACTGACATTTCTCACGGGAACGCTGATCTTTCTCAATCTCGTCATCCTCAACCTATGGCGGAGATGTTTCGCGCACATCCCGCCGTGGGCGGTTATCGCCGCTGTTGCATTCGCAGGATTGGTCAACCCGATGCCGTATGTGTTGGTCGAGGGGCGCATCTACGAAGCCGCCATCGTTGCTGCGCAGTTCTTCCTTATAGGTGGATTTTATTTCTTCCTGCCTGCCCTTGATAAGCCAACTTCCGTCCGCCTCTACCTTGCCGGAGCCTTCTTCGCCCTTTCAATCGGTTCTCGTACGACGGTTCTCCCTGCCATCGGTCTGCTCTCGATCGTTATTCTGGTCTGGACGATTCAAACCCAGCGTCTACGCATCATTCCAACCCTGCTTACATTCGCTGCTCCTCTCGTGATCGGCGGTGTGATGTATGGCGCATACAACTTTGCCCGGTTCGATTCTTTCGCCGAGTTCGGTTACCGCTATCAACTTACGAGCTACAACCTGTACGAAAAGATCGGCGAAACTTTCGCCTTGGAATATCTTCCGCCCAATCTTTACAAGACAATCCTCAATCCGCTCGAAGTACGCGACACCTTCCCACACCTCTTCCCCACCCGCTGGTCGGGTCCTGATTGGCTGACAAACTATCACCCCAAAATGTACCTGACCTACACCGAAAACATCACAGGGATTCTCATCGGCAGTCCGTTCGTTCTATTTGCCCTGCTGGGATTCGTCAAACCGCGGAAAGACCTGCGCTGGGTTCTCGCTTCGCTCTCAATCGCATTTCTCGCCGTCTTTTTCACCCTGCAAGCCTTCTTCTTCGTCGCCATGCGCTACATGCTGGATGCAATTCCAACCCTCAGCCTGCTTGCGGTGATCGGGTTCTGGCATGGGTTCGACGTGTTCAAAAATCAAAAAGCCTACACCCTTGCGGCTTCCATCTTCCTGATATTCACCATCATAATCAGTCTGCTCATCTCCTACTCCGGCAATTTGGAATTATTCAGGATCCACAACCCCGACCTCGTTCAACGCCTGGCATGGACTTTTGATAGCTTTCTAAAATAACATCATGCAAAACAGACCCATCCTCAATACCAACCTGCGTTGGTTCCTGGCAGGCATGATCTTCGCCAACATCGCCGGGCAGATGGCATACAGCACCCTTTCCCTTTACATGCTCGACCTCGGCGCAAGTGTGGCGCAGGTAGGGCTGGTTTTTACCCTTGCCTCGCTGGTGCCAATGGTCCTGCAGATATTCGGAGGTTGGCTGTCAGACACCATCGGACGCCTGCGCATCATGGCAATCGGGAGTTCCATTGCACTCATCGGCTATCTAATCTTCGGGTTTGCCCCAAGCTGGCAATGGGTGCTGATCGGCTTGAGCATCGAGTACGTCTCCAATTCCGTTGTTGGTCCCAGTTTTGGTGCATATATCTCAGAGCAATCCTCCGAAGAAACTCGCGGACGGGTTTACGGCGTAACATCCGGCATTTATCAAACTGTAACTGTCATCGGACCTGCACTGGCAGGTTTTCTCGCATTCCGCTACGGCTTTCCTTTCATGATGCGCACAGCATTCGGCTTTTATCTCACCGCCACACTCCTGCGTATCTGGATGGCAACTCATGAACGCTTCAAACCGAGCCGCGAAGCCAGCCGCCCCACCTTCAGCGGATTCAAAGAACAACTCGCCGCGGTCTTTGTCATGCTCCTCTCAGGAGGTGTCCTCACCTGGATATGGATCACGGACGCTGTCGGTGATACGTCACAGAACCTGGTCGGTCAACTCTTTCCGATCTACCTATCTGACATAGGCGGATTAAACGTTGAAAAGATCGGCATCGTCAACGCAGCGGTTGGGGTTGCCGCCATCCTCGCCGCACCGTTCGCAGGCGCATTGGTGGATAAATTCAGCGAGCGTGCCGCAATGGTCACCGGTTTTGCGCTCAACGGCGCTGGGCTTTTCACATTGCTGAATTCAACAAGCTTCACAGGGTTTATCGCAGCCATGTGTTTTTTCGGTCTCGGTGTTGGCTGCCTTATGCCAGCCTATCAATCACTGATCTCAAAAGTCGTCCCTGAATCGAAACGCGGACTGGCGTTCGGTTTCTTCGGTACATCGCTCGGAGTCCTGTCCCTGCCCATGCCGTGGATCGGCGCCCAGCTATGGGAACGCATCTCTCCGCAGACTCCTTTCTGGATCGCGTTTGCCGCCAACCTGATCACCATCATCGTAGCATGGATGAAATTCAGGGTCGAAAAATCGGATACGCCCCCCGCGCCTCCTTCTTCGACTTGAGGTTGAATCCTGTTCTCCGGCTCGATCCATCCCGGATACCTTTTGTTGTACAATCACCGTAACGGAGTACTCATGACCGACTTCCTTCAATTTCTCAATACAGCCGAACTCAAAACATTGACACAAGTTCCCGGCGTCAACCGTCAACTTGCGGGCAATCTCATCGCGGCGCGCCCCTTCGATGCGGTGGAAGACTGCCTGAACGTCAAAGGCATGGGCAAAGCCACGTTTGCCCGCCTGGAATCCTTTGCCGCAGAGCAGGATCAACCCGCAGGAAACAGCGCCATGGTCCCGGTCACGGAAGAGGCGATGCCCGCGCCTGTGGAGAAGAATCAGTCTGCACAGGATTCTGCCCAAGAACACGATTCCTTCCTCAAGAGGCTGGGGCGGGCGTTTCTTTTATTTATGAAAGCGTTGGTCCGTTTGATCATGCTTGCGATCCTTTTCGTTGCGGTCGGAGCGATGTTCTATTTTGGGCTGCCATATATTCAAAAGACTTTCATTGCTCCAGTGGAAGAGAACACCGCGCAAATTCAGAGAATGGAAGCGGAGATCGCCAATCTGCAGGAACAATTGGATGAGATGAACGGGCGCGTAACGACACTCGAAGATTCGATCGAGGCGCATACGGCTTCGATCGAAAAACTCGAGGAGATGCAAGCTTCGCTCGAAGAGCAATTGCAGGAAAACAACGACGCGCTTTTGCTGGAACTGAAGCATGAAGCGATGTTTACCCGTGCGCTCGATACGCTTGCGCGTGCAAGGCTGTACCTCGCACAGAGCAATTTCGGTCTGGCAAAATCGGATGTACAGGCTGCGCGCGACCTGTTGTTCGAACTGGAAGACGAAACAAAGGATGAAATCCTTTCACAGGCAGTTACGCGGCTCGACATGGCTCTTGGCAACCTGCCGGATTTCCCTGTAGTGGCTTCAGGTGACCTGGAAATTGCATGGCAGATTCTGATATTGGGCAACGCGCCCGCCCCAACAGCTACAGCCACGGTGACAGTGACATCGACTCCAACCGCAGCGTCTTTGGTTACCGAAACACCTTTCGCTGCTCCCGAGGTCACAGCAACGCCCACCGCCTTCCCACCGCCGACCCCTTAGGAATCCAATCGAAGGCAGAGTTTACTTTGAAATATTTCTTCATCTCGGCTGGGGTTGTTCTCTCGAGCCTCGCGGTTTTTTCCGTTCAGCTAGGGCTCGATAACGATTCTGGCTGGGGACCCAAACGGACTGCATTGCTTGTCGCAGGCATTTTTTGCCTGATCATTGGAAGCGCGATCCATTTCCTCGGAAATGCCGCAGCCAATGCCGCTGAAAAGATCAATGCCGTTATAGAGGCAAGGTTTAGTCGCACCTTTAGAATCATAGCGGTTTCTCTTGTTTCAAGTGCGATTGTGATTTCCGCTTATTTTTGGTTCATCGAATTAGAAGAACGCATTGTGGCGTCCGACTACGAGTATTACGTTGAAATGGCAAAGAGCTTCAAGAACGGGCATCTTCACCTTGAACTCGCGCCTCCGCCAGAACTCCTGGCTCTTGAAAACCCTTACGACTATTTCCTGCGCAAGGAAAAAGGGGTGGATAATTTCCCCTGGGACCTGTCGCTGTATGACAGTAAGTTCTATATTTATTGGGGTCCCACTCCTGCCGTTCTTGCAGCTCTTCTCAGCCGCGATCTATTGAATCGAATTGGAGACTTTCATCTGGCATTGGCAGCCGCTTGTGCGCTTTTCATATACCAGATACTTATCATTGGAACCTATTGGAAAAGGGAATTGAAGCACGCACCTGCCTGGCTGCTTGGGATCCTTTTGTTGACAGTCGGTTTGATAACCCCGGTCCCGATCATGTTGGATGGTGCAAAGGTCTACGATGCGGCAATATTCAGCTGCCAGCTATTCCTGATTGGCGGGTGTTATTGGGCATATTCGGCATTTCTGGACGATTCTCCTTCTGTTTGGAAATTAGCCCTTGCTGCCACCCACTGGGCACTGTCTGTCGGTTCGAGAGTTATCGTCCTGCCGGGAGTGGCTATTTGTGCAGCTTTAACTCTCGTATATGTTTACAAATATTACAAAGGAAAAAATATCCGCATGCTTGCGCCCGCCTTTCTTGGTGTGGCGATCCCGCTCCTTATCGGTGGAGGGGCATTGGCATGGTACAACTGGGCGCGTTTCGGCTCGATCTTTGAGTTCGGGCTGACCTATCAATTAGCGAACATCGATTACACCAATTTCACGAACGTGTTTAATACCTCGAGATTCCCGCTCAATTCCGGGCTATATCTGGCTCATCCACTGAGCGTTTCAGCGCGTTTTCCGTTTATTGCACCGATCGAATATGTCAATTCCAACGAAAGGTTTGCCGGATTGATCTTCATTGCGCCGTATATTTTCTTATTGGGATTCCCAATCATGCGGTGGATGGGAGAGGTTCTTGCTGGTAACCATTCCACAATATCGCAAAGGCTTGCAGGGTCGTGGTTGTCGCTTTCTCTATTAGGGGTCAGTTTAGCCTCAATTTCGATCATCTTTTCATATTACTTTCCCGCCATGAGATTCGTCGAGGACTTCATGCCCGCAATGGCAATTTTCGTCACTGTACAGGTGGGTTCACAATATGATGCCTTGCAAGGAAAAATTATCTATCGGCGCATATATACAGGTGTGGTGCTGATATTGGCAGCCATAACGATCCTTGCAAACATCCTACTGGCGGTACCAGGCGACGGGGTCGTGTTTGCGGTCAATTTTCTCAACGATATCTATAAGCTTCTAGGCTTGAAATAAAGGTTCGGCTTTTTGGGGAAGGCGATTTGGCTTCGATCGAGCTGAATCTGTTTACTGGCTGATGCCAGCGCTTATTTTCAGGTTCAGGCTGGGAGGTTACCTCGTCATTTGCCGATGATATAATCGCGATAACCCGTAATTATCAGGAGAATTTCACATGACATTCAAGATCAAATTCGGCACGGATGGCTGGCGCGGCGTCATCGCCGAGGATTACACATTCGACAACCTGCGCCGATGCGCACAGGGCTTCGCTTCCTATATGCTTGCACAGGGCAAAAAGGGGCAGTGGATCGTCGTTGGTCACGACAAACGCTTCCACTCGGAAAACTTTGCAGCGGCGGTTGCCGAAGTGCTGGCGGGTAACGGACTGAAAGTGTACCTGACCGATGGCGCGACCCCCACACCGGTCATCGCCTATGCAGTGGTGAATAAAAAAGCTGCGGGTGCCGTGAATATTACGGCAAGCCACAACCCACCCACTGACAACGGTTTCAAGGTCCGCAACGAGACGGGCGGCGCGATTGACCCAGAAGGCTTGAAACAGATCGAAGCAAGCATCCCGGATGATGTCAAGGATGTCAAGGTCAAGGGTTACAAAGAGGCTGAAGCCGCTGGCGAAATTGTTAAATTCGATGCAGCTTTCCCGTACATCGAACACCTTACCCGCGACGGGTTAATCGACTTACAACCGATCAAAGATGCCGGTTTGACCGTGGTCGTGGATGTAATGTGGGGCAACGGTGCTGGCTGGTTCACCCGTCTGCTCGGCGGCGGAAAGACAAAGATCATCGAGATCCACAACGAACGCAACCCTTCGTTCCCTGAGATGAAACGGCCCGAACCCATCCGTCC
>ERZ761607.1138-NODE-1138-length-35481-cov-4.962513_pt1 | contig 35481 bp, 35 predicted proteins | sample MGYA00511164_ERZ761607 | MGnify/ENA primary metagenome ERZ761607 (study PRJEB28899, sample SAMN02445080) | bioreactor sludge metagenome | biome: EBPR sludge | place: Australia: Brisbane, Thorneside Wastewater Treatment Plant | collected 2011-06-22 ... | reverse complement strand
AGGCCGTCGTGAGTCGACTCGACGAGCCGCTCGGCACGGGAATCCTTCAGGTCCGGCGTTCGACCCCTCCCCTCGCGGATTACACGGGCATCGTGCCGTCCTCGGGACACGTGGGCGGCGATCTCGTCGAGTACTTGGAGCGCAGCGAGCAGCGGGCCTGCGGCGTGAGCTTGAGCGTGCAGGTCGTGCCGACCGACGACCCCGAGAAGCCCTTTCGCGTGCAGCGGGCCGTGGGCTACCTCGTGCACGTGCTCCCGCAGAACACGGAAGCCCGCCAGCTTGAGCTGCTTTCGATCTGGCACCGCTTCATGGAAGATCTGGGTCCCCTCTCGAAGTGGGCCCTCGAAACGACGAGCTCCGAGGCGACGACGGAAGCCCTCCTGCGTTTTCTCTTTCCGACGGGCGGAGAGAAGCTTCTTTACGCGGGCAACGTGCGTTTCGACTGCACTTGTTCGGAAGAACGCGCAGGCCGGGCGCTGGCCCTCATGCAGCGGCAGGAAGCCGTCGAAGGGCAGAGTCCTTCGTCGCGACTCGTTACGGTGACCTGCGAATTCTGCGGCCGTAAGTACGGCCTGACCGAAGGCCCGACCGATTCGAACTGATTCTTCCCTCGAAACGCCCGAACGGAACGCCCTGGACTTCCGTGCGCGTTCGGAACGGGCTAAGCTGTCGGCAGCCCTTCGGGGTGTTCAGGAGGGATCCGCATGAAGATGTCGTCTTTAGGAATCGTCGCCGTGGCTTTGGCCGTGGGGGCCTGCAGCAGTCTGCCCGAGGCGGGTCGCGCGCCCGCTTCGATCGCCAAGGATTCCCTCCTGGGGCATTGGCAGACGGAATGCTTGCCCCACAAAAACGGTTCTTTCCGCGCTTCGGCGATCGTCGTGAAGTCCGGCATGGCGGAAAGCTTTTCGTTCTACACGGGGAGCCAGTGCGAAGGATCGCCGATCGAGACGGCCTTCGGCTTCGACTTCAAGGAGCCCCTCGAACTTTTGCCGGCCGAGGCGACGAGCTTGCAGGCCGAGCGTGTGTTTCGCGTGCAAGAGGGCCAGTCGAGCGAGCAGTCGGCGACGCTCCTGGGCTTCCTGCAAAGGCAGAAGCAATGGAGTTGGACCGCGAACGAGTTCTACGCCGGTTTCATGGGGCGCAACGCGGACGAGGCCGCGGACGCGGCGGCCCACGCCGAGAACGAATTCTGCTCGGACCCCGCTCGCTTTCACGCGACGACCGACGGCGTCTACTGCTGGAAGTATACGCGGCGTCTTTTCTAAGGAAGGCCCGAAAGGGCCTTCCCCTCAGCGGCCCTGAACCTCGGCGCCGGGAACGGTCGCCGAGGCCGGCTTGGGACCGAATTCCTTCAGCATCTTCTTTTGGTTCCACTTTTCGATGACGGCCTTCACGACGGGACCCGCGACGCGGGAACCCGCGCACTCGTGCATCCCGAAAACCGCCACGACGATCTCGGGGGCGGAAGCCGGCGCGTAGCCGACGAACCAGGCGTGGTGTCGTTTCTCGAAGGGGAGCTCGTGGCAAGGACGGTAAGCTTCTTCGCGCGAGGCGAAATTGATGACCTGCACCGTGCCGCTCTTGCCGCCGATGATCACGTCCTTCGAGCGTACGGCGTTGTAGCCCGTGCCGCCGGGCGCGTTCACCACGGCCTCGAGGCCTTCCTTGATCTTGGCGAGGTAGTCCGGATTGATGTTGTGGTTGCCCAGGAGCTCGGGGCCGAAGCGCTCGATGACTTCGCCCTGGATCGTCTCGATGCGCGAGAGGACGTAGGGGCGATAGAGATTGCCGCCGTTCACGAGCGTCGCGTAGGACACGGCGAGCTGCAGCGGCGTCACGAGGGTGTAACCCTGGCCGATCGAAGCCGATAGCGTCTCGCCCGGGTTCCAGACTTCCTTGTAGGCTTTTTGCTTCCACTCCTCGGTCGGCATAAGGCCGGGGCGCTCGTGCGAGAGGTCGATGCCCGTCTTGCGGCCGAGCCCGAAGTAGGTGCCCATCTCGGAGATCTTGTCGATCGAGATGCGCGACGCGAGCGACCAAAAGTAAACGTCGCAGCTTCCCGAGATCGCGCTCTTGAGGTCCACGTAACCGTGGCCTTCCTTCTTGTGACAGGAATAGACGCGTCGACCGAAACGGTAGAAGCCCGGGCAAAAGACCTTCGTCGAAGGATCGAGGATGCCGGCCTCGAGCCCCGCGAGGCCCGAGAAGACCTTGAAGGTCGATCCGGGCGGGAAGTGATCCTGCACGGCCTTGTTGCGGAGCGGGCCGTAGGGGTTGTTGTAGAAGCTGGACCAGAGCTCGGGGCCCTTCGATGCCATCTCGGTCGGGTCGAAGCTCGGCTGGCTGTGCATCGCGAGGACTTCGCCCGTGCGCGGGTCGAGCGCGACGACCGAGCCCATCTTCCCCTTCATGGCCTCTTGGATGGTCTGCTGGAGATCGGCGTCGAGCGTGAGCACGAGATTAAGGCCCGGCTCGGGCTCGATGTTCTTCTCGAAGCCGCTCAGGCCCGGTTCGTTCGAGGTCGACTCCGAGATGCGGTGACCGTGGGCGTCCACGACGACGAAGCGCACGCCGTCGCGGCCGCGCAGGTACTTTTCCCATTTGGATTCGAGGCCGAAGCGACCGATCCAGTCGCCGATCTCGTAGGAACCGCCAAGGTTCTTGTGCTTCTCGAGGTCCTTCTTGGTGACTTCGCTCAGGTAACCGAGCAGGTGGGCGCCCGAGGTGCCTTGCAGGTAGGTGCGACGAATGCGGGATTCGACGTTCACGCCGCCGAGCTGGGCGCGCGAGCGCTCGATCTTGACGACGGTTTCCCACGGGATGTTTTGGATGAGGGTGATCGGTTGGAACTTCGGCGCGCCCTTCGAGCGGTTGCGGTAGTCGTTCAGGATGGGTTCCACGGGCTCACCCGCGAGCGAGGCGAGCAGGCCGAGGGTTTGCGGCGGATCCTTGATGAACTGCGGGGTCACCGTCACGTCGAGTTGAAGGCGGTTGTCCACGAGCAGGCGCTGGTCGCGGTCGAAGATCTGGCCGCGGGGTCCGGGCAGTTTTTCCTTTCGCAGCGAGTTCTGCTGCGAGAATCGGTAGTAGAAGCCGCCGCGGTACAGCTGCAAGTACGCGAGCCGCAGCGCGAGCAGGCAGAAGAGCCCGACGAGAATGGCGTAGAGGACGGGGAACTTGGGTTGGTATTCCCGTATCGCTTCGCTTTGTCCGAGCATCCCGACTTCTCCTCAAGCCGCCTATTTGATCCGGTCCGGGTTCAATTCGCGCGCGTCTTCCGCTTCGTGCAGGAAGTACGCGTCCCACGCCATGAAGAGCGGGAAAAGGAACCACCCCGCGATGGCCGCGGGGACGACGCCCGCGAGGGTGTAGCCGATGGCGCCCGTGAGCGTCGGCTGCACGTCGAAGGTCGAGAGCAGGACGAAGGTCAGGGCCTTGCGAAAGACGAAGGCGCCCGCGACGAGACCCGTGAACTGGCGGCGCCCCTCGAGCGCGAAGGCTTGGGCCGCCGCCTTCGTGGCGAGCGCCGTCCAGACGTAAGCGGCGAGCACGACGCCCCCGGAGTGCGTGACGGCCGCGCTCGCCATGACGGCGAGCACGGTCGAGAGCACGAGCAGGACGGGCCAGCTGCGCGTGAGCGCCAGGTAGACCGAGAGAATCGAAATGACGTTGAGTCCGCCCGCGTGCGCGGGCAGCTGCAGGAGCGAAATCTCGAGCGCCTGGAGAGCCCAGATCGCGACGAGCAGCATCGGCCACTCGAAGATGCGCTTCTGGGTTTGGGTCATCATCGCGCGGCCGCCCCGAGCGCCTCTTCGGATCGACGCAGGACGACGACTTCTTCGAGACGACCCAGGTCGACCGAGGGACGGAGCAAGGCTTCCTGCAGGATCCCCGTGCGCGGGCGATCGACCTTGACGATGAGGCCGATGCGAAGGCCCTTCGGGAAAACGCCGTCGAGTCCGCTCGTGAGGATCTCGTCGCCGACGCGAACGTCCTCGGCGCGGTCGAGATACTTGAGGCGCGCGACGAGCGGCTTGCCCTTACCCTCCACGATCATGCGCGCGCGCGTGCGCACGCTCAGCCCGTCGACGTCGTGCGCCGGGTCCTGCACGCTCGTGAAGAGCGCGGAATGCGCGAAGACGCGCTCGATCGTGCCGACGACGCCGTCCGCCGTGATGACGGGCATGCGGGGCTTCAGGCCCTGGGCTTCGCCCGCGTTGATGAGAAAACCGAGGCTCTCCGAGGAAAGGTCCTGGCCGATGATACGCGCGGTGACGCCGTCGAACTTGGGAAACTCCGGCAGCGAGGTGAGCTGGCGGAGCCGTTCGTTCTCGATCCGGACTTCCTCGAAACCGAGGATCTCGTTCTTGAGGCCGGCGATTTCCTGCTTGAGCGCTTCGTTGTTCCGCTGGGTGTCGACGAGGTAAAGGTAGCGCGACCAGATGTGGCCGACGCCCTGGAACGCGTTCGTGACGAGCTCCGAGAGCGGATGCACGACGTAGGATTGCGCTCGGTCGTAGAGATTCAGTCGCGGCAAATCGATGCGCATGAGAAAAATGGGAATGAGCGGAGCCGCGAAGAGAGCCGCGATCACGACGCCCTTTTGGTTGCGCCTCCACCAACGTCCTAAAGCCATATTCGATCGATTGTAGCACGGCCCTTCGGGAGCAAAAGGCCTCGCTAAAAGACCGCCCGACCCGCGTTGACAGATAAAAAGGATCGCCGATGATGTGGGGATGCTTGAGATGATCCGTCAATACCGCTCCGTTTTCATGGTGATCTTCGGAATTTCGGCCGTCGGCATGGTCGTGAGCATGTTCGGCTCCGACCGGGCGGGCGGCGGGATGGGTGTGCTGGACGGTGGTGCGGCCGCGAGCGTCGAGGGCTCCGAGATCTCCTCCCGCGAACTGCGCGAGGCGCTCTCCCGCCAGCTCCAGGACGCCGAGCGTTTCGTGAACGAACAGATGAAGTCCGCGGGCGGCAACCCCGAGAACCGCAAGTTCCTCGAGCAGATGGTACGCGCCCAGGTCACCCCGGATCGCGTTTTGGGTCAGCTCATTCAACAGCGTTTCATGGAGACGACGGCCGAGAAAGCGGGCTTCGTCGTCGCGCCGGAGTCGGTGCGCCAACTCATCCAGAGCGAAACGGCTTTCCACAAAGACGGCCGCTTCGATCCCGTTCTCTACCGTCAGATGGTGGCGGAACCCGGCCTCTACGAAAAGGAACTCGGCCGTCGCGCCGTCATCTCGCAGTTCAGCCAGGTCTTCCACGATGGCCTCGGTTACCAGTCTCCCGAAGAGGCCCGCCTCGAGAAGGAGCTCCGGGCGAAGCGCGTCTACGAGACGGTTTCGGTGAGCCCGCGCAGCTTCCCCTCGCCGAAGTCGGTGTCGAAGGAAGAGGCCGAAGCCTTCGCCAAGGACGCGGCGAACCAGCCCAAGCTCCAAAGCTACTTCGATCGTCATCTCTCCCGTTTTCAGAAGGAAGAGGAAATCCGCGCCCGTCACATCCTCGTGAAGGATGACGCCGAAGGCGAAAAGAAGATCCGCGGCCTCTTGGCCGACATCCGGGGCGGCAAACTGAGTTTCGAAGATGCGGCCAAGCAGCACTCCGAAGACAAGTCGAACGCGGCCCAGGGCGGTGACCTGAACTACTTCGCGCGCGGCGTGATGGACCCGGCCTTCGAATCGGCGGCCTTCTCGCTCAAAGACGCCAAGCAGATCTCGGAGCCCGTGAAGTCGAGCTTCGGCTGGCACTTGATTCAGCTCGAGGACCGTCGGGCGGCGTCCAAGAAGACGCTGGCCGACGTGCAGGCCGAGATCGCCCCCGAAGTTCTGCTCGAAGAGCGCCGCACGGCCGAGGCGAAACGTTTTGTGGAAGGCCTTTTTTTTAATGATACGGCGACCACCGAGAAGGATCTCAAAGCCTACGGACTCGCTTGGCAAAAGCAGCCCGCTTGGAGTCCGCTTGACCCCGCTCCGGGTCCCTTGGCCGGCGCGGAATCGCGCTTGTCGGAAGTCTTGGCCCTCAGCAAGGAGAAGCCGCTTTTGGCTTCGCCCTTGAGTTCGGGCGATAGCCTCGTTCTCGTTCGTCTCGTCGAAGTTCAACCGGCGGAAGAAGTCGGCAGCAACGAGAAGACCGACGAAGCCTTCCAATTTTTCCTTCGTAACCGCTACGAAGCCCTGGAAAAGGCTCAGAAAATCCGTCGCTCCGAGAAGGTCATCGGCCAGCTTCGCCAGCAGCTGGCTTTGCAACAGGGCCAGGGCCGCTAGTCCTCCGCATCCGGGTGCCCGAGGTCTCGCGTCAGGGCTTTGACGCGGGGCCCCTAGTTGGGCTTTGCTAAGATGCACTTATGCGTCAGCCGCTTGCTTCGACCCGCTCCATCCTGACGGCCTTTGCCTTGGGCGCGGTTATGACCCTCACCTACGCGGTTTGGGCGACGGATAAAGGCGATAAGCATCCCGCGAAAGTCAAATCCGGCGAATCCCTCGGGAAGGGGGAAAGCTCCGGAACGAAGGTCAAAGGCAGCGCCTCGGCTCTCGATCCCGTCAACCGGAAGAACATCGAGCAAGTGCGCGAGGCGACCCGCCGTCCGGGGCTACCCGCCGAGACGACGCCCAGCTCGAGCGATCCCCTCGTGAAGAACGACGATCCCGTCTACGTGCCCGTCGACGATTTCGACGAGGCGAAGCCCCAATACGTGCTCGTGAACGTTCCCCGCGAACTCGAAGGCAAGCAGGCCCGGAACGGCGCGCTCATGAAAGACGGGGCGATCGTGAGCGAGGTCCCGCAAGAGTTGAAAGACTACGTCTCACCCGCCCCCCACAAGAAGTAGCGCGCGCCAACGTCTTAGGACTGAATCGCGCGCCAGATTTTCTGGAGTTGAACGAGCAGCGCCTCCATCTCGGCCAGCGGGAGCGAGCTCGGTCCGTCGCAGAGCGCCTCTTCCGGCTTCGGGTGCGTTTCCAAAAACACGCCGTCCACGCCCACCGCCATGGCGGCCCGCGCGAGGAGCGGAATCATGTCGCGACGGCCGTCCGAACTCGTGCCCTTCCCGCTCGGGATTTGCACGGAGTGCGTGGCGTCCATGACGACGGGGCATCCGAGCGCGCGCATGTCGGCCAGCCCCGTCATGTCGTTCACGAGTCGGTTGTAACCGAAGCTCGCGCCCCGTTCGCAAAGGAGAACTTTGCGGCCACCCGCGGCGCGGGCCTTCTCGACGACCGAAGCCATGTCCCACGGCGAGACGAATTGGCCCTTCTTGACGTGGAGCACCCGGTCCGTGCGCGCGGCCGCCTGCACGAGGTCGGTCTGGCGACAGAGGAAGGCGGGAATCTGGATGACGTCGGCCACGGCCGCGACGCGCTCGACTTGCGTCGTCTCGTGCACGTCCGTGACGAGCGCGCAGCCGACCTTGGCCTTCACGCGCTCGAGGCCTTTGAGGGCTTCTTCCATACCGAGGCCGCGGAAGCTCTTGCCGCTCGTGCGGTTCGCCTTATCGAAGGAGCATTTGAGGATCCACGGGATGCCGAGGCGAGCGCAGACGCTCTTCAGGTGCTGCGCGGTCTCCGTGACCATACCTTCGTCTTCGAAGCTGTCGGGCCCCGCGAAGAGCACCCACTGGTCCCCGCGGCCCCAGACGATGGGCCCCTGCGGAGTTTCGAGGGTGACGGTTTCGGTGAGCGGCTTGAGCGTCGACATGCCCTCGTCTTAGCGTTCGGCCGTCGACTTCTCAAATCGCGCCCCGCGCTAAAACGCGAGGGACGCTCTGGGCTACTCGCGCGCGCGGAGGGCGCGGGGCAAGTTCATGCCGTCGGCTTCGACGACCGAAGCCGGTTCACGCGAAGCCTTATGGTAGCGACGGCAGAAGTGTCCTTGCGAGGGGATGAACTTCGTATCGCAGCGGTAGTTCAGCACGCGCGCGGCTTCGTTCACGGCCACCGGCAAGGCGCTGGAGCCCAGGTGGACGCCGTAGAGGAAGCCGGACTCGAGGTAGAAGCGACGGAACTGCTCGAGATCCAGTACGCCGTTCAGCGCTTCGATCTGCGCGCCCTCGGCCGTGCCCAGGGGCCGCGGCGTACCGGTGTCGTTGCGGGTCGAGCCCGCGACGTCGTAGCGGCGAAGGATTTCGACGCGCGCCGGGAGCGAGGCGACGGGCGGCGGGAAGCTCACGGTCGAGCTTGCGAAGGGGTAAACGTATTCGCGCTCGGGCACGCTGCATTTGTCGTCCGAGTAGATCGAGAAGATTTCGTGGCCGATCGACGGATCGATCACGATCTTAGCGACGTAGCTTTGGCCTTTGAGCCCGTAGGGCAAACACTCGCTCGTCCATTCTCCGGCGAGGGCGTTCAGCAGCGGCGTGATCGGATCGGCCGCCGTCGCGTCCGCGGCCGTCGCCGGGTAGCGGCCGCTGTTCGGCGAGCTCGCGCAGGCACCCAGGAAGGCCCCCCACGCGAGGAGGCTCAAGGTCATGACGGAAGGCTTGGAGAATCTCATGCCTCGCTTATCGGCGCCGAAGGCTTCGCGCTTGAGGGCTAAGGAAGGGAAATCGCGGAGTTTTACTTGGCGAAAGCCCGTGCCCAGGCCAGGTCTTCCGCCGTGTCCACGCCCCGGTACGACTCCCCTTCCCCCGCTTGGGTTTCGAGGACTTGGATGTCGAGACCGAGCCAAAGGGCCCGGAGCTGCTCCAGGCTTTCGGCCCGTTCGCTGGCAACGGGGGCTTGGGCGCAGAAACGCGCGAGGGCCTCGAGACGGTAACCGTAGACGCCCAAGTGCAGGCGCCCTTCGTAGGGACCTTGCTCGGGCACCGCGGTGGCCGTGTACGGGATCGCGAGGCGCGAAAAGTAAAGCGCGCGTCCTTCCCGATTCGCGAGCACCTTGACCGCCGAGACGTCGGCGTAGGGGCGACCCTCGGGCCAGGGCGTGGCCAGCGTCGCGATCGCGACCTCGGGCGGGGCCGCGCGGAGGTACTCGCCGACCTGACGCAGACCGTCCGCGCCCGCGAAGGGCATGTCGCCTTGCACGTTCAGGACGGCCGCGATCTCGTCGCGGAGTCCCGCTTCGCGTTTGAGCAGATGCTGGACGGCGGCGAAGACGCGATCGCTGCCGCTCGGGAGCGAGGGGTCCGTCATGACGACTTCGGTGCCGAGCGAGTGGCGGCGCAGCGCTTCGAAGGTCTCTTCGTCGTCGACGGCCGCGATCACGCGCGCCCTCGCATCGTCGCGGAAGGCGGCGTGGACGCGTGCGAGGCTGCGCGCCGCGAGCGGCAAGCCCGCCACGTCCGCGAGGATCTTGCGGGGCAGTCGGCTCGAAGCGAGGCGGAGCGGAACGACGGCCAGGACCAGATCGCGCGCCACGCGGCTCAGCTCCGGTAGAAGCCGCCGCGCTTCGCGATCTCGCGGAGCGCGGACGAGGGTTGCAGCCGGGCGCCGTGCAGCTCGCCCAGGCGTTCGAGTTCGGCCACGATCTTGTCGACGCCGAGCGAGTCCGCCCACTTGAGCAAACCGCCGCGGAACGGCGGGAAGCCCGTGCCGAAGATCATCGCGAGGTCGACCTTGGCGGGATCATTCACGACGCCCTCTTTGAGGGCTCGCGCGGCTTCGTTCACCATCGGGAAGAACATGCGGCGCACGAGCGCTTCGGCGTTGAACTCGGGCGAGCTGGGCTTGGCGCCCGCGAAGACGCCTTCGAGCGCTTTGAGGTCCACCCCTTGCTTGCGGCCGCCGGGGGCGTCGAAGACGTAGAACCCGAGGCCCGTCTTGCGGCCCAGCCGCGACTTGTCGGCCACGAGCTTGTCGAGGATCGGCGACGGCTTGGCGCGCTCGCCGAAGGCATCGTGAAAAATGTGGCAAACCTTGGCGGCAACGTCGAGACCGACTTCGTCGAGGAGCTCGAAGGGTCCCATGGGCATGCCGAAGTCTTTCGCCGCCCTTTCGAGCGCTTCGAACGGGTAGCCTTCCCAGAGGCAGAAAGCGGCTTCGTTCAGCCACGGCATGAGCAGTCGGTTCACGATGAAGCCGGGCCCGTCGCCGCAGACGACGGGCGTCTTGCCGATCGACTTGACGTAGGCCACGCCGCGCGCGACGGCCTCGGGCGAAGCGCCGGGGTGCGTGACGACCTCGACGAGCGGCATCTTGTGCACGGGATTGAAGAAGTGCAGGCCGATGAATCGCGAGGCATCCTTGAACGCGGGCAACATGTCTTTCAGGCGTAGGCTCGAGGTGTTCGTCGCGATGACGGTCGTGGGGGACACCTGCTCTTCAAGCTCGGCGAAGACCTTCTTCTTGACGTCGATATTCTCGACGACGGCCTCGATGACGAGGTCGGTCGCGCGCACGCCGCGGAAGTCGATTTGACCCCGCACGAGCCCCATCCGGCGTTCGAGTTCCGTCTTGGTGATGCGCTTCTTGCGCAGGTCCGCGTCGAAGAGCGAGCGCGCGTGCGCGAGTCCCTTGGCGATCGCGTCGAAGTTGAGGTCCTTGAGGGTCGTGCGCACGCCGGCCGCGGCCGAGACCGCGGCGATGCCGCCGCCCATGACGCCCGCGCCGAGCACGAGCAGCGAACGCGTCGCTTGGAGCTTGGCCACGGCCTCGGGCGTGAGCTCGCTGCCCGTGTCCCGCTTCGCGGCTTCGCCCATCAGGAAGAGACCGACGAGGCTCTTGGACTCGGGCGACGACCACAGATCCGCGAAGGCGTTCGCCTCGGCGTCCATGTAGGCTTCGCGGCCCAGGCCCGACTTCTGCTCGAGAAGATCGAGGATGCGCAGGGGCGAGGGATAGCGTCCGCCCGTGCTCGCGTGGACCTGGTCGCGCGCTTTGCGGAAGAACACGAAGCGACCGATCGGGTTGCCCGTGAGGGCTTTTTCGGTGAGCGGGACGACGCGCGGCTTGGCGCCCGGCACGCCCTTGCCTTCGGCGACGCGCGCGGCGATCTCGAGGGACTTTTCTTCGAAGATCGCGGCCGGCACGACGAGATCCACGAGTCCGAGCTTCGCGGCCTTGTCGGCGCGGATGGATTTGCCCGTGAGCATCATGTCGACGGCCGTCATGAGGCCTACCGTCTTGGGCAAACGGTAGGTTCCGCCCCACCCCGGCAGGAAGCCGAGTTTGACTTCGGGGAGCGAGATCGCGGTTTTGGGATTGTCGGAGCACAAACGATGACGGCAGGCCAGGATGAGCTCGGTTCCGCCGCCCGCGCAGGGACCGTCCACGGCCGCGACCGTCGGGATCTTGAGGTCCTCGAGCTTGGAGTAGACGGCTTGGCCTTGACGGCCCGCCTTTTCGGCGGCCGCGCGATCGGGCAGGCTACCGATGAGGTTCACGTCGGCGCCGACGATAAAGGAGTTTTTCTTGGCCGAACGCACGAGCACGGCCTTGATCCCGAGCGTCCCCGCCTTCGCGGCGAGCAAGTCGAGGATCGAAGCGAGCTCGTTCATCGGAACTTCGGAGAGCTTGTTCACCCGCTCGTCCTTGAGATCGAAGGTGAGGACGCCGACGGCTCCTTTTTGTTCGAGACGGAAAGCCTGACCGCTGAAGAGATTGTCGCTGCTCATGTCCGGATCTTCTCCTTAAACCGCTTCGAGGATGACGCTGCCGCCCTGGCCGCCGCCGATGCAAAGCGTGGCGAGTCCGTGCGAGAGGCCCTTGCGCTGCATTTCGAGCGCGGCCGTGAGCGCGATGCGCGCGCCCGTCGCGCCGACGGGGTGGCCGATCGCGATGGCGCCGCCGTTCGGGTTGAGCTTGGCCGGATCGACCGCGCCGATGGCCTTGGCGAGCCCGAGCTCTCGCTTGGCGAAGTCGGCCGAGTCGAAGGCACGCTGGCAGGCGAGGACCTGCGCGGCGAAGGCCTCGTTCAACTCGACGACGCCCATGTCGGCCATCGAAAGGCCCGACTGCTTGAGGACCTTGGCCGAGGCGTAGACCGGGCCGAGCCCCATGCGCGAGGGATCCAGCCCCGCGAAGGCGTGGGCGCGGATCTTGGCGAGGGGCTTCACGCCGCCCAATTTTTTGAGTCCTTCTTCCGAGGCGACGAGCAGCATGGCCGCGCCGTCCGTGATCGGGCAGGCGTTGCCCACGGTCACGGTGCCGAACTTGCGATCGAAGTAGGGCTTGAGCTTGGCGAGCTGCTCCATCGTCTGGCTCTCGCGCGGGCCCGAGTCCACCGCCAAGGTCTTCTCGAACTTCGGCGGGACGGAATAGGTCGCGATCTCGTCCCGGAAGACGCCGGTCTTCGCGGCGGCGACGGCGCGTTGGTGGCTCGTGAGCGCGAAGCGATCCTGCTCCTCGCGCGAGATCTTGTATTCCTTCGCGAGGATCTCGGCCGTCTGGCCCATGTTGAGCGCGCACACGGGATCCGTGAGGCCTTCCATGATGGAGATGCGCGGCGCGAGGAAGTCCTTCACGGGAATCTTCGCGAAGGCCTGCGCGCGTTCGGCCAGGGTGCGCGCGCGCTGGAGTGATTCGAAGAAGCGCACGGCGTTCGCGTTGTAGATGAGCGGCAACTGGCTCATGGACTCCGTGCCGCCCGCGACGTAGACGTCGCCGACGCCGGCTTCGACCTTGAGCGCGGCCTGCGAGAGCGCTTCGAGGCCCGAAGCGCAGTTCCGGTGGACCGTGTAGGCCGAGAGCGCGTGCGGCAGGCCGGCGCGCAGGGCGATGACCCGCGCGATGTTGGCCGAGTCCGAAGGCGTGCCCGTGTTCCCGATGATGACTTCGTCGAGCAGCCCGCCGATTTCGCTCAGGCCCGCGCCCGTGCGCGCGAGCAGCTCGGTCAGCGCGAAGCGCCCGAGCTCGACGGGATGCACGGCCTTGAGTTCGGTTCCGGATTTGGCGAAAGGCGTTCGAACGCCCGCGACGAGATAAGCGGTTTTCATGGCAACAATATAGCAGGAAGGGCGGGGCCGCGGGCCCTAGGCGTCGTCGGAGCCGTCGTTCAAACTGACGACACGCGTTGTTCCACGCTCGGCCCCCAGGCTAAGGGGAGCTTCCTTGGGCGCCGTCGCCGAGGGCGCGCGTTGGCGAAGCTTGGCCGAGCGCTCGCCGATCGCCTCGACGAGCTTGGCTTGCTCGGCGCCGAGGCGCGCCTCGACGCGCGCGCGGGCCGCGCGCCAATCGCGGTGGTAAAGTTGGGGGTCGAAGGCGCACGCACCGCACTTCAGCGACTCGCGCCAGCGCGCGGAATGCACGAGCTCGGCGAGGCCCCAGAGCGGAAAGTAGAAGACGAGCGACTTGAGGCTCGCCTCGAGCGACACGAAGAAGGAAAGCACGTAGGCCCCTCCCCCCACGAAGAGCGCGAGACGAAAGTGGGTCATGAGCGGCAGGCGCGCCGGGACGTTCAGCGAGAGGGGCGAGCGGCAGACCGGGCACATGCGTTCGTTCACCCCCTCAGCGTAGCCAAACGGGGGGCAGCCTGACTTGCCAGAAATCCGTCTATCCGGCCGCCGTCCCGAAGGCTTAAGGGCGGTGGCTTTCGAAAACGAGGGCGTCGGCGTAGAAGCCGCCCCCGACGCGGCGACGTTCGTAGTCGGCGCGACCGAGGACGCGGGGCCGTCGCGTCGAGACCGAGACGGCCTCGAGGCTCGGGCCGAATTCCTTCGAGAGAAAATCCTTGAGCGCCGGCGAGGCGAGCAACCACTGGAGGCCGCCGCCCAGCAGCTCGTTCACGTTCGCGAGGCCGCACACGCGTTCCTTGGGTTGCCAGTTCGCCTGCGAAAAGGCCCAGCGGCTTTGCTCGGAGGCAAAGCGTTCGCCCTTCGCTTCGAAGACGGCCCGCAAGGGCAGGCCGCGTTTGATCTCGTAGCCGCCCTCCGTCCGGATTTCCAGCAGGAGGCCCGCTTCGAAGTCGACCCCTACCCGCTCGGCGTCGCGCGAGATCCACGGACGGATCCGGACGGGCTGGGCCTCGGGGCATTGGACGAGCCCGACCGAAAGCTCGACCTTTTCCCGAGGGGGGCGACCGAAGAGCTCCGAAAACAGAGGCGCCAGGTCCTCGGCCGCGAAGCTCGACTCGACGTCGTAGCGGGGAGACTTCGCTTCGACGAGCGGACGCACGAGCGACTCCAGAAAATCCGGGGTCGCGGTCACGCGCAACGCGGAACGGAGCGCGACGAGGTCCGGAGGCACGGCCGCGCCGGCTCCCTCGGTGAGCAGCGAAAGCGCGCCCGACTGGGCCCGCTCGACCCGCAGATCGAGGTCCAGCGCCCGCGGCGCCTTCCACGACGCGAGCGCCTGCACGAGGCCCTCCTCGAGCGCGGGTCGGGCGACCTTCTCGATTTCGGCGAGCCCTTGGGCCCAAAGCTGCGGATCCTTGGCGTAAGAGTCCGTCAGGCGGTTGCGCAGGAAGGATTCCAGGAGCGAGGCGGTGCTGCCCGGGCAGTCGCCGTTAAAGCGGAAGTCGCGCGCGAGCGTCTCGGCGCGGGTCAGGTCCCGCAGGCTGCGTTCGAGCGTCTCGCGAAAGGCCGGCCACGGGCTTTCGATCCACTCGGCCCCGCCGCCCGGGAGCAGGCGCAATCGAAGCGAGAGCTTTTCGGGAAGCTCGAGATCCCAGTCTTTCCGCACGAGGCTGACGAGGGGCTGGCGACATTCCAGGCGCAGCCAGAGGCTTTCCCGGTAGGTCCACTTTTGGGCCGAGAGTTCCAGGCGGAGCTGCCCCACCCGCAGGGTGCGTCCGGACCAGCTCAGGCGTTCGAGGTGAAAGCGGAGCGTGGGCTCGGAAACTTCGCCCTTCGGCACGGAAAACTCGAGCTTTTGCTCGAAAGAGACTAGAGGAAGGAGCACTTGCGACGGAAGTCGGGTCTCGATGCGGAGGCCGGCCGGGAGACTCAAAGCTCCGGGGTCGGCGAAAGCTTCCGAGCCCCAGAAAGTCAGAAGCCCGGTCAAGAGGAGCTTCGAAAAGATGGCTTTCATGGGGTCGGGATTAACGAGACGCTTGACGCGTAGCAATAAATAAATAGAGTCCGGGTGTCCGAAGACCTCGCGAGAAGGGCTTGACAGGCTGAGTCTGCCATCTGTAGTTTCGCGAACTTCGATCAGGTCCTCAAACAGTTAGAAGAGATAGAGACAGATAATGGCGACGACGAAAACCGCGAAGAAGACGACGAAGAGCAAGGGTACGGAGAAATCCGCTAAGAAATCCAAGACGAAAGTCACGAAGCTCCAAGCTCAAAAGGCCAAAGCGGCCTCCAAGACGAAGGTCCGCCTCTCGCGGGAAAAAGCCCGTCGCGCTAGCCAAGTCGAAAAGACGGAAGGCAAAGCGAAGAGCACGAAGAAGGTGAAGCCGATCGGCCACGCCCCCCATTCCGCGCGCATCACCGCGCCGAAGGGTCCCGTGCAGCCGCTCGCGGCTCGCACGCAGTTCGGCGGCCTGAACGACCCCGATCGCAAGTGGCTCGTCGTCGACGCCGCTGGCCAAACGGTCGGCCGTCTCGCTTCCGAAATCGCGATGATCCTTCGCGGTAAGCACAAGGCGACCTTCACGCCGAACAACGACCAAGGCGACTTCGTCGTCGTCATCAACGCCGAGAAGGTTGTCTTCAAGGCCGCGAAGGAAGACGAGAAGCGTTACTACAACTACAGCGGTTACATCGGCGGTATGAAGGCGACTTCGCCCGCTAAGCTCCGTAAGGAATATCCCGAGCGGATTCTGTTCAACGCGGTTCGTGGCATGGTGCCGCGCTCGCCCCTCGGCCGTCAGCAAATGCGCAAGCTCAAGATCTACTCGGGCTCGCAGCACCCGCACACGGCTCAATTGCCGGTGGCCTGGCAGCTTCGCCACGTCAAACAAGGTCAGTAAGCTTCTCTAAGGGAGACGGAATTTAGGTTATGGCTCAAACTTTCTTCTACGCTACGGGTCGCCGCAAGAGCTCGGTCGCTCGCGTTCGAATCCGCCCCGGTAAGGGCGTCATTACGGTCAACGGCCGTACCTTCGAAGACTTCTTCCCGCGCCCGGTTCTTCGCCTCGTCGTGAACCAGCCGCTCGAACAACTCGGCATGATCGGCCAGTTCGACATCGTCGCGAACTGCGACGGTGGTGGCCAAGCGGGCCAAGCCGGCGCTCTCCGCCATGGCATCTCCCGCGCTCTCGTCGAGTTCAACCCGGAACTCAAGGGCTCGCTCAAGTCGGCTTCCATGCTGACCCGCGACGCTCGTAAGAAAGAGCGTAAGAAGTACGGCAAGCGCGGCGCACGTCGCGGCACGCAGTTCAGCAAGCGCTAATCGAGGCGGGGTTGGCTCTCTTTCGGGAGAGCTTCCTCGGATCGTGCCCGTCTTTGGGGATGGGGTCAGATTGTTTTTAAAACCGCGAGGTTCCTTCGGGAACTTCGCGGTTTTTGTTTTTGGGTCCGTAACTCGAAAGGAAGGGCTTCGGGCTGCCTATTCGAGGCCGAGCCAGTCGACTTGTCGGAGGGCTTCGTAGGTCACGACGCCGACGCTCGTGGCAAGATTGTGGGAGCGCACGCTCTGTTGCGGGATGCGCAGGTGCCGCTCGGGCCAGCGCGCGAGCAGCCGCGGGTCGATGCCGTCTTGTTCGTCGCCGAAGGCGATGACGTCTTCCGCGGCGAACTTGGCTTCGGCGTAGACCTTGGGGCCGCCGACTTCGACGAGCCAAGGGACGCGCCCGGGATTCGCGAGCTCCCAGGCTTCGAAGTCGGGATAGACGCGAACGTCGAGCATCGGCCAGTAGTCGAGCCCCGCGCGCTTGAGCTTGGAATCCTCGATGTCGAAGAAGGGCGCCACGAGATCGAGGCGCGAACCGGTGCCGGCGCACATGCGCGCGATCGAACCCGTGTTCTGCGGAATGCGCGGGTGCAGGAGCAGGATCGTGAAGGCGCCGTCGCGGGTCAGCTTGCGGTCGAGCGGCACGCGCTCGAGCTCGCCCACGTCCCAGTTTTGTTTGCGTCCCATCGCCGCGAAGCTAGCAGATCCCCGCGAAAACGAAAAAGGGCCGGATCCCCGGGGCAAGGGATCCGGCCGAACGCCGCGGACAAAGGGGGAGAATGCCGGCGGCGCCGGGGGCCTGATTAGCGGGACTCGAGCGGAGCGAGGATCGCTTCGACTTCCGACGGGGAGAGAAGCGTGAACTTAAGGAGCCGGGCGCGCAGGTAGCTTACGGGGTCAACCTCGAGCAAGTCGAAGAGGCGCAAGTGTCGCTTGAGTTTTTCGGAAGGCGCCAGGTCCAGGCGCTCCGTCAGACGGACCGCGTGCGTGGCGTCCTGGGCGAGCGCGTAGGCTTTCACGAGGCTGTCGCGCTTTTCCGCCGAGAGCTTCGTCTGGGTGCGAAGCGCGAGCATGAGGTCGTTGGGCTTCGTCTGGAGGCCCGCCTCGAGGCGAAGGGCGCGGATCGTTTCGAGCGCGACGCCGTGGGTGGTCATCGTGAGCATCGCCGTTTCGATGTCGGCCGTGGCGCGCTCGAGCGCGTCGTTCGAGGATCGACGGGATTCGCAGCGGCCGGCGCCCTTCGGGCCTTCGGCGCGGGCGGCGGTGCCGCCGAGGAGGGCGGCGATCCCGAGGGCCGCCAGGGTCAAACGCGAGCTGCGCTTGGTGAATCGAGACATCTTGGAACTCCTTCGCAAGGAGACGAGGTTAAAAAGAAACCGGATCTCCGTCGCCAGAGATCCGGTTGATCGAGGGGCCGCGACCGACGTTCCGCTTTCGACCCGGTCGAGGGATTCCGCTTCCGCTCCGCATCCACGAGATTCCGCATCCGCACCGCTTCCGCCACCGAGGACCCGCCGACGTTCCGCGAAGTGAGAGCCTTCCGGGGCGCCGCGTTTAGCGGAGGCCTTGGAAGAAACCGTTCACGTTCAGGCTCAGGCCGCGGCCACCGCCGACGCTGTTGAAGCTGGCGCCGACTTGCAGGGCGCTCGTGCCGCCGTAGTAGTTGCCGAAGGCCCAGTTGCCCGGCTGAACCATTTGGCCGCCGGCGTACACCGGGTAGTAGTACTGCGTGTAGTAGGTCTGGTTCATCGAGACGAGTTGGTGGAAGATGAACGCGAAGTTCGCGTAGATCTGGCCGCCCATCTGCATCTGAGTGTTGCCGTAGTACGGGTTCATGCCGTTGTAGTACGGATTCACTTGGTTGTAGCCCACGTTGCCGTAGTAGTTGCCGTTCACCGCGTTGCCGTTCACGAGCAAGACCGCGGCTTGCTGCCACGGCACGGCGTTCTGCGACACGAACTGGCTGAAGCGCGTGTAGTCAACCGAGGCCAGCGGCGAGAGACCCGAAGCGCCGGCGTAGGCGGAGACTTGGGCGTAGGTGCAAGCGCAGCTCGTCGCGAGACGGTTCACGACGCGGTCGTAGATGTCGCGCCAGCCGTATTCGCCGGCCGGGATCGTGTCGAGGACCGTGCCGTTGCCCATCACGGTGATCTGCGTCTGGAGATGGATGCGGCCGTAGTAGGACTCGAGCCACGGAGCGATCGTGTCGCGGATGTAGTCGCCGCCCGCCGTTTGCGGAGCGGGAAGCGTGACCGGCGCCGTCGGCACGGCCGCGGCGGGCGGCACGGTGACGACCGGAGCGGGGTCCGATCCGCAAGCCGCGAGGCTCGCCACGAGGCCATAGACCAAGACGTTGAGATAGCTTTTCGTTTTCATATTTTCCCCTTCACACATCGAACGAAGACTTTGTGCGCCCCACCAACGAGAACCGAAGTGTCTTTGACCGGGTAGTTGCAGACGGTGTGCCAGCGTTACGCGGTCTTAACATGGCTCCAAAAAGGGGCTTGGATTCGGGGCTTTGCGCGAAGCGAAGGGGAACGGCAAAAGTGTCGAGAACTTGGGCACCCCCTCCGCGCAAATTGTCCCAAGCCTTGGAACGGGCCGGGCCGCCGGAGCTCAGGGCCGCGGGGCTTCGCGATCAAGACGGAATTCCCCTGAACGGGCCTCGTATCGCGTTCCGTCGGGGAGAAGGACGCGCAGGGTTCCGTCGCCGTTGAGTCCGACGGCTCGGCCCCGTCGCGACTCCGCGAGGAGGACGCCTTCGCGCCCCCAGAGCGGCGCCATGGCGTCGCGTTCGAGGAACTCGATGAGGCTTTCTTCGTAAGTCCCGGAAACGTCGGCGCTCCACGCCGCGTTTTCGCGGGCGAAGCGCTCGCGCAGCCGCGCCCAAACACGATCACGAAAGCCAAGGGGATCCTCGGCGCGGGAAGCGAAGAGGGGCGAGGCCCCCACGTCCGCGGGGGCCGAGAAGAGGTTGATCCCCCAGCCGACGACAACGCCGCGCGCGCCGAAAGCTTCGACCAAGATCCCGCCGACTTTCGAAAGCGAAGCGCCGGCGCCCGGGCGCACGAGGTCGTTGGGCCACTTCAGGAAAAGCGATTCGTCGTGGCCCAACTCGCGCGCGACGCTCAAGGCGAGCGCGCCGGCCCAGAGCGGAAGCAGCGGGAGCGAACGCGCGAGGCGACTCGACGGGCGAAAACCGAGCGAGACGAGAAGGGTCTCGCCGGGGGCCTTCGTGTCTTCCCAACGCCGTCCTTGGCGCCCCCGCCCTTCGCTTTGGCGATCGGCGCGGACCCAGATGACTTCGTTCGCGCCCGGATGCGCTTCGAGGCGCTTGCGCGCAAAATCTTGCGTGCTCGCGAGGGATTCGAATTCGTAGAGGCGCTCGACGGGGAGCGAGACCGGCCGTTTCACGCGCTAGTCGCGTTCGATCTCGGCGAGGACTTCGCTCAGTTTGGCTTGGAGGCGATCCTGGAACCATCCGCGCAGAGCCGCGTCGAGCTCTTCGCGGATGAGGTTGCGCACCCGCTCCTCGCTGATCGAGGAACCCGCCGGGACTTCGTGCTCGCGCAACGAAGAGGCCGCGGGCGACGGCGAAGCCGTGACCGAGGCATCGAAAGGAGAGGTGGGCGGGAACGACGCTTCGGCCGGCGGCGAGGGAACTCCGCTGTCTTCGCCCCGGTAACTCGAAAGATCGGGATCGGCGAGCCAGGCCTCTTCGGGTTTACGCTCTTCGCGGTTGCGCTCGAAATCCGAGCGTCGGTAGATCTGCGGCTCGGGATCGTCGGGGCGTTCGAGGTCGAGGTTCGGCGCGACTTCGTCCGGCTCGCGGAAGCTCGAAGGCGCGGGCGCGTCGCCTCCCGCCGGAGAAAAATCCATCGACCAGATATCGGCCGGCGCGGCCGCCGGTTGGGACGGTTCCGGAAGTTCCGCGGGCGGGTTGAAGGACCAGTTCGTCAATCCGGGCACCGAAGCGGGCGTGGCCGTCGCTTCTTCCGAGATGCGCGGAGGAAGGGGGGCGGCCGTCGCTTCGGGCGAGGGGTTCGGACGTACCGAGAAGGTGGGCACGGGCGGCGTCGGTCGGGCGGCCGTCGGCAGGGGCGGCATCGTGGCTTCGTCGACCGAAGGCGGGGGCGGCACGAATTGCGGAGCGGGACGCTCCGGCGCTTTCGGCGTCGCGACAACGGGCGCCGCCGTGGGCCAAGCGGTCGACGGCGGGGACGGAGCCGGAGCGGCTTCGTGGATCGGCGCCAAGGTGGCCGAGTCGGCTTCGACGATCGGAGGGGCCGTCGCTTCGCGGCCGGCCGCTTGGAACGTCGCCTTCGTCATTTCGTCGGTCAGGTTGCCCGACGTCGCGTCGAGGCTTTCGCGAATGGGCGACTTGAGGAGGGCGCTCAGCAGCGCGATGAGGACGTGCGCTTCGAAGGGTTTCCAGAGGCGACCGTCGGCCTGCACGCTTTGAAGTCGAGCTTCATCGATTTGATCGAAGCTGCCGCAAATCAAGACGACTTTCGTTCCCGCGAGCGAAGCGTCCTGGCGAATGCTGCGGCAGAGCTCGATCCCCGTGAGGCCCGGCATATCGAGGTCCGCGAGCACGATCGCGGGACGGTGTTCGAGGGTCAGGCGAAGCGCGTCTTGCCCGTTATCGCAGGTGATAAGCTCGAGGGGTTCTTTGCGCAGCGCGAGCGCGACCGCTCGGTGCATGAGGGGCGAGTCGTCCGCAAGCAAAACCTTCGCGATGGGACTCTCGGGTCCACGAGCCAACGGATTCCGCATGTTTAGCCGAGCACCCCTTTCTCAATCGAGTTTCGTCGCTTTTGCCCTTAAGCGCAACCCCGCGGGAGTGGTATACTTCAAGAAGGACGGGGATTTCTGTCTGGTGCGAGATCGGTGGGACACATCATTTTGTCCTATGTTTTTATTTTTTAGGGAGTCCTTCCTACCGTCGGTGTGCATGCCGGGCACTCTCTCTGAGAGCCGACCCGGAAGCCTTGAGGCGGTAAAGCGTCGGGGGAAACCCCTTCGCGAGGACACCCACCTCACTATGTGGGGTCAAAATGAACGCCCATCGGACGGCCAAGACGGTGCCCCGTCTGTTTTTACGCCTTGCGCAGCGTAAGGCGGCCCCCTAGACTTGAAATCATGTCAGGGAAGACAAGGGAGCCGGGGCGACTCAGAGATTTTCGCGTCGACGGAGGGAGCGTGCCCTCGGGCGTCGTGAATCCGAACTCCGCCGAAGTCCTTGGCGTTCGCGCGACGACGCGAGCGAACCCGCCCCAGCAAGAAGTCCGACCGCGCGCTTCCACGCTCGTGGAATCCCGCAACGGGGCCACCCGACAAGTTTCTCACCAAAGCGAAGCGCTTTGGCGCGAGTGGGACGCGGAGCTCGGCGCCGAGATCGATCTCGGTAAACCCGTGCCAAACGCCAAGCCGGCCGCGGCGCCCCGCGCGCCCTTGCCCCCTCTGCGCGCGCCGCACGTTCCGGCGCCGACGCAAGCCCTCTGGGGTTCGGCCAACGAGGCCCCGGCGACCCGCGAGCGTCGGCCCGAAGTCGAGCGCATTTCGACCTCGCGCGCGACGCCGTCGTTGGCGGCGCCCCGTGCGCCGGTGTCGGAGCGCGGGCCTTCCGCGCCCGAAACCATGTCCGCGACCCCGGCCGCCGTGACGGTGCCCGAAGCGGACTACCGCGGCCACCGCGCTTGGGCCGTCGAGCTCGCGCACGCCGAACTGAAAATGGAGCGTTCGGGCGAGGTCGACGTGTCGGCTCCGCAGCAGCGTCACGAGATCCTGCGCTCCCGCACGAACGAGTATTTGCTCAAGCTCTTCGAGTCTTTCCGTCGCGACGTGGAAGTCTTCAACGAAGCCCGTCGTTCACCCGGACAGTCGATTCATGTCTACCGCGTCTCGAACACGGAATCGGACTTCATGCTCTTCCGCAACGGGGTGAAACTCGTCGTGTCGGGCGCGAAAGCCGGCCGCGTCGTTTTCGCTTTTAACCAGTACCTCGGGCAGATCTTCGGGCCGAACCAGAGCCCGACCTTGGAGCTCGAAGCGAATTTCGGCGCCTTCGATCAGCTGACTTGGGCGTACCGCGGCGAGCGCGTCCAGATCGAAGACGTCTGCCGCTACTTCCTCGCCGAGTTCGTCCGCCAATCCTTCCGCTAGCGATCCATTTAGCCTCGGGTGCAAGGCTGCGCGCCTCGGGCCCGAGGGAGCGAAATGTACTCTTGTACATGAGTTGACCGAGTACGCCGCAGAGGAGGGCTTTAAAGCGCGTTCTAGGGCCAGTGGCTGGTTTGGCCGAGGCGCAGCCGCTCGGTGAGTTCGTGCACGCCGTCGACCGGCGACTGAAAATGGAAGCCGAAGCGCTCCGCGAACTTCTTCGAGTTGAGGCGGGCGTCGATGGGCCGCGCCGTCTTGCCTTTGACCGAGCTCCCGGGCTTGATGCGCGCGGCGTCCCATCCCAAGCGCGACGTCATTTCGAGGGCCAGATCGTAGGGTGAGCAGCCCGTGGGGCCGCCCCAGTGGTAAGCTTCCGTGGTCGAGCCGAGGGGGAAATCGCCGAGCAACTTGTGGGTCGCCCGCACGACGTCTCCCACGTAGACGGGAGTCCGCATCAAGTCGCGCGGTAGCGTGACGGTCTCGCCCTTCACGAGCTTGGTGCTCACGATGCCGACCCAATTCGCGCAAAGGTGCGAGCCCGGGCGAAAATCCTCGCCGTAGACGTCGCCTAAGCGGATGACCGCGCAGGAACGCACTTGGGAAAGCGTGGCGACCTCGCCCGCCGCCCGCGTCTTGGAGAGCACCGACGTGGGCATCGTGAGGTCTCTTTCGCCAAAGCCGGCCGGATTCGTGGGGCTCGAAAGTCCGAAGACTTCGTCGACGGAATAGTAAACGAATCGAAGCGGATACGGCGAGAGTTTGAGGAAAACGGTCGCGGCGCGAAAATGGATCGTATCCGCTTTTTGCGGATTTTCCTCGCAGCTCTCCGCGCTCCGCATCGAGACGGCGTAGAGCACGACGTCGGGACGGGTGCGTTTGAGCACTTCCACGATCTCGCCGCCGTTCGAGAGGTTCATCGGCAGGCAAGTGACGCCGTCGATTCGGCACGGGCGACTGAAGTAGGTCCCGAAGACCTCGAAGTGCTCGCGCAGACCCGAAGCCAGCGCCGCGCCCAAGTAACTCGAAACGCCCACGACGAGCACGCGGCGGATCGGGCGTTCGAGGATCGACGGATCGACGGAAGGGCTCAAGCCGAAACCTCGGGGTCGAGTCCGAAGACCCGACAGGAATTGCGCCACAGGATTTCCGCGAGCGCTTCGGGTGCTTCGTCGCGGATGCCCCTCAAGACCTCGAAGACCGCCGGAACGAAGGCCGGCTCGTTTCGCTTGCCGCGATGGGGAATGGGAGCGAGCCAGGGCGAGTCCGTTTCGATGAGCAAGCGCTCCGAGGGGACGCGCTTGGCGACTGCGCGCAGGTCCTCGGCGTTGCGAAAACTCACGATGCCCGAGAAAGAAATATGGAAGCCCAAATCGAGGAGCCGATCGGCCACCTCGGCGTTCTCCGTGAAGCAGTGCAAGATGCCGGGGTTCGGGTGCCGGCGGATCGCGGGACGATCGAGCAGCGAAAGAACGTCGTCCGCGGCATTGCGGCAGTGGATGACGAGCGGCTTGGCGAGCTCGCACGCCATTTCGATGTGACGGTCGAAGGCCGCGCGTTGCGAAGCCCGGTCGGAGTGGTCGTAGTAGTAATCGAGGCCCGTTTCGCCCACCGCGACGGCGTCCGGCTCGCGCACGAGACGCTCCCATTCCGCCCAAGCTTCCGGACCCAAGGGTTCGACTTCATGGGGGTGGAGGCCGGCCGAATAGACGATGCGTTGCGCGGGATGCGAGGCACGCAGCTGACGGCTGAGCGTGGGGGCCGCGCGCAGGCTCGCGAGATCGGCGGAAATGATCGCGAGGCCACGGACGGAAGCGGCTTCCGCCCGGGATGCCAGCTCTTCGGAAGTCGGCAGGAGTTCCTCGCCGGCGAGATGGCAATGCGTATCGAAGAATCTCATTCGTCTTCGGCGTCGTTCTCGTTGGCCGCGCGGCCGCCCGATCCGGGACCGAACTTGCGGCGGACCTCGGCACCCTTGAAGGTCTCGTAGCTGCCCTCGACCGTGCGCACGGTCACGAGTCCCTTAAGGACGTCGAGCTTGACGACCTTCGCATCGCCTTGCGGCGTGATGACGGTCTTGCCGACCTTCGGCAGGCCCTGGCCCATCTCGACGTAGTTCTGGTGTTCGTAGCCCAGGCAGCAAAGCAAGCGCCCGCACTGGCCGCTGATGGATTCGGGTTCGAGCGAAAGGCCTTGGTCCTTGGCCATGCGGATCGAAACCTGTTCGAAGTCCGGCAGCCAGGTGCTGCAGCACATCGAGAGGCCGCACTTGCCGATGCCGCCCGCGAGGCGGGCCGCGTCGCGAATACCGACGCTGCGGAGATCGATGCGCATGCGGAAACGGTGACCGAGCTCGATCGAGAATTCGCGGGGGTCGAAGCGCTTGTTCTCGGAGAGCATGTAGATGATGAGCTTGCGGCCGCCGTCGGCCTTCTCGCAGTCGATCATGCGGACGCCCGAAAGCTCGCGCGCGCGGACGCGCGTCTCGAAGAAGCGCTTCACTTCGCTGCGGAAGTCGTCCGCCACCGTTTCGAGCGAAACGTCTTGGTCGGTCGCGAGCCGAAGAACCGAGGTCAGGTGGGAGTCTTCGCGGCGCTTGGCGCGGATACGAGGCTCGATCGCGACCGTGCCGACCATCGTGGCGCCTTGGCCCGTCTCGACGACGACGCGGTCTTTCTTTTTGAGGGCAATGCTGTCCGGGTTCTTGAACTCGAGGATCTTCCCCGGCCACAAGAATCGAACCCGAACGATTTCGACAGTTTCCATCAGAGCTTCAACCTAACATCAGAGCGGAAAGCTAGCCACTGGAGGGGGCCGTTTCCGTAACCCTCGATGCTACGCAGGCAGCTCTCCAGCCGTTCGAACACGAAAAGGACGCGGCGTTGGGCGTCGAGCGGCAGGCTTTCGCGGAAGGCCTGCCCTCGGCTCTTTTGCCAGGCGCGCGCGACGAGCGACTTGAGTTCCGTCACGGCCTGGCCCCGCTCTTTCCAGTAGGCTTCGTCGTCGCCCGGGGTCCGGCAGTTTTCGCCGGGCGGGGCGCCGCGACAGATCCATTCCTCGAGCGGGAGCCACTCGGCTTGGCCCGAGTCTTCGGAGTCGACGGCGACCGGGGCCGCGTCGAGCAAGGCCGGCGAGCGCAGGATCTGCACGCGGCTCCGAAGTGTCGCGGAAAGCCCCTCGAGACGGGAGCTGAGCAGGAGAAAACGTGAGTTTGGTCGGGGTTCTTCGAGGAGCTTCAGAAAGGCATGGCCCGCCGCGCCGGCCCCGACCGAAAGGCGATCGGCTTCGAGGAGGCAGGCGACGCGTTCCTGCCCGAGGGCACGTCCGAGCGCGAAGCGTTCGGAGAGGGCGCGGATCTGATCGACGGAGTAACCGCCGACGTCCGAGGCCGCGCGCAAGAAGAGAAAGTCGGGATGCGCGAGATTCTCGAGCTCCCGCCCTTCCCCGAAGACCTCGCAGGATTCGCAGCGTCCGCAGGCGCGCCCTTGCCCATCGCGGGCGAGGCACATGAGCGCGCGCGCGAAGTCCGCGACGAGGGCGGGAACGCGGGCTCCGTCGCTTACCGCGAAGAGGAGCGCGTGTCCGAGCCGATCCTCCCGGAGGGCACGATGCAGGCCTTCGGAAAGCTCCCTCATGGGCGTAGTCGTTCGATTTCTTGCCGAATCTGGACGGAGACCGCCTCGGGAGCCTGCGAGGCGTCCAAAACGCGGTAGCGACTCGGGTCAAGCGAAGCCGCGAAAAGGTAAGCTTCCCGGACCTTTTGGTGGAAATCGAGACCTTCTTGTTCGAGACGGTCGAGTTGACCCTGGGTGCGCAGGCGCACGCGATCGAGGCCCGACTTGGGGTCCAAATCGAAGAGAAAAACGCGATCCGGGAAGAGGGACTGCGTGGCCCACTCGTTGAGCCGGTCGATCGTGGCGAAGCCGAGGCCGCGGCCGAAACCTTGGTAGGCACGTGAGGCATCCCAGTAACGATCGCAGAGGACGATCGCTCCGCGTTCGAGGGCCGGGCGCACGACTTTGGCGACGTGCTCGGCGCGGGTCGCCGCATAAAGCAAGGCTTCGCAACGAGCGTCCATGGGGCCCGAGGCCGGATCCAGCAAGACCTTGCGAACCTTCTCGCCGAGCTCGGTGCCGCCCGGTTCCCAGGTCACAATGCAATCGCGCCCTTGAGACTTCAAATGAGTCTCAAGGGCGCGAATTTGAGTGCTCTTGCCGGTCCCCTCGCCCCCTTCAAAAACGATGAAGAGTCCAGGATAAGACCGCATGGAAACTGGCTTAGTTCTTCGCGAGCTCTTCGTCGATCATTTGCTTGAACTGTTCGAAGGGCAGCGCGCCGGCGACCTTCTTGCCGTTCACGAAGAAGGTCGGGGTCGAGTTGACGCCGATCTCTTCGGCCGCGGCCATATCGGAGTCGACGCGGCCCGAAGCCTTGCCGTCCGCGACGCAAGCGTCGAACTTGGCAACGTCGAGGCCGACTTCCTTCGCCCAAGCCTTGTAGTTCTCGGGGTTCAGCGACTTCGCGTTGGCGAAGAGCTTGTCGTGGAATTCCCAGAACTTGCCTTGCTCGTGCGCGCAGATCGAGGCGATCGCGGCCGGCTTCGCGTTCGGATGGAAGTTCAGCGGGAAGTGACGGAAGGCGATCTTCACTTTGTCGCCGTAGGCTTGGGCGATTTGATCGACGACCGCCTTACCGCGGGCGCAGAAGGGGCATTCGAAGTCGCTGAACTCATGAATGACGACCTTCGCCGAAGCGCCGCCTTTGAAGGGGGCGTCCGAGGGAAGCGCGAGTTCGACGCGGGGCTCCTGAAGCATGAGCTTCACGCCGGCCTTCGTGCGGATATCGCCGACGAGAGCCTGGACCTTGCCTTGGCGTTCTTGCTCGGTGAGGTAACCGCGGATCTGGTCGTCGGAGACCTTGACGGCCTTGCCTTGCGCGTCTTTTTGCTGCGCGAGCATGTCTTTGTTCTCGGCGCGGAACTTCTTGACCATTTCGTCGGAGACGGTGACCGACTGGGCCGTCTTGTCGATGAGGGCTTCGGCGCTTTGCAGGCCTTGCTTCTTGGCTTCGTCGTCGAGAAGGCGACGGATCACCATGTTCTCGGCCGAACGCTTGTAGGCTTCGGTCAGCTCTTCGCGAGCTTTCTTGATTTCGGCTTCGATGCCCTTGTTCACGTCTTTCGCGGTGATCTTGCCGCCGTTGAACTCGACGATGACGGTATCATCGGCCAGGGGGCGAACCATTCCGCCGATGTCTTTGGGGGCATTCGATCCGCCCGTGCTGCAGCCGACGACCGTGAAGGCGAGGACGGCAAGCATTCCGGATCCGAAACGTTTCGTAATTTCCATCTTCATGACGCTTTTGGGTCTCCCTACTTGAAAGTTCAGTCGAAACTCTACGACGCTTCCACCGAAAGCGCCACGCGGCGGCATAAGCGAAAAGGCGTCAGGCTCTTTTTGGTAGCGCACGCGCGTCATTATGATGCGGTGTTGCTACCAAAAAGAGCCTGACGCCTTTTAGGGGTCTTCTTGGTCCTTGAGGAATTGTTCGATGAACTTGGTGTGCTCGTCTTTGTAGTCGAAGACGCGCGTGCCGCTCAGGAGATCGCCCACCCGCAGGCCGCTTTCGAGACGGAAAATGAAATAGGTTTCGAGCCCGATCCAGACGAGGCCCGGTACGAGCAGCAGCCAGATCCAGATTCCGCCGAAGGCGAAGCCAAGTTGGATCTGGAGGAACGGAAGGTTTCGCAGCCAAGCGCGCTTCCAGTCCGGTTTTTGTCCGCGCCGAAGCTCGATCGTATGCAGGCCGAGCAGCCATTTGCCCGGGGATTGACCCCGTCCGAGCGAATCGAGGGCCGTCCAGGCGACGATCACGAAGGCGACGCTCGCGAGCGGCGAAAAGAAAGAGATGGCCAAGGCGAAGAGCGCCACGAGCAGGGCATCGATCGCTTTGGCCCAGACGCGGTTCTCGGGGTTCACGCTGCCCGGGCTGCGGAGAAGCGGTTGACGGGCCAACTGAGGAAAACGAGCCATGTCCGTGATCCTATCAGGTATTTTCGTTTTCGAGCGAGCGCCGGTGCACCAAGACGTACGGGGCATCGGCTTTCAGGTCGGTGCCCGTGTCGCGGATCTCGAGTTTCTGGCCCGCGCCGACGCGAAGGCGCAGAAGCTGTTGGGGGCGGAGCGTCCAGCTTTCGCCCCCGCAGGTGACGCGAAGCGGGGCGCCCTGCCAGTGTTCCACGACGAACTCGCACTCCGTTTCGGCCGCGAGGTTTTCGATCGGCAGGGGAACGACGAGCCGAGACTCCCGCGCGGCGTCCGTGAAGAGCGGCGGCCGCGGGCCGGCCCGGCGGGCGTCGCGGTAGATCTCCGCGAGGTCCAGGATGCGGCTCCGTTCGTTGCCGGCGGGCCGCGGTTTCGCGCGCAAACCCCACACGATGAGTCCCACGGCGAGGGCGCAGACGATGGACGCCCCGAGCAAGATCCAGGCGGGCTGCAGCGTTTCGGGGGCGAGGCTGCCGCCGCGCCGCAGCCCGGCGACCCACCCCAGGCTGAACCCCAAGAAAATAAGCGCGAGCCCGAAAAGACCGCGAACGATTTGAAAGGGTTTCATGCGGAATCTATTGTATCGGGGCATGACGGGAAAGCTAGACGGCGCGTCGACCGAGCCTCGCTACACGATCGAGATCGACGAAGAAGGCTACCCGCTCTTCGACGGTTTGCGCGTGCAGGATGAGGCCTGGACGCGGGCGCTTCTCGCGAGCTTTCATCGCCGCGCGGATTCCCCGCGCCGCCTTCTCGCCGAATGCGAGGGCGAGGCTTGTTGGGTGAACGCCTTCGACGCGCCTTGGGTCGCGCGGCTTGCCGAGTCGGTCGCGGACGACGTCGCGCGCTTTCGCCTGGCGGGCGGCGGTCTCGTCGAGGTGCCGATCCAAGATCTTAAGGTCGACGAATGGGATCGACTTCACGCGATCGTCGGGCCCCACGCCATTCCCCTCGTGTGCTCCCGCACGGCGCAGGCGACCTTGTGGGAAGCCATGGACGAGGCCGCGCTCGCCGCGTTTCGGCCCGGGCGCTTTCGGCGCACGGACTTTCTCGTGAACGAGCGCGCGACCTGGGAAAAGGTCTACCGCGACGGCGAAGACGGCTGGGAACGCGGCGGGCCGCATCCGACTTTGGTCGAGGCCTGGCCCCGCCTGGAGCGCTCCCTGAAGGAGCTTTCCCCCTCGCCCGCGCTGCTCGTGCCGGCGGCCGGCCGCGCCCACGATGCCGTTCTTTTTGAGCGGAGCGGCTTTCGGGTGACGGCCCTGGACTTCGCCGAAGACGCCGAACGTGAGTTTCGCGCGCTCTACCCAACGTCGAAGCTTCGCTACGAACGCGCGGATCTCTTTGAATTTTTCTCGACGCATCCCGCGGCTTCGTTCGAGGGCGTCTTCGACGTGGCGGCCCTCTGTGCCATCGATCCCGAGCGTCGCGCCGAATACCTGCGCGGCCTCGTCCGCTTGCTCAAGCCGGGCGCCCTCTACTTCGGCGTCTTCTACTTGGGCACCCTTCCCGGCGGCCCTCCCTACGGCATGACGCAGTGGGAACTCCGCGAGTATGCGCGCGAGGGCTTCGATATCCTGGAGTGGAAGTGGCTCGCCCCGACGCGAGGCGCCGAGGGGCTCTGGGCCGTGCTCCGCCGTCGCTGACGTATTGCTGACGGCGCTCGGGCTCAAATCCGGGGCCACCACGTCCGATGAAGATTCCATGAAGACGTTCAGCCTTTGCTTTCTCGCCGTGCTCAGCGTGATCCGCCCCTCCTTCGCGAAGACCGAAGAGGAGCGTGACGCCGAACCCGAAGTCGCCGAGATTCCCCTGAAGGGCAACGTGAACCGGCCGCCGCCGCACGCCTCCTGGATCGCGGAGAGCAGCAAAGTTCCGCCGCGCGCGACGCCGGGCCAGGCGATGGTCCGCATCGAGGAGCGGCTCCAGAAACTGGAAGAAGCTTTCACGTCGCGCAAGACGACGATCCGCACGACGGAGTGGACCTGGACCGAGCTCGAGAGCTTTCAGAAGGCGCTCTGGCGCGCGATGGCGCTCGACCCCGCGCAGATGGACGACGCGCAGATTCCGCCCTACATCCATCCCCGCGCGCTCACGCAGCAGCTCGCCTCGGAACTCGTGCGGCTCGAGCGCTCGCGCCCCGTCGCCGTGAAGTACGGCGTCGAAGCCGAGTTCGACGACTACCTCGCGTTCTGCCGCCAGCTCATCCTCTGGCGCGACGAAGGTCTCTTCCGCCAGTCCCGTCTCGTCGCGAAACGCGGCGTGCTCGAGGAAAAATACGTGCGGCTCTCCGATCGCGTCGCGGCCCGGGCCGTGCGCGGCATCGAAGTCGGCCTCGTGTGGAACGACGCCGAGCAGAGCGAGCTTCTCCGCGCGCTCCACGACGTGAAACGCGAGTTCGCCTCGGTCAAGGCGGATCCCAAGCGCCAGCCCGCTTCGCTACTCGGCGGTCTCGAGTCCGTGGCGCCGCTCCGCTCGCTGCTCTGGATGCTCGCCCCGCTGCTCTTCCTGACGGGCTTCGTGGGCGGCCTGCTCTGGGCGCGCCGTTAAGGGTCGACGCCCCGGCCCGGCGAGGGCTCGCGCGCGCGACCCCGGCCGAGGCCTTTACTTCTTCTTAGCCAGCATGAAGGCGCCGCCGATCGCGGCCGCCAGTCCCACCCAGAAAGCCACCGTGAGCCAGTTGATGCCCTTCTTCTTGGGGGTCTCGGGGCTTTCCGCGGGTTCGCGGAAGTGCTCCGACCGGGGTTGGTAGTTCGCTTCGCTCTCGGTAAGCGCGGGTAGCGTGGGTTCCGCCAAGGGAGCCGGGGCCGGCGGTGCGGAAGGCGGCGGAGGCGGCGGCAAGGAGGCCGTCGTCTCGCGCTCGGTGGGTTCGGGCGAAGGTCTCGGGGCGGCCGACTCGGCAACCCGTGCCGGCGTCGGCGACGGGGACGTGACCGGCGCGGCCGGCGTCGGAGCCGACGGCGGCGTGGGTCGGAGGGCGTCGTCGATTCGCCGGACGACGGGTTCCGTCACGGAGGAATTCAGCGCCGTTTCCGTCGTCCTTTCGACGGCCTCGTGTCCGACCTTCCGGATGCTCTCGGGGACTTTGGGCGTAACGAGGGGGTTGTCGACGATCGGGCTCGTCGCGAGGCCCTCGGTGATGCCGTGTCCGACGACGCGAGCTTGGTTCAAGAGGGACGACGTGTCGGCCTTGGCGAGCGAAGCCGTCGGATCGATCGTATGGGCCTTTTCGAGTAGGGCGAAAGGATTGTAGGTCGTGTCGGAGCACGGAGCGTTGCCCCGATTTTGGAGATCTTTGACGGCGTAGCTTCGCTTCGGGATGCCGACGCCGCCCTCGGCGTTGAACTGGATCTGGTGCAGTTGGAGTTGCCATTCCGCTTTGCCGTCGTTGAGGACTTTGCCGGTGGCGTCGAAGGTCGGTTGCGCAAGGATGTTGCCGACGACCTGCTGCCCGCGCGAGAGCGTCCACGCGCTCGCGACGGCCGCGCGCGGATTCTCCTTCCGCGAAGTGAGATAACCGGACAGGAGGCGTCGTTCGAAGACGTCGTCCGGATTCGTCGGGCTCTTCAACCGAATGTAGCCGCCTTCGTTTTGGGTCGGGGCTTGGTAGCCCATCGTAAGCCAATGGCCCATCGCCATGCAGAAGTTCTCGTAGGCCTCGCGACTGCCGAGGCAGCTCGGTCCGTCGCGGCCCGCCAGATAAGTGCTGACCGTCGTGAAGTGCTGCTTGATGGTGTTCGCGGTGGGAGCCCTCTCGCGTTGGGCCGGAGGCATGCGGAGGATCGTCTGAAAAGTCAGGCCGGATTCCTTCGTGAAATCGAGGGCCTCGAGGGCGGCTTTCACCTTGTCGTTCCCCTCGAAGGCGGCCTTGCACGCGGGCCGCGAGTTCGCTTCGACGCCCGCGGGTGGCGTGGCCGGCGTGGGCGCGTTGTGGTTCGGGGCCGCGGCGTTCGGGCCCGTCGGAGGGGAAACGGTGAGGCCGGCCGGCTGGCTCGAGACGCTCGTCGCTTCCGCCGGGGGCGTCGCGAAGGTCGTCAGGATCCCCAGGTAAACGTGCTTTCGGAATAAGCCCACGTAAAGTCCTCCAGACCTCTTTATCGGACGAAGCGCGGGCGGAACCGATGAAGTTTTGATGAAGGGCGTCGTGAAAAGAGGCCGTCAAGAAATCTCGGCCCTTGGCGGGTCGGCCGCGAGTTCCCAGGCCGGCGGGCCTGCGTTAGCATGGAGGGATGCAATTGCCGTTTACGCTCAACCCCGTCGACCAACACCTCTTCGACCGTCGCATCGTGCACATGAGCGGCGGCGTGAATTCGCGGCTCGCGTACAAGGTTAATCGCCAGCTTCTCGCCCTCGAGAAGGTCGACGCGAAAAAGCCGATCTATCTTTTCATCGACTCGCCGGGCGGCGAGATCAATTCGGGCTTCTCGGTCTTCGACGTCGCGCGCTTCATCCAGCCGCCCGTCTACACGATCGTCGCGGGCCTCGCGGCGAGCATGGGCTCGCTCATCGCGCTCTGCGCGCCGAAGGAGCGCCGCTTCGCGCTGCCCAACGCGAAACTCCTCATCCACCAACCGCTCATTTCGGGCGTGCTGCAGGGCCAGGCTTCGGACCTCGAAATCCACGCGCGCGACATCGTGAAGACGAAGGAGAAGATCAATCGTCTTTACGCCCAAGAAACGGGCAAACCGCTCGAAGTCATCCAGAAGCTTACGGATCGCGACAAGTGGCTCGACCCCGACGAGGCACTGGAACTCGGGCTCATCTCGAAGATCATCAAGAATCGCTCGGAAATCGCGGGACTCGAATAAGGATCCGCGCGCCGCGCGTTTGGATCCCCATCGCGACGAGACGGCTCGAGAGGCCGGAAGGCGCCTCGAGCTCAAGGGTGACCGGAGACGCTTCCCGGTGGCTCCGTGCGCCTTCGGCGCAAAGCGCTTTTACGCCGTGACTATCGCCGATCCGCTCGATCGCTTCGAAGCGCGCGAGCGCGACCTCGCCGCGTCTCGCCCCCGTCTCGATGCGGTAAGCGACCTGGCCGTAGCGAAGAAGCTGGCTCGATTCGAGGGGTTGCTGCGCGCATTGAATCTGCAGGAGGATGGCGACGACGCTCAAGTGGGGCATGGGCGGGAAAATAACGCGTCCGTGCGCGTCCGCCAAGCCGTGGTCCCCGCAGCCAGAATCGAACTGGCACGCCGCTTGCGCAGCACGGGATTTTAAGTCCCGTGTGTCTACCGATTTCACCATGCGGGGAGACCCGCACTTTATAGGGCCGCCGTGCGAGTCGGTCAAAGGCGTCAAAATTTTCGTTCCCGCCAAAGCCCCTCCGCTCCGAAGAGAGAGGATGAGCGTTTTGCTTCGGAGCCTTGGCATCGTCGGCATGGCTTGGCTCGGCGGCTGCGCTTCGCTCGCCCCGGGTTTTCGCGCGTCACCCGACGTCTCGCGTCCCGCGCGCGATCCTGCGGGGCTCGAGCTCTCGCAGGAGGACTACCGCGTGACGCTCGAACGCTGGCCCTGGATCCGCGACGGTCGGCAGCTTCGCCGTCGCACGCTGATCCTCGCGTTGCGTCCGAGTTTCGCGCAGCTCGAAGCCCTCGATCGCAGCCGCGATCCGCGGCTCGAAGTCGAGATTCTTTCGCGGCTTTCCCCTTCCCTTTGATTTTGCGTCCTAAACCGCTGATGTCGCGGGTCTCGAAAGGGCCGTCGCCGCGTTTGGCTATGCTACACTGAATCCATGCCGAAGTTTCGCCGCGTTCACCCTCGGGGCTCTCGCCAAGGTTTCTCGCTGACGGCCGTGCTCGTCGCCGTGGGCTTCCTCGGTTTCCTCTCGATGATCTTCTCGAACATCATGTCGCAGACGATGAAGGGGCAAGCCTCCGTCGACATGAAGTCGAAGGCGCAGGACTTCGAGCTCACGCTTCGCTACATCCTCGGCGTGAGCGGGCAATGCCAAGCCTCGCTCAAGTTCGGCGCCATGGACTACCGCATCGCCAAATCCCTCCTTCCTTCCGTGGGCGCGCCCCCCACCCCGGTCCAGATTCCGGTGCCTTCGCTCAAGCTGCAGGGTCACCTCCTTTCGACGTGGGCGCAGCGCAATGGTTACTCGATGAGCGCCGCGGGCGTCGTAACGCCGACGACGATCAACGTGTCGAGCGCGACGCCGGCCTCGGGATCCGGGTCCGTCGCGAACGCGGCGAGCGCGAACTGGGATCGGCTTCAGCTCGAGCAGGCCGTGCTCGAGATCGACCAGGCACCCATCGCGGCGAACACTTGGATCGCGCGGCTGAAGGTCTGGATGAAGCCGCAGAGCGCGACTTCCGGATCGGCGGCCGGTTTTCAGCAGTCCATCCCGATTCGTCTCTCCTTCGAGGAAGCCGACGCTTCGAACCTCAAGATCGGGGACTGCACTTATTCGGCCGGCGCCGCGCCCGAGGAGCTTTGCGCCGAGATGGGCGGGACTTGGCTCGGCAACGAAACCGGGAAGATGGGCTTCCCCCGCTGCAATATGACCGCGGGGATCCGCCTCGGCGCGAACGAGTGGCCGAAGATGCGTTTTCGCGACGTCGCGACGGCCGGCATCGTGAGCGTGGACGCTCCGAAGGAAGGGATCCCGAACGCGGTCTACGGCTTTCGCGTGTCGAAATGCGTGAAGACGACCAACCTCGCGACGGGGGCCCGCTACGAGTACGATTGCGACGGCCGCGTCGGCACGGGCTACAAGTGCTGGTTCAACGGAACTTCCTGGGTGCAGCAGTACCGTTACTGGAACGCCTCGACGTCTTCCTTCACCAACCACCCGAACGTTTACCGTTACTGCGACGCGGGCGTCGTCGTGAACTTCGATCCCTCGACGGCTTCGCCCGAAAACAACGTTTACCAGGCGCTGGACTTCGCGACGCTCTCCGATAGCGTGGGGGAGAACGCGGGCTACGCCGACAATAGCATCGCGCGGCGTCTCCTCGAGCACGACAGCTCGCCGGCCTTCCTGAAATGCCAAACGGCGCCGAACGGCAAGGCGGCCGAGGGTACCGTGTGTTCGACGAACCAGACGGGGGGCGATGGCGCGGGAGCCG
>ERZ761607.1136-NODE-1136-length-35517-cov-15.563589_pt1 | contig 35517 bp, 29 predicted proteins | sample MGYA00511164_ERZ761607 | MGnify/ENA primary metagenome ERZ761607 (study PRJEB28899, sample SAMN02445080) | bioreactor sludge metagenome | biome: EBPR sludge | place: Australia: Brisbane, Thorneside Wastewater Treatment Plant | collected 2011-06-22 ... | reverse complement strand
GCCGTCGCCGAACTTGACGGAGACGTTCTCGAACAGGGGCTTGGCCCCGAACTGCATGGTGATGTTGGCTGCGACGAGCACGGAGAGTCCTGAAGTTCAGATAAAACAAAGCGTTGGATTATAGCGCAGGCAAGGGCGCTGGTGCCGGGCGGCAGCCGTCCGAGGGGGCGTTCGGCGGCAGCGTTTCCAGCGCTCGTGGGCCAGTGCAGCTACTTGGAGTGTGCCGCCTGCGTTCTGCCCGCCGCGGGGTGATGTCGGAATAGTCCGACGTTGGTTTCGGACCGGGCCGATGGGACGGGAGCAGGGGGGCGCCTAAAGTGGAGCCGTGAGCCGAGCAAGGGCCGCTCCCATGCAAAAGGCACCACGCTGCACCCTCAACTTCAAGGAGAGCAACCATGAACAAGGACATCATCGAAGGCAACTGGAAGCAACTCAAGGGCAAGGTCCAGCAGCAGTGGGGCAAGCTCACCGACGACGACTTTGACGTCATCGCGGGCCGCCGCACCGAACTGGCCGGTCGCCTTCAGGAGCGCTACGGCATCACCCGCGACGAGGCCGAGCGTCAGGTCAAGGAATGGGAAAGCCGTTTCTGAGCCCACCCGAGCGCGCCGGGCGGCCGCGGTAGCGGCGCGTGCCCGGCGGCGCTGCCGACAAAGGAGACCATCATGCTGCACTATGCCGTAATCTTTTTCATCATCGCGCTGATCGCAGCCGTGTTCGGCTTCGGCGGCATCGCCGCCGGTGCGGCGGGTATCGCCAAGATCCTGTTCGTCGTGTTCCTGGTCATGGCCATTGCCAGCTTCCTGGTCAATCTTGCCAAGGGGCGATGAGTCCGCACCCGTGTCCGCCAGCCGCGCCGCGGGATGTTTGCCGATGGCCGACGCCTGGATGGGCGGTCGGCGCATCGGCTATGCTTTCAAGCGCTTCATCGTGAATGGGACCGTCGGACATGCTGCGTATCGCCATCGTCGATGACCACCAGATCGTGCGTGCAGGCTTTCGCGAGATGCTTGCAGACGAGCTGGGATTCGAGTTTCCGTTCGAGGCCGCGTCAGGCGAGGAGGCGCTACAGGGCTTGCGCGAGCATGAGACCGATGTGCTGTTGCTCGACCTCTCGCTGCCTGGGCAGAGCGGGGTTGACGTGCTGCGCGCCGCGCGCCAGCGCTACGACAAGCTGCGCATTCTGGTGCTGTCGGGCTTTCCCGAGGAACGCTATGCGCTGGCGATGATTCGCAACGGCGCGGATGGTTACCTGTGCAAGGACTGCACCCGCGAGGACCTGATCAACGCCATTCGCACCGTCGCGCAGGGGCGGCGCTACTTGTCGCCGCGCACGGCAGAGCTGCTTGCCGAGACCTTGGCCGGCGGAGCGTCCGGCGCCGCGCATGACAAACTGTCTGACCGCGAACTCCAGGTCTTTCTGCGCCTCGCACGTGGCGAGTCGGTGTCGGACATCGCCGGCGTGCTCAGTCTGAGTGTAAAGACGGTCAGTACCTACCGCACGCGCCTGCTTGAAAAGCTCGGCGTGGCCAGCAATGCCGAGCTCGCGACCTATGCGCTGCGTCACGGGCTGATTCTCGAGTGAGGCCGTCATGTCGATAACTGCATCGCCCCGCCCTGACGACCCGCCTGTGTTGCGCATCGTCCTGGTCGAGGATTCGGCGCTGCTGTGCGGCATGCTGCGGGACATGCTCGAGGAGCTCGATGGCGTGGGCGTGGTGGCGGCGGCCGCGGACGAGCAGGACGCGCTTGCAGCACTCGAGCGCCTGCATCCTGATCTGGCGATCATCGATCTCGAGTTGCGCGCCGGAAGCGGCCTGGGCGTGTTGCAGCGGTTGCAGGCCGAACCTGAGCGTTTCGGTCGTCCGCGAGCCGTGGTGTTCTCCAACTACGGTCACCCGCCGGTGCGGGCGCGCTGCGAACAGTTTGGCGCCGAGCGCTTCTTCGACAAGTCTTTCCAGCTCGATGAGTTGGTCGAATTCGTGCAGGCTGCGCTCCCCGAGCCTGGCTCCTGAGCCAGCGCCGGAACATGGCTCCACGCTCAATGCATGCGTGCGAAGGGGACGCGCGCACTGATGCGGGTGCCAGCGCCGGGGCGGCTGTCGATGTCCAGCCGCCCGGCCAGCATCTGCACGCGGTGTGCCATGCCCGCCAGGCCGTGACGGTCGTGGTCGCGTGCTGAAGGGTCGAAGCCGACACCGTTGTCCTCGATCTCCAGTACCAGCTCGTCGCCCTCGGTGTGGAGGCGTAGTTGCACACGAGTGGCCGAAGCATAGCGGCGCACGTTGGTGAGCGCTTCCTGGGCGATGCGATAGAGCGCGAGCGCGGTCTGCGCGGGCAGTTCGGGCAGTGCGTCTGGCAACTCGATCTCGAGCTTGCCGCCATGCTCGCCGATGTCACCGCTGTCGGGCAGTGCGCGCAGCGCCTCGACAAGGCCGAGCTCGGACAGCAGCGGGGGGCGCAGGTCAGCCACCACCTTGCGCTTGAGCGCAATCCCCTGGTTCAGGGTGTCGAGCAGGCGGTCGAAGCGGCTGCGCAGCGCCGTCATCGTCTCCGCCGGCAGTTTGCGTGCAATCCACCCGGCGTCGAGCTTGGCGGCCGTGAGCAGGGCGCCGAGCTCGTCGTGCAGTTCGCGTGCCAGGCGGGCCTGCTCGGCTTCGCGGGCGTTGGTCAGGTAAGTGGCCAGGCTGCTGAGCGCCTGGGTGCGATGGGCGACCTCCGTGTGCAGGCGGTCGTTCTCCGAGCGCAGCAGGTTGGCAATGTGTTCGCGCAGGCGGTCCTGGCGGTAGAGCACGACGACCAGCACCAGCAGCAAGGCGAGCACGCTGGCGCCGAGCACACGGTTCATCGCGCGTGCATCGCCAAAGCGTTCGAAAGCACCGTCCTGGGTGGCGTCGATCTCGGCCTGGGTCTGCGTGCGCAGTGCCCTGATGCGCGTCCGCAGATCGTCGGTCACCTGCTTGCCGGGGCCGCCGTCCGGAAGGTCGGCGTCGGCAGGTATGCCGCGCTCGATCGCCCGGCTGAGCAGGCTCCAGCGCATATCGACCAGTAGTGCCAGATGCTCCACGGCCTCGCGCTGATCGACACTTGTCCAGACGTCTGCACGCAGCGCGTCGAGCGTGCGCTCGAGTGCCTGCGGACCGTCCTGATAAGGAGTGAGGTAGCCCGGGTTCAGGGTGAGCAGGTAGCCGCGCACGCTCGATTCAGCGTCGAGTACCTGCAGCAGCAGGGTGTCGAGGTGGTGCAGGCGTGTAGTTCGCGCGCGCAGATCCTCCAGGGCCGCACGACTCGATTCAGACTGCCACTGGCCTGCCACCAGCCACGCCGAGCCAAGCGCAAAGCTCAGCAGGAGCACCACCAGCAGCAGGCCGGTACGCGGGGTCGGAAGACGGGACGGCGCGGGCGGCAAGGGCATATCCTCCGGGAGTGGGCGCATGAACGTGTCCTATGCTAGTCCAAGGCCGGGTACTTGTCCCGCTGTCCCCGAGTGGCCGCGCGGGCCGCCACTGTGCCCGCACGGTGCCGCCGCGTTTGCAGTGGTTCGATCAGGGGCGGATCGCGATGTCGTTCTTTACCGTCCTCACCCCTGGGGTGCCGCGTGCGATCTCGGCGGCACGATTGCGTTCGGTACTGCTCTTGGCGAAGCCGGACAGCTGCACCGTGCCCCTCAGCGTCTCGACGCTGATCGCCAGCGCGCTTACGGTGGGGTCGTCGGCGAACCGGGCCTTCACGCGGGCGGTCACGGTCGCGTCATCCACATATTCGCCCACGGTCGATTGGTCGCGGGTAACGGCACAACCGACGGCAGTGAAGGCGAGCAGGCCGGAAAGTGCGAGGCTAACGGCGGTGTGTTTCATGATGGTCTCCTTGACGGGAATGTCACCGGGGCGGGACGGCTGTCGCCGCCCGTGAGATGCGATTCAAATGTATGCTCCGTGGCGACTGCACGCTGTCCGACAGTGCGGATTGCGCTGTAGGACGATTCCCGCACGGCACCGTCGAGCCGCGCTGCCTGAGCGCGCGGTGGTGTCCGCGCCGGCGGTATGCCTCCCACTGCAACCATCCTCTCCCGATGCGCTTCCTTCACTCCGCCGACTGGCATCTTGGCCGTGTCTATCACGGCGTCTCCCTGCTCGAAGACCAGGACCATGCGCTGCAGCAGTTCGTGCGTATCGCTGCCGATACCCGGCCCGACGCCGTTCTGCTTGCCGGTGACATCTACGACCGTTCGGTGCCGCCTGCAGAGGCGTTGCGACTGCTCGACCGCGTCCTCGAGCAGCTCGTGCTCGGGTTGAGGATTCCGGTGGTGATGATTGCGGGCAACCACGACGGCCCCGATCGTCTCGCCTTCGGCTCCGGCCTGCTGCAGCGCGCAGGGCTCGTGGTGCGTGGCCCGGTGGAGTGGGCTGCGGCGCCGCTGGTGCTGAACGATGCGCACGGCGAGGTCGAGATCCATGCCTTGCCCTATGCCGAGCCCGCGCTGGTGCGCAGCGTCAGTGGCGACGATACGGTCACCGACCACCACGCCGCGCTTGCCGCGCAGACTGCGGCCGTGCGTGCCGCGCGGGCGCCGGGCCGGCGCGTGGTCGTGGTTGCCCACGCCTTCGTGCAGGGCGGCGCAGAGAGCGAGTCCGAGCGTCCGCTGTCGGTAGGGGGCACGGGGGCGGTCGGTGCCGAGGTGTTCGCCGGCTTCGATTACGTCGCGCTCGGTCACCTGCACCGTGCGCAGCAGGTGGGCGAGGCGCGCATCCAGTACGCCGGCTCGCTGCTGAAGTACGCGTTCTCCGAGGCGGACCAGCGCAAGTCCGTGACCCTGGTCGAGCTCGACGGCGCGGGCGAGTGCAGCGTTGAGCGCATTGCGCTCACGCCACGCCGCGACCTGCGTATCGTGGAAGGCACGCTCGAGGCCATCGTCGCCGCCGCTGCCGCCGACCCGGCGCGTGACGACTACCTGCTCGCCCGCCTCACCGACAGCGGCGCCCTCCTCGACGCCATGGGCAAGCTGCGCACGGCTTATCCGAACGCGCTCGCCATCGAACGCCCCGTGCTCACCGGCGACGGCCCCGGCCGTGCCCACGCCGACCACCGCCGCACCCGCATCCAGGACCTGTTCGCCAGCTTCCATCGCGACACCACCGGACTCGCGCTCGAGCCTGCCGCACAGGCCGCGCTCGAACGCATCGTCGACCGCATCGAGCAGGAGGCGCGCAGCGCATGAAACCGCTCAAGCTCAGCCTGCAGGCCTTCGGTCCCTTCGCCGGCCGTGAAACGGTGGACTTCACCTTGTTGCCGCCCGGCTGCCTGTTCCTGATCGCCGGCCCCACCGGCGCCGGCAAGACGTCCATCCTCGACGGCATCACCTACGCCCTCTACGGCGACACCTCGGGCGGCGAGCGCAGCGCGCGTGAAATGCGCAGCCACCATGCCGACGCCAGCGTGCAGACCGAGGTCGAGTTCGAGTTCGCCCTCGGCCAGCGCCACTACCGCGTGCGCCGCGTGCCCGAGCAGGAGCGTGCGGCGCTGCGTGGCGACAAGCTGGTCAAGGTGCTCGCTCGTGCCGAGCTTTACCGCCTCGAGGCGGACGGCGAGACCTGGACGCCGCTGGCGCAGAAGACCACCGAGGTTGGTGCGCTGGTCGAAGAGCTGCTCGGCTTCAAGGCCGAACAGTTCCGCCAGGTGGTGGTGCTGCCGCAGGGGCAGTTCCGCAAGCTCCTCGCGGCGAGCTCGGCCGAGCGCGAGAAGATCCTCGAGACCCTGTTCGCCACCGCCACCTACAAGCGTCTGCAGGATGCCCTCAAGGCCGACGCCGCCGCGCTGCGCGAGCGTGGCGAGAAGGCCGCGCTGCAACGCCGCACCTTGCTCGATCAGGCTGGCGCTGACGCACCCGAGGCGCTGCTGGCCCGCCGCGATGCACTGCAGGCCGAACTGGCGGTACTGACCGGCGCCGAAACGCAGGCGCGCGCCGACGATGCCGCTGCGCGCACCGCCCTGCAGCAAGGCCAGGCGGCCCAAGCGCAGTTTGCCGAAGCGGATGCGGCGAAGACCGCCTTGCGGGCCTTGGAGACCGGCCTGGCCGAGCTCGACACCCAGCGCCAGCGCCTGGCGCAGGCGCGCCGGGCGGCGCTGGTGGTGCCGGCCGACAGTGCGTTCGCCGCCGCCCGCCGCAGTGCCGACGAGGCGCGCACGCGGGCAGCGCAGGCCGCGGCAGACACGGCGGCCGCAGCGCAGCAGCTGAGCGGGGCCGAGGCTGCCTTGCAGGCCGAGCATGCGCGTGCGCCCGAGCGCGACGCCGCCCAGCGCGAGGTCTTGCGCCTGGAGGCGCTCGGCGAGGCCGTCACCCGCCTGGCCCAGGCCGACGCAGAGGCGGGCCGTTGCGCGGCCGCCCGGCTCGCCGCCGACAAGGTGCTCGCCGCCGCCGATGCCCGCCAGCAGGCGCTGGCCAGCCAGCGCAGCGCGCTCCTCGCTCGCATCGACAACCTGCAAGCGCTGGCCGGCGCGGCTGCCAGCCTCGAACTGCGCCTGCAGCAGGCCGAGCAGCGTGCCCGTGCGCTTGCGGCGCTGGCTGCCGCTCGGACCCAACTCGGCCGCCACGAAGCCACCGCAGCCAAGGCCCGCCAGGCGTGCGATTCCGCCATGCAGGGCGCCAGTGCCGCCCGCGCCGCCTTCGCCACGCTGGACATGCGCTGGCGCCAGGCCCAGGCCGCCATCCTTGCCCGCCATCTGCATGACGGCGAGCCCTGTCCGGTGTGCGGCAGCGCCAACCATCCTGCGCCCGCCGTGCATGCGGATGAACTGCCCACCGAACAGGCGCTGCAGGCGGCTGCGGAGCAGGCGCGCGCGGCTGACAGTGCGCTCGATGCCGCCCGCCAGGCGCGCAATGCCGCCGAACTGGCATGCGCCGCGGCAGCGGCCGAAGTGGACACGCGGGCGTCGGCACTGGCCCCGGCGGGTGACGACGAACCGGATCGCGCGGATGCCGAACCTGCACAGCTGCGCCATCAGCTCGACGCCGCGCACGCAGCGGCGACCGAGCTCGCCACATTGCGCACGCAATTGCTCGCCGTAGAGCATGCCACTGCCGACGTCGCGGCAGCGGCCGAACAGGCGCGTACGCAAGCCGTCTCGGCCGCCAGCGCCGCGCATGCCGCTGCGCAGGTGGCCGAGGAGCGTCGCGCCGGCGTGCCCGAGGCCTTGCGCAGCCCGGTTGCGCTGCAGGCTGCGCTGGCGGAGGCCCAGGCGCGACGTGCCCAGCTCGAACGCGTGCTGCAGCAGGCACAGGCAATGCATGACCAGGCAGCGCGCCGTGTCGCTGCGTTGCAGGCCCAGAGCGCCACCCTGGCCGAGAGCGTGGCCGCGGCCGCGACGCGCGTCGATGAGGCGCGCCTCCAGTTTGCCGAGGCGCTGGTCACCGCGGGCTTCGCGGCGGAGGGCGGTGGCGAATCGGGTGGCGAGGCTGCGTGGCGTGCCGCCTTGCTGCCTGCCGAGCGCATCGCTGCCCTGGACGCTGCGATCCGCGAGGCTGAACAGCGCCATGCAGCTGCCCGCGAACGTGCCGAGCGCGCCCTGAGCGCCATTGCCGGGCTGGCGCGCCCCGATCTCGATGCCCTCGAAGCCCGTGCCGCTGCGGCCCGTGCCGCGGTCGAGGCCGTGCTCGATCGCATCGCCCAGGCCCGCGGCGCCCTGTCCGCCCTCGCCGACACGCTTGCGCGCCTCGACCTCATCGCGCGCGAATCCGGCGCAATCGAGGCCGAGTACCGCATCGTCGGTCATCTTGCCGACATCGCCAATGGCAACAATGGACGCAATCTCACCTTCCAGCGCTATGTGCTCGCGGCACTGCTCGATGACGTGCTGCGTGCGGCTTCGCTGCGTCTGACGGCGATGAGCCGCGGCCGCTACCAGCTCCAGCGTCGCGAGGACGTTGCCGATGCGCGTCGTGCCGCCGGCCTCGATCTGGAGGTCGTCGACGAGTACACCGGCCGCAGCCGCCCGGCCGCCACGCTGTCCGGCGGGGAGGGCTTCATGGCCTCGCTGGCGCTTGCGCTCGGCCTGTCCGATGTCGTCCAGGGCTACGCCGGTGGTGTACAGCTCGACACCCTGTTCATCGACGAGGGCTTCGGCAGCCTCGACCCGGAGTCGCTGGAGCTGGCGATGCGGGCGCTGATCGACCTGCAGCAGCGCGGCCGCATGGTGGGGGTGATCTCGCACGTGGAGGAGATGAAACAGCAGATCGATGTTGCGGTCGACGTCGTGCAGGGCATCCGGGGCAGCCGGATCAGAGTGAAGACCTAGGCCTCGCTGGCTGCTCCAGGCGATTGCCGGGATCGGTGTCGATAGTGTATTGCAATCGATGTTATTGCTTTCAATTGCCAATTCCTTTGCTAAGCTGAAGTCATGGGCAGTCGGGGAGCACGGCGACCGTGTCGGTCGTGTGTGTTGCAGGCCTCGGGGCGTCAGCTTGGGCGAGTCGCTTGCACTGCCTTTTCCGTAGGTGAGATGGACCATTACAGGAGAACATGATGAGCGGGAATGACAACAACACGGCCGGCGGTTGCCCGGTGATGCATGGCGCGAACACGGCTTCCAGCAACTCGGTGATGGCGTGGTGGCCCAACGCGCTCAATCTGGACATCCTCCACCAGCACGACAGCAAGTCGAACCCGCTAGGCGCGGACTTCGACTATCGGGAAGAACTCAAGAAGCTCGACGTCGAGGCGCTCAAGAAGGATCTCAAGGCGCTGATGACCGACAGCCAGGAGTGGTGGCCGGCCGACTGGGGCCACTACGGCGGCCTGATGATCCGCATGGCCTGGCACGCTGCCGGCACCTACCGCATCGCCGACGGTCGTGGCGGCGCAGGCACCGGCAACCAGCGTTTCGCCCCGCTCAACTCCTGGCCCGACAACGGCAACCTCGACAAGGCCCGCCGCCTGCTGTGGCCGATCAAGCGCAAATACGGCAACAAGGTAAGCTGGGCCGACCTCATCATTCTCGCCGGCAACATGGCCTACGAGTCGATGGGCTTCAAGACCTTCGGTTTCGGCTTCGGCCGCGAGGACATCTGGCACCCCGAGAAGGACATCTACTGGGGTTCCGAGAAGGAATGGCTCGCCCCCAGCGGCGGCGAGGGCTCGCGCTACTCCGGCGAGCGCGACCTCGAGAATCCGCTCGCCGCGGTGATGATGGGCCTCATCTACGTGAACCCCGAGGGTGTCGACGGCAAGCCCGACCCCTTCAAGACCGCCCACGACATGCGCGTGACATTCGCCCGCATGGCAATGAACGACGAGGAGACCGTCGCGCTCACCGCGGGTGGCCACACCGTCGGCAAGGCGCATGGCAACGGCAGCGCAGCCAACCTCGGCCCTGCACCGGAAGGCGCGGACATCGAGGACCAGGGCTTCGGCTGGGTGAACCACAAGACCCGCGGCATCGGCCGTGACACCGTGACCAGCGGCATCGAAGGCGCGTGGACGTCCAAGCCCACGCAGTGGGACAACGGCTACTTCGACATGCTGTTCAAGCACGACTGGTGGCTGCAGAAGTCGCCCGCCGGCGCGTGGCAGTGGGAACCGGTCAACATCGCCGAGGAAGACATGCCGGTGGACGTGGAAGACCCGTCGATCCGCTGCAAGCCGATGATGACCGACGCCGACATGGCGCTGAAGTTCGACCCGGCCTACCGCAAGATTGCGGAGCGCTTCCGCAACGACCAGGCCTACTTCGAGGAGGTCTTCGCGCGCGCCTGGTTCAAGCTGACCCACCGCGACATGGGCCCGAAGGCGCGCTACCTCGGCCCCGACGTGCCCGCCGAAGATCTCATCTGGCAAGATCCGGTGCCCGCCGGCAACAAGAGCTACGACGTTGCCGCGGCGAAGGCGAAGATCGCCGCCGCCGGCCTGTCGGTGGGCGACCTGGTCGCCACCGCCTGGGACAGCGCGCGCACCTTCCGTGGCTCGGACTACCGCGGCGGCGCCAACGGCGCGCGCATCCGCCTCGCCCCGCAGAAGGACTGGGAAGGCAACGAGCCGGCGCGACTCGCCAGGGTGCTGGCGGCGTACGAGAAGATCGCCGCGGAGACCGGTGCCAGCGTCGCGGACGTGATCGTGCTCGGCGGCAATGTCGGCCTGGAGCAGGCGATCAAGGCCGCCGGCTTCAATGTCGAGGTGCCGTTCGCCCCGGGCCGCGGCGATGCCAGCCAGGCGCAGACCGACGTCGAGTCCTTCGAGGTGCTGGAGCCGGTGCATGACGGCTTCCGCAACTGGCAGAAGAAGGATTACGTGGTCCAGCCCGAGGAGATGCTGCTCGACCGTGCCCAGCTGCTCGGCCTCACCGCCCCCGAGATGACCGTGCTGATCGGCGGCATGCGGGTGCTCGGCACCAACTACGGCGGCAGCGGGCACGGCGTGTTCACCGACCGCGTCGGCGCGCTGACCAACGACTTCTTCGTCAATCTGACCGACATGCGCTACAGCTGGAAGCCCACCGGGCGCAACAGCTACGACATCGTCGAGCGCAAGAGCGGCGCGAAGAAATGGACCGCAACCCGGGTCGATCTGGTGTTCGGCTCCAACGCCATCCTGCGCGCCTACGCCGAGTTGTACGCGCAGGACGACAGCAGGGAGAAGTTCGTGCGTGACTTCGTCGCTGCCTGGACGAAGGTGATGAACGCCGACCGCTTCGATCTCGGCTGATCGCTGCGGAACCCTTTCGCCGCCTCGGCTGCGGCGAAAGGGGGTGCAATGACGCTTGCAAAGGGCCCGCGGCGCGTGGGCGATTGATGCTGCAAGGCGTCCCATTCCTCGTTAAGCTTCTGCGGGCGGTGTCGGCTGACACCGCCCATTTTTTGTTGACGATCCCGCTTTGCGGCGGAGGACGATGATCGATTTCGGCCCTTGCGCCATGGCCCTTGCAGCGCGTCCACGGGCATGGCGATGAACCTGCTGGCGACCGATTCAGCGGCTCGGCTGCTCGCAGGCGGGCGGGCGATTGCCGTGCGTGTCGCCGGCTTGCTGTTGCTGGTTCTGCTCTTCCTCCTGTTCCGGCACTGGGGTTGGCCGCCGGGCGTGCACCTGGCGCTGGCCGTTGTCTTCCTCTACGTCGCGGTAAGTACGGGCGCCCAGGTGCAGCGCCTGCGGGCGACTCAGCGCGCCTATCAGTTGGCGATGCAGGCCGCGCACGACGGCTTCTGGGACTGGGACCCGGTCAGCAAGCGTCTCGACGTTGGCCACCGTCTGCTGGAGATCCTTGGCTACAGCCAGAACTTCCTGCTCGATACGCACGCCTGGCTGGCGCTGGTGCACCCGGACGACCGCGCGCACTACAACCGCACCGTGGCCGAGCATCTCAAAGGCAGGACGCCGTTCTTTTACTGTGAGTACCGGGTACGTTCGCACAGCGGCGAGTACCGCTGGATCGCATCGCGTGGCATCGCCGTGCGTGACCGCCGCGGCGTTGCCTACCAGATGTCGGGCTCGGTCACCGACATTACCGAGCGCAAGCGCCACGAGGCGCAGATCGCCTATCTGGCCGAGCACGACCAGCTCACCGGCCTGCCCAACCGCTTCCTGCTCGCAGAACGTCTGGCCGAGGCATTGACGGCAGCGACGGCCGCTGGCGGCCAGGTGGCACTGGTGTTCATCGACCTCGACCGCTTCAAGGACATCAACGACTCGCTGGGCCACCGTCTCGGCGACCACCTGTTGCAAGCCGTCGCGGAGCGCCTGGTTGGCGGCCTGGCCAACGGCGAGGTGCTGGCGCGCCAGGGGGGCGACGAGTTCATCGTGCTCATGCCTGGAGTTGATGGCCGCGAGCTTGCCGAGTCGCGGGCGCGAGCGCTGCTCGAACTCCTGGAGTCGCCCTTCGTCACCGACGGCAACCACCTTCACGTCGGTGCCAGCCTCGGCCTCAGCATGTTCCCGGCCGACGCGGCCGACGCCGAGCAGTTGCTGCGCAATGCCGACACCGCGATGTACGCCGCCAAGCGCGACGGCGGCGGCACGGTCCGCTGGCACACCCCGGAGATGAAGGAGCGCGTGCTGCACCGCGCGTCGATGGAGGCGCGCCTGCGCCGGGCGATCGAACACGGCAGCTTCGAGCTGCATTACCAGCCCCAGTTCGAGACTGCGACCGGTCGCCTGTTCGGCGCCGAGGCGCTGCTGCGCTGGCATGACGGTGACGAGTGGATCGCCCCCGATCGCTTCATCCCGGTCGCGGAAGAGACCGGGCTCATCGTGCCGATCGGCGACTGGGTGCTGGACAACGCGACGGCCTGCGCAGCGCGCTGGCGCGACAGCCTGCCCTACCCCCTGCGCATGGCCATCAACCTGTCGCCGCGCCAGTTCTGGAGCGGCGACCTGCTCGTGCGCGTGCTTGCCGCCGTCGAGCGCCATGGCGTCGACCCGGCCCTGATCGAGCTGGAGATCACCGAATCGATGCTGCTGCGCGCCGAGGGCGACCATGTTGCCGCGCTGCGTACGCTGCGCCAGCGTGGCATGCGGCTGGCGCTGGACGACTTCGGCACCGGCTACTCATCGCTCTCCTACCTGCACCGCCTGCCCTTTACCAGCCTCAAGATCGACCGCAGCTTCGTGGCCGCGCTGTTCGATGACGATGGCAATTACGGCGACGGTGCGGCGCTCATCCCCGCGATCGTCGCCATGGCGCACAGCCTGGAGCTGGAGGTCGTGGCCGAGGGCGTCGAGACCTCGGCCCAGCTGGTGCACCTCAGCGAAATCGGTGTCGATCTGCACCAGGGCTTCTACAGCGGCAGACCGGTACCCGAAGCGGCGTTCGTCCGCCAGTTCGTCGCCGCCGACCGGCGCTGAGTGCGAAGTCGGCCGCGCCAGGCGCGTGCCGGTGGCGATCAGCCCGCTTGCCAGGGCAGACTGTCGGCGATCAGCGTGGCGACCTGGGTTTCCAGTGCCGACAGCGCCGCGTCCAGTGCCTCTGCACTTGCCTCGCTACGGTCGACGGCGTCCTCGAGTGCCCGCGCGGCCTGCATGAGATCGAGCGCGCACAGGAAGCCGGCGTTGCTCGCCAGGGTATGGAGCCGGCGTCCGGCACTGGCGCGATCGCCGCGGGCGAGTTCGGCACGTGCGTCGGCCACGGCACGGGCGTTGTCCTCGGCAAACATCTGCAGCAGGCTGCAGAACATCGACGCATCGCCGCCGAGACGTTGCATGGCGCGTTCGCGGTCGATGCCGGGGATGGCCGGAAAGCCGTCGCCCGGTGTCGCTGCGGCTGTTTCTGCGGGCGCTGGGGCGGGAGCGGTGGACGAGGCCTGGCGCGGCGTTACCCAATGCGCCAGCAGTTCGGCCATCTGGTCCAGGTCCATGGGCTTGGGCAGCACGTCGTCGGCGCCGGCGTCGCGGGCGGCGGCGCGCTGGTCCTCGCGCACGCCTGCGGTGAACACGATGATGGGCAGCGTGCTCAGGCCGAGCTCGCCGCGGATTGCGCGCGTTGCGCTCAGGCCATCCATCACCGGCATCTGCACGTCCATCAGCACCGCGTCGAAGCCGTCGGGGCGGGTGCGCAACAACTGCACCGCCTGCTGGCCGTCTGCGGCCAGGGTCGCGGTCGCACCCTCTAGGCGGAGGGCGCGTTCGACCAGGTCGCGGTTCATTGCGCTGTCGTCGACCACCAGCAGGTGAGCGCCCTGCAGGCGCGGGCCGCGCGGCTGTGCATGCCGGCGCGGCGCGAGCCGGCGTATCTCGTCGGCGCTGACGCGTGTCACCGGGATCTCGAACCAGAACAGGCTGCCTTCGCCGACCCGGCTGTCGACGCCGATCTCGCCGTCCATCAGTTCGACCAGGCGCTTGCAGATCGACAAGCCCAGCCCGGTACCGCCGAAGCGGCGCGCGATGCCTGCGTCGGCCTGGGCAAACGGTGCGAACAGGCGGCCGAGCGCCTCCGGAGCGATGCCGATGCCGGTATCGAGGATGTCGACCCGCAGCCGCAGTGCTGCTGCGCCGCAGTCATGCGCGCGCACCCGCACCGTGACTTCGCCGCGCTCGGTGAACTTGATCGCGTTCGCGGTGAGGTTGAACAGCACCTGCTCGATGCGCAAGCCGTCGCCGAGGAGCGCGTGCTCGAGCGGGGCGGGGGCGTCCACATGCAGCGCCAGCCCCTTGGCACGCGCAGCCTGGCCCATCAGGCTGTCGACGTTGGCGAGCAGCACGCCGAGGTCGAACGGTCGCGGCTCGATGCGCAACTGGCCGGCTTCGATCTTGGACAGGTCGAGCACGTCATTGAGGATGGTGAGCAGCGACTGGCCCGCGCTGCGAATGCGCTCGACCATGTCGCGCTGGTTGGCGGCGAGCGGCTCGCGCTCGAGCACTTGGGCCAGCCCGAGCACCGCGTTCATCGGCGTGCGGATCTCGTGGCTCATGTGGGCGAGGAACTCGCTCTTGGCCGCATTGGCCGCCTCGGCAGTGGCGGTAGCCTGGCGCAGGCGTTCTTCCATCTCCTTGCGCGCGCTGATGTCCTCCACGATGACGAGGTAGCGCGGTGCGGGCTCGGAATACACCCGCACCGGCGCGCAGGTCAGGCTCGCCCACACCGTCGAACCGTCCGGCCGCAGGTAGCGCTTGCTGAGCCGGTAGCCGGTGCTGGCGCCGCGGCGCAGGCGATCGAGCTCGCTCAGGCCGGCTTCCACGTCCTCGGGGTGGGTGATGCGTGCGGGGTCGAGTCCGGTCAGTTCCGCAACCGGGCGGCCGACGATCTCGGCAAAGCGCCGGTTGGCCTCGGTGATCCGTCCGCTTTCCGAGTCGAGCAGCACGACGCCGAGCGGCGCCTGCTCGAACATCACCCGGAAGCGCGCCTCGGCCGCGCGCTGGGCCTGCAGTGCGGCAAGCTCCTGGCGTTCCTGGTCGCGCCGCCATAGCAGGTAGCCGCCGGAATAGACCAGCACCAGGCCCAGGCCCATCGCCAGCGCGGTGGCCCAGGCCATGGTGCGGATGCCGGCGTAGGCTTCGCGTTCGTCGATCTCGGCGAGCATCAGCCACGGCGCGCCGCCGACCGCGGCCGCATAGGCGAGCACCGGCACGCCGCGGTAGTCGCGCCCATTCTCGAGGATGCCGAGCTGCCCTTCCACCGCGCGCGCTGCGGGCAGCGCAGGCGCGTCGAGCGGGCGGGTGAGCGCCAGGGCCGGCTCGGGGGCGTGCCGCAAGGGTGTGAGAAAGCGCACGCCGGCCGGGTCGCGGCGCACGAGATAGGTTTCGGCGGTGTGCGTGGGCACGGGCCAGGATTCGACCAGGGGGTAGAGCGCAGCGCTCGCCTTCCAGGTCAGATACACCACGCCCCGCGCTGCACCCGGCTCGCCGATGGGGGCCAGCACGCCATACTGCACCTCGCCCGCGGCGTCACGGTGCAGGTCGATGAGCTCGACCCGGGGGCGCGCGAGGATGTCTGCCGCCAGTGCATGCAGGGGCCCGATATCGGTGCCGCCGATGCTCAGCACCGGCCGCAGTCCGGCATCGACGATGGCCAGCCCGCCCCAGCCGCGGCGGCGCGCGATCTCGACGAGATGCTCGCGCATGCGCTCGAGGCGGACGCCGTCGCCCCGTCCGCCCGCCAGCCAGGTGGCGTACAGGCTTTCGAAGCGTGAATCGGCCGAGAAGTAGGATTCGGCGTCGATCCGGGTCTCGTGCAGCGAGTTCTCGATCTGCTGGCGCTTCTGCTCGGCGATCACCGCCAGCGTGCGGTGCGTCTCGCGGCGGATCTCCTCGCTCAGGTAGCGGTAGCCGACCACCCCGGTCACGCTCATCAGCAGCGAGATGAGGGCCAGCGGCAGGATGAACCTTAGCCACAACGTGCGTATGCCGTCTGCGGTTTGGGCAGGGGCGGCGGAGAGGGTGGCAGTGTTCATGTCGGCAGCGGGCAGTGCGTTGGCCCGGCCCGGGGGCAGCGCAGAGTGGGCGAGCGATATGGCATCGCACGGCAACGGCGCGTGGTCGTCGGCCAGGGGGCAAAGCAGGCCATAATTATGCACCATCGGAGTGCTCCCGGGCTTGATTCCCCGCCGCGAGGGGTTGAGGGCGATGGGGCTGGGTGGGTATCGGGAAAGGCTCGCGGCTGACGCCGCTCCTGCAGGATGGGCTGCGGCGCTTGTTCCCGCCGTGGGAGCGGCGCCAGCCGCGAGGGGTTGAAGGCGATGGCGTCCGGGTTGTGCCTCGATCATGTGCGCATGCACAAGGCTGCGCTTTGCGGCAGAATGCCGGGCTTTTCCATTGACATATTACGGAGCCCGCCCAGATGCCTCGCAAACCCGCTTTCCGCACCCTCGCCGTTGGTATTGCGCTGCTTGGCGGCGCAGCCTTGCTCGGCGGTTGCGCCACCGAGCAGTCGCGCACGCTGGAGGTGGCCAAGGTGGCCTCGGCCGGCACGGTATACACCGGTCAGCGCAGCCTCATCGCCGTGGGCAAGTTCGATAACCGCTCGAGCTTCATGCGCGGCATCTTCACCGATGGTGTCGACCGCCTCGGCAGCCAGGCCAAGACCGTCCTGATCACCCATCTGCAGCAGACCGGGCGCTTCAACGTGCTCGACCGCGACAACATGGCGGAGATCAAGCAGGAGGCGGCGCTCGCCAAGTCGGCGCAGAACATCAAGGGCGCCACCTTCGTCATCACCGGCGACGTCACCGAGTTCGGCCGCAAGGAAACCGGCGACAAGCAGCTGTTCGGCATCCTCGGGCGCGGCAAGTCGCAGATCGCCTACGCCAAGGTCAATCTCAACGTGGTCAACGTCGAGACCTCGGAAGTGGTCTATTCGGCCCAGGGCGCAGGCGAGTACAGCCTCGACAACCGCGAGGTCATCGGCTTCGGCGGTACCGCGGGCTACGACTCCACGCTCAATGGCAAGGTGCTCGACCTCGCCATGCGCGAAGCGGTTAACCGCCTGGTCGAGGGCATCGAGTCCGGCGCCTGGCAACCCGGCCGCTGATCGGCACGCAACGGAAGCTCCACGATGATGCGTTTCCTGTCTGCACGGCGCTCGGCCGTGCTTGCGCTCGCCGCCACCTTGCTGCTGGTCGGCTGCGCCACTGGCCCGCAGCCGCTCTACTACTGGGGCGACTACCAGCCCGCGCTCTACGGCCACTTCACCAAGGAGGTCGGGCCGCAGGAGCAGATCGCCAGCCTCGAAGCCGGCCTGGAGAAGGCGCGTGCCGCCGGCAGGCCGGTGCCGCCGGGCTACAACGCGCACCTCGGCCTGCTGTACGCCGAAGGCGAGCAGGGCGACCAGATGGTGAAGTACTTCGAAGCCGAGAAGGCGCTCTATCCGGAAAGCGCCGGCTACATCGACTTCCTGCTCGGCAAGTTCAAGCGAACGAATTGAGGCGCCCGACGATGCGATTCCGAACCCCTTCCATCCGCTCGGCGCAGGCCGGGCTGGCCGCCGCGTTTGCCGCCGCCCTCATCGCCACCGGCTGCGCGACGCCCACGCCCTACGACTACAGCGCTTTCAAGCAGAGCCGCCCGGCCTCCATCCTGGTGCTGCCGCCGCTCAACAGCTCGCCCGACGTGGCCGCCACCTACAGCATGCTGTCGCAGGTCACGTTGCCGCTGGCAGAGTCCGGTTACTACGTGCTCCCGGTCAGCCTGGTGGACGAGACCTTCCGCCAGAACGGGCTGTACAACCCGCCCGAGATGCACGAGGTGGCACCGCAGAAGTTGCGCGAAATCTTCGGTGCCGACGCCGCGCTTTACATCAACATCAAGCAGTACGGCACCAGCTACGCCGTGCTGGCGAGCGAAAGCCGCGTCACCGCCGAGGCCAGGCTGGTCGATCTGCGCAGCGGGCAGTCCTTGTGGCAGGGCGAGGCCACCGCCTCCAGCGCCGAAGGCCGCAGCTCCAGCGGCGGCCTGGTCGGCCTGCTCGTGCAGGCCGTGGTGGCCCAGATCGTCGAGAGCGTGACCAACAGGTCGCATCCCATCGCCGGCATCACCAGTAACCGCCTGCTGGCGGCAGGCAGGCCGAGCGGCATGCTGTACGGGCCGCGTTCGCCTAATTATCAGAAGGATGGAAGCGTGCCGCGCTGACACGCGCCTCGGGGCGGGTGAGGCCCCGAGCACCATGCGATGAGGAATTGACGGCCCATCCCCATCAGTACAAACTAGTCACAAAGCTAGTCAGGAGGCGTGATCATGCATGTGTGGCCGGTACAGGACGCGAAGGCGCGGTTCAGCGAGTTCCTCGACAGCTGTCTGGCCGAGGGCCCGCAGATGGTCACCCGGCGAGGTGTCGAGGCCGCGGTATTGATTCCGGTGCAGGAGTGGCGTCGCCTGCAGGCCGCGGCGCAGCCCTCGCTCAAGGCCCTGCTGCTGGCGGATGAGGCGCGCATCGAAGAGCTCGTTCCCGCGCGCGGCATGGTCAGGCGCCGCGCGCCGGTGGATCTGGGCTGATCCACATGTACCTGCTCGATACCAACGTCGTCTCCGAACTACGCAGGCCGCGGCCCCACGGCGCCGTAGTCGCCTGGCTGCAGTCGGTGGAGGACGCCAGCCTGTTCCTGTCGGCGGTCACGCTCGGCGAGATTCAGGCCGGGATTGAACGCACGCGCGAACAGGATCCGGCCAAGGCCGCCGAGATCGAAGCCTGGCTCGAGCGCGTGGCCAGCGCCTGGAACGTGCTGGCGATGGATGCTGCGGCCTTCAGGGAATGGGCGAGGCTGATGCACCGCCAGTCCGACACACTCTACGAGGACGCGATGATTGCGGCGACTGCGCGGACGCAGGGTCTCACCGTTGTCACACGCAATGTTGCGGATTTCAAAACCTTGGGGGTGGATGTGTTGAATCCTTTCGCGTAGCCGCGTCCGCGCCGATGGTTGGCGAAAGCGAACATCCGTCGTGCTTACCCCGCCAATGCACTTGCGTGATGCCGCAGGTGGTCGTCGATGAAGCTGGCGATGAAGTAGTAGCTGTGGTCGTAGCCCGGCTGCAGGCGCAGCGTCAGTGGGTGGCCGGCGGCGGTGGCGGCGGCGTGCAGGGCCTCGGGCTTGAGCTGTTTGGCGAGGAAGCCGTCGGCTTCGCCCTGGTCGACCAGCAGCGGCAGGCGTTCGCCGGCTTGCGCGATCAGCGCGCAGGTGTCCCATTCGCGCCACTGCGCGCGGTCTTCGCCCAGGTAGCGCGACAAGGCCTTTTCGCCCCAGGGACACTGCATCGGGTTGCTGATCGGCGCAAAGGCAGACACCGAGCGATAGCGCCCCGGGTTGCGCAGCGCGCACACCAGCGCACCGTGGCCGCCCATCGAATGCCCGCTGATGCCGCGGCGGTCGGAGGCGGGGAAGTTGGCCTCGATCAGCGCCGGTAGCTCCTCGACCACGTAGTCGTGCATGCGGTAGTGGCGTGACCACGGCGCCTGGGTGGCGTTCACATAGAAGCCGGCGCCGTGGCCGAAGTCCCAGGCCCCGTCCGGGTCGCCGGGCACCTCGGCGCCGCGCGGGCTGGTGTCGGGGGCGACGATGATGAGGCCGAGCTCGGCCGCCATGCGCTGCGCACCCGCCTTCTGCATGAAGTTCTCGTCGGTGCAGGTGAGCCCCGACAACCAGTACAGCACTGGCAGGCGGGCGCCTGCCTGCGCGGCCTGGGGCGGCAGATAGACCGCGAACACCATGTCGCAGCCGAGCACGTCCGAGTGGTGGCGGATGCGCTTGTGCCAGCCGCCGAAGCTCTTCTGGGTGCTGAGGATCTCCAGGCTCACGATCTGCTCTCCCGCGTCAGAAATGGATCACCGTGCGGATGCTCTTGCCCTCGTGCATCAGCTCGAAAGCCTGGTTGATGTCGTCGAGCGGCATGTTGTGGGTGATGAAGGTGTCGAGCGGGATCTCGCCCCTCTGCGCCTTCTGCACGTAGCTCGGCAGCTCGGTGCGGCCCTTGACGCCGCCGAAGGCGCTGCCGCGCCACACGCGGCCGGTGACGAGCTGGAATGGCCGGGTGCTGATCTCCTGCCCCGCGCCGGCCACGCCGATGATGGTCGATTCGCCCCAGCCCTTGTGGCAGCACTCGAGCGCGGCGCGCATCAGCTTGACGTTGCCCACGCACTCGAAGGAGTAATCGACGCCGCCGTCGGTCATGTCGACGACGACCTCCTGGATCGGCTTGTCGAAATCGTTCGGATTGACGAAGTCGGTCGCGCCCAGCTCGCGGGCGATGTCGAACTTGGCGGGGTTGATGTCGATGGCGATGATGCGCCCAGCCTTGGCCATCTTGGCGCCGATGATCGCCGCCAGGCCGATGCCGCCGAGGCCGAAGATGGCCACGCTGGCGCCTTCTTCCACCTTGGCGGTGTTGAGCACCGCGCCGATGCCGGTGGTGACGCCGCAGCCAAGCAGGCAGACCTTGTCGAGCGGCGCGTCCTTGGGGATCTTGGCGAGCGAGATCTCGGGCACCACGGTGTATTCCGAGAAGGTCGAGGTGCCCATGTAGTGGTAGATCGGCTGGCCCTGGTAGGAGAAGCGCGTGGTGCCGTCGGGCATCAGGCCCTTGCCCTGGGTCGCGCGCACCGCCTGGCACAGGTTGGTCTTGCCCGACTTGCAGAACTTGCACTCGCGGCATTCGGCCGTGTACAGCGGGATCACGTGGTCGCCCACGGCGAGCGAGGTCACGCCTTCGCCCACCGCCTCGACGATGCCGCCGCCCTCGTGGCCGAGAATGGACGGGAAGATGCCCTCGGGGTCGTCGCCCGACAGCGTGAAGGCGTCGGTGTGGCACACGCCGCTGGCGACGATGCGCACGAGCACCTCGCCCTTCCTGGGCGGCTCGACGTCGACCTCGACGATCTGCAGGGGCTGGTTGGCAGCAAAGGCAACCGCGGCGCGGGATTTGATGGTCATGGCGGACATCCTGATGGCAAGCGGGCCCACGGCCTGCGACCGGCAAAGTATCGCCATGCCGCTAAATCCGATAAATGATTAATTTGAGATTTCACGCTTCCAGTTTCTGGAATACTCCAGGCTTCGGCCTGGCCCTGGCCAAACTGGACTCCGAGCATGCTCAACCGCCTGGAGATGCTGCGCATCTTCTGCACCGCCGCCGAATCGCACAACTTCAAGGACGCCGCCAAGCGCCTCGGCGTGTCGCCGCAGGCGGTCACCCGCGCCGTGAAGGAGCTGGAGGACCACGTCGGCGAACTGCTCTTCCACCGCAATACCCGCCATAACCGCATCACCGAGTTCGGCGAGCAGCTTGCGGCGCGCGCGCGCCACAGCCTGCAGGGCGTGGATGCGATCTTCCACGGCGCCGAGCAGGCGCGCGACAGCGAGCTGGCCGGCCTGGTGCGCATCACCGCGCCGCGGGCGCTCGGCCGCCACGGGCTGATGCGCGTGCTCGGCGCCTTGTGTGCGCAGCACCCCGGGCTGCAGCTCGACCTGCGCTTTTCCGACCAGTTTGCCGACATGGTCGACGAGCAGATCGACATCGGCATCCGTGTCGGCGTGTTGCGCGACAGCCGCTTCGTCGCACGCGCGGTGTCGCGCGTGTCCTTCCACATCGTCGCCGCGCCCGAACTGCTCGCGCGCTGCGGCGCCCCGGCGACGCTGCAGGACCTGGCCGAGCGCCCCACCACCGTCGCCATCGACCCCAACACCGGGCGGCCGTGGGCGTGGTTCCTGGCCGGTGGCCAGCAATGGCTGCCGCGCACACCCACCTTCGCCACCGACGACACCGGCGCCGAGGCCGAGGCGGTGCTGGCCGGCGTCGGCTTCGGCCAGCTCACCGCCTACCTGGCGGCGCCGCACCTGCGCGCAGGGCGCTTGGTCGAGGTGCTGCCCGAACTCGCGCCCGAGCCCTGGAGCCTGTCGGTGTACCGCCCGCAGCGCGGCCCGGTGGCGGCGCGCATCCGTCTGGTGTTCGACCGGCTGGTGGAGTACTTCGGCGAGCGCGCGCAGTTTCCGTAGTCAGGGCGCCCGGCGGCCGCTGCCCGTGTGCGCCGGCAGCGCCGAGTCAGCTGCCCACAGGTGCGCGGCGATGAGTGCGCGCCACGGCGAAAAACCCGCCAGCCAGCTGCGCGCATGGTGCTCGCCGAGCTTGTCCGGCGCGCCGAGCAGTGCCTGCAGCGCACGCCGCACGGCCGCATCGCCGTGCAGCGAGCCGTCCATCCAGCCGAAACCGCGCAGCAAGGTGTAATCCACCGTCCACGGGCCAACGCCGCGCACGCTCAACAGCTGGCTGCGGATGTCGTCCACCGCAAGCGTGTGCAGCCAGGTGTCGAGCGGTAGCGCACCGTCCGCCACCAGGTGGGCAAGGGTGTGCAGGGTGTTTGCCTTGGCCGCGGAGAAGCCCTCGGCACGCAGCGCCGCCACCGTCAGCGCCGCTACCCGGCCGGCGTCCGGGTAGCACATCAGGCCGCAGGTGTGGCGCACCCCCGCCGCCACAATCAGCTTGCGCCGCAACGCAATCGCCGCCCCCAGGCTGATCTGCTGCCCGGTCACCGCCCAGCTCAGCGCCTCGAATGGCGTCGCCGCCACCGCCACGCGCAAGCCGGCCTGGCGAGCGATCAGCGCGCCGGCCTGCGGGTGCGCACGGTGCTGGCGCTCGAAGGACTCGATGTCCTGGGTCAGCCCGAGCATGCGCCGCACCATGGCCTGGAGCCGCGCCGAGCACTCCGCAGCCGCCGCGCCGTCGATGGCGAGCTCGGCCACCGCCCGACCCGGCTCGAAGCGCAGCGCCAGGCACGCCGCCAGGCCGTTCCACACCAGTCCCTTGCGTAAGGACGCCGCGTCTGCCGACTCGGCCACTTCATGCGCGTCGCGGCGGTGGAAGGCGAGAATGTCGCCCGGCCGGAAGGTGGCGGGCAGCGCGAGGGTGCAGGAGAGGGTGGTGGGCATGGTTCGACTGGATCGGACGCCATTCGTGTAGGCCAATGCCAGGACTGCACTCAAGATGACGGAACGTCCGGCGAATTCCGTGCTTCGTCGATCTTGGCGCCCGGCGCTATCGGCAGGCGCAGATCGGATTCCTCCATCCACTCCCGCCACACAGCCATCAGTACCGCCAGGACCACCGGGCCGAGGAACAGCCCCACCAGCCCGAACGCCGCCAGCCCGCCCAGCACGCCGAACATGACCAGCAGGAAGGGGATGCGCGTCGCATTGCTGATCACCAGCGGCCGCACCAGGTTATCGACCCAACTCACCACCAGCACGCCCCAGGCGAGCAGGCCGAGCCCCTCGACAGTGTCGCCGCGGATCAGCAGCCAGACGACCACCGCCCCCCAGGCGAACGGTGTGCCGAAAGGGATGAGGGCGATCAGCGCGGTGATCGCGCCGAGCAGCACCGGCGCCTGCATGCCCGCCCACCAGTAACCCAGACCCGCCACGAATCCCTGCGCAAGCGCGGTGGCAACCAGCCCCCAGACTACGGCCTTGGTCATGTTGCCGACCGCTGCGAGGTAGTTGTCGATACGGCTACCCAGGAACCGGTACAGCACGCGGTGGACCTGATTCAGCACTGTCTCGCCGTCGCGGAACAGGAAGAACACGGTGATCAGCGCAAAGCCCAGTTTGGCGGCATTGCGACCGACGTCGCCCACCAGCCCCACCAGATGGTCCGCCCCCTGGCTGACCCAGTTGGTCATCTGTTCCCGAAATGACTCCGGGTCACGCACCACGTCGTCGAGTACGCCCTGCAGATACGTCCCCAGCCACGGTAGCGTATGGATGAACTCGGGCAGCGTTGGTGGCCCCTGGCGGAGCTGAGCGGTCAGCGCGGCGATGGCCGAGCCGATCTCCCCGCGCAACAGCACGGCAATCCACAGCGCGGGCAGCACGAAGGCCGCCGTCAGCAGCATTGTCATCAGGAAGGCGCTGAGACCCGGATAGCGTGTCAGGCGATCGCGGAGGCGCAGGAAGAGCGGCCAGGTCGCGTAGGCGACGATGATCGCCCACGCGACCGGTACGATGAACAGATGCAGCACCGCGTAGCCGAGCAGCAACAGCCCGCCCAGCAGAAAACCCAGGATGACTCGGCGCACCAGGCGTTCGGCGACCTGGTCGATCATGGTCGGTGCGCCCAGCGAGTCACGGCCTCACCGGGCCTCGATCGGGGGTTGCTCGCGAACACTGTCATCCGGCTCTCCTTCGAGCGGAGTCTCTGTATCAAGCTCCGGCAGGCGCACTGCCAGAACCTTGTCGATGCGCTTGCCGTCCAGATCGATCACCTCCAGGCGCCAGCCCTCCCAGGTGGCCACGTCGCCGGTGCCGGGCAGGCGGCCGAGCAGCCACATCATCATCCCCGACAAGGTGTGATAGCGGCCCTTGTCTTCCTCGGGCACCTGCTTGAAGCCGAGCCGGTCCTTCATCTCGACGATGGGAATGAGCCCATCCAGCAGCCAGGAGCCGTCCTCGCGCTGCACCGCCCAGGCATCCTCGTCGTCCTGGGTCACGAATTCGCCCGTGACCGACTCGATCACGTCGTGGAGGGTGACCATGCCGAGGACCTCGCCGTACTCGTCGATCACGAACACGAAGTAGGTGCCCGAACTCCTGAAGCGATCGAGCAGTTCCATGCCGGTCAGCGATTCGGGCACATAGACCGCCTCCTGCAGATCCTTCGTGAGGTCTACCGGCTCGCCGCGGAGCACCTGCGCAAAGAGCTTCTTCGAGCTTGCAACTCCCAGGATATCGTCGAGACTGCCGCGGCACACCGGGAAGCACGAATGCGCCGATTCTGCGACCAGGGCGAGGTTCTCGTCGAGCGGGCGGTTGACGTCCAGGCAGATGACGTCCGAACGCGGCACCATCAACGAGCCGATCTGCCGCTCATCGAGGCGGAACACATTGCGCACCATCTCGTGCTCGCTCTTCTCGATCACGCCGGCCTCCGAACCCTCGTCGAGCAGGGCATGAATCTCTTCCTCGGTCACCGTCGACACCAGCGTCTCGCGCTGGCCCATCAGACGCAGCATGAGGGATGTCGAGCCTGACAGGAGGCGAACGAAGGGGCGTGAGACGCCTGCAAGCATGCTCATCGGCCGCGCCACCAGGCGGGCGATACCTTCCGGGTCGAGCTGGCCCAGGCGCTTCGGTACCAGTTCGCCGATCACGATCGATACATAGGTGATCATCACGACGACCAGGGTGGTCGCGCCGATCTCGCTCGGACGCTCGGCCACGCCCAGGCGTTGAAGCCACTCGGCCAGCGGACCGGCGAGCGCAGCCTCACCGAAGATGCCGCTGAGGATGCCGATCGAGGTGATGCCGATCTGGATGGTGGACAGAAAGCGGTTCGGATCCTCGCCTAGCTGGATGGCGACGGCCGCAGCCCGGTCGCCATCCTCGGCCAGCCGTGCGAGGCGTGCACGCCGCGCCGTGACCAGGGCGATCTCCGACATGGCGAACACGCCATTGAGCAGGATGAGGGTGACGAGTATCAGGATATCCATGGCGGACTCTTGTGCTGAGTCAGTGCGACGGCGGTGTCGGAGGCGCGCCGTTTTCCGCATCCACCTCCAGCCCAAGCGCGCGTGCTCGCTTCACCCACAGTTGCCGGGCGAGATGCTGCATGTCATCGACCTTGTCGCCCTCGTCGACGATCTCGATGCCGAGCAGTGTTTCGACCACGTCTTCCAGGGTGACCACGCCCTTGGTCTCACCGTACTCGCCAATCACCACCGCGATGTGGTGGCGCTTGTCCAGCAGGAGTTCGAGCAGGGTCGACAAGGGGGTGGCGCCGGCGACGGCCAGGATGTCGCGGCGCAGAGCGGTCAGCGGCCGGTTGCCCGTGCCCTGCGTCTGCGCCAGCAGCAGGTCCTCGCGCAACACGAAACCGGTCACGGCGTCCAGGTCGGTGGCGTAGACCGGGATGCGGGAAAAGGGCGTGCTCATCTTCGCCTGCAAGGCGTCGGAAATGTTCAGGCCCTCGGGCAGGGCCACCATCACTGTGCGCGGCGTCATGATGTCCTGCGCACGCAGCGAACCGAAACGAAACAGGTTGCGGATGATGCGCGATTCGCGGTCGTTGATGTGTCCGGCTTCCTGCCCGATGTTGGCCATGGCGATGAACTCGTCACGGCTGAAGACATGCACCGTCTGCCCGCGTGCGATCAGTTTGGTGAGTTTCTCGGACACCAGGATGAGCGGATACATGCTCTTGATCAGGATGTTCACGTACAGCGCGGTGATCCCGGTCAGACTGCGCCAATACACCGCACCCAGGGTCTTCGGCAGGATCTCCGAGAGGAACAGGATCAGCAGGGTCATCACGGCCGAAAACACGCCGAACCAGGCGCTGCCGAACACTGCCGTAGCCTTGGCGCCGGCGCCGATGGCCCCCACGGTATGGGCAATGGTGTTCAGGGTGAGGATCGCGGCCAGCGAGCGGTCGATGTTCTCGCCCTTGAGCTTCTTGAGCAGGGCGGCGCGCTTGGGGTCGGAGCTTTCGAGCTCAGCGATGAAGGACGGCGTGATGCTGAGCAGCACGGCTTCCGCCACCGAGCACATGAAGGAGAACAGCAGTGCGAGCAGCACATAGGTGAGGAGCAGGATGACGTCGCTGCTCGATGGGTCGGCAACCAGGCCGGTGTCTGCGGCTGCCGGAAGCGCCAGGCCGAGAAGCAGCAGGCCGGTGCAGAGGTGGAAGCGAGAGGAAAGGTAAGATCGAGGCTCAGGGTCGTTCATGAAAGGCGCGTACCGGTGTGCCGGACGCTGCAGTTGAGAAGCCGCGAGACTAGCAGAAAATACCTTCACCGGATGTGTGCTTGCGTGGCATGGGGCCGTCCTCTGTGGTGCCCGGAACGAAAAGCCGGCGCGCGGGACGAACACAGGGCCATGTCATGGATGCCCCGACCCCCGCAGCAGGCCGGGGCATCGCCTGCCGTACCAACCCACCCATGAGATCAATGCCCTGATGATCCGACTCCAGAACCTGAGCATGCACTACACCCTGGGTGAATCGCGCATCGACATCCTGCGCGACGTGAGCCTCAGCATCGCCGCCGGCGAACGCGTGGCGATCGCCGGCCCGTCGGGCACCGGCAAGACCTCGTTGCTATTGCTGCTCGCCGGACTTGAGAGGCCCGCAGCGGGGTCGGTGCTGTTTGATGGTCGTGCGCTGGAGACGCTGGATCGCGATCAACTTGCCGACCTGCGGCGCGACCGCATGGGCATCGTGTTTCAGTCCTTCCATCTGGTGCCCAGCCTCAGTGCACTGGACAACGCCGCGCTGCCGCTGGAGATTGCAGGCCGGCGGGATGCGCGCGAGCGTGCCCGGGCGATGCTCGATCGCGTAGGGCTGGGCGGGCGGCTCGATCACTACCCCGGACAGCTTTCCGGTGGCGAGCAGCAGCGCGTGGCGATCGCCCGCGCGCTGGTGCATCAACCCAAGCTGGTGCTCGCAGACGAGCCCACCGGCAACCTCGACGACCGCACCGGTGCCGCGATCGGCGAGCTGCTGCTCCATCTGAACGCCGAGAGCGGGACGACCCTGGTACTGGTCACCCACGACATGCGCTTCGCCGCACGGTGCGACCGTGTGCTCCGTCTGTCCGGGGGGCAGCTCGTAGAGAATGAACCGCTTGCGGCGGTGTCCGATGCCCACCCTGCTTAAGCTCGCCTGGCGCGATCTGCGCGGCAGCGGGCGCACGCTATGGGTGTTCTGCGCCTGTCTGGCGCTGGGCGTGACCCTGATCGCGGCCAGTGGTGGACTGTATCGCCAGGTTGGCGCCAGCCTGCTGGCCGATACCCGCGTGCTGTTCGGCGGCGATGTCGAGGTCCGCACCCGGGTGCCGCTGCCCGAAGAGATGCTGGAGTGGATGCAGGCACGCGGCACCGTATCGCGCCTGATCGAGTTTCGCACCATGCTGATGACTGCGGCGGGTGATGCGCATCTGGTTGAACTGCAGAGCACCGACCACACCTATCCCCTTTACGGCACGGTGGAACTCCTGCCGACACAAGCCTTGAATGACGCACTCGCCGTTCGGGGCGGCGTGCATGGCGCGGCCGTTGACCGCGTGCTCGCCGAACGGCTGGCCTTGACGGTAGGCGAGCGCATCGAGCTCGGCGAGAGCCTGCTGGAAGTGCGCGCCATCATCGCGCGCCAGCCCGACCGCAGCCTGCGTGCCGACTGGAGCGGCCCGCCCGTGCTGATCTCTGCCGCCGCCCTCGCGGATACCGCGTTGCTGCAACCCGGCAGCCGCCCCGAGTATCGCTATCGGGTGCGCAGCGAACTCGCGCCGAACGCCTGGCGCGAAGCTTTCATGAGCGCCTTCCCCGACAGCGAGGCTGAGGTGCGCACCTTCATCGAGCGCAATGCCCGGCTGGGTGAAGTCCTCGGACAGATCGGCTCGGGCGTGCTGTTGATCGGCTTCAGCGCGCTCTTCATCGGTGGGCTGGGGGTGTTCAACAGCGTGCAGGCTTACCTGCAGGGCAAGCTCGGCACCCTCGCCACACTGCGCGCAGTGGGCTTGCGTGACGGCCGGCTGGCGGCTGTGTATCTGTTGCAGATCCTGATCCTGGCCGGCGCGTCGGCTCTGGGCGGCGTGCTGTTGGGCGCCTTGCTGGCGGTGATTGGAAGTAGCGTGGTGGCCGAACGCCTGCCGCTCGCCGGGGCGTGGACGGTGCTGATCGCACCACTTGCCGCCGCATGGTTGATGGGGGTGCTGATCGCGCTGCTCTTCGCGCTGCCCGCGCTGGGCCGCGCGCTCACCATCGAGCCTGCCGCCCTGTTCCGCGGCGTGCTCGGCGTCACCACCCGCACGCCCGCTCGTGCCTGGTGGCTCACCGCGCTCTGCGCCCTGGTGGCGGTCGGCTTTCTGCTGGTCGTGATGCCGGACCCGTTGTTCGGCCTTGCCTTTGTCGCCGCGCTGTTGCTGGTGCTGGCCTTGCTCGAAGGGCTGGTGCGACTGTTGCGAATGCTGGCACGGCGTCTGGCCGGTAGTCCCTGGCTGGTGGGCCGGTTCGCCTTGCGCATGGCTGTCACCGGCCTGTACCGGGCCGATTCGCCGCTGCGTCCAACCCTGCTTTCACTCGGCTCCGCGCTCACGCTGCTTGTCGCGTCGACCCTGGTCGTGCTTGCGCTGCTGCACACCATCGAGGAGACCGTCCCTGAGCGCGCGCCTGCGCTGGTGTTCTACGATATCGCCGCCGCGCACAAGGACGACTTCGAAGCGCTGGTGCATGAAGCCCCGTCGCTCGAACAGGTCGATCTCGCGCCATTGGTCCTGGGCCGCCTCGCCGCCGTCAACGACGAAGCACTGCGTGACAGTGCCGACCCGCGCCGCCGTCTGGAGGCGCGTGACGAGCACAAGATGAGCACCCTGCAGAACAATTTCGACCAGGTGGTCGTCACCCGCGGCGCCTGGTGGCCGGACGACTACCGCGGTCCGGCACGGGTGGCGATGGAAGACCGCGAAGCCTATCAGCTCGGCCTGCAGGTCGGCGACACGCTGGCGTTCGAGATTCTCGGCCAGCGGATCAGCGCGGAGCTCGTCGCGATCTATGCCCAGAAGCGCTTCCAGTCGCGCCTGTGGCTGGAGGCGATTTTCTCGGACGGCGCACTCGATCCTTTCATCACCCGCTACGTCGGCCTGGCCTACATGAACGGGGCGGATGCGGTCGCCACGCAGAACCGCATCGCCGCTGCACAGCCCAACGTGGTCACGGTGCGCACCGACCTGCTCCTCGACGAGGCGCGCGCCATCCTGGGCCGTGCTGCGGCAGGTCTGAGCGCGATTGCAGCGGTCACCCTGAGCGCCAGTCTGCTGGTACTGGTCAGCGTCATCGCCGCGGGTCGCGCACGGCAGATCTATCTCGCCACCTTGCTCAACACCCTCGGCGCCAGAGTCCGTGCCATCGGTCACGCCCTGTATCTGGAGTATCTGCTCCTCGCGGCACTGACGACGGCCTTCGCCAGCGTGGCCGGTAGTGCGCTGGCCACACTGCTGCTGCACTACCGGCTCCAACTCGATGCGCCCTTGGGCTGGTTCGCCGGCAGCCTGCTTGCGGCGGTGATCAGCGTGGGGGCGCTTGGGTTCGGCGCTCACTATCTCCTGCGCCAACTGCGCATGTCGCCGGCAGCGCTGTTACGCAGCGCTGGTGGCTGATCTTCATGCCAGCCTGATCATTTGCCCATGCTCGCCGCCTGTATGGGAGCCCTGCTGTCCGCTGTTGGCGACCGGGGCGGTGGCGGGCATGGCGGCTCTCATGGTGTGCGAAGCTGCTTTCAGGTGACGCGCGATAGGGACTGTGGGGGGCGGCCGAAGGCGGCTGTTCGGCCTTATGTGGAGATCCACATAAAGGCCGACATCCCGCCGTACCCCATCCAGCCGTACCGGCATGGCCCTTCTCCGTGCATCGCCAAGCCTGGTGCCCGTGTGGCGGTCAGGGTGTGGCGCTGCGCATCTGCAGCGTTGCTCGGCAGCGTGGGAAGTGGGTGCAGCCCCAGAAGCGCCCGCGCTTGCTGTCGCGCGCCGCCATCTTCACGCCGCAGGAAGGGCAGGTGGGTGTTGTCCAGTCGCCCTCGGTCGCAAAGTCGAGAAGCTGTTGGCGTAGGGGTTCGGGCAGGCGCTCGAGCATGGCGAGGAAGAGCTTGCCGTCGAGCAGGGTGATCCGGTTTTCGGCGGCGAAGGCGCGGGCCTCGTCGGTGAAGCCGTTCGGGGCCATGAAGAAGGCCTTGTCGACGCGCTCGTGGGCCATGACCCCGCGCAGTTCGCGCATTGGTTTTACGCCCACTGCCTGGTTCCAGGCCTTGCACTGCACGACGGCTGTGCAGCGCTCGGGGGCGGTGTCGTCCTGGAACAGACGGATATCCACGCCGCCGTCGGCAGTCGGACGTGGTAGCGATCTCGAACAGGCCCGGATCGCGGCGGGATCTGCGGTAACGGCGGGACATGGGCCGATTATGCGTCCGCCGAACCCATGCGGCATGGCTGATGCGATGACGTCCGAGAACTATGTCGCGCTCGCAGCTCAGCCCAACAGGTTCAGTTGCTCAACCAGGCGGTTGTGCAAGGCGTTCAACTCGCCGATGCGTGCGCGCACCTCGTCGGTGCGGCCCTCGCGCTTCAAGGCGACCAGTTCTGCAGCCAGGCGGTGGATGTCGCGTTGCAGGGCATCCACCGCCTGGCCGGCATCTTTCGTACCCGGCGTGGCCGCAGTGGCCTTGTCGGGCAGGTGGCCGAAGCGGTACTGCTGGGTGTCTGGCGGTGCGGGGCGGTCGCCGTCGCCCGACAGGTAATCGACGAGCGCGGTCATCCATGCGCGCTGTTCCACGGCGGCGAAGAGTACCGGCAGGCGATCCTGGCTGATGGGGGCGGCGGCTTGCCAACTGGGCGGGGTTTTCCAGGAGCCCACCCAGCGCTTGAGGTCCTGCGCAGGCATCGGACGGGCGATCGCGTAGCCCTGGCCCCATTCGCAGCCCATGCGCAGCAGCATTTCGCCGTGTGGCAGCGTCTCCACCCCTTCGGCGATGGTCTGGCGGCGGAACGCCCTGGCCAGGCCGAGCACGCCTTCGAGAATGGCCAGGTCTTCCGGGTCGTTGAGCATGTCGCGCACGAAGCTCCGGTCGATCTTGAGCAGGCCGGCGGGCAGTTGCTTCAGGTAGCTCAGCGACGAGTAGCCGGTGCCGAAGTCGTCCAGGGCGAAGCCGATGCCCATCTGCTGGCAGGCCTCCATCACCTGCGATACCACGGCGATGTCTTCCAGCGCGCTGGTTTCCAGGATCTCCAGTTCCAGCTCGCCGGGCTGCACGCCGGGGTGGCGGGCCATCAGCGCGCGCAGGCGAGAGACGAAGTCGGCTTGCTGCAGCTGCAGGGCGCCGACATTGACGCTGACCGGGACGGACAGCCCGTCCGTGCGCCAGGCTTCGATCTGCTGCAATGCGGTGTCGATCACCCATTCGCCCACGTCGATGGCAAGCGGATGGCCCTCGATGACGGGCAGGAACGCGGCCGGTGGCAGCAGGCCGCGCTGCGGGTGCTGCCAGCGGATCAGGGCTTCGGCCCCGACCAGTGCGCCCGTGCGCATGTTGACCTTGGGCTGGTAGTGGAGGACGAACTGCCGCTGCGCCAGCGCTTGGCGGATGTGCTCCAAGCTCTCGTGCAGGCCCCGTACGTTGCGGTCCTGTTCGGCGTCGAAGATGTGGTAGCGGTTCTTGCCCGCCTGCTTGGCCTGGTACATCGCCTGGTCGGCCTGGCGCAGCAGCTGGTCGGCGTCGATCTCCTCGCTTTGCGGGAAGAAGGTCACGCCCAGGCTGGCGGAGACGTGCAGCATGGTGTCGCCGTGGGCCACCGGCTGGGCGGCGGCGTCGAGCAGCCGGGTGAGCATCGGCACGCTGGCCTCGTGGTCGGGCAGGTCGACGAAGACGGCGACGAACTCGTCGCCGCCGATGCGCGACAGCGTGTCGCCGTTGCGCAGCACCTGTGCCAGGCGCTTTGCCAGGGTTGCGAGCAGGTGGTCGCCGACTTCATGGCCATGGTTGTCGTTGATCGACTTGAACCCGTCCAGGTCCAGATAGGCGACGGCCACGCGCTTATTGCGCCGTGGGGCCTGGTTCATGGCTTGCCTCAGGCGGTCGGCCAGCAACAGCCGGTTGGGCAGGCCGGTGAGCCCGTCGTAGTGGGCGATGTGCTCGAGCTCGTTCTGGTATTCCTTGAGTGCGGTGATGTCGGACAGCAGCGAGATGAAGTGCTTGATCTCGCCACGCTCGTCGCGCACGGCACTGATGGTCAGCATCTCGGCATACACCCGGCCATCCTTGCGCCGGTTCCAGACCTCGCCCGACCAGCAGCCCTTGGTGTTCAGCTCGTGCCACATGGCGGCGTAGAAGGCCTGGTCCTGCTTGCCCGAGCTGAGGATGCGCGGGTTCTGGCCGAGCACGTCCTCGCGCTGGTAGCCGGTGATGTCGGTAAAGGCAGGGTTGACCTCGAGGATGTTGGCATCGCGGTCGGTGATCACGATGCCTTCGCGGGCGTGCGTGAAGACGTTGGCCGCGAGGCGCATCGATTCCTCGGCCTTGCGGCGTTCGGTGATGTCGCGCACATGGGCTTGCAGCATCGTATGGCCGCCCAGCTCGAAGCGCGACAGCAGCACCGAGGTGAGGAAGGTCACTCCGTTCAGGCGCCGGTGCTCCCACTCGAACAGGAGCGAGCCCTCGGCCAGTGCGGTCTCCATCATCTCCCTGGCCTTGGCGGCCGACGGGCTGCCGTCCGGCTGCAGTGCGGGCGAGTAGTCCCAGGGTGTCCGCGAGATGAAGTCGGCCTCGTCATCGGCGCCGAACAGCGCGATTGCCGCGCGATTGCAGGTGGCGAACCGCCATGACGGGGGCGCCAGCGTCATGATGGCGTCGCGCGAGGTCTCGAACAGCACGCGGTGCTTCTCTTCGCTTGCCCGCAGCGCAGCCTCCACCCGCATGCGTTCGACGATGTCCTGCTTGAGCGCCTCTTCATTGCGCCTGACCGACTCGATCAGGCGGTTGAAGCTGACGATGAGCTGGCCGACCTCGTCGTCGTGGAGCACGGCCAAGGGCTGCAGCGCTGCGCCCTGGGGCTGGGCCATGCCGGACAAGGCCTGCGTTGCCGACACCATGGGTGCGAACTGGCGCCGCAACATGTGGCGCACGAGCAGCCACGCCACGAGGCCGGCGAGCACGCTGAACAGCGCTGCAACGCCCATCACGCGCCGCTGCGTGGCGTGGATGGGCGCGAGGGCTTCGGCAGTGGGCAGGGTGCCGACGAGAAACCAGTCGGCAGCAGGGATCCGCTTGGCTGCCGCGATCTCCTCCACGCCACGCGAGCTGACCGCAACGCCATAGCCCTCGTAGCCGGCAACGAAGCGGTCGTGGTTCCGATTGACACCAAGTGGCGGCATCGGCGACATGGTCCGCGACTTGTCGGTGCCGGTGACGATCAGGCCGTGCTGGGGCGCGATGAGCAGGTAGCCGCCGCTCTGGCCGAGGCGGCTGTTGGTCATGCTGTCGAAGAAGCTCGGCTCGCCGAGGTTGATGGCGCCGACCACGGCGCCGACGATTGCGCCCGTACCGTCCCGAATCGGGGCTGCCAGCCCCAGGACCGGCGCGTTCAATACTCTGCCGAGGATGGGGCGCCCGATGCTGGTCCTGCCGTCGCGCAAGGCGGTGACCATGTAGTCGCGGTCGGCGTAGTTGGCGCCGATGCGCTCGGGTGAGTAAGGCATGCTGGCGACCGTATCGGCCGCCGCATCGTTGACGCGTATCCCGCCGTTGAACAGCGCGAGCAGGTCGGTGCGCGTGGCGATGTATTTCTGCAGCCCGGCCGCATCGTTCATGAGCGCCACCGGGACTTCGCCCGCGAAGCGGTCCAGCGCCTGCAGGCGTGTCCTGAGCTCATTGTCGAGCTGGCCGGCGACCGTGGAGACGGCCGAGAACTGCTGCGTGCCGAGCAGCGCAAGCATGTCGCGCTGCAGGCGTTGCGTGGCGTAAAAGGCGATCGACCACACGCCGACCAGGAAGACCGCCAGCGTCAGCAACGAAATGCGGCTTTTCAGCGAGAGCTGAAAAAGCTTGCCGAGCGGCATGGGATCAGTCCTGACATGAAGCACGCCACATTGTCCGTGGTCCGGGGAGGTGTGGCGCAAGCTTACCCGATGTGTAAACCCGGATATCAGGTCAGGAGATGAAGGCGTGTACTTTTCCGCGCCTGGCTGCCTTTACCGCATCTCGAACGCCTCGCGGCGGAAGCGCAGCCGTCGTCCCCACAGCCGTGCGAGCCCGGCCTTGAGCTGGTCGCCGAAGCCGCGCGGACCGCAGAACCAGACTTCCGCGCGCTGGCCGGTGGTGGCCGTAGCGGCGAGGCGTTCGGGCGTCAGGTCGTCGCCGGCGGCGCGGTCGTGGATGTGCAGGCGCACGCTCGGCAACTCGGCGCACAGGCTGCGCAGGCGTTCCACGAAGGGGTCTTGCGCGGCACTGCGGGTGCTGTAGTGCAGCTCCACCGGCGGGGCAGCGGCGGGGGCGGCGCGCAACGCATCGAGCCAGGCCAGGAAGGGGGTGACGCCGATGCCGCCCGCGATCCAGATCTGGCGCGCAGTGTAGTCCTGGCGGCCGAGCACGAAGCGGCCATAGGGGCCTTCCACCGTGACTGCCTGGCCGACAGCTACGCGGCTGGCGAGCTGGCGGGTGTAGTCGCCCAGGGCCTTGATCTGGAAAGTGAGGCTGCGGTTGCCGTGGTCGGCGCTGGCGATGGTGAAAGGATGTGCCCCTTCGAGGCGTTCGAAGCCGATGAAGGCGAACTGCCCGGCCTGGTGTCCTGGCCAGGCGTCGTCCAGCCGACAGACGATCTCGGTGACGTCGGGGGCGGGCGAGGACACCGCAGTGACCACGCCCTGCACCTTGCGATGGCGGCCGATCCGACCCGTCAGCGCGATCAGCGAGGCCACCGTTCCGCCGGCCAGCAAGAGCGCGAGCAGTACGCCAACCGGCTGCGTCCAGTAGGAGGGTGGGGCCAGCACTGCGGCATGGAAGGCGAGCAGCAGGTAGAACACCGGCATCGCACGGTGCAGGTGGCGCCAGAACTTGTAGGGGAAGCGCTTCCACAGGCTGAGCACGA
>ERZ761607.1135-NODE-1135-length-35558-cov-5.377010_pt1 | contig 35558 bp, 20 predicted proteins | sample MGYA00511164_ERZ761607 | MGnify/ENA primary metagenome ERZ761607 (study PRJEB28899, sample SAMN02445080) | bioreactor sludge metagenome | biome: EBPR sludge | place: Australia: Brisbane, Thorneside Wastewater Treatment Plant | collected 2011-06-22 ... | reverse complement strand
GCGCTGCTCTTCGGGGCTTCGCCCCTGGCCGCAGGGGGCCAGCCCGCACGTTCGAGCGCCTTGTCTTCGCGCTTCCTCTCCGCTCCAGCACTCGTCGCAGAACCGACCGCCGGTAACGAAAGCAGGGCTCGGTCGACCGAGAGCCATGCTCTCGCGTTCCGGCCGGCTGACCCTCCTCGCCGCGTCGAGCCTCACCGTGATGTCGAGCGCGACCATCGCGCCCGCGCTGCCCTCGATGCAGCGTCACTTCGAGGGCGCGGATGCGACGCTGGTGGGGCTCCTGCTCACCCTGCCCGGGCTCGCGATCGCATTGCTCGCGATCCCGCTCGGGCGTGTCGTCGATCGGATCGACCGGCGACAGGTGCTCGCAGCAGGCGCGGCGGTCTACGCGATCACCGGGAGCGCCGGGCTCTACCTCGACGACCTGCACGCGCTGCTCGCGAGCCGCGCGTTGCTCGGAGTGTCGGTCGCGGCGGTGATGACGAGCGCGACCGCGCTCATCGCCGACTACTTCGACGGCCTGGAGCGCGGCCGCTTCCTCGGGATGCAGGCGTCGTTCATGTCGTTCGGCGGTGTGCTCTTCCTGCTCGCGGGCGGCGCGCTCGCGGATTGGTCGTGGCGCGGTCCGTACGTCGTGTACCTCGCCGCGGTTCCGGTGACCTTGCTCGCCCTCGTGCTCCCGCGACCGACACCGATCGCGAGCACGACGACCTCGCACGTCGACGGCGACACCCCGTGGCTCGCGATCTTCGGGCTCGGCGTCGCGGCCTTCGCCGCGATGATCGTCTTCTACACGATCCCGGTGCAGGTCCCCTTCGACCTCGAGCGCCGCCTCCATCTCGGCGGCAGCGCGGCCGGCGTCGCCATCGCAGTCGGTACGTTGACGGGTGGCCTCGTGAGCCTCGTCTTCGGCAAGCTCGTGACGCGCTACGGCAGCTTCGTCCTGCTGGGCGCGACCTTCTTCGCGATGGGGCTCGGGCTCGGGGGCGTGGGCCTCGTGTCGAGCTACGCGGGCGTGCTCGTCGCGATCGCGGTGGCGGGCGTCGGCATGGGCCTGATGATGCCGAACCTCAGCCAGTGGACGGTGCGCCTCGCCGCACCCGCGCACCGCGCGACCGCCATCGGCGTGGTCGTGATGGGGGTGTTCTTCGGACAATTCGCGTCGCCGCTCGTCAGCCATCCGATGGTCGCCGAGCTCGGCGGGCCCTCGGCGTTCCTCTCGCTCGGCGGCGTCTCGTCCGCGATCGGGATCGTGGTCTTGCTGCGTGGCTTGCTCGCGGAGCCGGTCGCGCACGCGGCGTGAGCCGACGACGGCGCTGGAGTCGCACGCGCGACGCAACCGATCGAACCCACGTCGGTTCAGTCGAACGCGCGCGGGATCTCTTCGCTCAACACGCGCACGAGCGTGTCCTCGACCTGCTCGGGGCCGGTGACGAGGCGCTCGACGTTGCGTTGGTAGACGAAGCAACGCCGCAGCGTGGTTCCGTCCGAGAGCGGGAGATCGTCGAGCAACACCGTGGCGCGGGGATCGATGCCTTCGCTCACGACCTCCGCGCCCGGGAGATCGTCGACCACCACGAGCGCGCCGTCGAGCGCGTGCGCGAGCGCCTCCGGAAGCGCGCGCAGCGCGGCCGCCACGCGCCTCTCGAAGCGCGCGAAGGGCTCCGACCACGGCGCGCGCGGGAGATCGAGCTCGAGATCGCGCGACTGAAGGAACGCCGCCGTCGCGCCGCGCACGTCGCCGCGGTTCTCGCGCACGAGGCCGAGGTAGTAGAAGACCTCGGGGTCGGTGCTGCCGGTCAGCGCCGCTTGTTCGATGCGCATCGACGCGCCCTCGACGTCGCCCGTCTCGTAGAGCGCGCGGCCGACGAGGAACTCGAGGTGTTGGTTGTCGAAGGGACCGCGCGGCAGATCGGGCACGAGCGCCTCCGCCTCTTCGCGACGCCCGGCCGCGAGCAGCGCGTCGATCTGCAAGAGCAGCGCGTCGGCCTTCTCGTCGTCGGTGTGCGCGACGTCCTGCGCGTCGCTCGCCATCGCGAGCGCTTCTTGGAGCTGCCCGAGCTGGAGGAACGCCTCGGACGCGTTGAGCATCGCTTCGAAGAAGCTCCCGTCGAGCTCGATCGCCTCGCGGTAGTGCTCGAGCGCGTCGCCGAGCTGTCCGTTCGCGGCGAGCACGTAGCCCATCAGGTTGTGCGCCTCGGGTGACGCCTCGTCGATCTCGAGCGACTTCTGCGCGGCCGCGAACGCGCCTTCGAAGTCACCCTCCGCGACGAGATCCCACGCGCGGTCGAGGTGGGCGTTGAGAGGATCGAGGTCGCGGGGTTCTCTGGACATGGTGCTCGGGCGGCCGGAGGCCGGTCGCCAAAGCTACGTGCGCGCGGGGTTCGGTCAAGCGGGGCGCGCCCGACGCTTTCAGCTTCCTTGAGGGTCTGTCAGACCCTCCCCCACGGGGCATGAAGCCCCGATGGGGCCACCTCCCACGAGCCTACGCTCGCTCCGCTCGCTGCGCGCCGTCCGGCAGAGGCGGCTTGCGCAATCGGCAATCAGCTTCTCTTCAGCGCGCCACGATCGCGTCGTCGATCCAGCCTAGCAACCACGACCAACCGCGCGTCACGTCGGGTCGGAAGAAGCCGAAGTGACCGATGCGCGTGCGCGCGAGGTCGTCGGGTGCGAGCTGCACGCGATCGAGGCCCTCGGGGTTCTGCCAGCTCGCGAGCTCGTCCACCGCGGCCTTCGGCGCGTAGCCGTCGTCGTCGAAGCCCACCACCAAGCGCGGCATCGCGAAGCTCGCGAGCCGCTCCGCCGAGCCGGCCACGTGCGACGTGTAGTAGCCGGGCGTGCGACACCAGCGCGCCCAATCGTTCATCACTTCGGCGGGCAAATCCTCGCCCACGCCGAGTGATCCGGGCACGTAGCCGAAGGTCGAGGTCACGAGCGGCGCCGTCACGTGCCAGAGCAGCCCGAGCCGCCAGCGCTTGGCGCCGCTCCAGTTCTTCCAGTAGCCCGACTGCGACGCGATCGTCGCGATCGCGTCCGCGCGCTTCGCGGCGTCGGTGAGCCCGAGCGCCTGCCCGCCGAAGCTGTGGCCGACGATCACGGTCGGCACGTTCGGCGCGAGCGCCTCGAGCGCCGCGAGCGCGCCTGGGAGATCCGAGGTCGCCCAGTCGAGGTAGCCGTGCGGCGCGCCGCGGAGCGAGCCGCGCCGCGAGCTGCCGATGCCGCGGTAGTCGAAGGTCAGGGTCGACGCGCCGCGCTCCGCGAGCCAGGCCGCGAAGTGTCGGTAGAAGCGCGAGGGGATCCCGGTGCCGCCCGCGATCAACACGCGCAAGCGCGGTGAGGAGGCCTCGAAGAAGCGCGCGCCGAGCTCGTAGCCGTCGAGCGCGTGGACGCTGAGCGCGCGGCCGGGCTCGGGGACCTCGTCCGGCGCGGGGCGCGACACCGCGAGGTCCAGCGCGTCGGGGCGGTGCGGGCGTGGGTCCGTGGACGCGCGCGGAACGCCAGCGAATGCGAGGTCCTGATCCATGACGGCTCCTTTCGGGCGCGTCCGACCGTCGAGACCCGAAGGGTTCCCGCGGTCCGCGCCAGATGACGAGTGAGGTCCGGCGTCGTCGAGCGACGCGTGGGACCAACATGGCGAACGTGACGTCCTCTGGGCAGCCCGCGTGCGCGCAAGGCGCCGTTGCAGAAAACGACGCGCTGGCGGCGGGCACGTCGGCGCTGGCAAGGTGCGGCGGTGATCGACACGCTCGATTGGGATCTGATCCGCGTGCTCCTCGCCTCCGCGCGCACGGGCTCGGTCGGAGGCGCCGCGCGAGCTCTCGCCGTGAACGCGGCGACGATCAGCCGTCGGCTCGACGCGATCGAGGCGAGCCTCGGAGTGAAGCTCTTCGAGCGCACCGCGCGGGGTCTGCAGCCGACCGACGCAGGCCGCGCGGTGATCGAACGCGCGGAGCGCGTGGAGGCCGAGATCCGTGGGCTCGAGCGGGTCGCCAAGGGATCGCTCGATCGGATCGCGGGGCGCGTGGTGGTGAGCGCGCCGCCGACGATGGCACAGGAGACGATCGCGCCGTTGCTCGGGGAGCTGCTCGCACGACATGCGGAGCTCGAGCTCGTGCTGCGCGAAGAAGCGGGCATCGTGAGCCTGGAGCGCGGCGAAGCGGACGTCGCGGTGCGGGTGGCGCGCCCGGAGCATCAACGCCTGCTCGCGCGCCGCGTCGGGGTCATCCGCTACGCGCTCGCCGCGACCCCGTCGTACCTCGACGCGCACGGACGAACGCTCGGCGAAGGCGAAGGCCACGTCGTGCTCACGTACGTCGAGGAGGGCGCGCCCCCGGAGGGCGCGTGGCTCGCGCGACGTCTTCCGAGAGCACGCGTCGGCCTGCGCACGAGCTCCGCGCGCTCGCAGATGGTGGCCGCCCGCGCCGGCGCCGGTCTCGCGCTCGTCCCGGCCACGATGCTGCGCGGGCTCGAGGCGCTCGAAGAGGTCGAGGTCGGCCGCGAGGTCTACGTGGTGAGCCACGAAGAGAGCCGCTCGAACCCCGCGGTGCGCGCGGTGGTGGAGCACCTGGTGGCACGCCTCGTCGGTTGGCTTCGCTGACGCTCGACGACCGCGGCGCGGCCGAAGACCGCGGAAGAGAATGGGGAGTGAATGACACCTTTCGTCTCACCCAAATGGGTGAGACGAGCGACGCAATTCGCTTGGTTCGGTCGCCTGACGGCGACGCTCACGTGACGTCGGGCTCGCTCCCTCGGGTCGCTCGCTGAAAACGTCAATCGGCAACGATCGGGTGAAGACGGTCGTTTCTCGACCAGATTGCGGCGTCGATTGTCGGATTGATCCGGGTAGAGTTCCGTATGGACTCTCCGCCGCCGCTCGTGCTCGCGCTCCAAGCTCTCGGCCTCGAGCTCGACGCGCTCGCCCCTCCGGTGCCGTCTTCGGCGGTCGAACCCGCGCGCCTCGACGCGGCGTGGCGCCGTTTTCGGGACGAGGTCGCCAGCGAGCTGGAGCGCTCGCCCGAGCTCGCGGCGCACGACGGGCTCGTCGAGAACGTCGCGATGATCGCGGTGGAGCTCGCGACGCTGCTCGAGACGAACTGCGATCGGCTCGGGGCCAGCGAAGCGCGTCGCATCGCACGGCGATGGGCTCGCTCGGAGGCCGCGCGAAACGAGCTCGACGCCTCGGAGACGGACCCCGCGGGCTACCGCACGTTGCTCGCGGCGCGCGCCCATCACCGAGCGCAACGGTTTCGCGAAGGCGACGCGCTCCTGAAGAAGCTGAAGACGGAGGCGCCCGCCCTCCGAAAGCTCGTGGATGCTGCGCTCGACGGTTTGCGACCGCTCGAGGGCGCGCCGTCGATGTTCACGTTCAACTCGATCGGCACGATGCTCCACGGCGCGCGCGATCGGTGGGAGGACGGAACCTACGTCTCGACCCTCTGCGCGGTCGTCGCGTTCATGCCGGTGTTTCCGATCGCGGCGTACCGCGTCTTCAACCACGGCGACAGCAAGTACACCTTCTACGCGAAGGTTCGGCTCTCGCCTTTCGCGCGCCTGGCTCAGGTCGGCGTCCTCGCGGCGATGGTGCTCGGTCTGACGGGCTTCTTCGTTCATGCGTGGTGGAGCTCGCCCGGGCGGCGGGCGGCCGAAGCGATCGCCGAGGCGGAGGCGCTCGAAGGACCCGCGAGGCTCGCGCGCTTCGACGCGATCCTCGAAGAGTACGGCTACGACGCGCCGGGCGCGGTGACGCCCGCAGCCATCGCGGTGATCGACGCGACGCTCGCGGGGTTGGCCGAGCCGATGACCGCGGACCGCGTCGACGAAGCGGAGCGCGTGGTGTTGCGGCTGCAATCGCTCCCCGCCGGGCGCGAGGCGGCGACCCCACGCGTGAAGCAAGCGCTCGAGCGATGGCGTGGACAGGTCGGGACGGACTCGCTCGAGGCCGCGGAGGCGAACGCGCGGCTCGCGTCGGCGGTCGCGCGATTGGCGCCGAGCGATCTCGAGGCGCAGCGCGAGTCGATCGACGCCGCGGTGGCGGTCGCGGATCGCCTCCGCGAGGACTGGCCGCTCGCGGCGCTGCTTCGCTACGCGGACCAATTGAGCGCACCTGGAGTGGCCGACCGAATCGGCGAGCTGGTCACCCAAGTCGAAGCGCTCGACGACGACGCCACGTGGTGCGCGATCGACCTGCCGATCCACACGTGGTTGCGGATGCACGCCGGCGATCGACGCGAAGCCCTCGAGACGAAGCTCGAGGGGGCACGGCTGCGCTGCACGAACGCCGCACGTGTGGAGGCGCTGACGTCCGGCGACGTGGAGGCGCTCCGTGCGGCGCTGGCCCGAGCGCCGAACGATCGTGGGCTCGCGGCCGCCCTCGCCGATCGGCTCCGCTTCGAGGGCCGGCTCGACGAAGCCCGCGCGGCCTTCGGTGAGGTCCGGCCCGGTTGGCTCGTGCCCGACGCGCTGGTCTCGTACGCGTCGCTGCTGCGCGATCTCGGGGAGCTCGACGAAGCGGCGCGCCTGCTCGACCGACACGTCCGCGATCGACTCGGTCGCTATCAGGCCGCGCTCCAGTACCACGACGCGTTGGCGGAGGAGATCTACACGGACCTCGCGACGAACGCCGAGAACGGCGCCGACTCCGCGCTGAACGCGCGCCTGCGAGGCGTGTACGACGAAGCCGAGTCGTTGCGCATCTTTCAGGAGTACGCGCGGGAGAAGCTCGCCAGCAATCCACGATTGACCGCGATGCGCGATCAGCTCGAACAGTTCTCGGACGTCGTGCCCGCCTCGCTCGCGCTCGGGACCTTGCAGCTCCAGCGCGCCGAAGCGCGCGACGGGGAAGAGCGCGCGGCCTTGCTGCAGGAGGCCGAGCGGGTGTTCCTCGCGATCCGCCAAGAGGCCGAGGGCGCCCCCGAGTTCCACGTGGGGCTCGGGCAGGTGTACCACCGCCTCGGTCGACGCGCGGAGGGTGACGCGGAGCTCGAAGCGGTGGCGGCCGACTCCCCGGCACTTCGGCTGCACGTGGCGGAGGTCTACCGCGAGCTCTCGCTCGCCGGGCCTTCGCGGACGAACGCCGAGCGCGCGTACGCGGAGGGCGACGAATCCGTGAAGGGGCAGGCGGCGATCGTGCTCGCGCAGCTCGCGACGAACCTCGACGACGAAGAGCTCTGGCTGAGCCGCGCGCCGTCCGAGCTCTCGTTCGTGCGGCTCGAGCTGCAGGACGTGCGCGCGGCGCGAGCGCTCGAGGCCGGCCGCTGGGAGGAAGCCGCGAACGGCTTCCGGGAGGTCGCGCGTGGCTACGAGGCGGACGCCGCGACGAACGGGGCGGCGTCGAACAACGCGGCGCTCGCGTGGGCGCGCGTGCACGGCGTGACGGGCGAGATGACCGCGCTCGATCGTGCGGTGGAGCTGCTCGAGCAGAGCGTGCGGCGCGAGCCGGACAGCGCGATCGTGGTCTCGAACCTCGCCTCGGTGCATCAACACCGCAGCTTCGTCCGGGTGGTCGCGCGGCGTGTGCGCGCGGCCGAGCTTCGCCTCGACGCGCCCAGCGCGGAGGCGCTCGTGGACGCGATGCTCGACGGTCCCGAGCGCGCCCGGGTGCTCGACGAGCTGCGACGCGATCCCTCGCATCGCCGCGCCGCGGAGCTCTGGCGCCAGGCTGCGGTGCTGGCGCCGACGATGTCGGGTGCACACGACGCGGAGCGTGATCGCGCGCGACGCTTCGAAGAGCGCGACGCCGAGATGCGGGTCTACGCGCGCCTGCGCGAGATCGACTTCGCCGACGCGGAGGCGCGACGGCGGTACGAAGCCTACGCGCGCGGTGACGACGACGAGCGCACGCGGCGCGAGATCGACACCCGCGTGGCCCTCGCGCAGGCCGTGCTTTCCGAGACGGAGGCGCGGGGCGATGCTGCGACGGTGGCGGCCGCGCACCTGCTCTTCGCGGACGCCGTGCTCCGCCTCGCGACCGTGACCTCCGATCCGAACGACGCCGCCCGCGCGGCGACTTCCCTTCGCGCCGTGAGCGCCCAGGGCCTCTTCGGCCCCGCGCTCGAAGCCCACGCGTTGGTGATGGAGGCGGTCCTTCGCGCGGCCCGCGAAGACGCGGCGCTCGGCACCCGCTGGGAAGCCCGTCGCCGCGTGGTGTCGGTGTCCGCGTGGATCGCCGAGCTCCGCTCCGAGCCGACCCTCCTGGCGCTCCTCCGCGCTCGCGCCGACTTGCGCGCGGCCGCCGATGCGCTCGCGACCCGACCCGGCGACCCGGATCTCGTGCTCTGGGCGGTGGGCGACGCGCTCCAGCACCCCGCGCTCACGAACGCGAACCTCGCCGCGCGAACCGATCCACGCGTGCGCGCGAGGCTCGAAGCGGACGCGCACGTCACGCCCTGGCGTGAAGACGTGCGCATGAAGCTCGGCTGGCTTTGATCGGAGCCGGGCTCGGGGGGCGCGCTCACCGAGCTCGGCTGGCTGGGTCTTCTGAGCTCACGATCGGGCGCTCACCGATCGGCCGAGCGCGCGCTCAGCGAGATCCGCCGCCGCGCCAGATCCACCTCCAACACCTTCACCGTGATCCGATCACCCGGCCGCACCACCTCGTTCGGATCGCGCACGAACCGGTCCGCCAGCTTCGAGACGTGCACCAGCCCGTCCTGGTGCACCCCGAGATCCACGAACGCGCCGAAGGTCGTCACGTTCGTCACCACGCCTTCGAGCACCATCCCGACCTTCAGGTCCTCGAGCTCGCGCACGTCGTCGCGGAACTTCGGCGGCTCGAAGCTCGCGCGCGGATCGCGGCCCGGCTTCTCCAGCTCCGCCACGATGTCGCGCAGCGTCGGCTCGCCCACGCCCTCCCCCACCCACTTTCCGACGTCGATCTGCCGCGCGCGCTCCGCGTGTCCCACGAGATCCTTCAAAACGACTTTCATGTCGCGCGCGATCTTCTCCACCAGCGCGTACCGCTCCGGATGAACCGCGGAACCGTCGAGCGGATGCGCGCCGTCGCGGACCCGCAAGAACCCCGCGCATTGCTCGAAGGTCCGCGGCCCGATCCCCGACACCTTCTTCAGCGCGGCGCGGCTCTCGAAGCGCCCTTCGCTCCGTCGGTGCTCCACGATCTTCTTCGCGCGCGTCGGCCCGAGCCCCGCGACGTACGAGAGCAAGCTCGCGCTCGCGGTGTTCAGCTCGACCCCCACCCGGTTCACGCAGCTCTCCACCACCTCGCCGAGCTTTTGCTTCAAGAGCGTGGCCTGCACGTCGTGCTGGTACTGCCCCACGCCGATCGACTCCGGCTCGATCTTCACGAGCTCCGCGAGCGGATCCTGCAGCCGCCGCGCGATGGAGATCGCGCCCCGCACCGTCAAATCCAGCTCCGGGAACTCCTCGCGCGCGACGTCGCTCGCGCTGTACACGCTCGCGCCCGCTTCGTTCACCGACACCACCACCGCGCCGTCGAGCGTCGCGCGCACGAACGCCTCCGCCTCGCGACCTCCGGTGCCGTTGCCCACCGCGATCGCAGCCGGTCGGTGCTTCTTCACCAACGCGCGCAGCACCCGCGCGGCTTCTTCTTCTTTCGCCGCGCCTTGCCCGAGGTAGATCGTCGCGTTCTCGACGAAGCGTCCCGTCTCGTCGACCACCGCGCATTTGCAGCCGGTCCGAAAGCCCGGATCCACCCCGAGCACGGGCCTTCCGCCGAGCGGCGCCGCGAGCAACAGCGCTTCGAGGTTCTTGGCGAACACCTCCACCGCCTCACGGTGCGCGCGCTCCTCCGCGCGGGCGATCACGTCGTTCTCCACGCTCGGCCCGAGCAGGCGCGCGAGCGAGTCCGCGATCGCCTCCGCGAAGAGCCGCGCGTAGGGCGATCGACGCCGCAGACCCACGGTCTGCTCGATCCGCGGGAGCAGACGCGCCTCGTCGATCTCGGTGCTCACGCGCAGCACGCCCTCCGCCTTGCCGCGCGCGATCGCGAGGAAACGATGCGAAGGCATGCGCGCGAGCGGCTCGTGGTGGTCGTAGTACTGCTCGAACTTCGTGCGCTCCTTCGTCTTCGCGGCGACCGCGCGCGTGCTCATCACCGCCTCGCGCGCGTACGTCTCGCGCACCAGCGCGCGCACCTCGGCGTTCTCCGCCACCACCTCCGCCACGATGTCGCGCGCGCCCGCGAGCGCGGCGTCGACGTCCTCCACGCGACGCTCCTCCGGCCCGTCGGTGCGCACGAAGCGCCGCGCGTCCGCGAAGGGATCGCCCTGATCGGGCTGCGCGAGGATGCGCTGCGCGAGCGGCTCGAGCCCGCGCTCGCGCGCCATGGTCGCGCGGGTGCGGCGCTTCGGTTTGAAGGGCAGGTAGAGATCTTCGAGCGCCTGCTTGGTGGTCGCGGCACGGATCTTTCGCGCGAGCTCCGGCGCGAGCGCGCCTTGTTTCTCGATCTCCGCGAGGATCGTGCGCCGACGCGTCTCGAGCTCCACGAGGTACGTGCGCGCCTCTTGGATCGCGCGAATCGCCACCTCGTCGAGCCCGCCCGTCGCTTCCTTTCGGTAACGCGCGATGAAGGGCACCGTCGCGCCCTCCTCCAGCAGCTTCACCACCGCGGCCACGCCCCGTACGGGGAGCTCGAGCTGGGCGGCGATCGTCGGCGTGGGATCGAAGTCTTCCGTGGTCATGGACGCGTGGGCGTACGCGGCGATCGCGGAGCACACAAGCGTCGATCGTCGACGTCCTCCACGGGTGCGGCGCACGTCGGGCGAGCGTCGAGGGCGTCCCTCGGGTCGACCCCTCCGCGTGGATGGGACGCTGGGGAGTGCTCGAATCTCGACCAGACGTCCGAGCCGCTCGATCACGCGCCTCGCGCAACTCGGCTCCTCCGCGGTCGAGCCCTCTCCGCCGCCGGAAGACCCGCGCGGAGGAGGAACCATGAACCAACCGTTGCGAGTGGGCAGCGCGTCGTCGGGGCGCGTGGAATTGGCGATCTCGGACGCGGAGATCCGCGCGAGCCGAATGACGTCCCAGATGGGCACCGCGATCGGCGATCTGCAGCGCGGGCGCGGATCGGTGGAGGCGGCGGAGGCGCTCTTGAACGAGAGCTCGGAGGTGCTCGCGGAGCTCACGCGCGAAGGGCGCGCCGGCGCCGCGATCGACCGGCTCGACGCGCTGCGCGGGACGCTCGCGACGACGATCCAGTCCGCCCGTCGCGAGCGCGCGATCGGCGCGGTGGCGGAGCGACGCGGAGCCAGCGAAGGCGCGTCGATCGCGCGCGACCTGCGGGTCGCCGCGCAGACCATGCGCCGGACCAACGATCCGTCGGCGTTCGCGGGGGCGCTGGTGCGAGGCGGCTCGGACGCGCGCATGCGCGAGCTGAGCCGCGTGAGCGAGTCCGAGCTGCGCGCCGCGCTCGCGAACGCGGGCGTCACGGGAGACGCCGCGGATCGCGCGATCGACGCGCTGAAGTCGAACATCGCGTTGCCCTTCCAGCGGCGCGTGCACGAGCAGGGCGCGCGGCGTCTGGACCAGGCGGCCGCGCGGCTCGAGCGCGCCGCGGTGGGGATGGGACCCGAGCACGCGGAGCAGCTCGCGCGTCTGCAGGGCCCGCAGGGCGAGGAGCTGCTCGAGACGCTTCGGCTCGTCGGCGCGGAAGATCAGGCCGCCGAGCTCGCGGGTCTGCTCGCCGGAGGCGCCGACGCCGAGCAGCTCCGGCTCCCGCTCGCGCGGGCGATGCGGACGCTGGCCGACGCGGTGCGCGAGCGCGCGACCGACGTGGCGCGGGGTGAAGGGCACGCCGCGCTGAGCGCGAGCCCGAGTCGCGAGATGCCCTGGGCGGCCGCGGAGGTGCAGCAGCGCTGGGGCGCGGGCGGCATCGTGGAGCAGGCGATCCGCGAGCACACCGAAGCCGCGAACGCGGAACGCGCGAGCGATGCCACGATCGGCAAGTACCTCTTGATCGCCACGGGCTTCTTGCTCGGAAACTACGGGCCCGGCGGCTCGGCCACGGTGGCGACGATGGGGCGCGAGGCGCTCGAGGTGGCGGCGTTCTATGGAGAAGCGAACGACGCGGCCTCGGACGCGGCGGCCGAGCTCGGGACGGTGGAGGCGGCGGAGCAGGCCGAGCGCCGCGCCGACATCGCCGCGATGGCCGCTGCGATCGCGGTCGCCACCGAGGCGGGAGTGGCCAAGGGGCTCGCGAACGCGCACCACGGCGCACCGCCGGGAGCGGCCACCGACGCGGGCTTCGCCGCCCTCGAGACCATCGCGTCGGGAGCGATCGAAGCGAAGAAGCACGAGGTCGAGGCGCAGGTCCTCGGGTCGCACTGAGCCTCGAGGTTTGGCGAGACCCGACCGCGCGACGCGAACGCTCACCGTCGAAGCGTGAGCGCTCGCGTCACGCGGCTCACACGTGCGGGCTCCTCCCGTCTTCGAAACGTGAGCACGCCTTCGAAACGCGAACGCGCGTCACGTTCACCGCGTGAGCGCACGCTTCGTACACGCCGAGCGCGCCTGCTAGTTTGCGCGCGCTCGGCGAGGTGGCGCGGGGCGTGGAGGTCCGTGTGAAGGCTTTACTTAGGCTTCTCGCGATCGCGTGCGTGGGCGCGATCGCAACCGGTGGTTTCCCGGAGGCTGCGCGCGCTCAGGTGCCGCTCCTCGACGGCTTCGGCGGCACGGCGGACTACGGCACGGCGTGCCTCGGTCGCAACGACGACGGCTCGTCTCGTGTGATCGATCTGAGCTCGATCTTCCCGAGCGGGCTCCAGTTCTTCGATCGCACTCATACGCAGATGTACGTCAACACGAACGGGAACATCACGTTCAGCGGCGCCGTCCCGACGTACACTCCCGCGGCGTTCCCGGTCGCGAATCAACCGATGATCGCGCCGTTCTGGGCGGACGTGGACATTCGCGGCACCGCGTGCGCGGAGCCCGACGGCGGCACCGGCTACGCGGGCGATTGCCAGCATCCGAGCGAGAACGGCGTCTGGTGGCACCTCGATCCGGCGACGCGTCGTGTGATCGTGACCTGGGATCGCGTCGGTTACTACGAGTGCAGCGTCGACAAACGCATGAGCTTCCAGCTCGTTCTCACGGGCGTCGATGGCGGCTCCACCTGCGGTGGCGCAGGTGACTTCGACGTGGAATTCCGATTCAACCGCTGCGAGTGGAACACGGGCGATGCGAGCGGTGGCACGGATGGGCTCGCGCCGCCGTCGATGCCTCAACGCTGCATCGCCGGCCTCTGCCCGAGCAATCCGCTCGTGCCCTGCCGCATGAACATGTGCGACCCCGCGGCCTCGGCGACGCCGGCTCAATCCGGATTCGACGCCGGAAACTCGATGGATTACGTCGAGATCATGGGTTCGCGAACCAACGCGATCCACACCACGCTCTGCACGATGTCGAACGTCGGCATGCCGGGGATCTGGCGCTTTCAGATCCGCAGCGGCGTGATCGAATGCCCAGGCGCGGGCGATGCGTGTGACACCGGGATGCCGGGCGTCTGCGGCGCGGGTCGCACCCAATGCGTGGCGGACGGCATCGAGTGCCGACCCGAGGTGGAGGCGAGCCCGGAGCGCTGCGACGCGATCGACAACGACTGCGACGGCATGGTCGACGACGGCGACGGCCTCTGCGCGGTCGGCGAGGTCTGCGACCGCGGCGTGTGCACCGGCGTGTGCTTCGAGGGCGGCTGCGCGGACGGACAGGTCTGTACGGAGGCGGGGCGCTGCGTCGACGCGGGCTGCGAGTCCGTGACGTGTGCGGAGGGCCAGCGCTGCGTGGCGGGGAGCTGCGTCGGCGCGTGCGACGGCGTGGTCTGCCCACCCGGTCAGCAGTGCCGTGGCGGTCGCTGCGTCGATCTGTGCGCGGGCGCGGTCTGCGACGACTGCACGACCTGCGAGGAGGGCGCGTGCATCCCGCGCTGCCAGTACGTCGACTGCGCCGCGGGCGAGGCCTGCCTCGACGACGGGCGCTGCGTGGAGCGCGCATGCGCGGACGTGACCTGCCCGGCCGGTCAGTTCTGCGACGGAGGCACCTGCCGCGACGCGTGCACGGGCGTGGTGTGCCCGATGGGCGAGGCGTGCATGGCGGGCGCGTGCGTCGCCGTGGAGCGACCGGACGGAGGCATGCCGATGCCGCGTGACGGTGGGGGACCGATCCCCGGCGTCGACGGCGGTGGATCGATGCCGGGCGTCGACTCCGGGACGCCCGCGGTCGACGGCGGTCGCACGCCCCGCGGAGAGGGGGGCGATCCCGGCTGCGGTTGCCGCACCACCGCGCCGACGGGTGGCTTCGGCGGTCCGCTCGCGAGCCTCGGGGTCGTCGCGCTCCTCGCGTGGCGCCGCCGTCGTCGCTGATCGAGCTCGGTCGCTCGCCAGGGTCGAGGCCCGCTTCGCACGTGCGGAGCGGGCCTCGTCGCGTTCGCGGCGGTCGTCGCCCGTGAGCGCGGAGCACGGCGTGCTCGCCGACCCGTTCGCCGACCCGTTCGCCGATCGGATCGGCGGGATCGGCGGCATCGACGAGGCGCCGTTGAATCTCGTCGCGCGTCGTGCAACTCGTGAGGCGATGTCGTTCGTTCGCATTGCGCTCGTTCTCGGCTTGCTCGTCGTGCTCCCGACCTCGGTGTCGCGGACCTCCGCCGACGACCGCGCCACCGACCTCACGCGCCTCGGGGTCCGCACCGAACAGCTCGCGCAGCTCACCGCGCGCTTCCTCGGTGAGGCCCGCCGCGACGCCGACGAGACACGCACGCGTTGTCTCGATCGCAAGCTCGCGGAGGTGCACGCGCTGCTGCGTCAGACCTGGTACCGCAGCGAGAGCGGCCTCGGCTCCACCGTCGCGCTCGACCAGCGCTACGCCACCCTCCGACGCGAGGTGCACGCCTGCGTCGGCATCGTGCTCCGCGACCAGCGGACGCAGGCGGCGACGCCACGGACGCGTGTCGAGATGCACGTGCCGAGCGACGCACCGACGGAGGATCCGACGCAGGTTCCGACGTCGAGCGCGGACGCGACGGTGGTCCCGCCCGGCTGATCGCCTCGGAGCTCACCACAGGTTTCAAACGAGCGGTTTTCCGCGCCGCCGATCGTTTCGCGGATTCGTGCAGCGTCGCGGACTTCCGTCCGCTTCGTCTCGCACGACATTCGGCTGAGGCGATCTGCCCCATCTACCTCGTTTGAGGGATGCGCGCGCGCCACGATTCGTGGACCCTCGCCGGATGTCTCTTCTCCGATGGACCTCCGCGCTGCTCGTCCTCGCGATCGCGTGTGGTGACGACGACGCCCCTCCGGACGACGCGGGCTCGCTCCCCGACGTGCCGATCCTCCTCGACGCGGAGCCCGTCGGTTGCCGCTCCGACCTCGACTGCGACGACGGGCTCTTCTGCAACGGCGTCGAGCGCTGCCTCGCGAGCGGGGAGTGCCTCCCGGGGAGCGCGCCCTGCGAGCTCCGCTGCGACGAAGCGGGCGATCGCTGCGACGACTGCGAGGACGCCGACGGGGACGGCTTCGCGTCCGCCACGTGCGGCGGTCTGGACTGCGACGACGACGATCCGGACGTGCACCCGGACGCCACCGAGGTCTGCGACTTCGCGGGCGTCGACGAAGACTGCGACCCGGAGACGTTCGGTGAGATCGACGAGGACGGCGACGGCTTCGTCGACGCCGCGTGCTGCAACGGCGACGACTGCGCCGAGGACTGCGACGACGCACGCGCGATGACGAACCCGCTCGCGCCTGAGATCTGCAACGACCTCGACGACGACTGCGACGGCCGAATCGACGAGGCGTGCGACGCGTGCCTCGACGCGGAGGTCGAGACCGGCCCGGCGCTCTGCGGCGACGGCTGCGACAACGACGACGACGGCAGCGCGGACTGCGGCGGCGATCCGAGCTGCGGGCTCGACTCCTGCGAGGCGCCGATCGCGTGCGAGGACTGCTTCTTCGTGGTCGGTCGTTTCGACTTCGGCCCGAGCGCGAGCGGCCGCGTGCCCGGACGCAACCTCGACGGAATCGACGGCGGTCCCTTCGGAGACACCGATCCGTGCGGGGTCCCCGACGTCATCGGCCTCGACGGGACCCGCGGCGTCGACAACTCGTTCGCGGCGCTGCGCGATGCCGCTTCGATCGCAGGCGCGGTGGACGTGCCGGTGCAAAACGGCCAGGTGATCTTCCTCGTCGAGCCGGACGGACCGCTCTCGCCGACCGCGACGAATCAGCGCGTACGGCTGCACTTCGGGCGCGTGCCGGGCGACGGCGCGCCTACCGCGAGCGGGAGCAGCCTCGCACCGGACCAAACCTTCGACGTGCTCACGCCGACGATCGTGGACGCCACCGGGCGCGTCGAGGCGGGCACGCTGATCGTCGGGCCCTTTGCGATGACGCTTCGGCTCGGGGACGACGGCTCGATCGTGCTCCCGCTCGAACAGGCCGAGCTCCGGATCGATCTCCGCGGACGCACGCCGATGGGCGGGCCGAGCCGACACCTGCTCACCGGCCGCACGACGGCGGCGGGCTTCGGGACGTTCTTCGGCTCGGAGATCTCCAGCTCGCTGGTGAACGCGATCCTTCCGCTCTACCTCGACCTCGATCGCGTGAGCACCGCGACCACGGTGCGCCTCTCGAGCGGCCCCGACGGCATCCCGGGCAACGCGGACGACGTCACGTATCGGATCGAAGCCGGCGAGTGCAGCGCGATGTCGTTCGGAGTCGCGCTCGAGCTCGTCCCCGCGCGACGCGGCGCGACCGTGGTGTCCGAGTGTCTCTTCGACGGCGACTGCGACGACGGGCGCTTCTGCAACGGCGGTGAACGCTGCGTCGGAAACGCCTGCGTAGCGGGGACGCCTCCCGCGTGCGTGGACGGGCGCTGCGACGAGACGAACGATCGTTGCTTCTCGACGACGACGACGATCGGAGCGCGCTGCGCCTCGGACGCCGCGTGTGGCGGTGGCGGTCGCGACTGCATCACCGAAGCGGAGGTGCGGACCACGATCGGCGGCGCGAGCGATCCGGTGCGCGATCTCCCCGCGAGCTACGGAGGAAGCCACACCACGAGCCTCTTCCCCGGTGGCTACTGCACTCGGCTCGACTGCAACCCGGCGACCGCGGGCACGTGCGGCGCGGGCGCGGCGTGTGTCGTGGTCGACGACGACTTCGCGATCTGTCTCGAGAGCTGCGCGGCGAACGCGGTCGACAACGATCGGTGCCGCGACGGATACGAGTGTCGGGCCGGCGCGGACGTGTGCCTCGGCGGCTGCACCGACGACGCGGAGTGCCGCGTCGTGCGGCGCGAGTCGAACGGCATCCCGGGCATCCAGACGCCGAACGACTGCCTGACGAGCCCGGCGGCGTGTGGCGGATCGTCCACCGGCTTCGACGAGCTCGTGTGGGTCGCCGAGGACGTCACCTGCGACCTCGACACCTTCCGCTGCGCATGGACACCTCCCGCGGGCGCCGACGCGGGCGATGCCTGCACGGACGACTTCGACTGCGAGCGCGACGGCCTCTGCCTTCGGGACCCCGATCCGAGCGAGCCCTTCTGGGGTGCGGCCGGCTTCTGCACGAAGCTCGGGTGCGACGATCTCGCGTGCGCGGGCGAAGGGACCTGCGCAGAACGACGCTTGCCCGACGCGCGCTGCATGCCGGAGTGCACGGTGGGCGCGGGCACGACGGTCGATCCCGCGACGTGGCTCGGCGCGACCTCCGGCTGTGGCCCCGGCCGCACGTGCGTGTGGAGCGGCGCCGCGGGCGCGACCGACAACGGCTACTGCCTGCCGTCGCCGAACCTCGACAACGGCGTCACCACGGAGAACGTCGGCGCGACGTGTACGTCGGCCGCGCAGTGTTGGTCGCCCTTCGGCGAAGGCGACTGCCTCGACGGGCTCTTCGCGGCGGGCGATCTCCCGAACGGCTACTGCTCGGTGTTCGACTGCGGCGCGCCCGGCCGCGGCGGATCGAGCGCATGCGGCGCGGGCAACCTCTGCGTCGCGGTCAGCTCGGATCCGGCCCCGCTCTCGCTGTGTCTGCAGGGCTGCGCGAGCGCGGCGGAGTGCGCTTCGGGGCTCGGCTGCGTCGACGTCACGGGCAGCGGGACGCGCGCGTGCATCCCCGGCTGCGACACGAGCGCGGACTGCCGCAGCGGCCAGACCTGCGTGGGCGCGAGCGCGACCAGCTTCGGTCGTTGTTCTCCCTGAGGTTGGTGCCGAGGCGTCGTGCGTGAGGCGTGCGTGACGCGCCTCGTGCGTGACGCGCCTCGTGCGTGAGGCGTCGTGCGTGAGGCGTCGTGCGTGACGCGCCTCGTGCGTGAGGCGTCGTGCGTGAGGCGCCGTGCGTGATGCGTCGTGCGTGAGACGCGTCGTGCGTGAGGCGTCGTGCGTGAGGCGTCGTGCGTGAGACGCGTCGTGCGTGAGGCGTCGATCGCACGGCGCCACACGCGAAGACGAGGCGCGCGGTGTCTCGTGCTACACCGCGCGCGATGCTCCCCGCCGACGTCCGCCGCGACGAGCCGCTCGCGCCTCGCACCACGCTGCGGCTCGGTGGTGCCGCCGATCATTTCGTCGAGGTCGCGGACGACGCGACGCTGATCGACCGGCTGCGCTGGGCGAAACGCGCGGGACATGCAGTGACGATCCTCGGCGGCGGCTCGAACGCGATCGTGCCGGACGAGGGCGTGCGTGGGTTGGTCGTGCGGCTCGTCGGGTCCGGCTCGCACGTGGAGCGCGTCGACGGCGATCGGGTCGAGGTCGCGGTGCGCGCAGGCACCTCGTGGGACGACTTCGTGCGTCACGCGGTCGAGGAGGAGCTCGCGGGGGTCGAGTGTCTCGCGGGCATCCCAGGCGCGGTCGGCGCGACGCCGATCCAGAACGTCGGCGCGTACGGACAAGACGTCGCGGAGACGATCGTGAAGGTGCGCGCGGTCGATCCGACGACGCTCGAAGCGATCGAGCTCGACGCGGCGACGTGTGGCTTCGCGTACCGCGACAGCGCGCTCAAACGCGCGCCGCTCGACCGGCGGCCAATCGTCACCGAGGTGGTCTTCGCGTTGCGGCGTGGTGGTGCCGCGGCGCGGCGCTACGCGGAGCTCGAGCGCGCGCTCGCGGCGGACGCGTCGCTCGCGCAGACGCGCGACACCGTGATCGCCTTGCGGCGAAACAAGTCGATGGTGTTGCCGCCCTACGCCGCGCCGGACGACCCAAACGTGCGGAGCGCCGGCAGCTTCTTCACGAACCCGATCGTCGCGCGCGCGATCGCGGAGGCGGTGGTGGGGAGCGCGCTGCGTGAGGGGCTCGTGCGTGATCCGAACGAGGTGCCGCGTTGGCCGGAGGGAGAGCGCACGAAGCTCGCCGCGGGCTGGCTGATCGAACGCGCCGGCTTCGCCCGCGGGCACCGCGTGGGAACGATCGGGCTCTCGACCGCGCACGCGCTCGCGCTCGTTCACCACGGCGGCGGAACCACCCACGAGCTGCTCGCGTTCGCGCAGACGATCGTGGAGACGGTGCAGACGCGTTTCGGCGTGACGCTCGAGCGCGAGCCACGCCTCCTCGGCGTCGACGGTTGAGGTTCGACATGCCCGTGATCCTCCTCGACGGACCGGTGGGCACCGAGCTCTTGCGCCGCGGCGTACCGACGCCGCTCCCAGGCTGGAGCGCGCACGCGATCGACGGCGCGCCCGAGGTGCTCGCCGCCATCCACCGCGACTACGCGGAGGCAGGCGCCACGGTGCACACGACGAACACCTTCCGCACGCGCGCGCGCACGCTCGGTGACGCGTGGGAGCGGGTCGCCCGGCGGGCGGTCGCCATCGCGCGAGGTGCGGTTCCTTCGTCGCATCGCGTCGCTGGATCGATGGCGCCGATCGAGGACTGCTATCGACCCGATCTCTCGCCGGGCGAGGCTTCCCGGGCCGAGCATCGCGCGCTCGCTCGTGTCCTCGTCGACGCGGGCGTCGATCTCCTTCTGGTCGAGACGTTCCCACACGTCGGGGAAGCGTGCGTCGCCGTCGAGGAGGCGGTCGCCACCGGACGTCCGACCTGGCTCGCGCTGACGCCCGGCCCCGACGCGATGCTGCTCGATCCGCAGGCGCTCGCCGACGGGCTCGCAGAGGGCGTCGCGCGAGGGGCGTGCGCGGCGCTCGTCAACTGCGTGCCCGCCTCGCGTGCGCTCGTGTACTTGCAGGCGATCGCGCGCAAGAAGCTCGGGGTGCCCTTCGGGGTGTACGCGAACGCCGGCCACGTGGACGAGGCGATGGGATGGGCGCACGTCGACGAGCCCGACGCCGCGACACGTCACGCCGAGCTCGCACAGACCTGGCGCGACGCGGGCGCGACGATCGTCGGCGGGTGCTGCGGGACCGGACCCGCGCACGTCCGAGCGCTCGCCGCGCTCACGCGCGACGGCTGATGCTACTTCTTGGTCGAGTCGGCGGGGTCAGCGGCCGACTTCTCGCCGGCCGTCCGGGGAACCGAAGGTCCCGCGCCGAACGCGACGAGCGCCGCGGTGAGACGCCGCGACGCTCGTCGTTCGGTCACTCGTCGTTCGGTCACCGCGCGTGCTTCGGTGACCTGCTGGCGGCCGCGATCACTGACCGATGCGCGGGTCCGGCGAGGGCGGGCGCGGTCCGCCGCCACCCTCCACGACGTCGGGCACCGGCATGGGCCCCGCAGGGCCGTCGCCGCGTGGCGCGAGCTCGGTCGGAATCACGGGCGTGCGCGTCTGGTCGGGCGCACAGCACGTCGCGCAATCCGCGGGCACACACTCACGTGTCGCCGGGCAGCACATCTCACCGCTCGCACAGGCGCCCTCGCAGGCGTCCACCTCGGCCGGCGGCGGCATGGTCGGTTGCGGGGGCTCCACCGGAGTCGGCGTGGCGACCGCGGTGCCCGCGTCCTGTCGGAGATCCGGCATCGTCGGACCGGGGTCGAGAGGATCGCCGCTCAGGCTCTCCGAAGATTCGTCCGACGTCGAGAGCGCACAGGCACCGTAACCCGCACCAACCGCGAGCAGCGCCGCGAGAATCCAAAGGGCTTTGTTGTCCATCACGTCCACCTTCCGAGACGCGATAGAGCAGCCCGCGTGCCACCACGGAGGGTCGACACGACACACCTCGCAAACATTCGAAATCGCGGAAGAAAATCGTCACCATCGCTTCGCCGAGCGGGTCTACGGGTACGTCCTGCGCCCGAGGATGCGCAACCGTCGCGAGCCGATTGCCGAGGTTGACCCGAACGACGCACGCGTTCGAGAGGGTCCCGAGAATGCCGATGGGCCGCTCGAACCGGTGCAAACTGATCGGTTTGTGCGTCCGCGCGCGCGAAGTTTCCGCGTCGTGCAGCGCTTGCGGAGCGAGCAGATTCTGCGCGCCGTCCGACCGCTTCGGCATCGGGCGCGATCAGAGCGCGTCGAGGCGGCGTGTGAGCTCGGCGATGTCCGGGTTGCCCGGATCGAAGCGGCGCGCGTCTTCGAGCGCGGCCCGCGCGACGTCGGCGTCGCCGTCCTCGATCGCATCGCGCGCCCGATCGAGCGCGTCCTTGGCCGCTTCCTCGCGCTCGTGCGGCGTCATCGCGGGAGCGGTCGTGGGCGAGCCCGTGTCGATGCCGGTGTCGATCACGCCCGCGTCGACCACCAGCGGGGACGCACCTGCGTCGTCGGGCACTCCGGCGTCGCGCTCGCGCACGAGACCAGCGTCGAGGCGGCGATCCACACCAGCATCCGGGAGGTCGGCCGGTAGCTCGCCCTGCTCGTCGAACGCGAACACGAACGCGATCCCCACCGCGAGCCCACCGATCAGCACGGCCCAGAACGCGAGCGAGCTCTTCGGGCGATGCGCGGCCGCGTGTTGGGTCGAGATGCGACGCGAGGGTGGGCGCGAGAGGTCGGCGGGGGTGACCACGCCGGAGTCGAGGTACGCGTCGTGGAGCGCCTCCGCGAGCTCGACCGCGCTCCCGTAGCGCGCAGCCACGTCCTTCGAGAGCCCGCGCATGATCACGGCCTCGACGGCCTTCGGGATGCGCTGCGGCTCGAGCGCCACCTCGCGGAGCGGCGCAGGCTCGTCGTGGATGACCTTGTTCGCGACCTCGAGGGCGTCGGTGCCCGGGAACGCGCGCACCCCGCCCGCCGCCTCGTAGAGCACGGCCGCGAAGGAGAAGAGGTCGCTCGTGGGACCGTATTGACCCCGCGCGAGGGTCTCGGGGGCGGCGTAGCAGGGGGTGCCGAGGAACTGCCCTTCGCGGGTCAGCGCGGCGTTCGGGACTCGCGCCACACCGAAGTCGGCGAGCTTGGTCTGCCCACCCGGCGTGACCAGCAGGTTGTCCGGCTTGATGTCGCGGTGGATGATCCCGGCCTCGTGCGCGACGCTCAGCGCGTCGGCGACCTCCTCCGCGAGCCGAATGACCGCCGGCGGCGCGAGCGGCCCGCGGTTCTTCAGGATCTGCTTGAGGGTCGAGCCGGCGACGTACTCGAACACGAGGTAGGGCCCGATGCCGGGCTCCTCGCCGACGTCGTAAACCTGAACGATGTTCGGGTGATGCATCCGCGCCGCCGCGCGCGCTTCGTTGCGGAAGCGTTCGAGGAAGGTCGCGAGCGCGTCGGGATCGATCTTGAGATCCCGGACCGTCTTGATGGCGACGGGGCGGTCGAGCTCGGGGTCTTTCCCGAGATAAACGAATCCCATCGCGCCCGATCCGAGGAGTCGGTCGATCTCGTAGCGGCCGATGCGCTTGGGGATGCCCTCGTCCATGGGCGGTCGGATGCTACTACCCCAGCCAGGTCGGAGTCGCCATTTCGATGTCGGCTGCGTCCGTCACGCTCCCTGGATCGCTCGCCCTCGCCCGGCTGCCAGGTCGTGAGCGCAGGTCACGAAGGCGTCGTTGCTCGACCCTCGACGGGCGACCGCACTTCGCGTAACTCTGTCTCGAGTCACTCACGGCCCACCGTTCCGTCCGTGGGCCCGCTCTGATAGAGGCATGCCATGCGCCGTACCAAGATCGTCTGCACCCTCGGCCCCGCGAGCTCCGACCCCGCCGTGCTCGACAAGCTCGTCGCCGCCGGCATGGACTGCGCGCGCCTGAACTTCTCGCACGGCGCGCACGCGCAGCACGCGGAGATGGCCGCGAAGGTCCGCGCAGCGGCGGTGCGGGCGCGGCGGCCGCTCGCGATCCTCGCCGACCTGTGTGGCCCGAAGATGCGCGTCGGTCGCTTCGTGGACGGGAAGAAGGTCGTGCTGAAGGAGGGCGCCACCTTCGTGCTCACGAACGACCAGAGCGTGCTCGGCACGGTCGATCGCGTGTCGCAGAGCTACGAGCCGCTCCCTCACGACGTGAAGCCGGGCGACAAGATCTTGCTCGACGACGGGCTCCTGCGCCTGCGCGTGGTGAGCAAGACGGACGTCGAGGTGGTGACGGAGGTCGAGATCGGCGGTGAGCTCTCGGATCGCAAGGGCCTGAACCTTCCGGGCGTCGCGACGAGCACGCCCGCGCTCACCGACAAGGACCGCGAGGATCTGATCTTCGCGGTGGAGGAGCTGAAGGTCGACTACCTCGCGCTCTCGTTCGTCCGCTTCGCGGAGGACCTCGTCGAGGCCCAGCAGCTCGCCAAGGGCGTGCCGGTGATCGCGAAGATCGAGAAGCCGGAGGCGGTGGAGAACCTCGCGGCGATCCTCGATCAGGCGGACGGCGCGATGGTGGCGCGCGGCGACCTCGGCGTGGAGGTCGGCAGCGAGAAGGTGCCGGTGATTCAAAAGCGGATCATCCGCGAGATGAATCGCCGTGGAAAGATCGTGATCACCGCGACTCAAATGTTGGACTCGATGATCCGCAACCCACGTCCGACCCGCGCGGAGGCGGCGGACGTCGCGAACGCGGTGGTCGACGGCACGGACGCGGTGATGCTGAGCGGTGAGACCGCGGCGGGTCGTTATCCGGTCGAATCCGTGGAGATGATGGCCGCGATCGCGATGGAAGTGGAGCGCGATTGGGTGGAAGAGCTCGCGCGGCAGACGCGGGATCTGAAGGTCGTGCCGAACGAGGACTGGGAGTTCCCGGAGGCCGCCGCGCGCGCGGCCGCGGTGCTCTCGACCCACTTGCCGCTCAAGGCGATCGTGACTTTCACCCAGGACGGCCGCTCGGCGCGCCTCGTCAGCGAGTACCGACCGCGCGCTCCGATCGTCGCGATCACGAGCAACACCGCGGTGGCGCAGCGGCTCGCGCTCGAGTGGGGCGTGATGCCGCGCGTGGAGGTGCCGCCGGAGGACCTCGAAGAGACGCTGCGCATCGCGGGCTCGGTGATGGCGCGCGAAGGGCTCGCGCAGAAGGGCGATGCCTTCGCGATGGTCGTGGGCTGGCCGGTCTCGGGCCGCACGAACACGGTGAAGCTGCACCGGCTCTGAGTGATTTCTGCTCCGAGGACGGCGTGATCGTGTCGTCGACGTGATCGTACGTGATCGCCGACGTCGTCGTGGTCGTGGTGGTCGTCGACGTGAACGGCGACGACTGCGACCCGCACGCGTCGACTCTGAGATCTCGACCCCTCGTCTTGACGTCGGGATCGACGGACTTACTCGTCGCGCACCTCGAAAGGAGGAAGCGAATGAGAGACCGCGTCTCGAGCGAAGCCAGCTCTCGCGTCCGCGCCCTTCGAGGGTCGCGGAGCTGAACGTCCCCGCACCACGGCGTGCGACGGGACGCTCCGCGAGCGTCGACCTCCGCTCGTGATCCATCCGTCGGAAGCGTCATCGGTCGTGGCCCGCGAGGACCACGGTCACCCGTTCGAAGGTTCGGCCTCACGGCCGGCGCCGAGAACGTCGAATCACCGCGTCGTCACGAGGGCTTCTCCGGTGGGAGCAGCCTGGCGCGGTACCCGGATGCTCCTCGTCCACCTGCCGCGAAGAAGGTCCGTACTCGGACGGTCTTCGTAGCGGGAGCGTCCAGCGGGGCACGCGTCGGTTTCGGCGCGTGAGCGCGTTCGATCGTCGGATCCACTCGTTGGATTCGAACGATCGGTCGCGCGCTCGTGAGCACACGACGGACTCGTTCCGTCCCGCTTCCGTACGATCGACCGTCGTTCGCGGCGAGCCCTCGGGCTCGCGAGCGACGGTCGTGCTCGATGGCTCACGAGCGGCGGTCGACGCACCCTCGCGCCGGTGATGGCGATCGTGATCGTGATCGTGATCGTGCTCGGCGACTTGAGCGGCGACGTGGCCGACGCAACGCGAGCTGCGGGGTCGCTCTTTTCGGTTTCCTTCTTCCGTCGCTCCCTCGAACCTCGCCGTGCGTCATGCGGGACGTCGTCCTCCACCGAAACCTCCGCGAGGGTCGTCGCGAGCCGAGCGATCTCGACGAGCTCGCGGCCCTTGCCGCGCTGCCTCCGGTGCGGCGCGTCGGGTTCGTGGCGGTGCTCGCGCCCTTGCTCGACGATCCGGATCCGTCGTGGCGGATCGCGGCGCTGCGTGCGCTCACCGGCATGCGCGGGCACGCGATCGAAGAGTCGATCGTCGCGCGCCTCGACGATCCACACGCCGACGTGCGTCGCGCCGCGGTGACCGCGCTGCGTGCTTCACCGAGCGTGGCGCGCTTCGCCCACGCGCTCCTTCACGCGCGGGTCGACGTGCGTCGCGCGGCCCTCGCGGACGTGCCTCCACAGCTCGGCTTCCTCGCGTTCACGCTGCGCGCCGATCCCGAGTGTCGCGACGTGGTGCCGGTCGGGCTGCGCGCGCCCGGCCTCGCGTTCGTGCACACGTACGTCACGCGGGGGGCGCTTCCGATCGCGGAGGCGCGGATCCGGCTCTTCGACGGGATTCGCCCGCTCGTCGAAGCGCGCGCGTACCCGCCGCTGCGCGAGCCACGCACGTTCTGGGAGTGGGTCTTCGAGCTCTTCGCGGGCGCGAACGACGACGAGCGCACCACGATGCTCTCGCAGCTCCGCACGTTCGCCGTCGGTCCCGCGCCCGCGATCGACGACGCGATCGCGGTCCTCGAGGGCGAGCTCGCGCGGCGTCCGCGCGACGACGTCGCACGGCTGCTCGCGATCCTCGACGCACGTTTCTTCGCCGACGAGTCGCGCCCGCTGGCCCAACGGCGCGCGCTGCTCGCGCAGGTGCGTCCCCGCGAGGCGCTCGCGCCGGCGGCCCGGTTTCGCAAAGAGCTGGCGCAGACGCTGCTCGCGGGTCCGGTGGTGCGACACCACGACGGCCCGAACGTAGGACAGCTCGATCTCTCCGCCGCGGTCGCGGTCGCCGAGCTTCACTCGGACTCCATCTACGGCGTGTTGGTCGACGCGTTCGGCTTCGACCCGCTCGCGGACGCGCTCGGTCGCGACCCCCGTGGCGCGGCGCGACTCTACGAGCGGCTCGGCGGCGGCGCGCGCGATCGCGCCTGGTTCCTCGACGCGCTGACGCACCATCGGCCCGAGGTCGCGCGCGACGGTCGCGCGGTGGCGTTGATCGGCGCGAGCGTGATGGATCCGAAGCTGCGCGAGGCCCTCGACGCCGAAGTCACGCGGGCCGATCACGCGAGCGTCTTCGCGAGGGTGGTGGCGCTCGCAGCGGACTTCGCGCTCAAGGCCAAACGCGCGACGCGGCTCGCGGAGCGCATCGCGGAACGCGTGCGTGAGGAAGATCTCGAAGCGCTGCTCGCGGTCGCGACGGAGGGCGACGCGCCGCTCGGTGCGTTCACGGATCGCCTGCTCGGCGCGCTCGGACGCCGCTTCGACTCGCGCGTGGTGGAGCTCGTCGACGCCGCGCCGGGGATTCGGCTCGCGGAGCGGCTCGCGGAGGCGACGACGTTCCCGTTCGTGGTCGAGCGCGCGATCGCGGAGCGTTGGCGGGATCACCCGGACGAAGTACGCCGCGCGTTCGCGACGCCGCGGCTGCCGAAGCCGGCGCCGCCCCCGCCCGCGACGGTCGGTGCGCTCTCGGACGCCACGTGCGCGGCGATCGCGACCGCGCCGAGCTTGGCGGACGCGCTGCGTGCGATCCGCGGTCCGACGACGGGCCTGACCACCGCGTTGCAGAAGCGCGCGGGCGAGCCGAACGTGAGCGCGTGTGCGGCGCTGCTCGCGTCGCACGATCCGCGGCTCGAGGTCGTGCGCGAGCTCGTGCGCTTCGAGCAGGCGAGCGACGCGTTTCGCGAGCTCGTGATCACCGAATGCGCGACGCGCTACCTGATGCGTCGCGATCTGCCGCTCTTCGGGCACGCGATCTTGCACCGCTGGGAGCACCACGCGTACGCGACCCTCGACGCGCTCGAGCACGAGGGCGTTCGAACGGCAGACCGCGAGGACGCGGGCGATGGCTCCGTCGGGGAGGGCTCGAGCGAGGAAGCCCGCGCACCGGGAGCGACGTTGGCGCGCGCGCTGACGATCCTGCGTACGAGCCCGTCGGTGCTCGTGCGGCGCGAGGTGTGGTGCGCGTGTGCGCGCGCGTTCGCGCTGCTGCGGTGGAACGGCAAGGAGCGGCTCGCGCGGCTCGCGTGCGACGCGCTCCTCGATCGGCTGGTGGAGACCTTCCGCTCGGAGCTGGGCGTGCATGCGGCGCGCATGTTCGTCGCGCTCTTCGAGGCGGGCGTCGCGGACGGGCTCGTACGCGCGCGCCACGCGGCGGTCATGACGCTCTTGCCGAGCCTCGACGACGCGACCCGCGCGGTGCTCTCGTCGTTCGCGAAGCTCGACGGATTGCCGTCGCGCGCGAGCTCGACGCACAGCTTCGTCGACGCGAGCGAGACCCTGCGCGAGCTCCGCGCCTCGACCGACGTGACGTACCTCGCGGCGCTCGTGACGCAGGGCACGGAGCCCTTCGCGCAAGAAGCCGTACAGCGGCTCTTCGAGCTCGGCGCGAACGGAGAAGCGGCGCTGCTCGCGCTCCTCGACCTCGGCGGCGACGGCGCGATCGCGATCGCACGTTACGGCTCGTTGTTCTCGCACGTGACGCGCGAAGCGCTGATGGAGCGACTTCCGCACTTGCCTGCGGCAGCACGGTTCCACCTCGCGCTCGAGCTGCAGGAGCCGCTGGGAGCGCTCGACGCCGCGAACGCGCCGCTCGACGGATCGAGCTGGCTGGAGGTCGCCGACGTCGATCGATTGCTCGCGCAGGTCGGTCTGCGCGAGGTCGCGCTCGCGCTCGTGATCTCGCCGCACCCAGCGGCGTACGAGCTCGCCGTGCGCGCGTGCCTCGACGGCGCGTCGATCTCGGACGACGAGGCGCACCACGCGCTCGTACGTTTCCTCGAGCAAGGCACCGAACGCATCGCGGTGCTGCGAGTCGACGTCGCGAACGACCTCGCGCGCCGCGGAGACCCGCTCGGAATGCCCCTGCTCGTGGAGGACGCGCTCACGAAGCGAAGCTGGAACGTCCTCGGGGCGGTCGAACCGCGCGCGGCGGTGATCGGCGCGCTCGCGCTCGGAGAGCACGAGGCGGCCGCGTCGCAGCTCGCGCGGCGCTTCGGGCCGCGTCCCGAGCTTTTGGAGCTCGCGGCGCTCTTGATCCAAGCACGCGATGCGGAGGTTCGCGCGCGCGCGGCCGAGACGCTCGCCGACGCGCGGTCCAGCACGCGGAGTCACAAGCTCCGGACGCTCGCCGAGATCTTCGCGTGGGGCGTGCGGCGCGGACGCGAGCTCACAGGGCGCGTGGTGCGCGTACGGCTGACCACGGGGCGAAACCAGCTCGGCCACACCCGGCTCGGCAGCTCCACGATCTTCGTCGGAGGGTGGCCGGTCTTCGACGGCGCGGAGCACGGGCGCGACGTGGTGGAGGGGCTCGTGATGCACGAGCTCGGGCACCAGGCGTGGCACGCGGATGCGGCGTCGATCGACCTGTGGGCGAAGGCGGGGCGCGACGGGCTCCAGCACCTCTACAACCTCGTGCTCGACGAGCACCTGGAGCGTCGGCTGCGCGCGCGCGAGGCCCGCGACGGCGATCGGCTCAAGCGACTCGCGTCGTACGCCTTCCAACACTCGGGGCGCGAGATCACGCCGCTCGCGCTGGTGTACGCGCTCGGCCCGGACGTCGCGCGCGTGCTGATGGGTCGGCTGCTCGTGGCGTTCGAGCCGGACTGCGTGCGCATCGAGAGCGGCGCGATCCTCCGCGCGGCGTGCGAAGAAGGGCGCTCGTTCGCGCGCTTCGTGCGCGCGCTGCGGATGGGGCTCGGGGATCGCGACGCGGATCCGAAGGTGCGCGAAGCGCTCGCGCTCTTCGATCGGCACTTCAAGGAGCTCGACACCGCGGCGCTCTACGAGCTCACGAAGAAGCTGGCGGAGATCTTCGGCGACGAGGCCGCGCTGCTGCGTTGCCTCGGCACTCCGGAGGAGATCCCGGGCGACGATCCACGCTCGCTCGAGGACCGCGAGGACATCGGCGACGAAGAGGTGCAACGCGAGGTCGAGCGCATCTTGGCGCCGCCTTCGAAGACCTCCGGTGGCAGCGGTCGCACCGGCGGCGCGCTCCAGATCAACGTCGGCGCGGACGATGGATTTACGCCGATCCGCGAGGTGATCCGATTGCCGCCGAGCCCGGATCGGCAACGCGAGCTCGCGCGCGAGGTGGCGCGACCCGCGCGGCGGCTGCGCGACGAGCTCGAGCGGCTCGGGCTCGCGCGCGTCACGGTGGGCGCGCGGCTCGCGGGCACGCGGCTCGATCGTGCGCGGCTCCGCGCACTGGTGCTTCGCGGCGATCCCCACGTGATGCAGACGCGGGTGCTGCTGCCGCGCGCGGATCTCTTCCTCGGCGTCGCGGTCGACTGCTCGGGCTCGATGACCGGGACCAGCATCGAGCTCGCGCGCCGCTTCGCGGTGTTGCTCGCGGAGAGCGCGCGCGGCCTGCGAGGCGTGGATCTGCGGGTCTTCGGCTTCACGGATCGGCAGCTCTACGACGCGGGCGACGCGGAGCGCTCGACGGCGGCGTCCCTCTACCCCGGCGGGGGCAACAACGACGCGGCCGCGCTCGCGCACGTGGCGGAGGTCGCCCGGCGCTCGGGTCGGCGCGCGAAGCTGCTCGTGATGATCAGCGACGGGCTCCCGACCGAGTGCTCGGTCGAAGCGCTGCGCAAGCTGGTGCGGCGCCTCGGCCGCGAGGGCATGGCGTGCGCGCAGATCGCGGTGCGCCCGCTCGAAGAGCGTTGCTTCGACGACTACGTCGAGGTGCGCGATCTCCCGACCGACGAGGCGGTGCGCCGCTTCGGCGCGATCGTCGCGCGGCTCGTGCAGCGAACGGTCGGGCCATCCTGATCGTTCGAAGATCTCGAATTCATTTGCAATTCTCTTTCGCGATTCCCTCGATCTCTCTTTGGATCGTTCGACCTCTCTCTCGACGAACGCGAGCCACACGATGAACCGCCTGACCCTCGACGACCTCGCCCCCGGCCGCACCTTCGAAACGATCTTCTTCGCGAACGACGCGCCCGGCTCGCGCTTCCGCTGGCGCGCCACGCAGCTCGACGGTCGGCGCGCGCCGAAGGTCGTGCTCAGCGACGACGCGCGCATCCAAGAGGGCGTGCCCTGCGTCGTGCGCGTGGTGCACGTCGGCAAACCCGAGAGCGAAACCCACGGCCACGTCGAGGTGGTCTGGGATCGCGCGGCGTCGTTTCGGGTGGAGGGCGTGTGGCTCGATCCGAGCGTGGCGCGGAAGCTCGAGGTGCTCCTCGACAGCGGCCTCAACATCTTGCTCGACGGACCGCAGGGCTGCGGAAAGACGACCCTCGCGCGCGCGGTCGCCACGCAGCTCGGCATGGAGTTCGTGTTCTTCAACTGCGGCGCAGTGGTGGAGGCGAGCGACTTCTTCGCGACCATCCAGGTGCGCGCGTCGGAGTCCGGCGCGCCGGTGACCGACTTCGTGAAGACCGAGATCCTCGAGGCGATCGAGCGCGCGTCGAGCGACCCGAGCCGCCGCGTGCTCGTGTTCCTCGACGAGCTCAACCGCTGCCCCGAGCCCGCGCGCAACGCGCTCATGCCCGCGCTCGACAGCACGCGGCGCGTGTTCCACCCGATCGAGAATCGGTTCCTCGCGATCCCCGATCACGTGCAGTTCGTGGCCGCGATCAACCGCGGTCGTCAGTTCAGCGCGACCTTCGGGCTCGACGCCGCGCAGCTCGATCGTTTCGCGCCGCTGCGCATGACGTACCCGCCGCCGGAGGAAGAGGTGAAGATCCTCCGACGACGTCACCCGAGCCTCGCCGCGAAGGTGGTCGAGCGGGTGGTGGCGGTGGCGGACGCGGTGCGGCGCTCGCCCGAGATCGCGACGGGGCTCTCGGTGCGTGCGACGGACGAGGCGTGCGTCTACCTCGCGCACCCACGCTTCGGCGGCGGCACCGACGATCAGATCCGCGACGTGCTCCGCACGAGCTTCTGCCTCCGCTTCGACGGCGACGCGGACGACGTGACGACCGACGCGGGCGCGGTGTGGACGATCGTGGAGCAGACGCTGCGCCTCGCGGAGTGAGGGGCTCCGCGAGCACGCGGGCACGTGGCGGGACGAGTGTTCCACGACGGTGTACGGTGCGCGGGTGCTGATCCGTTGCAGCCGATGTGGTGCGCCGCTCGACGTGGCTTCCGGTGCGCGACGCGCGACCTGTGGTTACTGCGGGGCGACGTCGAAGGTGGCATCGACCCAGACGCTCGCCGCGATGACCCCGGCGGGCTGGACGCCGCCTTCGACGTGGACGCCACCCCCACAAACCGGCCTGCCGCCGCTGGCCTACGACCGCACGAAGGCGAAGTCGACGTCGCATCCGGTGTCGTGCGCCGTCGTGATCGGGATCGTGTTTCCGTTCGTGCTCTCGCTCGTGCCGCTCTTCGCGACGGGCACGATCCCGCTGCCCTTCTTCGGGAAGGCCGCGCGCTGGGATGGCACCGAGACGCTGACCTGCGCGCCAAACGAGGTGCTCGAGATCGAGGGGCTGCAGATGCCGGACGGCGCCACGACGCCGACGATCGCGATCGACGCGGCGGGCCCGAACTGTCGCGTCGTGCTGCGTGACGTGCGCTTGCGCGGGGAGACGATCGTGCGCGCGGGCATCAACGCGCGCATCGAGATCGAGCGTTCGACGATCGACGGCGACGTGATCGTCGAGGGCAACACGAACACCGTGGTTCAGTTGCGCGACGTGCGTTTGAAGGCGCGTTCGCGCGTGGTCGATGGCGGCATCAACCTCGAGGTCGAGGTGCGCGGCGACTCGAAGCTCTCCGCGGGCGGCTCGGTGATCGAGGGCGGCCTGAACACGAAGGTGCGCCTCGAAGGGCCGGTCACGCTGGAGTCCGACCGCGACGTGATCGTGGGCGACTCGAACCTCGAGCTGCGGCTGCGCGAGGCGGTGGTGGTGTCGCGCGCGGGTGCCGCGGTGCGCGCGGGAAACAACGCGAACCTGCGTCTCGAGGGCGGCCGTCTCGAAGGACACCCCGCGCTGCGGCTGGGTCGCAACGCGAACGTCGAACGGACGGAGACCACGATCGTCGAGTGACCGAACGTGGCGTAGCGCCACGGCGGTCCAGAACGCCACGCGCACTTCCTCCGCGCGAGGAGCGCACGAGGGGCGCACGACTCGCGCTTCTTTCGTGTGGATCGAGCGATCGATGGACGGCACGACAGCTGCAGAACCAGCTTCGTCGGTGAGCGACTTCGCCGACGCCCTCCACGACCCCATCTCTCCCAAGGCCTCCCTGGCCCGACGAAGGCCGGCCCCGTCGCACGCGCTCCACGCACCACGCACTCACCGCGACGGGGTCGGCCTCGCGTCGTCTCTCCGCGCATCTCGAACGCGCGCCGACCGCCCATGCGTACGAACGAACCACCTCCGTCGGAGAGACTGGAGCGAAGCCTCGAACGAGGCCCTCGCGTCGCCCTCACGCTCCTGGCGGTCGTCCTCACGGTCTACCTGCTGCGCGTCACCGCGTTCGTCTCGATGCCGCTCGCGGTCGCCGCGTTCGCCGCGATCTTGGTCTGGCCGCTCCAACGCGCGCTCGCGCTCCGCATCCCACGCGGGCTCGCGTTCGTGGTCACCAGCGTGCTCGTGCTCGGAGTTCTCGTCGGAGTCTCTGCGCTCGTCGGCTGGGTGCTCGCAGACTTCGTGGCGGACTTGCCCACCTACCGCGAGATGGTAGCGCGCTCGACGCGCTGGATTCGCCGCGAGCTCGGCGCCGCGCCCGACTCGTTCTCCTTCTTCGACGGCGCGCTCGACGCCGCGACCCTCGTCGCCACGCGCGTGGGCATCGTCGCGGTCGCGCTGCTCTTCACGCTGCTCGCGCTCGAAGAGTCCGACGCGTGGCGTCGTCGCATCTTGCGCCTCCTCGGCCGGCGCTTCGACGACGCGCGCGAGCGCGCGAGCGCGGTGGCCAGCGTCTTTCGCGAGTACTTCTGGCTGCACACGATCGTCAGCGCGATCACCGGCCTCGCGACCGCCCTCGTGGCGTGGGCGTTCGGCGTGCGCGATCCGCAGCTCTGGGGCTTGCTCGCGTTCGTGTTGAACTACGTGCCCAACCTGGGCGCGGCGGTCGCGGTGCTCCTGCCCACGCTCGTGCTCGGCTTCGACGAAGGCGTCGGGCCCGCGCTCGCGCTCGGTGCGTGCCTGACGTCGGTGCAGGCGTTCTTCGGGAGCTGGCTCGAGCCGCGGCTGCAGTCGCGCTCGTTCGGCATCAGCCCGCTGGTCGCGCTCGTCTCGGTGCTCGTGTGGGGCTGGGTGTGGGGGATCGGCGGCGCACTGCTCGCGGTACCGCTCACGGTCTTCCTGGTCACGCTGCTCGAGACGAGCCCGCGCTGGCGTTGGCTCGCGGAGCTGGTGCGCGTGACGTCGGCGCGCGACGAAGAGCCCGCGTCGAGATCGTCGCTCGCGACGCTCGGTGCAGACGCGAGCGTGTCGACGACGTGAGGCCCCTTGATCGGGCAACGTCATCGGCAACGTGATCGGCAACGTGATCGGCGACACGATCGGCGATTTCATCGACGGCTCGAATCGGCCGCTCGCTCTCGGGAGCGCGCGCATCCGCGAACGGGTCTGGATGCGCAGCCGGTGCGTCGTCAACGACGCGGGCGCCACGCGGGATCGGTCGGCTCCTCCGCCACCGCGAACACCGCCACCGCTTGGTGCGCGTCGTGCGTGTCCGCATCGGCCGCCGCATCGGCCGCGAACGCCGCGTCACGCAGCACCGCGTAGCTCCGCTCCCGCAACGCCACGAGCTCCGCGCGGCTCGACGAGAAGCTCAACACACGCGCGAACGCTTCCGCTTCGTCGTCGCGCACGAAGAAGCGCCGGTACGCGACCACCGCGACCGCGCGCAGGAAGTGTCGGAAGGACTCGAGTCGCGGACCGAGCTCGTCCTGCACGAGGTCGAAGTGTCGCGCGACGACCCGTACGCGCGCGTCGTCACCACGCGCTTCGCCACCGCGTGTTTCGCCAGGCGAGTCGTCGTCGCGTCCGTCGCGTTCGAGGATGCCTTCCTCGATCAGCTCCGCGAGCTCCTCCGCCAGCACCTCGGCGCTCGCTTCGGGAACTGCCGCGAAGAGCGCGCGTTCGGTGAGCCCCTCCGGTCGCGCGGCCACCGCGTGCACGAGCTGCCGACGCCACCCGAGCCGCTGGCTCGACTCGAGCGGGACGCCGTGCTCGTTCGCGAGGTTCGAGAGGTTCGTGACCGTACGCAGGCTCTTGTCGAAGCGTTTGGCGATCGCGCGGAACGACCAGCCGCGGGCCCGGGCGTCGCGGAAGTAGCCCGCCGCGACGAGGCGCTGGAGGTCGTCGAGCGGCAACGACGCGAGGCGCGCGAGCGCGAGCCCGGGCTCGAGCGCGAGCGCGACGACCTGGAGCCGAACGTCGATGGGCGAGACCTTGGGCGCGGCCTTCATGACGCGAAGGTACTCTGCGCGCTGCCCGGGGCGGTGCTCCGTGTGGCAAACCGTTGCCACGCTTTGGCAGGCCCGATCGTGGCGCAACGACGAGCGACGGAGAATCCTCGGAGCGGAGGTTGGAAACCATGCTTCGCTCGATGCTTCGCCCGCTCGTCACACTCCTCTTCGCGACCCTCGCCCTGTCCCCCGTGGCCCTGTCTGGCTGTTCGGAGTCGTCGACTCCGAGCCTCTGCGGCCCGGACGGTCACTACGACGAGGTCGCGGGCGCTCGCGTCTGCGCCTACGCGCAGGCCATCGTGATCGAGGGCGGCTTCCGCTGTCCGACCGAGCTCCCCTTCCGCCTCGACCTCGAAGGCGCCGCGATCTGCTCCGATCGCATGCTCGGCCGCGACGACCTCCCGGACGACCTCTGCCGCCGCATCGACCGGACGTGTGGGCGCTCCGACGCCGGCCTGCGCGACTCCGGCTTCGTGTCCGACGCGGGCGCGTGTCCGAGCTCCATCACGGAAGGCGAAGCGTGCGCGACCGAAGGGCAATCCTGCGGCGGCCCGTGCACCGACGCGTGCTCGTTCTGCAATCTCTTCCGCTGCGAGGGCGGCGAGTGGACGCGCCTCGAGGTCTTCCCCGCGCCCTGCTTCGACTGCGGCGACGAGGGCCTGCGCTGCCGTCAGGACACCGAGTATTGCGACATCCTCGTCGGCGGCGCCGAGCCCGGCTTCGAGAGCTTCTCGTGCAACTCGGATCTGAACACGTGCGACGGACCGCCGACC
>ERZ761607.1134-NODE-1134-length-35559-cov-8.179276_pt1 | contig 35559 bp, 39 predicted proteins | sample MGYA00511164_ERZ761607 | MGnify/ENA primary metagenome ERZ761607 (study PRJEB28899, sample SAMN02445080) | bioreactor sludge metagenome | biome: EBPR sludge | place: Australia: Brisbane, Thorneside Wastewater Treatment Plant | collected 2011-06-22 ... | reverse complement strand
TGCTGGGCAAGACCAACATGGACGAGTTCGCCATGGGCTCGTCCAACGAAACCAGTTTCTACGGGCCGGTGCGCAATCCCTGGGATCTGGACGCGGTGCCGGGCGGCTCCTCCGGCGGCTCCGCCGCCGCCGTGGCCGCGCGGCTGACGCCGGGAGCGACCGGCACCGACACCGGCGGCTCGATCCGCCAGCCCGCCGCGCTGTGCGGCATCACCGGCATCAAGCCGACCTACGGCCGGGTATCGCGCTGGGGGATGATCGCCTACGCCTCCAGCCTCGATCAGGGCGGGCCGATGGCGCGCACCGCCGAGGATTGCGCCTGGCTGCTGGGGACCATGGCGGGCTTCGACCCGCGCGATTCCACCAGCGCGGACCGCCCGGTGCCCGATTACGCCGCCGCGCTCGACCGACCGCTGGAGGGCTTGAAAATCGGCCTGCCCGAGGAATATTTCGGCGAAGGGCTCGATAGCGCCGTCGCCCGCGCCGTCGATGCCGCCATCGCCGAGTATCGGACCTTGGGCGCGAAAATCCTTGAAGTGAGCCTGCCCAACAGCCGTTTGGCGGTGCCCGCCTATTACGTGATCGCGCCGGCGGAATGCTCCTCCAACCTGGCGCGCTTCGACGGGGTGCGCTACGGCCACCGCTGCGAGCAACCCAAGGATTTGCTGGACTTGTACACCCGCTCGCGCGCCGAGGGTTTCGGGGCCGAAGTCACCCGCCGGATTTTGGTCGGCACCTTCGCGCTGTCGGCCGGCTATTACGACGCCTATTATCTGAAGGCGCAGCAGATCCGACGCCTGATCAGCGACGATTTCCAGCGCGCGTTCGAGCAAGTCGATCTGATCGCGGGGCCGACCTCGCCGACCGTGGCCTTCAATCTGGGCGAGAAAACGGACGATCCGATCACCATGTATCTGTCGGACATCTACACCATCGCGGTCAATCTGGCCGGACTGCCGGGGCTGTCGTTGCCGGTCGGCTTCGTCGGCCAGCGCCCGGCCGGCTTGCAGTTGATCGGGAATTATTTCGCCGAGGACCGCTTGTTAAACGCGGCCCACCGCTACCAGCAAGCCACCGACTGGCACGCCCGCGCGCCGGTCGCGTTCGCCTGACGTTCACTCATTGTTGCCAAGGTTTTGACGGATGGAATGGGAAACGGTCATCGGGCTGGAAATCCACGCCCAACTCGCCACCAACAGCAAGATTTTCTCCGGGGCCTCCACCGCTTACGGCGCGCAGCCCAACACCCAGGCCTGCGCCATCGACCTCGGCCTGCCGGGCGTGCTGCCGGTGTTGAATTGCGAGGCGGCGCGGATGGCGGTCATCTTCGGCCTGGCCGTCGACGCCGGAATCGCCCGGCGCTCGGTGTTCGCCCGCAAGAATTATTTTTATCCCGACCTGCCCAAGGGCTACCAGATCAGCCAATACGAACTGCCTATCGTGCACAGGGGTCAGTTGACCATCGACTTGGAAGGCGGCGCGACCAAGGTCATCGGCATCACCCGCGCCCATCTGGAGGAGGACGCCGGCAAGTCGCTGCACGAGGATTTTCAAGGTTCCTCGGGGATCGACCTCAACCGGGCCGGCACCCCGCTGCTGGAAATCGTCTCCGAGCCGGATTTGCGTTCGGCCAAGGAGGCGGTGACCTACATGAAGAAGCTGCACCAGCTGGTGGTCTATCTCGGCATCTGCGACGGCAACATGCAGGAAGGCTCGTTCCGCTGCGACGCCAACGTTTCGGTGCGACGCCAGGGCGACCCCAAACTGGGCACCCGCGCCGAAATCAAGAACCTCAATTCCTTCCGCTTCGTCGAACGGGCCATCGAATTTGAAATCGAGCGGCAGATCGAGCTGATCGAATCGGGCGGCAAGGTGGCGCAGGAAACCCGGCTGTACGATCCGGACCAGGGCGAAACCCGCTCGATGCGCGGCAAGGAGGAAGCCAACGATTACCGCTACTTCCCCGACCCGGACCTGTTGCCGCTGCTCATCGACGAGGCGTTCATCGCCACCGTCCGCGACAGCCTGCCGGAATTGCCGGACGCCAAGAAGCAGCGCTTCATCACCCAATACGGCTTGTCGAGCTACGACGCCGCGGTGCTCACCACCAGCCGCGCGCTGGGCGATTACTACGAAGCGACGGTCGCGGCCCTGGGCGGCGAACCGAAACTGTGCGCCAACTGGGTGATGGGCGATCTCTCGGCCCTGCTGAACAAGGACAATCGGGACATCGCCGACAGCCCGGTCAGCCCGGCGCAACTGGCGGGTCTGTTGCGGCGGATTCAGGATCGGACCATCTCCGGTAAAATCGCCAAGGACGTGTTTGAGGCCCTATGGGCCGGCGAGGGCGAAACCGACGCCATCATCGAGCGGCGCGGGCTCAAACAGATTACCGATACTTCGGCAATCGAGCAGGTGATCGACGAGGTCATCGCCGCCAATCCCGAACAACTGGCGCAGTACCGCGCCGGCAAAGACAAGTTGTTCGCCTTCTTCGTCGGCCAAGTGATGAAAGCGTCCAAGGGCAAGGCCAACCCGCAGCAGGTGAACGAGAGCCTGGAGCGCAAGCTGAAAAATTGAGCGGGCGACGAGGCCGACCCGCGTCGTTTCCAGCGGTTTAGAGACGTGGCGATGCGTTTTTTTAATGAGGCGGGGCCGGTTGATCCCGAAATTCTCAAATCTCCACCCGACGGTTGAACCTCTCCCGATCCGCTTATGCCTGACCGCGATTCCCTACGCCGCTTCTTGTTCGAGCACTTGGACGCGCGCGGCGAGATCGTCCATCTCGACGCCGTTTGGCGGACGGTGCTGGAACGCCGGGACTACCCGCCGGCGGTGCGTCAAGTGTTGGGCGAGGCGACCGCCGCCGCCGCGCTGCTCTCGGCCGCCATCCAGTTCGACGGCTTGATGACCTTGCAAATTCAGGCGAGCGGACCGCTGCGGCTGGTCGTGGTGCAAGTCACCCCGGAACGGACGCTGCGCGCGCTGGCGCGCTGGGACGGCGAACCGGCGACGGGTCCGCTGCGAGAATTGTGCGGCGACGGCGCGCTGATCCTGAACCTCGATTCCGGTCAAGGCCGCGAACCTTATCAAGGGGTGGTCAGCCTGCGCGGCGAGCGGCTGGCCGAGGCGCTGGAAGACTATTTCGAGCGCTCCGAACAGCTGCCGACCCGGATTCAATTGACCGCCGACGCGCAAGCCGCCGCCGGCTTGCTGCTGCAGCGGCTGCCCGACGCCGGGCTCGCCAGTCAAGAGGACTGGAACCGACTGAGCCTTCTGACCGCCACCCTGCGACCGCAAGAATTGCTGGAGTTGGACGCCGCCGCGCTGCTGCGGCGGCTGTTTCACGAGGAGGACGTGCGCTTGTTCAAACCGGCGGCGTTCGGCTACCGCTGCACCTGTTCGCGGGAACGCACCGCCGCCATGCTTTACGCGCTGGGCGAGACCGAATTGCGGGAAACCGCGGCGAAACAGGACACGCTTGAGGTCGATTGCGAGTTTTGCGGCCAACGCTACGCCTTCGACGCCATAGACTTAAGCGGTTTGCTCGCCGGCGCCGCCTCGGATGCCTCGATCACCCGCCATTGACCGTCATGCGCACCCTATTCAGCCTCTTTCTCGATATTTGCCTGTTCCGCAAAGCGCCTCAGGATGTGCCGTCGTCGATGGCGCTGTTGAAGCTGTGCCTGCTGGCCTATGCCGGTTCCGGCCTGCTGGTGCTGTTGATCAGCACGCCCGCGCCGGTGGCCCTGTTGCAAATCCTGCTGGATCTGGTGCTGTTGAGCGGGCTGCTCTATTTGGGCTTGAGCGCGCGCCGCCATCCCAAGCGCTTCGAGCAGACGCTCAGCGCGTTGGCCGGCTCCGGCACCCTGATGGGACTGCTGGCGTTGCCGCTGCTGTTTTGGCTCTCCGGCCAAGGCCAAGGAGACGGCGCGGCGCTGCCGTCGCTATTGTTATTAATGCTGATGGTCTGGAGTATCGCGGTCATGGCGCATATCCTGCGTCACGCCTTTGAAGTCCCGACCTGGCTGGGCGCGGCGCTGGCGTTGGCTTACACCTTTCTATCGTGGACCTTGACCGGTTGGATCGATCCGCAACCCCCTCTGCACTGAACCGGCGCGCCCATCCCCGAAGCGGCCGGAGAGAGTTCTGACATGCACATTCACATTCTCGGTATTTGCGGCACCTTCATGGCCGGCGTCGCCCTGTTGGCCCGCGCCGCCGGCCACGCGGTTTCCGGCTGCGACGCCGGCGTCTATCCGCCGATGAGCACCCAGCTAGCCGAGGCCGGCATCGCGCTGCGCGAGGGTTACGACCCCGAACAGCTGACCGAATTCAAGCCCGATATGATCGTGGTCGGCAACGTGATGAGCCGGGGCAGGCCGCTGGTCGAGGCGATGCTGGACCGCAACCTACCCTACACCTCCGGTCCGGCGTGGCTGGCCGAGCATGTGTTGCGCGACCGGCACGTGCTGGCGGTCGCCGGCACCCACGGCAAAACCACCACCAGCAGCCTGCTGGCCTGGATTTTGGAAGCCGCCGGCCGGGAACCCGGCTTTTTGATCGGCGGCATTCCGGCCAACTTCGGGCAATCGGCCCGCTTGGGCCGCGCGCCGTTGTTCGTGGTGGAAGCGGACGAATACGACACCGCCTTCTTCGACAAGCGCTCCAAGTTCGTGCACTACCGGCCGCGCACGCTGATCTTGAACAATCTGGAATTCGATCACGCCGACATCTTCCCCGATCTGGCCGCGATCCAGCGCCAATTCCACCATTTGCTGCGGACCGTGCCGGGCGCGGGACTGGTCGTCGCCAACGGCCGGGACGCTCATCTGGCCGAGGTGCTGGCGATGGGCTGTTGGACGCCGGTGGAGCGCTTCGGCGTCGGCGACTGGGAAGCGCGCGCCAGCGCCGCCGACGGCAGCGCGTTTGACGTGTACTATCGCGGCGCGGCGCAAGGCCGAGTGGATTGGAGCCAACTGGGGCCCCACAATGTCTGCAACGCGCTGGCCGCGCTGGCCGCCGCCCGCCATGTCGGAGTGCCCGCCGCCGAGGCGGTCGCCGCCTTGGCCCGCTTCGAGGGCGTAAAACGGCGCTTGGAAGTGCGCGGCACGGTCGGCGGGGTGACGGTCTACGACGATTTTGCCCACCACCCCACCGCCATCGCCACCACGCTGGACGGCCTGCGCGCCCGCGTCGGCGCGCAGCCCATCATCGCCGTCTTGGAGCCGCGTTCCAACACCATGAAACTGGGCGTGTTCAAGGACAGCCTCGCCCCGGCGCTGGCGGCGGCCGACGCCGTGGTGCTCTATCAAGCGCCCGATTTAGGCTGGGACTTGGGGTCGGTGGCGGCGGCGCTCGGTTCGCGCGCGCAGATTTGCCCCACCCTGGACGCCACCTTGGCCGCCGTCCAGCGCCGGGTCGAACCCGGCGCTCACGTGTTGGTCATGAGCAACGGCGGTTTCGGCGGCATTCACGAGCGGCTTTTGCAAGGCTTGCGGGCGGACGCTTCCGGCTGAACCGCGCCCCTTCGGCAACCCCGGCCCGATCCGCCGCTGCGCGTTCGCGCTTTTCGGCTTCGGTCAAGGCCGGACCCTACGCGATTAGGCCGCCTGAAAAGCGCTTGATTCCAGCGCGGCGCGCACGGTCAGCAACGCTTTATCGAAATCAAAACGGTCGATTTCACCTCGCAAGCACGCCGCCGCCGGACCCAAGGCCGCTTCCAGCAGCGCGCCCGATTCAAACCAGATTTCGTTGGCCCGCGTATCGTCCTCGGCCAACAGCCGTTCCAAACCAAGCAATGTTTCCCTCACGAGCGTCCGATCCTCGGCCGATAGGGGCGCCGCTTCCACCGAGTCGGTCCGCTCTTGCTCCGCCGCCGCTTCGACCGTTTCCGCGCTTTGCGCGTCCGGGTCCGCTCCGACCGCCACCGGCAACCAGACCGAGAGCAGCCGATAAAGACTCTCCGGGGCCACCGGCTTGCCGATGTAATCGTTCATGCCGGACGCCAGACAGCAGCGCCGGTCCTCGTCAAAGGCGCTGGCGGTCATCGCCAAAATCGGCAGCGCGGACTTGCCGGGCAAGCGGCGGATGGCTTCGGTGGCCTCCACGCCGCCCATGACCGGCATCTGCATGTCCATCAGCACCAAGGCCCAATCGGCGGCCTCAACCTTCGCCACCGCTTCCCGGCCGTCGCCGGCCACCTCAACGGCCAAACCGGCGTTTTCCAGCAGCGCCCGGGTCACTTCCTGGTTGACCGGATTATCCTCGACCAGCAACACCCGCACGCCCCGATAGCGCCGCGCCAACAGCTGCTCCACGGCAACGGCGGGCGCGGGCGCGTCGCTGTGCTCCGCCGCTTCCGCCACTTTGCCCAACCGGGCGGTCACCCAGAAGGTGCTGCCGGAACCGAAGGTGCTGACCACTCCTACCTCGCCGCCCATCAACCGCGCCAACCGCCGGCTGATCGCCAATCCCAAGCCGGTCCCGCCATAGTGTCGCGTCGTGGAGTCATCCGCCTGGACAAAGGCTTCGAACAGCCCCGCCTGTTGCGCTGGCGTCAAGCCGATGCCCTGATCTTCCACCTCAAGCCGCAGCAACACGCTATCGCACGCTTCCGCGTCGAGGCGGGCGCGGACCGCGATCGGGCCGCTTTCGGAAAATTTGATGGCGTTAGCGACGAAGTTCAACAGAATCTGCCTCAGCCGCAACAAATCGCCGCGCAACCGCGCCGGCACGTCGGGATCGATGGTTTGGACCAGGCGCAGCCCCTTGGCGGCCGCCCGCTCGCCGAGCAGGCTGAAGGTGTGATCGATGACCTGCACCAACCGGAACTCGGTTTCCTCCAACAGCAGCCGACCGGCCTCGATCTTGGACAAATCCAGGATGTTGTTGAGAATCCCCAGCAAATGCTGGGCGGCGTCGTTGATCTTGAGCAGGGATCCCCGCTGCTTGGGCGAGTCGATTTCCTGGCCGAGCAGATAGGCCAGCCCGATGATCGCGTTCATCGGCGTGCGGATTTCGTGGCTCATGTTGGCCAGAAACGTGCTCTTGGCCCGATTGGCCGCTTCGGCCGCGTCCTTGGCCTCCAACAAGGCCGCTTGCTGGCGCTCGCTGTCCAGACAAAGCCGGAGGCTGCGCGCGAATTTGGCCAAAATCGGCGGAAACAGCATTTTCGCCTGCCGCGCCGGCTCCTCCAGATTTTGCGCGGAAAACAGCAGGATGTAGCCCATGTCCGGCAAGATTAACTTCAAGGCTTCAGGATAGCGCGCGCCGCCCTCAAACCACCCCGACATCGAGCGGGCGCGCGCGTCTTGGAGCAAGGCCCTCGGCCAGCGGGCGCGCTGGCCTTCCAAGGCGCGCAGCGCGGGGTTGCCGATTGCGGCGTAAACCCGCGCCTCCCACTCACCCGCGCCGTCCATTTGGGCGTCGAGCACCAGCGCGCCGCACGCGCAGCCGGTGTGCGCCAGAAACTGCTGGAGCATCACCATCGCCAGCGGGCGCGGGCGGGTTTCCCCGGCCATGGTCATGGCGAGGTTGTAAAGAATTCCAATCGACTGCGCCTGATGCAACTCCATGCCGAGATCGCTCTGATTTGGCTGCAAAAAACCCGGCATCGCCGCCGAAAATCCTTTCAGTATCCGAAAGGATTAAGCCCCTCAGACCGGAACGCCGAGTAGCGAAGTTACTTTGGCGAGGCTTTCCGCTTCGCTGTCGGCATGCCGGGCGGCGATGGATTCAAACTCGTCCAGCCGGGCCAGAAAGGCGTCGACGATGTCCGGATCGAAGTGCGCGCCGCGCCCTTCACGGATAATCGCGACCGCCTGCTCGAACGGCAGCGGCGGTTTGTAAGCGCGCCGGGCGATTAACGCATCGAAGACATCGGCCAAGGCCATCAATCGGGCCGGAATCGGGATCGCGTCGCCGACCAAGCCTTCCGGATAGCCGGAACCGTCCCATTTTTCATGGTGGTACTGGGCGATATCCTTGGCCATGCGCAGGAACTCGACCGGCTTTTCCGCATCGCGCTCGGCTTGTTCGATGGCTTCGCGCCCCAATTGGCAGTGCGTTTTCATGATGTCCCACTCCTGGGGCGTCAGCTTGCCGGGCTTGAGCAGGATGTAATCGGGAATGCCGACTTTGCCGATGTCGTGCAAAGGGGCCGACTTGATCAGAAACTGAAGATTGAGCTCGGTTAAAAATCCGGAAAATCGGGGATGATCCAGAAGATGATCCGCCAGCACTCGGATATAGGCTTGGGTGCGGCGCAGGTGATTGCCGGTTTCCGGGTCGCGGATTTCGGCTAAATGGGCCAGCGCTCGAATGCTGATATCTTGAATCAGCAGATTTTCTTCCATCCGCCGAGCGATCTCGGCTTCCAGCACGGTGTTGCGGTCTTGCAGCCAATCCCGAGCGAGCTTGAGCTCCAGATGGGTTCTGACCCGCGCCAGTACGACGGCCGGTTTGATCGGCTTGCTGATGTAATCCACCGCGCCCAGCGCCAAACCGCGCTCTTCGTCGCTGCCGCGATCCAGCGCGGTGACGAAGATGACCGGAATGTCGGCGGTGTAGCTTTCGGCTTTCAACCGCTCCAAAACGGTATAACCATCCATTTCCGGCATCATCACATCGAGCAAGATCAGATCGGGCCGGGGCGGGCTGGCGGCCACCCGCAAGGCGCGCGCGCCCGAGGTCGCCGCGCGCACCCGATAGTGCGGCTGGAGCAACGCACTCAGCAACAACAGATTTTCAGGGGTGTCATCGACGATGAGAACGGTTTGCATGTCGCCTTCTTAAAAACAGCACTTGAGAGTTTTCGTACAATAGATTTTTCCAGGGTTCATCTAGCGTTATTCAATTCTTGCGCCAACCTGATCAGGTTAAATTCCTACACTTTTTACATTTAATTAATAAAATCTAAGATATAGTCTATATTATGATACATAAAATCTAAAATTGCTCAATAACTTAAGCCAACACGGGGGAGCCTCTAGTTTTTTTGTTGAAACCCGATATTTTCAGCCGAAACGGCGGCGAGCCGTCGCACGCCTGGAGTATTCAGAACTTGTTTGGAAAACAGCCATGACTCAACCGTCGGCGCGATCCCCAACCGATCTAGAACCCGCGCGTCCGGCCGGGGAAGCGTCCACCTCTCCCCCGATCATCCTCGGCATGACCGGCGCTTCGGGCGCCGATTACGGGCTACGGCTGCTGCAATGCCTGCTCGAATCCGGCTGGAACGTGCAGCTGTTGCTCTCGAAAGCGGCCCAGATCGTCATCCATATGGAAACCCCGCTGCGGCTGCCCGGCCGGCCGCGCGCCATCCAGCAGCGCCTGATCGAGCATTACGGCTGCCACCCCCGGCAGTTGCGGGTGTTCGGACCCGACGAATGGACCGCGCCGCCCGCCAGCGGCTCCGCCCTCACTTGGGGCATGGTAGTGTGTCCTTGCACTACCGGCACGCTGGCGGCCATCGCCAACGGCAACAGCGACAATTTGCTGGAGCGCGCCGCCGACGTGAGCTTGAAGGAGGGACGTAAATTAATATTGGCGGTGCGGGAAACACCGTTTTCCGCGCTCCATCTGGAAAACATGCTGCGGCTGGCGCGCGCCGGGGCGGTGATTCTGCCGGCCAATCCCGGTTTTTACCACCGACCGGCCACCGTCGCGGAACTGGTTGACTTCATCGTGGCCAGAATTCTCGATCAACTGGCCATCCCGCACGCGCTGCTGCCGCGCTGGGGCCAGGACGAACCGGAGTTGAGTTGAGAATCCGTCGATGACCGCGACCGCCACGCAGGAATTGCCTCTGTTTCCGCTCAAAACCTTGCTGTTCCCCGGCGGGGTGTTGCCGTTGCGGATTTTCGAACCCCGCTATTTGGATATGGTCAGCGCGTGCCTGCGCACCGATGGCGGCTTCGGGGTGGTGGCGATTCATGAAGGTCGGGAAGCGGGCGGCCAACCGACCAGCATCCATCCGGTCGGAACGCTGGCGCGCATCGTCGATTTCAACTCGCTGGACGATGGTCTGCTCGGCATTACCTGTCTGGGCGTGCAACGCCTGCGGGTGATCGGCCACCGGATTCAGCCCGATCAGCTGTTGCTAGGTCAGGTATTATGGCTGCCGGACGATCCGACCTTGCCGCTCTTGCCCAGCCACGAACCGTTGGTTCGGATCCTGCGCGACTTGCTGAAAAACGAAGATCTGGCCCCGTATACGCGCTTTCTGACGCTGGAGTGGAACGATGCCGCTTGGGTCGGCAACCGGCTGGCGGAAGTGCTGCCGCTGCCGTTGCACGCCCGGCAAGCCTTGCTGGAGTTGACCGACCCCCAGCAGCGGCTCGACATCCTGCTGGCGATTTTTCAAGAACACCGCACCGCTTGAAAAACCATGAGTCAAACCGTCCACCGCCAGGATTTCGAATTTCGCGCCGCCGGCCGGCGACTGCGCGGCCAACGGCTGTCGCCGCCGCGCGCGCGTTCCGGACCGACGCTGGTTTTCTTGCACGAGGGCTTGGGCAGCATCGGCCAGTGGCGGCACTTTCCGGCGGAATTATGCGCCTTGACCGGACTGCCGGGCCTGCTGTACGAGCGCTGGGGCTTCGGCCGTTCCGAAGGGCTGGACGGACCGCGTCCCGACGATTACTTGGAACAGGAAGCGCGCGAGAGCGTGCCCGAGGTGCTGGCGGCTTGCGCCATCGCCGAGCCTCCGATTTTGTTCGGCCACAGCGACGGCGCTTCCATCGCCTTGTTGTTCGCCGCCGCCTATCCCGAACGGACCCGCGCGCTCATCAGCGAATCGGCCCACGTCTTAATTGAGGAGCCTTGTCTGACCGGCATCCGCGCCGCCCGCGACGCTTACCGACAAGGCGAGCTGCGTCAAGGCTTACAGCGTTATCACGGCGCCAACACCGAGGCGATGTTTCGCGGTTGGTGCGAGACGTGGCTGCGCCCTTCGCGCCGCCATTGGAACGTGGAAGCTGAATTGCCCCGTATCGTCTGTCCGACCCTGATCGTCCAAGGCGAAGACGACGAATACGCGACCCGCGCTCAAGTCGACGCCATCGCCGCCGGCGTGTCCGGGCCGCATTCGATTCTGTGGCTGCCCGACTGCGCGCACGTGCCCCACCATCAAGCGCGGGCGCGAGTGTTGGCGGACAGCGTTCAGTTTATCGAGCGGCTATGCGCTAGAAAATTATAAAGCGCGCGGTCGAAACAACCCGCTACTTTGAGGAACCCGTCATGTCCGAACTCGAACTGGTCCCATCCCCGACACCGGCCGAACGCCCGCCGAGCTTGTTCGGAAGATTGTTCAAACCTTATGACATCGGCTTTTATCTGATGGTGATCCTGGCGTGGATTTCCAGCGTCTACACCAGCTACGACCTGAACAACAGCCGGTTCATCTGGCGCTGGCTGATCCCCATTTTCGGCGCGATCTGTATCTATACCCAATGGAATTCCGTTCCGCCCACCTTGCAGGATCGCTTGCGGCTGGTCTTGCATCAAATCTTGCATTGGGGCGTGATGACGGCCTTGGCGTTTCTGCTGATCATGTCCTCGACCGGCCAATACGGCTTCGTCAACATCTTTGACTCGCGCCAAGTCGGATTCGTGATCAGCCTGATGCTGGCCTTCAGCACGTATCTCGCCGGCCTGTACCACGACTGGCGGCTGTGCGTGGTGGCCGCCTTCATTTTGGCCGGCGCGATCATCAATGTCGCCTTCTCCAATCTGGCGCCACTGCTGCTGTGGATCGGTCTCGGCATCCTGGTGTTTTATCTCCTCGGCGCTTGGCTTTTTAGCGCCTGGCAACAGCGCGAGCCACCCGCCGCCAGCTGACGCCGGATCGCCAGCAACCCCGTGTTATCTTTCATAAAGGAGGAGTTATGTCGAGAGCATCGTGTTTTAAGACCGCGCCGCTCGCCCTGGGCCTGACGGTCGCGCTGATGGGAACACCCGTCGCTCAAGCCGCCGAATCCGCAAACGCCACGGCGGCCGGCTCGAAACCTGCGGCGGCCATCACTGCGGCCAAGGCCGAACTTCCTTATCCCGACGGCGAAAAATGGATCACCGCCACCGAGCGCGAAAAATTGGCTTATTTACTCGGGATCATGAACATGGCGATGGCGGAATATCAGTTGACCGGCCCCAATCCCAGATACCGCACCCTGATTCCCAAAATGGTGCAGTCATTGGACGGCAAAACCCTGCGGGAAATGCTGAGGGCCGTGGATGAATACTACCAAGCGAACCCGAATCAGCGGAAACGCTCGATATTCGAAGTGATCTGGTCTGAAATCGTGGCGTCGAAAGCGGGCGGCAAAACCCAGTCCGCCAATCCGCCCGCGACCACGCAAAATAAGAGGTAAGCGATGATGAACAAGCTCGGTTATTTACTCGCAATCCCCGCGCTCGCCCTGAGCGCGGGCTGCGCCAATATGACGCCCACCGAGCAAGGCACGCTCAGCGGCGCGGCCATCGGCGCCGCGGGCGGCGCGGCGGTCTGACCGGCGGCGACGCCGGGGTCGGGGCGATCATCGGCGGCGCGGCGGGCGCGGTGGTCGGCAATATTTACGGCCAGAATCAGGAGTACCGACAGCCGCCGCGCCGCCGTTACCGGCGCTAGTGATCCGGGGTTGCGTCCGCAAGCGATTTCAAATCCCGGCGCAGTTCGGCGGCGGCGTTTTGCAAGCCGCCGAACACGCGCTTGATCCCGGCGCAATCATAATCCTGACGCGGCCATTTGAAGTAACCGCCGCAGCTGTTCAAAAATTCACAGTTGCGGCATTCTGGATCGGTCGCCAACACCTGCTCGATCCAGACCTCCAAATCCGCATCGGGCGCGACGCCCGCATCAAGATCGAGCGCCGCCAACCGACCGTAGCGCGACTCCGCGCCGCCGTCGGCGATATAACGCAACGCCTGCGGCTCCTCCTCCATCACCACCCACAGCGGCAGCGGTTCTTGGTGATAAAAACCGAGCAGCGCGCTGTGGAAAAACTCGATCGATTGGGCAACTGTCGGCTGGTGCAGATAGAAATCCAAAACCGCCAACAATTCGTCGATTGCGGCGGGTTCGGGCTGTCCGATCTCCAGGCGCACCGCGAAATCCAGGGCGATCGCGGTCTTGACCGCTTTGCCGAAACCGGGCCGCACCGGCACCACCGCGCGCACCGGATGGTTATCGAGCAGATTGGCATGCTGGTACAGCAACGGATATTCGCTGGCGGGATCGTCCAGCACCAGCTCGACCGGCAAGCCCGGCGCGCCGGCGTTCAGCGGCTCGGAATCGGCGGACAGCGGCAGTCGGACGGCGACGATCCGCTCGGGATTCGTTTCCGAAGCCAGCGCCTCGACCAGCGCGACCGGATCGCTGGCGCGGACGACCAGCCGCCCCGGCCACGCCGTTGACAGGCGCGTTTGCGGTATGTGGTAAAGCCTCTCGTCCATCGCGCGCGATCAGCGATTGTACCAGCCCGGCCGATTGTACCAGCCCGGCCGGTTGTACCAACCACCTGGGCGGTTGTACCAACCCGGACCGTTGTGCCAGCGCCGGCGGCGGTTGTACCAGCCCGGACCGTAACCCCAACCCCAACCGGGCCCTCCACCCCAGCCGGATCCGCCGCCCCAGCCGGGCCCGCCGCCGCCGAGATTGACCCAGTTACCGTGATTGCTCCAGCCCACCGCCTCGGCTTCCTTACCCGGCAGCAACACGCCGCCCAGCACCACGCCGCCGATGACGGCTTTCGACCATTTGCCCAGACCGATCAGAAAATCGCGCCGCTCCTGCAACACCGGCTCTTCAACCGTCGGTTCTTCTGGCGAAACCTCGTGTTCTTTATCACTCATGACTACCTCCGACTCAGCAACCTCTGGATGGCGTTCCGGTGAAACCGACGGCCCGCTCGTTATAAACGCGATGCCAGACGAACCTGTCCCGCGCTTCCCACCCGAGGCAGGCTCGCCCGAGCCAAAACAGCATGCCGGGGCGCTGACCAGCGTCCGAAAGCGTTGATGTCCAAACTCGGCCCCGCTTGCATCAGGGCTCGCATCGCATTGAAAATTTGGCATACAGTCTCTGAAATTTTGCTGAATGCTTCCTTTTCCACCTCTTAGTTTAGATGCCATGTCCAGCCCTCGGCTATTCCGACGTCCGCGCAGCGCTCTCACGCTCGTTTTTTCGATGATAGGTCTTATTTTTTGGTTTTTTATCCAAGCTCCGGCGAACGCGGTCGAGCGGGGCCGCCCCCGCGTCGGCTTGGCGCTCGGCGGCGGCGGCGCGCGTGGCATCGCCCATATCGGCGTGCTCAAGCTGCTGGAGGAAATGCGGGTTCCCATCGATTGCATCGCCGGCACCAGCATGGGTTCGATCATCGGCGGGCTGTACGCCTCCGGCATGTCGGTCGATCAAATGAGCGACACCTTGCAAGAGATCGACTGGCCTCGGGTGTTCTCCGACGGACCGCCGCGCGCGGATCTGCCGTTCCGCATCAAGCAAGAGCAGCGGGTTCTGCTCAACGCCAGGGTCGGCCTCAAGCAAGGCAAAGTGCGGCTGCCGATGGGTTTGCTTGAAGGTCAGAATCTGTTGTTGCTGCTGGAGGAACTGTCGTTGCCCGCCGCCAGCGTTCACAACTTCGACGAGCTGCGCATTCCCTATCGGGCGGTGGCGACCGACCTCGCCACCGGCTCGCCGGTGGTGTTGGGCTCCGGCGAACTGGCCAAGGCGATGCGGGCGAGCATGTCGATCCCCAGCGCGCTGGTGCCGGTCAAGATCGATGGCAAGCTGTTAGCCGACGGCGGGGTCGCCAACAATGTCCCGGTCGATGTGGCGCGGCAACTGTGCCGCCCGGACATCATCATCGCCGTCAACGTGGGCGCGCCGCTGATCGCCACCGAGCAACTCAACTCGGTGCTCGCCATCACCGAACAGCTCACCAATATTCTGACCGTGCGCAATACCACACAACAGTTGAGCACCTTAAGCCGTTCGGATGTGTTGATCGTGCCGGAGCTTAACGACCTCACCAGCATCGATTTCAACCGCGCCGCCGACGCCATCGCCATCGGTTACGCCGCCGCCCAGGCCAAACGGCGGGAACTGAGTCGATTGTCGACCTCGCCCGACGTGTACCAAGCCTATTTGACCGCCTTGCCGCCCATACCCCAAGCCGAACGGCCGATCATCGATTTTATCCGCATCAAGCATGACACCCGCCTGTCCGACCAGGTGATCGCCTCGCAACTGCGGATCAAACCCGGCGACCGCCTCGATCCCCAGCAGCTCAATCGCGATCTCAACGCGATTTACGGCATGAGCGAGTTCCAGCGGGTCAATTACACCTTGGTCCGGGAAAACGGCAAAACCGGATTGGTGGTCGAGGCCCAGCAACAGGATATCGGCTCCGATACGTTGAAATTCGGCATGTTTCTCGCCGCCAACCTCAAGGGCGATTCGGAATTCAGCATCGGCGGCGCTTACACCATGAGCGCGCTCAATTCGTTGGGGGCGCAGTGGCGCAACTTCGTCCAGCTCGGCGGCAATATCGCGCTGACCAGCGATTTCTATCAACCGCTCAACGAAGATCAAACTTATTATCTGAATCCCTATTTCAAGTACGAACAATACAATCTCGACCTCAGCAATGAGGATTTTGCAATCAGCACCGGCTTTCGGGTTTACCGCTCCGAAATCGGCGTCGAAGTCGGTCGCAATCTGGAGCATTGGGGACGCTTGGCTTTCGGCCTGTTTTACGGAGCCGGACGCAACGATTTCCGCTTGGGTCAAGCATCCGCCCACGAAGGCGCTTTTAATACCGGCGGCTATTCGATCCGCTGGACGGCGGATACCCTGGACAACTTGAGCTTTCCCACCTCGGGCGACACCTTCACGCTGACGTTCCGCGACGCCATGACGGCGCTGGGCGCGGACCGCGATATCCGAACCCTAGATCTGCACTGGCTTCACGCTTACACCTGGGGGCCCTATTCCATCATCCCGCGCGCGCGCCTGGCCGGCAAACTGTCAGGCGAGGCGGGCATTCAGGATTTGTTCTTGCAAGGCGGCTTTTTGAATCTGTCCGGCTATCAGAGCGGGCAGCTTTCGGGGCAATACGCGGCTTTGGGCGAGTTGATCGCCATGTATCGGCTAAACGATGCCTCGGCGGCCTTCACCCTTCCGATCTTCGCCGGCGGCTCGCTGGAACTGGGCGGGGTTTGGAACGACTATCGCGACGTGACGCTCGATTCCCTGATTCCGGCCGGCAGCCTGTTTTTGGGCGTCGACACCTGGCTGGGGCCGTTTTATCTCGGGGCCGGCTATGCCGAGGGCGGCAATGCCTCGTTGTACATGCAGCTCGGCAAACTGTTCTAGTGCCGCGCCTGATTTTGTTCAACAAACCCTACGGCGTCCTCAGCCAATTCACCGACGCCGTCGGCCGGCCGACCTTGGCGACCTACCTCGATCTTCCCGGCTTTCGCGTCGCCGGGCGGCTGGATCGAGACAGCGAAGGTTTGCTGGCGTTGACCGATGAAGGCGGCTTGCAAGCGCGGATCAGCCAACCGCGCCACAAGCTACCGAAAAGTTACTGGGCGCAAGTTGAAGGCAGTCCCGATGAAGCCGCGTTGGAGCGCTTGCGCCAGGGCGTCGAACTCAACGACGGTCCGACCCGGCCCGCCGAGGCGCGGCGCATCGCGCAACCGTCCGGCCTGTGGCCGCGCGATCCACCGATCCGCCATCGGGCCGCGATCCCGACCGCGTGGCTGGATATCACCTTGCGCGAGGGCCGCAACCGCCAGGTGCGGCGGATGACCGCCGCGGTCGGCTACCCTACCCTGCGGCTGGTGCGCTGGCGGATCGGTCCGTGGTCGCTGGACGGGCTGCCGCTCGGACAGTGGCGAGAAAGCGAAGTTGAATGGCGAGACGCTCGAATGCGGCTCCGTTAGCGCCTCGGTCTGCTACCCTATAAAATGGTGGGAGGTCCATGTCATGATGGGTCGCTTAACCTTACTTTAGTCCGGCTAATGGAGCCAACGAATGAACAAGCAATTAGCGCTGATGTTAGCGGGTGGGATTCTGAGCGCGGGCGTTTTGGCCGCTTATGCGGCTGAGGGAAAACCGGAGGACACCGTCAAGTACCGTCAGTCGGTTTACAACATCATCGGCTGGAATTTCAAACCCATGGGCGCGATGGCGAAGGGTGAAATGCCGTTCGACGCCGCCGCCGTGGCCCGGCACGCGCAATATGTCGAGATGATGAGCAAGGCGCTCCCGGAAGGTTTCGCCAAGGGCACCGGTCCCGATGCGGTGAAGAATACCGAGGCCAAGGCGGAAATCTGGACCAAACCGGCCGAATTCGACACCAAATTGAAGGACTTTCAGCAAGAAGCCGCCAAACTGACCGAAGTCGCCAAGGGCGGCGATGAAAAAACGATCAAGGCGCAGATCGGCAAGACCGCCGAAACCTGCAAGGCTTGTCACAAGGAATTTCGCAAGGACTGATTTCAGCACGCGCCCGATTAAAAAGGCCAGGTTCGAGCGAGCATGGCCTTTTTCATGACCCGGCGGCCGGTTATCGCACCAGCAACCAAACCGCGACCGCCGCGACCGCCAGCACCGCCAATCCCAGCCAGGCGCTGACGATTCGGGGAGGAGCGCCGAAGGAACCGGCCGGCAGATGCTTGAGTCCGCTCAGCATCGGGTGGATCAGGTTTTCCCGCTTGACGAATAAATAAAACAGCGCCGCCGCGATGTGGACGGCGATGACCAACAACAGCAGATTGAAATTGAGTCCGTGAATGGAGGTGAGCCAATCGCTGGTGCTTTTCGACACCCAGCCATAGAGCGGCCCCTCGATCATAATGTCGTCGTTGGCGAACAAACCGGTCCCCGCCTGCACCAACAACAACGCCAGCATCGCCAGAATCGACCAGCCGCCCGCCGGATTGTGGCCGAGATAAAGCGGCGTTTCACCCCGCAGCAGCGCCTTGACGTAGTCGATGGCGGCAGCCGGCCCGCGCACGAACTGACCGAACCGGACAGTATCGCTGCCGACGAAACCCCAGATCAGCCGGAACAGCACCAAGGTCAAAATCGTGTAACCGCCCCAGAGGTGATAAGTCATCGTGTCGCTGTTCTCGGCGGTCAGCCACTGCGAGATCATGAGCGCCACCAGCGTCCAATGAAACAGCCGGGTGGGCAGATCCCAGACCTTGACGGATTGCAGGGGTTGCGACGTATCGGACATAGATAAACCCTCTCTGTCAGGAAAAGCAAAAGCGAAATGGCCGGCATGACCGATTCACCGATGATAACGATTTGCATTCAACTTGACCTAAAACGGCCGACTGCGTTATTTTGAACTCATTATGAGCCAACAATCCCGCGAACGGTTCGAACTGCGACTGAGTCGCCCGGCCTCCTGAAGGGAGCGCCGGGTTCTGCTGTTGCCGCCGATCATTCGAACCGCTTTCAAGGATTGCCCCGATGTCTGATTTTGACCGATCTTGCAGTTTTGCTCCTCGCATTGCTGGCCACTTTCACCCTCCCGTTTTCGTGTGCGTCTTCTCTCTAGCTCTGCTCCGACTGAGTCGCGGTCGTCGGGCCTAGCGGCGGTCCGGCGGCCGTATCCGCGCCGCATTCGCGTTTTTCAGCACTGTAAACCCATGTATCGTCAAGCAGAGAGAATTTTGCCATGCATTCGGATATCCGCCGCAAATACCGTCCTTTTCCCCCGATCCAATTGCCGGATCGGCAGTGGCCGTCCCGAACCATCAGCCAGGCGCCGCGCTGGTGTAGTTCCGACCTGCGCGACGGCAATCAAGCGCTGATCGAACCGATGGACGGCGAGCGCAAGCGCCGTTACTTCGAGCTGCTGGTACGGATGGGCTTCAAGGAAATCGAGGTCGCCTTTCCGTCGGCTTCCCAAACCGACTTCGACTTCGTGCGCGGCCTGATCGAAGGCGGTCGGGTGCCAGACGAGGTGGCCGTGCAAGTGCTCACTCAATCCCGCGAGGATTTGATCCGCCGCACTTTCGCCAGCCTCAAAGGGGTCAAGCGCGCTATCCCACATCTCTACAATGCGACCGCGCCGATTTTCCGCGAGGTGGTATTCGGCGTCGACCGCGCGGGCTCCATCGAACTGGCGCGTTTTGGGGCGCGGCTGTTCGCGGAATGCGCCGCCGAACAACCCGACACGGACTGGATTTTCGAGTATTCGCCGGAAACCTTCTGCTTCACCGAACTGGATTTCGCCCTGGAAATCTGCGAGGCGGTACTGGAGATCTGGCGACCGACGCCGGAGCGCAAGATTATTCTTAATTTGCCGGCGACCGTCGAGATGGCGACGCCGAACGTGTACGCCGATCAAATCGAATGGTTCTGCCGGCGGGTTTCGCGCCGCGATTCGATCGTGATCAGCGTGCACCCGCACAACGATCGGGGCACCGCCGTCGCCGCCGCCGAGCTGGCTCTGATGGCGGGGGCCGATCGCGTGGAAGGCTGCCTGTTCGGCAACGGCGAGCGCACCGGCAACGTCGATCTGATCACGCTGGCGTTGAACCTCTACAGCCAAGGTATCGAGCCGGGTTTGGATTTCTCGGTGATGGATGAAATCGTCCGCACCGCCGAATACTGCAACCAGATTCCGGTGCATCCCCGCCATCCCTACGCCGGCGATCTAGTGTTCACCGCCTTTTCCGGCTCGCATCAGGATGCGATCAAGAAGGGTTTCGCCGCGCAGGAAAAACGCTGGGCCAGCGGCGATCTACGCTGGGAAGTACCCTATTTGCCGGTCGATCCGACCGATCTGGGCCGGACTTACGAGGCGGTGATCCGGGTCAATAGCCAATCCGGCAAGGGCGGGATTTCCTATCTACTGGAAAAGGATCACGGCTTGCGGCTGCCGCGCCGCTTGCAGATCGAATTCAGCCAATGCGTGCAAGCCATCGCCGACGCCACCGGCAAGGAACTGAGCTCGGACGATCTGTGGGCGGCCTTTGCGGCGGAATATCTGCAGCCGGAGCAACCGTTTCGCTTCGTCGAACATCGCACCCTTCCCGACAGTCACGCGAGCGGGATGCGCAAGTTGAGCGCGACGATCCGCGAGCGCGGGCGGGAACGGTTGATTTCCGGCAAGGGCAACGGCCCCATCGACGCCTTCACCGACGCTTTGAATCGGCACTGCGGTTTGGATGTCAAGGTGGTGGATTATCACGAGCACGCCATCGGCGCGGGCGCCAACGCCACCGCCGTATCCTATGTCGAGGTGCGGATGGACGGCGAACCGGCCTCGTTGTTCGGAGTGGGCATCGATAGCAACATCGTGACCGCCTCGCTGAACGCGGTGGTCAGCGCCGTCAACCGGGCGCTGCGTCAAGCCCCGGCTCAAGTCGAGGGAAGCGGCGGACCAATCCAGCGGGCCGCTGGCTTGGAAGCCTAAATTGGTCGCGCCACAACCAACGGAATCACCCCGCTCGTTGCTCCGACGGTGTTCGATCGGGCGTTACAGCCTGATCTTGAACGCTGTCGCCATCATCATCCTGCTATTTAGCTTGACCCGGCTCGCGCTGGCGCTGCGCGTGGGCGGCGATGCTGACTGGACGGTCGCATCGCTCGCTCGCGCGACCGCGTTGGGCGCGCTGTACGATCTTACGGTCGCCCTGCTGCTCGCGCTGCCGTTTGGGTTGCTGCTGGCGGCGTGGCCGGCGCGTTGGACTCGGTGGCGCGCGCTGCAACTCTTGGTGCTTTTAGCAACGGCGGGCGGCCTTTTCGCGCTGCTGTTCGGCGCGGCGGCGGAGTGGTTTTTCTGGACGGAATTCTCCTCTCGTTTCAACTTTATCGCGGTCGATTATCTGATTTACACCGATGAAGTCATCGGCAACATCCGCCAATCCTATCCGGTCGGCTGGATTTTAAGCGCGCTCGGCGGCCTGTCCTTGCTGGCGGCGCTCTCGATCCGGCGGCGGATCGCCAGGCAACTGAGCCGCGTTACGCCACTGAAAGTGCGTCTAGGCTGGCTGGCTGCCCACGCGCTGGCCGCCGCCGGCCTGCTGGCGGTCGTTTCCGGCGATGCCCGCGATGGCCTCCAAAACGCTTACGCCCGCGAGATTGCGGGCAACGGTCTGTTTGAGTTCGCGCGGGCGTTCAAGAATAACGAACTGGAGTATTCTCGATTTTACCGAACCTTGCCGGAAGACCGCGTTTATGCGCGGCTGCGTCAGGAGATGTTGCTCACCGGCGGCCGACCGGTCAGCGCCGACCCTCGCCAATTGGCCTACCAAGTGACCGGACAAGGACCGGAACATCGCCCGAACGTGGTGCTGGTGATGCTGGAAAGCATGAGCGCCGACTTCATGCAAGCCTTCGGCAACGTAAAAAATATAACGCCGATCCTGGATCGGCTGACGGGGGAAAGCCTGTTTTTTCCCCGCGCCTTCGCCTCGGGCACCCGCACCGTGCGCGGTTTGGAAGCCTTGGCGCTGTCGGCGCCGCCGACGCCCGGCAACGCCATCGTCCGCCGCCCCCATAACGAACATCTTTTTTCGCTCGCGTCGGTCTTCAACGCCAAGGGTTACGCCAGTGTGTTCCTCTACGGCGGCTACGGCTATTTCGACAATATGAGCGGCTTTTTTAGCCAGAACGGCTACGAAGTGATCGACCGCTTGGCGGTGGATAAGAACAAAATCCACCACGAGACGATCTGGGGCATTGCCGACGAGGATCTCTACACCAAGGCCCTGGAAAATTTCGACGCCAAACACGCCGCTGGCCGCCCCTTCTTCGCGCACCTCATGACCACCTCCAATCACCGGCCTTACACCTATCCCGACGGGCGGATCGACATCCCGTCCAAGACCGGACGCGACGGCGCGGTCAAATACGCGGATTGGGCGTTGGGCGATTTCCTGGCGCGAGCCGCTCACAAACCCTGGTTTGACGATACGGTTTTCGTGATCGTCGCCGACCACCAAGCCTCGGCGGCGGGCAAAACCGATCTGCCGCTGGCGCGCTACCGCATCCCCTTGTTGATTTACTCCCCGAAACTGTTCCCGCCTTCCCGCAACGAACGGTTGATCGCGCAAATCGACATCGCGCCGACGCTGCTTGGCCTGCTGAACTGGTCTTATGTCAGCAAATTCATCGGGCATGATGTCAACCGCTTGCCGCCGGGTAAGGAGCACGCGCTGATCAGCACCTATCAGACGGTTGGCTATCTCGAAAACGACCGACTCGTCATCCTCAATCCCGGCCAGCGCGCACGGGTCGAATCCGTGGACTGGTCCTCGCTCGCGACCCGGCCGACCGCCGACGATCCCGCCGCAATTGAAGAAGCGATCAGCTTGTATCAGGGCACGAGCTTGGCGTTTAAGGCGGGATTGTTGGGAGAACTAAACTCGTTGACCGATCCCACGGCGAATGCTGAAATCGCGCGGTATTCGAGCTTGCGGTAGGATCATGTCCACGTCGAAAGGCGGGTTGGAATCATTGGGCGGAAAGACTCGTCACTCTTTCTGACAAGCTTCGCCGGACCACAGCAGTTTGACTTTACACCGAGTTTGCGATCCCACTCTGATGGGCGGCATGGGTTTGTCATCCTTTTCGTGAAAATACTCAATCAGCCCACCATCTTGTTCCATCATGGTGGAAAACATAATGCCGGTTGAATCGTGCTCGTCAAAACCGCAGGCATGAATCAATTCGTGAACCACGATCACTTCTTTTTGACCGATAGTTGCTTTTTTGAGCTTGCCGGGCAGAAAAATTACCGCAAAAAAGATTTCGTTTGAATCGGCATCCATCAAGGGTGTAGCTCGACCGTGAAGGCGGTCGGGCTTAAAGTCCGGTTTTGTCTTGACGTTCACCTCGCCGTAGTACGCATCATGGTATTTATATTCCGGAGCTGAACTTTCCCCTAGAACCAAAACGACATTCGCGGATTTTTCCTCTTTTTCGCTCACTAGCGTAACGCCGAGCGAGAGGTTATTGAAGCTTTTGATTGCCGTACCCACTGGAGTCGCCCAAGACTTCGCCTTGTTAAAAACTTTCAATTGCTTCGTTTCGCGTATGCGTTTTATCCACGGAGTGGCGGCCATATCTAACTTCCTTAAAGCAACTTTAGAGCTAAATTGATCGGAGATCGTGCTTGGCCCTCTCGAACTCCGCGAATGGATTGAAAGGAATATCATCCAGCCTCGCTAGTTCCTGGGCCAGTTTTTCACGCTTGAGCGCGGCCTTGACGCGCTCGTAATTCGTTTTGTTTTGCATGAATTCATAAGAAGCTTTCCGGGTAGACGGTAACGGGGCAGCGCCTGCTTGATGGCCGCCTCTGACCTCTTTGTTACCGCGTTCCGATAAGTAAATATTTTGGACCATCACCGCAAAGAATTCCTCCAAATCAGTCCACGCATCATTGGTGGTTTGCGGCTTCAATTGCTCGAACTGGCGAGGTCTGACGCCATGCACCAACTCATGCAGCAGGGTCGAGTCGTCAATATAAGTGAGATCGCTTTTATCACACGATTCCGTCAGATAGGGCATAAACCTCACCCGAGAATTTTTCAGGTACTGGCTCGCTGGTCGCGCGCTCGCCGCCGAAGCGGGGCAAATCTCAAACCGAATGCCGTTTTCGCTATCCATGCCGATCACCGCATCGCGCATGCCAGGTGGAATGACGTAAATATCTGCGGGGAGTTGCTGGCTGGCGGCCAAAACCAATTGACCTGATTTGAATTTATTGATCTTCAACAGTTTTCGAAAAACCTCCGTTTCATATTCAATATAATGCTTGGAAAAATAGGGATAGGATGTTAGTTCCATACCGTCTAAGTCTTTTGGTTTTTTGGCGGGATCGGAACCTGTAGCTTTCCATCGCTCATACGCTATATCATCGTAATCGCTACCATTTACAACAATGCGATAAGGCTTGAATCTGATCATGGTCTTTTCTCTCATTCATCCGCGATTCGACGACCCTGGCGTGTGTCATTTAGAAATGAAAGTAAATTGGCCGTTGCCTATTCACCACTGACCGAAGAAATCAGTAATATCAAAACAGAGCGTTTTTGCTTCACCGCTGGCTGCTTCGAGCTCCAGAGTATCAAAAGTCTTGTTCTTGGCGCCGCTCACCGCTTGGCCCTTGATCTTGGCCCCTGGATACTTCCAGGCGACCCAGGCTTTCTCCGCCGCCACGCCCTCGGTGTTATTAGCGGCTTGAGTGATTACAATTGCCTTCTGGCAACTCGATCCGTCAGCGCCAGAAAATTTGACGTGGCTCAGATTCTTGGGCAGGATTGGTTGCGTCGAATTTGCCGGTCCATCCGCTCGCGCCGCGCCCAGACCCAGAAACAGCAGAAAAAGCGATAGTGCCAAGTAACGCCTAAAGTTATGCATTGCGGCCACTCCCACCGATGTTCGCTCAATTACCCTAACACTTCACCATAAACGCCTTTCTCATAAGCCTCGCCTTCTTCATTGGAAGGGTCGCCCGGCACGGCGTCATCGACTCCGTCTTGGGCATCTGCCCAATGGGTTAGTTCGTGTAAAATCGTCACGCCCACCAAGTAGACTTTCTTGCCATTTTTCATGCTTACCAAACCTTTACCGGCTTCAAAGTCCTTGACCAACTTCTCATCAATTTTTAATTCATTAGAGTTCCAGCGATAGCAGCCGTATGCTTTTACGCCCGCGCACCGCAAATCCTTAACGACGGTAATGACCGGACCTTGATCCCATTTCAAGGCATTTTTGATCGTTTCCTTGGTAGTTTTGCCCGCTAGTTTTTGAATCGCATTGACGATTTTTTGAACCTCCGCCACCTGTGGCATATTGACTTTGACGTAGTAACATAATTTGGGAAATTTCTTCGCGGTGTCTTCAGAAAGTTTCATAATTACTCACTCCTAAATATAGTTTTAAAGAAAGTGCCCAAAGGTATTGATTTCAACTGATCGCTAGCGATTCAGAGAGGCGGCAGAAAAACCGATCTCAAACACGGCCCGCGGTGGCAACTGTAGTGCAAAAATCGGAGCAATCTTGATATTTGATTTTCAAACAGTGACTTAATTAAATTCTTCTCGATCATGATCGGCCCGAAACGGTTCGGACCGATCATTTGGCCCAGTTCAATTTGGGCTGAGGGCTTGGCGATTTTTCACAAATCGCCCGCAATGGGAGGGAGGTACAAAGTGGGTTGAGTCGTTGGTTAAACGCTCAAGTCGATTTGCTGGATGACGCCAGCCGCGCCGTTTTCCCGCATGAAAATTCGTGAGTCTTGAAGCTGACCCAGCAGGGCGTTTTGAGAATCCTTGAACGAAAACGGCGTACTGATATGCCCTAAATAAATAGCGCCTACCCCACGCTGGCCGAGCGCAAGCAGTTGGTCGCGCCCCTCGGCATCCTTGGACCAGATGCGCAAGTTTTGATAGATAGGGTCGTTTTCATCGATCCATTGATTGCCATCGGCATCGTACTCCGCCAGTTCGGCGAATCCCTGACCGGTAGCCGGCCCGAATAATTCCCGACCGTCGTTGATCGCGCCATCGCGGTTGCGATCCAGCGCCAGAAAACCGCTGTTGGCGCCGACGAAAGCGATTTGATCGAAACGTCCGTCCGAATCGATATCGAAACTGAAGCGCCTCGCTGTCAATTCGGCGACGCCGCTAAAATTCAGCGCCAACGGATCTTTTAGCTTGGCATCGCCGGCGTGGATGGAGACGTTCTGCTCGGGTGAATTGCAAGCGATGGGGGATTGGAATTAGGCTATCGTCATGGACTGCCCATTGCTCGCCGGAGCGGGTTGAGCGAACGGCTGTCATATCCCGCGTTGGTCAACCTGTTTGGAGCCCTTCTATGTCCATGATTAAAACCATTCTGTACACGACGGCGTTGAGCACTTACACCCGTCCGGTGTTGCGCTTCACGGTCGACTTGGCCAAGCAGTACAACGCCAAGATCGTTTTGCTGCACGTGGTCGAACCGTTGAGCAGTTCGGTTCGCTTTCTGATGGACAACTACTTATCATCGGAAAAAGTGGAAGAATTGCACCGCGAAGCCACCAGCGGCATCCTGGAAAAATTTCACCGGCGGTTGGAAGCCTTCTGCGCGGAAGAACTCGGGGCGACGCTCGGACAAACCCAGGTCATTTCGGAAATTCGGGTGGTCAGCGGCGTCCCGCATGAGGTGATCTTGCGGGAGGCCAACCGTTGCAGCGCCGATTTGATCACCATGGGCATGCACGCGGGATCCCACACGCTAGGCGGCAGCACCCTGGGCTCAACCACCCGCCGGATCACCTTGATGTCGAAACGGCCAGTGCTGATTGTTCCTTTCACCCAAGGGCCAGATAATGAATGGCCTTCCCAAAGACGGGCCTGAGGTGTTGCGTGACTGACTTGGAGCGCCGCGCGGCCGGCGATCAGTGCGTGAGGCCGCTTTACAGGCTGCTGGCGGCGATATTGACGGTGCTGCCCGGCGGTCTGACGGCGGCCGACGAGGGCGTTTATACTTGGAAGGATGGAGCAGGCCGAGTGCATTACAGCAATCGTCGGCCCGAGGGACATCCGGCTGAAACCGTCGAACTCAACGCCAAGCCGGTCGTGGTGCAGCCCACCGAAACCATTTACACCTGGATCGACGATCAGGGCAAGGCGCACTACGGCGCTAAACCACCCGCCAATTTTCCGGTCAAAAAACTGAAGGAAGAGGACAGTTCGCTCTCGACCGTGCCTTTCAATCCGAACAGCGTGGACCGGCGCGGGGATCAACAGCCCTTGTTGCAGGAATTGCAGCGGCGCGACTGATCGGGACTCACGCACCGCTTTTCAAGCGTTACCAGCAGCGTTCGCCGGATTAACTTTGAGCGCCGCTCCAAGCTTCCGGCCAGCGCCGCCGTAATTCGATCAACCACGACTGCCGCAGCCGTTGCCGGGTGGTGGCCGGCGCGCCGTTCAACACGGCGCGATAGTACTGATAAGATGCCCGAGTCACGGCTCGCTCGCGCTCTGGCAACTTATTGATATCGCCGATAGTCATCATGATGGGCCTCGCTCTACGACGAGAATTCAGGAATGACTTATGGCTAGCAAATACCGTGCCCATGATGGCCCGATCAGGCCAACACGGGTTTAAAAATGCTGTTGATGCGGGCGAACCCGCCGAGGCGATCCATGCTCCGATGAACCCCGATGACTATTGCGACCACTTGGCGGCGCCGCCGGGTTCGGATTTTCGTTACAGCCTGATCGGTTTGCCCTTGGCGCAGCGTCAAGCCCTGGTCGCCGTCGGCGCGTTTTGCCGAGAAACGGCCCAAATCGTCGAAGAATGCCAGGATTTCAGCGTCGCGCGAGCGAAATTGGACTGGTGGCGCGCCGAACTCGGCCGCCTGTATGCGGGCGAGCCGCAACATCCGATCACGCGCGCCCTGCAACCGCGTTTGGCCGCGTTCAATCTGCCCGAGGAATATTTCCGGGAAATCCTGGATGGCGCGGCGATGGATTTGGATTACGACGCTTATCCGAGTTTCGGCGAACTGAGCTTGTACGTCCACCGCCGCGGCAGCGTGCCGGCTTCGTTGGCGGCTGAAATTCTCAATTACCAGGACCGGCGCGCCACGCCTCGCTTCGCGCGCGAAGCGGGGGCGATGCTGCTGCTGTTCGAACTGCTATACGAGGTGCGCCGGCACGCCCGACAGGGCCGTTTGTATTTGCCCGAGGATGAAATGCGGCGTCACGGCGTCCAGCCGGGCGACTTGCTCGCCGCGCAAACCACGGATCGCGCGCGCCAGCTGTTCGCCGCTCAAGCCGAGCGGATTCGCGACGGTCACCGCCGCGCCCTGGAGTATTTGCCGGAGCAAGACCGCCGCGCCCAGGCGCCCTTGCTGATCCGCCTTGAATTGACGGCCGCGCTGCTGGCCGAAATCGCGGAAGGCGGTTACCGGCTGCTGGAACAACGCATTCATTTGACGCCGCTGCGCAAGCTCTGGCTCGCTTGGCGGCTGCGGCGGCGCGAAAAACGCCACGACCGCCCCCTGTCAGCGACAGGATAATCGGTCTCCTTGCTTTCGTCGTGATAAAGGTTTTGTCTATGAAAGATTATCAACCGGCGGCTGATCTGCTTAAAGGCAGAGTCATTCTGGTGACCGGAGCGGGTTCCGGCCTCGGTCGCGCCATCGCGCGGCGGCTGGCCGTTCACGGCGCGACCGTCATCCTGCTCGGACGCACCATCCGCAAACTGGAACAAATTTACGACGAAATCGAACAGGCGGGCGCGCCCAAGCCCGCGATTTATCCGATGAATCTGGAAGGCGCGAGCCCCAAGGATTACGACGATCTGGCGCAGGTGCTGGCTTCCGAGTTCGGCCGGTTGGACGGCGTGCTGCACAATGCCGCCTTGTTCGACGGACTCACGCCGCTGGCGAACTACGACATGGAACTTTGGTATCGGATCCTGCAAGTCAATCTGAACGCGCCGTTTCTGCTGACGCGCGCGCTACTGGGCCTGCTGGGTCGCGCCGGGGACGCCTCGGTGGTGTTCACCGCCGATCGAACCAGCGAGGAAGGCCGGGCCTATTGGGGCGCCTACGCGGTGGCCAAGGGCGGCGCGGAGACGCTGATGAAAATGCTGGCCAGCGAACTGGAAACCAATACGCCGATCCGGGTCAACAGCGTCGATCCCGGCCAAGTCCGCGCCGGTCTGACCCTGCGCGCTTACCCGGCCCGCGCCCCCGAGGGATGGGCCGATCCAGAATCCGTCTTGGCAACCTATCTCTACCTGTTAGGGCCCGATAGCAAGGGCCTCACCGGGCAAATTTTGCGCGCCCAGGATTGAGCGGCCGCCGCGGGCCGGGACCGGTACCCCGACCGGCGCGCGCCGGGCCGCCAGCGGCATTCCAGGGATTGGAGCCCCCCCGCGAGGGCGTCGGCGCGGTCGCCGCGACGCGGCGCGGCTTGGGCGATGCGCCCGCCCGCGACGGAAATGGGGGGCGCGGGGCGTCCTCCGCGCGGCGTCGCTCATCACCTCCTCGCCCCGATCTCGCCGCCCGCGCCGGCGGCTGACGGATTTCTGACGCCCGCGTCTTGGAAGCGCCGTAAAACCGACTCGGCTTAGCGCCGCCGGCCTTGAAAGGCCCGCGAGCGCTGGCGGCCGGCGCCTCCTCGGGCGCATGGCCCACCGCCGCCAGCAACGCCCGCAGCTGGGCGTCGTCCAATTCGTCCCACCGCCCCGGATGCAAGCCGCGCCGCAACACGATGGGTCCGTAGCGGACCCTGATCAAGCGGCTGACCGTCACCCCTTGCGATTCCCACAACCGGCGCACCTCGCGGTTGCGGCCTTCGCGCAGGATGACGTGATACCAGCGGTTCGCGCCTTCGCCGCCCGCCTCGCGGATTTCATCGAAACGCCCCAAGCCATCGTCGAGCGACACGCCCTGTTGCAAGCGTTTTAAGGTTTCCAACGCCACGCCGCCCAACACCCGAACCGCGTATTCCCGCTCGACTTGCGAGGAAGGATGCATCAGGCGGTTGGCCAGTTCGCCGTCGTTGGTCAGCAGCAACAAGCCTTGGGTGTTGAGATCGAGCCGGCCGACCGCGATCCAGCGCCCGTCGCGCAGCCACGGCAAGCGCTCGAACACCGTGGGTCGACCTTCGGGATCGCGGCGGGTGGTCATTTCGCCGACCGGTTTGTAATAGGCCAACACGCGGCGCGCTGGCCGCTCCGAGCGAGCCGAGACCGGTTTGCCGTCGATCTGGATCCGGTCGGCCTCGCCGACCTGAAGCCCCAACCGCGCGGGCGAACCGTTGACGCTGATCCGGCCTTGGCGGACCCAGTCCTCGATCTGACGGCGGGAACCCAGACCGGCGCGGGCTAAGAATTTCTGCAAGCGTTCAGACATCGGAAGACCCCGGTGAGGACGAGACGCCATCGGCCAACGCCGGCGCGCGGCGCTCCAAATCGACGGCAACGGCGTCCAGATCGCGCGCCGCCGCCAGCGGCGGCAGTTCGCTCAAACTTTTGAGGCTGAAATAATCCAAAAACCCGTCCGTGGTGGCGTACAGCGCCGGACGGCCGGGCACTTCGCGGTGGCCGATTACCTTGATCCACCCGCGTTCCTGCAAGGTCTTCATGATGCCCCCACTCAGGCTAACCCCGCGCACCGCTTCGATTTCGCCGCGGGTGATCGGCTGGCGGTAGGCGATCAGCGCCAAGGTCTCCAATAAAGCGCGGGAATAATGGGCCGTCCGCTCCTCCCACAACCGCGCCACCCACGGCGCGAACGCCTCGGGCACTTGCAAGCGAAATCCGCTGGCCACTTCGACCAACTCGACGCCGCGCCCCTCGCAGGCGGCCGCCAATTCGCTCAAGGCGCGGCGCAGCGTTTCCCGGTCGGGGCGCTGCGCTTCCGGGAACACCCCGAGCAGGCGCTCCAGCGACAGCGGTTCGGCGGCGGCCAGCAACAAAGCTTCGACAATCGCCTTCAATTCCGGCATCGCCCGCCTCACATCCGCTTGCGCAGATGAATCGGCGCGAACGGTTCAGCTTGCGCCAGCTCCAGCAGCGTCTCCCGCAGCAGCTCCAGGATCGCCAGAAAGGTCACCACCACGCCCGCTCGCCCTTGCTCTGGTCGGAACAAGGCGGTCAAGGGCGTAAAGCGGAGCGCGTCCAGGCGTTCCAACACCTGGCTCATCCGCTCGCGCACCGACAAGGATTCACGCTGGATATGATGGTGGTCGTACAGCGCGGCGCGGGCCAAAACCTCGCGCAGGGCTTCCAACAAGTCGGCCAAGGCGACCGGCGGCGGCGGAGGGGCGATCTGACGCTCGACGGGTTCCGCGCTGGCGAGGTAAAGCTCGCGCTCCAAGCGCGGCAGCGCGTCCAACGCTCGGGCGGCCTGTTGGAAACGCTGGTATTCCTGAAGCCGCCGCACTAGTTCGGCGCGGGGGTCTTCCTCTTCCGCGTCGACCGAGGCGGGTTTCGGCAGCAGCAAGCGCGATTTGATTTCGGCCAGCCAGGCCGCCATCACCAGATACTCGGCCGCCAGCTCCAGCCGCAATTCGCGCATCAACGCCAGATAGTCCAAATACTGACGGGTGATGTCGGCGACCGGAATATCGAGAATGTTGAGATTTTGCCGCCTGATCAAATACAGCAGCAGATCCAGCGGCCCTTCGAACGCCTCCAGAAACACTTCCAGCGCATCGGGCGGGATATAAAGATCCCGCGGCAACTGGGTGTAGGGTTCGCCGCCGATCTTGGCCAGCGGCGGCGTTTCGGCGACGGCGTCCATCGCTCAAGCCGCCCTCGCCCGCCGGCGAGAGAACGTCGCGGTCAAGACGGTCCCTACGCGCCCAACGGCCGGATACCGACCGCCCGCCGCAGTTCTTCGAGAAACGGCGCGCTGTGATCGCGGGCGCGCGCCGCCCCGCGCTTGAGGATCCGCTCGATATGGCCGGGCTGCTCTAAAAGTTCGCAATACCGCTGGCGCGGTTCGCTCAAGCGCGCGTTCAGATACTCGAACAGCGTTTGTTTCATTTCGCCCCAGCCGATCCCTTGCGCGTACCGCGCCCGCATCGCCGCCGTCTCCCCGGCGCTGGCGAAGGCTTGGTACAGCTGGAACAAGGTGCAACCTTCCGGTTCCTTGGGCGCTTCCGGCGGCAAGGAGTTGGTTTTGATCCGCATGATCAGCTTGCGCAAGGTTTTTTCCGGTTCGAACAGCGGGATGGCGTTGCCGTAGCTCTTGCTCATCTTGCGCCCGTCCAGTCCGACCAACACCGCCGTTTTCTCGTCGACCACCGCTTCCGGCAGCACAAAATGCTCGCCGTACACATGATTGAAGCGGGCGGCGATGTCGCGGGCCATCTCCAGATGTTGGATCTGGTCCTTGCCGACCGGAATCTTGCTGGCCTTGAACATGAGAATGTCCGCCGCCATCAGGATCGGATAGCAGAACAGCCCCATGGTCACGCCCTTATCCGGATCCTTGTCCGGATCGGCCACATTGTCGGCGACCGCCGCCTTGTAGGCGTGGGCGCGGTTCATCAGCCCCTTGGCGGTGACGCAGGTCAGCATCCAGGTCAGCTCCAGAATTTCCGGAACGTCGGTCTGGGCGTAAAAAATCACATTGTCGACATCCAGGCCCAGCGCCAGCCAGGTCGCGGCCACTTCCAGACGCGAACGGTGGACCAAGGCGGGATCCTGACATTTAACCAGGGCGTGGTAGTCGGCCAGAAAATAAAACGATTGCACGTCCCGCCGCCGGCTGGCTTCGATGGCGGGCAGGATCGCGCCGACGTAATTGCCAAGATGCGGCGTGCCGGTGGTGGTGATGCCGGTAAGGGTAATTTCCATGACAGCGCGGAGGGTTCGGATCGGAAATCAAGAGAAGAACAGCATGAGAATCAGATGCCGGATGCTGCTGACGATAGGCAACAAATTCAAAACGCCGCTGACGAGCAAGAACAACAAAATCATCAGGCCGTAGGGCTCCAGACGCGCCATGGCCTGACCGAACCGGTCCGGCAGCAGGCCCGCCAGCACCCGCGAACCGTCCAGCGGCGGGATCGGCACCAGATTGAGCACCCCGAGCATGACGTTGACGTCGATGCCGGCGAGCCCCATCAGCAACATCGGCTTGCCCAGCCAAGCGACGCTATCTTGCAAGCCGTGGCCGAACAGCGCCACCAGCGCCCAAGCCAAGGCCATCAACAAATTCGACAGCGGTCCGGCCAACGCCACCAGCGCCATATCGCGCTTGGGTTGGCGCAGCCGGCGGTAGTCGACCGGCACCGGTTTGGCCCAACCGAAGATAAAGCCGCCGATCACCGCCAGCAGTCCCGGCACCAGCAAAGTGCCGATCGGGTCGACGTGCCGCAGCGGGTTGAGGCTGAGCCGCCCCTGTGCGTGGGCGGTGGAGTCGCCGAACCGCAGGGCCATCCAGCCGTGCGCCACCTCGTGCAGGGTGATCGCCAACAATAAGGGCGGAGCCAGCACCACCAACAGTTGCACCGTATTCAATTCGTCTTGCATGACGCGATTATACGCACCGCTTCCCGGCGCGGCCTAGAGAAATGGGCGGGCGTCCCCCAAACCTTCCCGGATCAGTTCCGGCGCGTCGCCGGTCAGATCGAGCATCGTGGTCGGCTCGCGCTGGCAGGGACCGCCGTCGATGAGCAGATCCACTTCGTTGTTCAAGCGTTCCCGGATCTCCTCCGGATCGGCCAGCGGCCACTCATCGCCGGGCAGGCTCAGCGTGCAACTCATGATCGGCTCGCCTAATTCGGTCAGCAACGCGCGGGCGATGGCGTTATCCGGCACCCGGATGCCGATGGTTTTGCGGCGGGGGTGCTGCAAGCGGCGCGGCACTTCGTGGGTCGCCTGCAGGATGAAGGTGAACGGCCCCGGCGTGGCGGCCTTGAGCAAGCGGTAGCGGCGGTTGTCGACCTTGGCGTAGGTGGCGATTTCCGACAGATCGCGGCACACCAGGGTGAAATTGTGGTGGCGGTCGGTTTGGCGGATGTGGCGGATCCGCTCCGCCGCCGCCTTGTCTCCCAGCCGGCAACCCAAGGCGTAGCTGGAGTCGGTCGGATAGACGATCACGCCGCCCGCGCCCAGGCATTCGACCGCTTGGCCGATCGAGCGCGGCTGCGGGTTCAGCGGATGAATTTGTAATAAACGGCTCATAGCCTGTACTATTTCCTGATCGTATCTTTGAGGATTGAACCGGCGCGCCCGCGATTTAGGATGGTCGAACGTTCGAAGCGGCCGCCGCGGGGCCGCCTGATCTTGCCGCCCACCCGCCCCCTGCCTTCTAAAAACGGAACCTCGCTGCCGGCATGAGACTGCTGTTTGACTTCCTGCCTATTGTATTGTTCTTCGTCGCCTACAAGCTGGCGGACATTTATGTCGCGACCGGCGTATTGATCGTCGCGACCCTGGCTCAGACCGGCTGGCTGTGGCTGCGCCAGCGCCGGGTCGAGACCATGCCGCTGGTCACCGCCGGCCTGGTGCTGGTCTTCGGCGGGGCAACCTTGCTGCTGCACGATCCGATTTTCGTCAAATGGAAGCCCACCGTGGTGAATTGGTTGTTCGCCTCGGCGTTTATCGGCAGCCGCTACATCGGCCAAAAAACGCTGTTGGAGCGGATGATGGGCGCGCAATTGGAACTTCCGCCCGCGCTGTGGATCAAGCTGACGTTCGCCTGGGCGATCTTTTTCTTGGCGATGGGAGCGGTTAACCTGTATGTCGCGTTCGCCTTCGACGAAAACACCTGGGTCAATTTCAAGCTGTTCGGCATTCTGGGCTTGACGGTGGCCTTCATTCTGGCGCAAGCGGTTTACATGAGCCGCTATCTTAAAACCGACGATGGTCCGTCAAAGGAGTCTTGAGTCATGTTGTACGCCATTTTAGGCCGCGACGCGCGCGACAGTCTGGAGCGCCGCTTGGCGGCGCGCCCGGCCCATCTGGAGCGCTTGCAGGCGCTGCTGGCCGAAGGCCGGCTGATCTTGGCCGGACCGTTGCCCGCCATCGACAGCCCCGATCCGGGTCCGGCCGGCTTTCAAGGCAGTCTGATGGTCGTCGACTTTCCGACGCTGGAAGACGCCAAGGCTTGGGCGGAGGCCGATCCTTATGTCGCCGCCGGCGTGTTCGCGGCGGTCGAGGTCTATCCCTTCCGCAAGGTCCTGCCGGCATGAGCGACCGCATCGCCTTGATCGAACAGCGCTTGCGCGCCGCGCTGTCGCCCGAGCAACTGGACATCCAGGACGACAGCGCCGCGCACGCCGGCCACGCCGGGGCGCGCGAAGGCGGCCATTTTACCCTGCGCATCGTCTCGAACGCGTTTAGCGGTCAACCGTTGATCCAGCGCCACCGGCTGGTTCATGCGGCGGTCGCCGATCTCATGCGTCGGGAAATTCACGCCCTGAGTATCAGCAAGGCGCAAACCCCCGACGAAGCCCGTTCCTCACTCACTGGAAAATAGCTCACCGTGAAAATTACTGTTATGAAGACCAACAAGTTGACCTTGCCACTGCTGGCGCTGTCCTCCGCTTTGCTGGTCTCCGGCGCGACGCTGGCCGCCGAAGACAAGAAACCGGAAACCGCCCCGCCGGCGGCGGCTGGCGTAACGGCCGGCCCCGTCGCGCCGCCCGCGCTCACCCCGGCCGCCAAGCCGGTGGAGTTCACCGTTCCCGATCCGGTCGCCGTGGTCAACGGCAAGACGATTCCGAAAGCGGCCTTCGAGCAATACGTCCAGCAGCTGCGCGGCCGGACCAAGGTGGATTCGGTGGAGGCCAGCAAATCGCTGGTCGATCAGCTGGTGTTGGAAGAATTGTTGGTGCAGGAAGCCGACAAGCAGAAATTGGCCGAGGATCCGGAAATCAAGCGCCAGTTAGCCATGGTCCAGCGCAGCTTGCTCGCCAGCAGCGTGATCCGCCGGATGCTGAACGACAATAGCCCCAGCGAAGACGCCGTCAAGAAAGAATACGAAACGGCGACCGCCGCGATGAAGGGCAAGGAATACAAGGCCAGCCACATCCTGGTCGATTCCGAGGACAAGGCCAAGGAAGTGATCG
>ERZ761607.1130-NODE-1130-length-35635-cov-420.326560_pt1 | contig 35635 bp, 37 predicted proteins | sample MGYA00511164_ERZ761607 | MGnify/ENA primary metagenome ERZ761607 (study PRJEB28899, sample SAMN02445080) | bioreactor sludge metagenome | biome: EBPR sludge | place: Australia: Brisbane, Thorneside Wastewater Treatment Plant | collected 2011-06-22 ... | reverse complement strand
GTCGACGTCGACGCTGTCGATCTGCTCCGGCTGCATGAACTTGCGGGCGTACTCGAGATGGACGCCAGAGCGCAGAAAGAGGGCGAACAGCTCGCCGTCGATATGCTGCTCCTGTTGCATGCGACTCATGATGGCCAGTGCCGCCGAGAGGGTCTTGCCCGTCTTGTACGGCCGGTCGATCGCCGTCAACGCCTCGAAGATGTCGGCAATGGCCATCATCCGGGCCAGCGGGCTCATCTCGTCGCGCCGCAGCCGCCGCGGGTAACCACTACCGTCCATCTTCTCGTGATGGCCGCCGGCAATTTCCGGCACCTGGCGCAGATGCTTCGGGAACGGCAGTTGCGAGAGCATCATCAGCGTCTGAATGATGTGCTCGTTGATCTTGTAGCGCTCCTCCTCCGTCAGCGTTCCGCGGCCAATCGAAAGGTTGTACAGTTCGCCGCGATTGTAGAGTGCCTGCGGCACGGCCATCCGGAACCCCCAGCGGTTGTCCGCGGCGATCTGATCCTGCTCGCGTCGCGGCAGCTGATGTTCCGGCTTGTCTGCCAGGAGCCTCTCGGCGACGGGCAGCAAAACGGTGCCGACAGCTGCGCTGCGCAACCTTTCTTCGCGCGCGATGCCGATGCGGTCGTCGAGTGTCCGCAGCCAGGTCCTGCCGCCGATCGCCCGCAGGCGCTCGATGTCGTGTGGCGCCATGAACTCGCCGCCCTCATTGCAGCGGGCAACGAAAGCGAAATCATCGTCGAACTGCCGCCACTCGGCGAGCATGCGGCCATGCGCCACCGTTGCGTCGTCACCACGAGCGATGGCCCGCAGCGAGTCGATCTCGGCATCACGCTTGAGTACCTCGAAACGCATGCGCACTTCGTGGATGCGGTCGTGGATGGTCTCCAGCTTGGTTGCCTTGTCGACCACGTACTCGGGAGTCGTTACCTTGCCGCAATCATGCAGCCAGGCGGCAACGTGCAGTGCTTCGCGGTCATCCTCGCTCAGACTGAAGTCCTTGTAGGGTCCGCTGCTGGCAGCACAGGCTGCTTCAGACAGCATTCTCGTCAGTTCCGGGACGCGCGCGCAATGGCCTCCGGTATACGGACTCTTGGCATCGATCGCCGCCGCGATGAGCTGGATGAAGGCGGCGAAAAGATCCTTCTGCGCCTTGATCAGCGCCTTGCTTTCCAGCGAGACCGCCGCTGAAGCCGACAGCGCCTTGACGAAGCTCAGACGGCCGGCATCCGCTTCGCTGTCAGCGACGAGCATCATCGCGCCGACCAGTTCGCAGTTGCGGTTGAGCAACGGTACGGCGATGCCGTACGGGGACTGCAGCGATTCGGGGTTCGTCAGACCCAGGCACGCACGGTCCTCCGCCTGCAGCCTGCCACTGCGTGCGACCTGCCCGCTGAGCGCGGCGGCGAGCAGCGGACCGCCGCGCTCGATGGTGAGCGTTGCCAAGCCGGCATCGAGCGCCTGCCCCGACTGCTCGAGCGCCGCTGCGGGCTGCAACTCGTTCCCTTCGGCAAGGTAGAGTATGCCGGCACGCGCCCCCGCGGCCGTCAGGGTGTCCGAAAGGAGGCGTGGCAACAGGCGGTCGAAGTTCTGTTCAGCGGCGACCGCCTGGCTGATCTCGAGAAAACGATGGATTGTCCGCTTCATTCCGTCCATCGTCTGTGCCAGCTCGCTCACTTCCTTGATCGACGACTTGAGAACGATCGGCCGTGCGAACTCGAAGTGGCGTATCGCCTCGGCCTCACCAGCCAGACTGCCCAGCGAACGCGAGACCGTGTGCGCCAGCCACCAGGTCAGCGGCACCGTCAGCAACAGGACGACGAGCGTGGCAATCGCCGAGTGCCGCGCGAGGCGCAGCGCGCCGGCCATCAGTTCGTCCTCGGGAATCGCGGTCACGATGTACAGCGGCAGCGCACTCTCGAGCTGCAGCCGGTCAACGGACGCTCGCCACTCCCTGTCTGCGACGGTGACCGCAAGCGTTGCCGTCGGTCGCTCCTGCATGTTGCGTACCGTATCGAGGACGAGCGCCAGCGCCGGCACGCCGAGTTGGTCGAGCCGTGCCAGCGACGCCCGTTCATCGTCGCCAGCCGACGCGAGCACCATTCGCTGTGGCTCCTCGTAGGCAAGCACACGGCCCTCACCGTTGACCATGGCGACCGCGGTAGCCGGCGTCACCTTCTGCCTCGCCAGTGCCTCACCCAGTGTATGCAGCAGGATGTCCGCGCCGACGACGGCGCGCCCGCCGTCGGCGCTGTGGGCAAGGGTGGTGCCGACCCGATGGCTGGAGAAGAAGAGGTAAGGAGGGGTCTCGACCAGCCCGGCCTCATTTCTCGCCTGCGTGAACCACGGTCGCTGGCGCGGGTCGTAGGCGGCGACGTAGTCCGGGCGGTCGTCCTGCCGCAGCAGTCGCAACCGGTCGTCGAAGTACATGAAGGCGCCGCGCGCCGCCGGAGTGGCCCGCTCGATGCTCTGCACGACGTAGCGCGCACCGGCCGGTGCGCGCGCGCTTTCGGCCGCACTGCCGTGACCGATCCGGCCGAGCAGGAAGAAGTCGCCGTTGTCGTAGCCGACGTAGAGCGAAGACAAAGCTGGCGAACTGTCGAGAGCCAGGCGCAGGAACTCCAGACTCTCCAGTCGATGCTCGAGCGAAGTGGCCCTGCTCACGCGCTGCTGGCTCAGCAAGCGCGTCGCCATCTCGGCCGGGTCGATGATCAGGCGCATCTCGAGCAGTGTTTCGCGGCTGATGCGGGCCGTCAGGTCGGTCGCCGAACGTTCCAGCAGCGAACTGCTCAACCGGTAGCCGATTCCCGCCAGCACGGCGCAGACGACGAGAATCAGGCCGAGGAAGAGCGTCGAGATGTGAATGTGGAGGGGGTAGGGGCGGCGCATGGGCATCGGCTGGTGAGAGTTTCGCATCCGTCGGACCACCGAAGTCGCCGCCAGACAGGGGGCCGGCCGTGTCCGTCATTCCCACACGGCGCCAGGCAGCCCTTCTCCGCTTTGCCCGACGAAGGCAGCGAGGCTTCGCTGGTTTGTCCAAAGGCTGTACGATACCCGCCTTTCAGGAGCAAAGCATGCCCGAGGCAACAATCGAAGCGGAGAACAGGCAACTCGATTTCGAGCGCAAGATCGTGCCACCGGCAGAGCTCACCGCGCTGGTCGCCAGCCTGGCGCACCCGCTGGTATTCACCAACGGTTGTTTCGACGTCCTTCACCGGGGTCATGTCAGCCTGCTTGCCGAAGCGCGTTCGCTCGGTGCAGCGCTGATCGTGGCGCTGAATTCCGATGCTTCGGTCAGGCGTCTTGGCAAGGGTGACGGGCGACCGGTGAATTCCCTGGCCGATCGTCTGGCGGTCATCGCCGCGCTGCAGGCCGTGACGCTCGTGACCTGGTTCGACGAGGACACGCCGCTGCAGCGGATTCTCGATTGTCGGCCGGACATCCTCGTCAAGGGAGGAGACTGGCCAGTCGAGCGGATCGTCGGCAATCGCGAGGTCGCCGCCTGGGGTGGGCGCGTGCTCTCGCTGCCGTTCATCCACCAGACGTCGACGACCGGCCTGCTGGAAAAAATCCGGCGGCTCTGATCTGCTCGCAGGTCGCGCTGCCCACGCTGGCTCGCGTGCCCGCCTGCGGCCGCTCTACCAAGCCGCGCGGACCGGCGCTGAAGGCGGCTTCAGCTACCCAGCGCAGCCTTGAGCGAGTTGACGTCGTCGGCGGATTCGGCGAGCAGGGTCGCCAGCGCGTCAGCGTCGAAGAACTGGCAGGCGATGCTGGCATCCGGCAGTTCGCCAAAGGCGGCGTCGCGCCAGCCATGCTCGACGCCGGACAGTCGGTTGGCGACGAAAACGATGTCCGCCAGCGTCGCGACACCGCTCACCGCGCGGTCGAGTTCGTGCTCCTGCACGACCAGAACAAGCTCCTCCGGCAAGCTCATCGCGGCGACCAGGGCATGCCCGATATGGTCATGCCACTGCACCAGAAGCTGATGCAGGTCGCGCGGACTGGCAACGAGTTCCGGGAAGTTCACCGCGCGCGACAACAGGTAGAAGACACCGATGTCGTGGACCAGACCGGCAAACAGCGCTTCATCGGCATTGACGCGGGTCAGCCGGCGCGCCAGCACGCGCGACAGCGCGGCGACGTGCATGGTGTGCTCCCATAGCCGGCGCGACAGGTCCTGAAATGGTGCCATCTTCTTCGAATTCAGCAACTGCTCCATGGCGACGGCAAACGACACCGTGCGCACGGCCTCCATACCGATACGTGCAATCGCGCTCCTGACGTCGACGATCGCGCGACCGCTGCGATTGATCGCCGCCGAGTTGGCCAGGCGGATGACCTTCGTGCTCATCAGAGGCTCGGCGGCAACCAGTCGGCCCAGTTCGTCGACCGTCAGCAGCGGATTCTTCAGGGCGCTGCGAACCTGGAAAGTGATGTCGAGAAAGGTCGGGAATGAAACGACTTCGCCGGACAGGTCGCGAGCGATGTCTTCCAGAATCCTGAAGCTCAATTGGTTGCTCATCAGTGCTTGATCCTCGGCGTCGTGTTTGCTTCCCCGGCGCCGCCTGCGACGGGCGACGATAGGTCGGGTGGCAAGCAGTGGCTGCCGGCCAGATCCGGCATTCTGCCTGAAAACGACCGGCGGGATAGCTTTCACCGGACACCACGAGGCGTTTCCCGACCGGCCGCAGCGGAGCTCCTTCAACCCCGTTTCAGCAGATCCTTCAGGTTGGCGAACGGCTGTCCGGTTGCCGGCGCCGTCGTCCGTGCGCCCGTGGCGGTGACTCCGGCCTGCCGCGCGGCCTCGGCATCGAGCTGCCGCGAGTGTTCGTTGTCGTGGCAGTAAAGACAGAGAAGCTCCCAGTTGCTGCCATCGGCGGGGTTGTCGTCGTGATTGTGGTTGCGATGGTGGACGGTCAGCTCGCGCAGGTTCCGATGCGTGAACTCGCGACCACAGCGGCCGCACACCCAGGGATAGATCTTCAGTGCCTGCTCGCGATAGCCTGCCTCACGTGCCACGCGACTGCGTACCGCATCGGCGATCAGACGATCGGTCCTTGCCGTCCTGTCGTTGCTCATGGTTCGTTTCCCTTGTCGTTCCCCGTGTTGCCCGCGACTCGCGCGCCTGGCAGTCAGGCGTGTGCCGCGACCAGCGGGATGCGCATCTCGCTGGCGCTGATGCCGCCGTGCACACCGAGCATGGCAAAGCGCCGCTCGCCCGGCAGCCAGTCCTTGATCGTCCAGTTGTCCTTCATCAGCAGGGTGTAGTCGCCGATTCGCGAGTGTAGGCGCGGATGCCAGGGCGGCGGGCCGAACCAGCCGGCAGCGACCAGCTGCTCGCTGCGATGGAGGTGGACGGCACGCGCCAGATGGCGGCGAACGTAGGCCTCGAACGCCGGCCGGTCGTCTTCTGCGACATAGCAGTAGGCCACCCGACGCTCACCGCACAGCGGGCGTTGCAGGAGGGCGGCGAGCTGCGGGTGATCGTCGAGAGTGATGACGCGCCGCGGAGGCGAATCGATGAAACCGTGGTCGGCAGTAAGCACCAGCCAGCTGTTGCTGCCGCGCACCCTGCGCAGCAGCTCGGCGAAGCCCGAGTCGATTTCAGCCAGCGCGTGCTGCGCCTGCCGGCTGTCGCTGCCGTAATGGTGCGAGAGGCTGTCGAGCTCGGGATAGTAGGCATAGATGTAGCGCGGCGAAGCCGTCTCGAGCAGCAGGTCGGCGAGGCAGGAGTACATCTCGGCCAAGCTTGTGTAGGCAGCCACCCGCGCCCCGCGAGCGTGCCAGGCGTTGAACGGGCTGGCGGCGATGCTGCGTGGAGCGACGACCCAGCACTCGCGTGTCAGCGTCGCGAACAGCGACGCATGCGAGAAGAGCTGCGGCGGCAGTTGCTCCGGCAGTAGGCGCGGCGCTTCCTGGCGTGGGGTCAAGGGCAGGATGGCCAGAGTCTGGTCCACCTCCTCGAGGTGCATGTGCCAGCCGGTGAGGCCGTGCTGTGCGGGAGCGAGGCCGCTCATGACCGTCGTGATGGCGCTGGCGGTCGTCGATGGAAAGACCGAAGTCAGGCTGCCGAGCAGGTGACGCTGCAACTGCGGGCTGGCCGCGTGCCTGGTCAGCATCCTCAGCCCGAGCCCATCGACCAGCAGCAGCAGGATGTTGCGAGCGCCCTGCAGCCGGCTCGCGCCGAGTGCCGCCAGTGGCGGATACCGGCGGTCGGAGCCGCCACATGCGGTCGCGATGCTCTGCATCAGATTGACCAGGCCGCCGCCTGCGTAGTCGGGAAGAAGCGTCGAGCCCATGGAGCGTCATTCTACGCCAAGCGATCGCCTGCCGAACGGCAGCACCGCTCTCAGCCCGCGGCACGGCCGCGCCGACCAGGCGACGGCGGCCGGCTGTCGGGCCGCTGCCCGTCGATCCGCTAGTCGGCGCCCCCTCGCTGGCTGGCCGCGGTGACCGGCGGCTGACCGCTGGCGACGAAACGGATTCTGCCATCATGGTCCTCGCTGCGCGTCATTCGCCCCGCATGCTCGAGACGGTTGAGGTGGGCGATCGCTTCGCCCATGGCGAACATCGTCTGGTGCGTGTCGAGTTCCCGCGGAAACAGCGTCAGCAGCAGCTCGGCAGCGCTGCGCGGTCTCTGGCAGTGTTCTTCGAGCAACAGCAGGCGTTCCTCGTGATGCGCGTGCAGGGCATTGACCCGGCCCTCTATGCCGTAGAACGGCATGCCATGCGAGGGCAGCACCAGTGTGGCAGCTGGCAGCTCACGATAGCGGTCGATCGACTGCAGGTAGTCGGCCAGCGAATCGGCCTCCGGCGTGACGGCGAAAACGCTGATGTTCGTCGAGATCGTCGGCAGCAGCATGTCGCCGGAGATCAGGACGCCGAGGCCCGGACTGTACAACGCCGCGTGTTCCGGCGAGTGGCCGTAGCCGACCCGGACCTGCCAGCGCTGCCCGCCGATGAGCAGTTCGTCGCCATCGAAAAGGCGCCGATAGTGCTCCGGCAGAGTCGGAACGCCGCGATTGTAGGCACCGCTGCGGCGCTCCAGCGCACCACAGCGCTCCTCGTCGAGTCCGTGCGCACGGAACTGGCGCAGCATCGGCTGGTTGCCGTGTCCACCCACCTCGTGCCAGACCGCGTGCGCCGTCAGGTATTCACCGACCGTCATGCACACCGGCGCAGCGGTTCTCTCCTGCAGCCAGGCAGCAAGACCAAGATGGTCCGGGTGAAAGTGGGTAACGATGATGCGAGTAACGCGGCCACCGCGAGTGCTTCGGTTCAGGCTTTCGAGGATTGCCAGCCAGCACTCCCTGACCGCATCGAGGGCAAAGCCGGTATCGACGATCGTCCAGCCCGCGTCATCCTCGAGCAGCCAGAGATTGATGTGGTTGAGTGCGAAAGGCAGCGGCATCCGCAACCAGAGGATGCCCGGTGCGACGGGCAAGGTCACGCTGGCGGCGGGCGGAGCAGCAAAGGGATAGACGGGCAGCATCGGCAGGCGGATTGTAAAAAGCTCTGAAATCTATAAACTGCCTCGTTCTGGGCACGATGCCAGACGCGGCGCGACTGCATACGCACCGCATTGTACACTTTGCACTGGCTACACTTGATCCGATCGGGAGCGGTCCAGCGTTGGAAGAGCCCGCAAGACGCAGCATCACCGAGCTGGCGCCGGCTTCCGACGAGCGGTTGCCGGCAAGCTGAATGACGCGGATGCACAAGCCGCTGGATCCGCATTTCGCCGAGCGTGTACGCGCCAGTTGCGCGCGCCAGCAGGCGATGGCCCTGATTGGCGCCAGCATGCCGGTGATCGAGCCCGGCCACACCGAGATTCACCTGCCGCAGCGAGCGGACATCACGCAACAACACGGCTACGTTCACGGTGGTGTGGTCGGGAGCCAGCGGCCTCTGAACTGATGCACGCCCGCCGGACGACCGCAGCGACGACTTCTTTCATCCCCCCCGCCGCCGTCCCTTGCCGGCCGACCGGCGACCAGGCGCGTGCGCTGCGGCAGCGGCGTTCGCGCGAAGCCCGATCAAGGAGACAGAGACATGGAATACCCGAGCCTCAGTTTCGCCCATGGTGAAACGATCGATCTGCTGCGCAACAGCGTTCGCGGCTTTGCCGCCGGCGAGATCGCCGCGCGTGCCGAGGCCATCGACCGCGACAATCTCTTCCCTGCCGATCTCTGGCGCAAGCTGGGCGCCATGGGTCTGCTTGGCATCACCGCCGCCGAGGAGTACGGCGGTAGCGGCCTCGGTTACCTGGCGCACATCATAGCCATGGAGGAGATTTCGCGCGCATCGGCAAGCGTCGCGCTGTCGTACGGCGCCCATTCCAACCTCTGCGTCAACCAGATCTGCCGCAACGGTACAGCGGCACAGAAGGCCCGCTTCCTGCCGAAGCTGATCTCGGGCGAGCACATCGGCGCACTCGCCATGTCCGAAGCAAACGCTGGTTCGGACGTCGTCGGCATGAAGCTGCGCGCCGACCGCCAGGGCGATCGCTTCGTCCTCAACGGCGGCAAGATGTGGATCACCAACGGCGGTGACGCCGACACGCTGGTCGTCTACGCCAAGACTGACGTCAACGCCGGCGCGCGCGGCATCACCGCCTTCATCGTCGAGAAGGGAATGAAGGGCTTCTCGTGCGGCGCCAAGCTGGACAAGCTCGGCATGCGCGGCTCGAATACCTACCCGCTCTTCTTCGACGACTGCGAAGTGCCCGAGGACAACGTCCTCGGGCAGCCGAATGGTGGCGTGCGCGTCCTGATGAGCGGTCTCGATTACGAGCGCGCCGTGCTCGCCGGCGGTCCGCTGGGGATCATGGCGGCGGCGATGGACCTCGTGCTGCCCTATGTGCACGACCGCAAGCAGTTCGGCCGGTCGATCGGCGAGTTCCAGCTGATGCAGGGCAAGATCGCCGACATGTACACCACCTTCAACGTCTGCCGCGCTTACGTCTACGCCGTCGGGCAGGCCTGCGATCGTGGCGAGACGACGCGCAAGGATGCCGCCGGCGCCATCCTCTACGCTGCCGAGAAGGCGACCTGGATGGCGGGCGAGGCAATCCAGACGCTGGGCGGCAACGGCTACATCAACGATTACCCGGCGGGCCGCCTGTGGCGCGACGCCAAACTCTACGAAATCGGCGCCGGCACCTCCGAGATTCGCCGCATGCTGATCGGTCGGGAGTTGTTCGGCGAGACGCTGTAGGGCATCATCCTGCCTGACGCGCACGCGCTGGCGGTTACCCGCCGCGCCGCGCTGTCGGCGGAGTGTCCCCTGCCCCCGAAATCCGAAGGAATCCGGAAAGCGATGACTACCCAGCTGAGCATCCTGACTGCCGCCGACGGCGTGCAACTCGAGCACGTACGTCAGTTCATCCGCAACTACGCTGCGTGGCTCGGCGTCGACCTTTCGTTCCAGGACTTCGACCAGGAGATGGCTTCACTGCCGGGAGCCTATTCGCCACCGGCGGGTCGGCTGTTCTACGCCGAACGCGATGGCAAACCGGCGGGCTGCGTGGCGATTCGCCCGTTCTCTGCAGGACTCTGCGAACTGAAGCGGCTTTACGTCGAACCCGCCCACCGCAGCTACGGTGTCGGCCGCGATCTGACGCTGGCAGCCATCAAGGCGGCAAAGGAGATCGGCTACCGCAAACTGTTGCTCGACACGCTGCCGGCGATGCGGGTCGCCGTCAAGCTCTACCGCGAGCTCGGTTTCAAGGAGACGCCTGCGTACTACCAGACGCCCCTCGAAGGAACCATGTTTCTCGCCCTCGATCTGGAGAACTGGTCGGCGGAGGAGGTGGTCACCGAGAACCTGTTTCACCTCTTCGACTTCAATCGGGCATGGGCCGATCGCATGCAACAGATCGACCCGGCGTATTTCCTGAAGCTGTCGCGCCTGCAGACGCCGCAGTACCTCTGGATTGGCTGTTCGGATTCGCGCGTACCGGCGAACGAGATCTGCGGCCTCCTGCCGGGCGAACTGTTCGTACATCGCAACGTCGCCAATGTCGTCGTGCACACCGACCTCAACTGCCTTTCGGTCGTCCAGTTCGCGGTCGATGTCCTCAAGGTACGGCACATCATGGTCGTCGGCCACTATGGTTGCGGCGGCGTCAAGGCGGCACTCAACCGCGATCGCGCCGGCCTGGTGGACATCTGGCTGCGGCATGTGCGCGACGTGCACGACAAGCACCTGGCGCTGGTGGACAAGCTGCCGCCGGCGCGGCGGCATGATCGTCTCTGCGAGCTCAACGTGCTCGAGCAGGTGGCGAACGTCTGCCAGACCTTCGTCGTCCAGGATGCCTGGCAACGCGGCCAGCCGCTGACCGTGCATGGCTGGATCTACGGCCTGCACGACGGTCTGCTGCGCGACCTCGGGGTGACCGTGCATCGCAGCGAGGATGTCCTGACCAGCTACCACCTGGCGCTCGAGGCACTGCCGAAGTGAGTGGATCGTGAGCAAGCGAGCGCTGGAAACGCCTTCACCACTGACGACCTACCTCAAGCTCGTCGCCACCGCCGTGCTCTGGGGCGGCACCTGGATTGCCGGGCGTGTCGCCGTCAGTGAAGCGCCACCCCTGGCTGTGGCCAGCTGGCGCTTCCTGCTCGCCGCGCTGTTGCTTGGGCCGCTGGTCGTGCAGCGTGAAGGCTGGCCGCGCTGGTCACGCAGCGACTGGCTGATGCTCGCGGCGCTCGGCGCCAGCGGCATCTTTCTCTACAACATCTGCTTCCTCTACGGCCTGCAGCTGATCGAGGCTGGCCGGGGCGCGCTGGTGGTGGCGTTGACGCCGGCGCTGGTCGCCGCCAGCGACTGGCTGTTCTTCGGCGCGCCGATGTCGCCGGTCAAGGCCACCGGAATCATCGTCGCGATGTTCGGCTGCCTGCTGGTGGTCAGCAACGGCGACCTGCAACTCCTGTTCAGCGGACAGATCGGCGTCGGCGAATGGCTGATCATCGGCTGCAGCGTCCTGTGGGCGGTCTATACCTTCATCGGCCGCCGCGCCACGCGTTCGCTGTCGCCGCTGGCGATGACTTTCGGTGCCAGCCTCAGCGGCTGCGTGATGCTGACCTGCGCCGCCTTCCTCCAGGGCTCGCTGTTCAGCCTGGCCGGGACCACCTGGCGCGCCTGGAGTTCGATCGCCTTTCTCGGCATCTTCGGTGTCGCGCTGGCGTTCACTTGGTACGCTGCAGCGGTGCGGGAGATCGGCGCCACGCGCTCGGCGGCGTTCATCAATCTGGTGCCGGTCAGCGCCGTCCTGCTGGGCGCGCTGCTGCTGCACGAGAGGCTCGGGATCGCCGTTCTCGCTGGCGGCGCACTGGTGATCGCCGGCGTCCTGATAACCAATCACGCCGGCGCGCGCCTCGCCGCTGGTGCCTACAGCAAGGAGAAGACCGCATGATCTTGACTCAGGAACAGGAAATGATCCGCGACTCACTGCGCGACTTCGCGCAGGAGCGACTGGCGCCGTTCGCTGCCGAGTGGGACCGCCATCACACCTTTCCTGCCGAAGCGCTGCGCGAACTTGGCGAGCTTGGCGCGCTCGGCATGGTCGTCCCCGAGGAGTGGGGTGGCGCCGGCATGGACTACATGTCGCTGGTTCTCGTCCTCGAGGAGATCGCCGCCGGCGACGGAGCGACGTCGACGATCGTCAGCGTCCAGAACTCGCTGGCCTGCGGCATCACGATGAAGTACGGCAGCGACGAACAGAAGGAGAACTGGCTCAAGCCACTGGCGCGTGGCGAAATGCTCGGCTGCTTCTGTCTGACCGAACCACATACCGGCTCCGACGCAGCAGCCATCACCACCCGCGCCGACCGGGATGGCGACGATTTCGTCCTCAACGGCGTCAAGCAGTTCATCACCACCGGCAAGTATGCCCAGGTCGCGATCGTCTTTGCGGTCACCGACCGGTCGGCGGGCAAGAAAGGCATCTCGTGCTTTCTGGTCCCGACCGAAACGCCGGGATACATCGTCGCCCGTATCGAGGAGAAGATGGGCCAGCGCGCATCGGACACGGCGCAGATCCTCTTCGACAACTGCCGCATCTCGGCCTCCTGCCTGCTCGGCCAGGAGGGCGATGGTTACCGCATCGCGCTGTCCAATCTCGAAGCCGGGCGGATCGGCATCGCCGCCCAGTCGGTCGGCATGGCGCGCGCCGCCTTCGAAGCGGCGGTGCAGTACGCCAGGGAGCGCGAGACCTTCGGCAAGCCGATCATCGAGCACCAGGCAGTCAGCTTCCGCCTGGCCGACATGGCGACGCAGATCGATGCCGCCCGGCTGCTCGTCTGGCGCGCCGCGACCTACAAGGACGCCGGCAAGCCATGCCTGAAGGAAGCGTCGATGGCCAAGATGTTTGCCTCGGAGATGGCGGAACGGGTCTGCTCCGACGCGATCCAGATCCTTGGCGGCTACGGCTACGTCAGCGACTTTCCGGTCGAGCGGATCTATCGTGACGTGCGCGTCTGCCAGATCTACGAGGGGGCGAACGACATCCAGCGCCTGGTGATCGGCCGCGCCGTTGCCGGCGAATGAGATGAGCCGCTACCACCTGCGTCCTGGCGTCGACGTCGCCGGGCTGAACAGGCTGGCAGCCGGGCACCTGCCCGGCTGGTTCGGCGTCGAGGTCGTCAGCGTCGAACCCGGCCGGCTGTCGGCGCGCCTGCCGATCCGCTCCGAGATGCTGGCACCGAACGGCTTTCTGCACGCAGCAACGATCGTCGCTCTCGCCGACACCAGCGCCGGCTATGCAACGATCGCCCATCTGCCGGCGGGCGCCGAAGGCTTCACGACGGTCGAGCTGAAGACCAACTTCCTTGGTACCCTGACCGATGGCATGCTGCTGTGCGAGGCGACAGCGGCACATGCCGGGCGCACGACGCAGGTCTGGGATGCTGCCGTCAGCAGCGCGGATGGCAGACGACTGGCGCTCTTCCGATGCACGCAGATGGTTCTGTGGCCGAGGGTCGCTGCCCTGTCGGAAAGCAGTGACGCGCGGCAGCCGGGGCAGTAGGCAGGCAAACCTGCAGCCTGACACATCTCGAGGATCGACCATGTCACAACCAATCGACTTCTACTTCGACTTCTCCTCGCCTTACGGCTACCTCGCCTCGGAGAAGATTGACGAACTGGCTGCCCGCTTCGGGCGCAAGGTGCGATGGCACCCGATCCTGCTCGGCGTCGTTTTCCGGCAGACCGGCGGCGCACCACTGACCAGCATTCCGCTGAAGGGTGAGTACTCGCTGCATGACTTCGCGCGCTCGGCCCGCTTCCTTGACATCCCCTACGAGCATCCGAAGCACTTCCCGCTGAGCACGCAGCACGCCGCGCGCGCCTATTACTGGCTGCACGATCAGGATTGGCAGGCGGCGCGCTCGTTTGCACACGCGGTTTTCCGCAGCCTGTATACAGAGGGCCGCGACGTCTCGGACAGCGAGGTGGTGCTCGAGATCGCCGCCCGGCAGAGCGTCGATCGCGCCGTGCTCGCCGAAGCGCTCGCGGGCCAAGCGCTGAAGGATCGCCTGAAGACCGAGTGCGAGGCGGCGATCGCCAGAGGAGTCTTCGGTTCACCGTACATCGTCGTCGATGGCGAACCGTTTTTTGGTAGCGATCGGCTGCCGCAGATCGAGCGCTGGCTGGCGAGCGGAGGCTTCTGATGCCCGTCCTCAACACGCAGCTCGATCTCCGCGGTGCCGACTTCCGGGCCAGCGTCGAGGCGATGGAGAAGATCGTTGCCGAGTTGCGGGCGACGGTCGACCGTATCGCGCTTGGCGGTCCCGAGGCTGCTCGGCAGAAGCATCTGGCGCGGGGCAAGCTCCTGCCGCGCGAGCGGGTCAATGCGCTGATCGATCCGGGCTCGCCTTTCCTCGAACTGTCGCAGCTCGCTGCCTACGGCATGTACGGCGATACGCACCCGTTCGAGGTTCCTGCAGCGTCGCTGATCACCGGCATTGGTCGCGTCAATGGCGTCGAGTGCATGATCGTTGCCAACGATGCGACCGTGAAGGGCGGCACCTACTATCCGCTGACGGTCAAGAAACACCTGCGGGCGCAGGAAATCGCCGGCGAGAACCGGCTGCCGTGCATCTACCTGGTCGATTCGGGTGGCGCCTTCCTGCCGATGCAGGACGAGGTTTTCCCCGACAGGGAGCATTTCGGGCGCATATTCTACAACCAGGCTCGCCTCTCGGCGGCCGGCATTCCGCAGATCGCCGCCGTCCTCGGCTCGTGCACCGCCGGTGGTGCCTACGTGCCGGCGATGTGCGACGAGTCGATCATCGTCAAGGAGCAGGGAACGATCTTTCTTGGCGGGCCACCGCTGGTCAAGGCCGCCACCGGCGAGGAGGTCAGCGCCGAGGATCTCGGTGGCGCCGACGTGCATACCCGCGTCTCGGGAGTCGCCGATCACTATGCCGAGAACGATGCCCATGCTCTGGCCATAGCGCGCCGTGTCGTCGGTCATCTCAACTGGCGCAAGGACCCGGCGGTCAGTCTCGGCGAACCGCGCCTGCCGCTCTACCCGGCCGAAGAGCTGTACGGGGTGATTCCCATCGATGTCAAGAAGCCCTTCGACGTGCGCGAGATCATCGCCCGCATCGTCGATGCCTCCGACTTCGACGAGTTCAAGGCGCGCTACGGAACGACCCTCGTCTGTGGCTTTGCGCGTCTCTGGGGCTATCCGCTGGGAATCGTCGCCAACAACGGCATCCTGTTCTCCGAGTCGTCACTGAAGGCGGCACACTTCGTCGAGCTGTGCGCGCAGCGCGGTATCCCGCTCCTCTTCCTGCAGAACATCACGGGCTTCATGGTCGGCCGCAAGTACGAGAACGGGGGTATCGCGCGCGATGGTGCCAAGATGGTCACCGCCGTTGCCTGCGCCAATGTACCGAAGTTCACGGTGGTCATCGGCGGCTCCTTCGGCGCCGGCAATTACGGCATGTGTGGTCGAGCCTACTCGCCGCGCCTGCTGTGGATGTGGCCAAACGCCAGGATCTCGGTGATGGGTGGCGAACAGGCGGCAAACGTTCTGGCAACGGTTCGCCGCGACGGCCTGGAGGCAGCCGGCAGGACCTGGAGCGCCGACGACGAGGAGGCGTTCAAGGCGCCGATTCGCGAGCAGTATGAGCGACAGGGCCACCCTTACTATGCCAGCGCCCGTCTCTGGGACGACGGCGTGATCGACCCCGCAGATACCCGGCGCGTCCTCGGTCTCGGCCTCTCGGCAGCATTCAACGCCGACTCCGAGCCGACCAGGTTCGGCATCTTCCGGATGTAGGGCGGATCAATGAGCGACTATCGATCGATCATCACCGAGGTGGATGGCGGCGTCGGCATCCTGACACTGAACAAGGCGCAGCGGCACAATGCCTTCGACGAGGAGCTGATCGCCGAGATCACCGCCGGCCTGCGGGACCTCGCCGCGGATTCGCGGGTCCGCGTCGTCGTCCTTTCTGCAACCGGCAGGAGTTTCTGCGCCGGTGCCGACCTCAACTGGATGAAGCGCGCCGCCGACTACACGCCGGAGGAGAACCTGCTTGACGCGAAGCGCCTCGCCGAGCTACTGGCGACGCTCAACGAACTGCCGAAACCGACGATCGCCCGTGTCCAGGGTGCCGCCTACGGTGGGGGCGTCGGTCTGATCGCCGCTTGTGATCTGGCAGTCGGTACCTACGATGCGATCTTCGCGTTGAGCGAGGTCAAGCTGGGGATTGTCCCGGCGGTGATCAGCCCGTACGTGCTGGCGGCCATCGGCGAGCGCTATTGCCGGCGCTACATGCTGACCGCCGAGCGTTTCTCGGCCGCCGAGGCCTACCGCATCGGCCTGTTGCACGAGCTCGTCCCCGGCGAGGAGCAGCTCGACGACGCGATCGCCGAGATCGTTGAGTCGCTGCTGGCGAACGGTCCGCATGCACAGGCGGAATGCAAGGGGCTGATCCGCGTCGTCGCCGGACAGCCGATCGATGCCGAAACGATCGACGAGACGACCGAGCGCATCACGCGCGTTCGTGCCAGCGCGGAGGGAAGGGAAGGCCTGGCTGCTTTTCTCGAGAAGCGGCCGCCCAACTGGCTGGTCGATTGAGGTGACGATGATCGTCGTCGCGGCTGGAGGCGTCGGCACCCCGTTCGACGCAGACCGCCGGCCGAGCGAAAGAGGTGGCTGAATGTTTAGCAGGATCCTGATTGCCAACCGCGGCGAGATCGCCTGCCGCGTGATCCGGACGGCCCGCCGCATGGGGGTGCGTACCATTGCCGTCTATTCCGAGGCCGACGCCAACGCACGCCATGTCCGGCTGGCCGACGAAGCGGTGTGCATCGGCCCGGCGGCGGCACGTGAGTCTTACCTCGTCGGCGAGCGAATTCTCGAGGCCGCCGCACGCAGTGGCGCGCAGGCCATTCACCCGGGCTACGGCTTCCTGTCGGAGAACGACGCCTTTGCCGATTCCTGTACAGCCGCCGGAATCACCTTCATCGGTCCGCCGGCAACAGCGATCCGTGCCATGGGCTCGAAGTCGGCGGCGAAGAATCTGCTCGCGGCGGCCGGCGTGCCCCTGACGCCCGGTTACCACGGCGACGAGCAGCAGGCGGATTTCCTGCGGCGACAGGCGGATGCGATCGGCTATCCCGTTCTGATCAAGGCCACCGCTGGCGGCGGTGGCAAGGGAATGCGGCTGGTCGAGCGCGGCGAGGACTTTGCCGCCGCCCTCGCCTCATGCCAGCGTGAGGCGAATTCGGCGTTCGGCTGCGGACAGGTGCTGATCGAGAAGTACCTGAGCCGTTCGCGACACATCGAGATCCAGGTCTTTGCCGACACGCACGGCAACTGCGTTCATCTCTTCGAACGCGACTGCTCGGTGCAGCGCCGGCACCAGAAGGTCGTCGAGGAGGCGCCCGCTCCGGGAATGACCGCCGAGCGCCGGGCTGCGATGGGGCGGGCAGCAGTCGACGCGGCGCTGGCAGTCGGCTATGTCGGCGCCGGCACGGTCGAGTTCATCGCCAGCGAAGCGTTTCCACAGGAAGGCAGCTTCTACTTCATGGAGATGAACACACGCTTGCAGGTCGAGCATCCGGTGACCGAGATGATCACCGGGCAGGACCTCGTCGAGTGGCAGCTGCGCGTCGCCAGCGGCGAGCACCTGCCGTTGCGACAGGATCAGCTCGACATTCGCGGACATGCGCTCGAGGCGCGGATCTACGCCGAGAACCCAGACCAGGAGTTCCTGCCATCGACCGGTCGCCTGCTGCATCTGGCACGCCCGGCCGAGAGCCTCAACGTGCGGGTCGACACGGGAATCGAGCAGGGTGACGAGATCACCCCATTCTATGATCCGATGATCGCCAAGCTGATCGTCTGGGACGTCGACCGGCACGCCGCGCTCGGACGGATGCGGCAGGCGCTGGCCGATTACCGCATTGTCGGCGTCAGCACCAACGTCGACTTCCTCTCCAGGCTGGTCGCCTGCCCGGCGTTCGCCAACGCCGACCTCGATACCGGCCTCATCGAGCGCAGCCGCAGTTTCCTCTTTCCGGCGCGTGGGCAGCCACCCAGCAGCGTCTTTTTCGTCGCCGCCGTTGCCGGCCTGCTGCGCGAGCATGCCGCAGCGCTGGCCACGGCCGGCCGCTCCGGCGACCCGTGGTCGCCGTGGAGCCTGCACGATGGCTGGCGACTCAATCTGCAACCACGACGCACTCTGAGCTATCGCTTCGCCGACACCCGCTCCGAGGTGGTCGTCGCTTACGAAGCGGATGGCTGGCGGTTGACGCTGGGCTGCGAGTCAGTGCTCGCACGCGGCCGCTTCCTCGACAGCGGGCAGTTCGCCGGTCAACTGGCAGTCGAACTCGATGATCGCCGGCTGATCGCGAGCGTCATCGCGGTCAATGAGAGGCAGGAGCAGAAGCGCCACGTCTTCCTCGACGGGACGAACTACGTCCTCTTGCGCGACGATCCGCTGCACCTCGTCGAGGCCGGCGGAACTCATGGCGGCGGTCTGACGGCGCCGATGCCGGGCAAAATCATTGCCTTGCTGGCAACTCCGGGACAGCAGGTCGAAAAAGGGGCGCCGCTGTTGATCCTCGAAGCAATGAAGATGGAGCACACGGTCACCGCGCCGATGAACGGCAGGGTTCGTGCCTTCTGCTACGCAGCCGGCGATCAGGTTGCCGACGGCGCGGCGCTCGTGGACTTCGAGGCGGAGGCCTGAGATGGCTCTTCCCGGGCGGGTGAGGCTCGTCGAGGTCGGACCGCGCGATGGTCTGCAGAACGAGCGGCAGATCGTGCCGGCGACGGTCAGGGTCGGACTGATCGAGCGCCTCTGCGATGCCGGGCTCGCGGTTATTGAAGTCGGTTCCTTCGTCTCGCCGCAGTGGGTGCCGCAGATGGCCGACAGCAGCGAGGTCCTGCGAGCGGTGCGGGGAAGCCCGCGTTGTCGTCCGGCAGTATCGTTTCCGGTCCTGACGCCGAACCTCAGGGGTTTCGATGCGGCGATCGAAGCCGGCGCGCGGGAAGTCGCCATTTTCGCTGCGGCCTCGGAATCGTTCTCACAGAAGAACATCAACTGCAGCGTCGCCGAGAGTCTGAAGCGCTTCGCCGCCGTCGTCGATGCCGCCAGCGCGCTCGAGATTCCGGTGCGCGGCTACGTGTCCTGCGTCGTCGCCTGTCCCTACGAAGGCGCCATTGCGCCGCAGAAGGTGGCAACGGTGGCGCAGCGACTGTTCGAGATGGGTTGCCACGAGATCTCTCTTGGCGATACGATTGGCGCCGGTACGCCAGGGGCGGTACAGCGAATGATCGAGGCCTGCGCCGTGGTGATGCCGATGGACCGGCTGGCGGGGCACTACCATGACACTTTCGGCATGGCCATCGGCAACATCTACGCCTCACTCGAACTCGGCATGGCGGTGTTCGACAGCTCGGTCGCCGGCCTCGGTGGCTGTCCGTACGCGGCGGGGGCGACCGGCAACGTGGCAACCGAGGACGTGCTTTTTCTGCTGCAGGGACTGGGAATCGACTCCGGAATCGATATGGCTGCTCTGCTCGTCGCCAGTGAGTACATCTCGCGGCATCTCGGTCGCGAGCCGGCATCGAAGGCGGCACGTGCGCTGCTCGCCAGACGCGGCGGGGCAGCATGAACGCGCTCGGGCCGCGGCACGGCGGCGACTTGATGCCGACCGTTGCCTCACCTTGCATCAACGTCTGCCGGATCGACGACAACAGCGGCTTCTGTCGCGGTTGTTTTCGCACGATCGAGGAGATCGGCTTCTGGAGCCGCGCGTCGACCGACCAGCGCTTGCTGGTTCTGCTCGCCGTCGAGCGTCGCCGTGCCGAGCACGACCCGCAGGGCTGCGCATCCGGTGGCGAGTTCCGTGGTGATTGTGAGCGCTGATCGTGAGCGGGCCAGCAGACGACTATCTTTGCGTTGGCATCTGCATGCCGGATCCCGATTCCGGCTACTGTCTCGGCTGCGGTCGGCCGCCACTGCCGCTATCGCCGGATACCCAGGGCATCGTCGTGGTCGAGGAACGGCGGAGCACCCGCGTCCCCGACGAGCCGCCGGACGGCGTTGGCAAGCGCCAGCGCTGATGCTCCCCGAGAGCGTCCTGGTCATTGAGCGGGGCTGGCTATCGTCGAACAGCATCCTCTTCTTCGAGGGCAAGCAGGCGGCGCTGATCGACAGCGGCTACGTCACGCACGCGGCGCAGACCGTCTCGCTGGTCGCGAACGCCCTCGCCGGGGCCGCCACCTGACACAGCTCCTCAACACGCACTCACACTCCGATCATATCGGTGGCAATGCTGCGCTGACCGCAGCCTTTGGCTGCCGGGTGATTGTCCCTCGGGGAATCGACGCGACGATCGCCGAATGGGACGAGGAAGCCCTCCTGCTGTCGCCCTTGGGCCAGTCGGCGGCCAGGTTTCGCCATGACGCGACGATCGCCGCCGGCGATCAGGTCGAACTCGGCGGCCTCTACTGGCGGGCCATCGCCGTTCCGGGTCACGACATGGATGCGCTCGCCTTTCACAACCCCCGCTTTCTGGCCGGCCTGAGTTTCTGCCAGAGCGTGAACGCGCGCTACCTGCAGCACAGCGATGAGATGCTGGCCGACTGGCTGGTGAGGGATCTGCTGCGCGCCGGCGCATTGCGCGAAGTCGATGGGATGCTGCTTGCCGTGTGAAGCCCGCTGCCGCCGCCTCGGGCGCACCGCGCCAGAAGGCGACGCCGGGTCAATCAGCGGGTGGCGGTCTGCGCCAGCTTCTCCTCGATCTTGGCCAACGGAATTGCACCCGGAACGCGTTCGCCATCAGCGAAGAAGATCGTCGGCGTCCCAGTGATGGCCAGTTTGCGACCGATCTCGATGGTCTTCTTGACCGCCGTCGTATCGCAGTCACCCTTGCCGCCAGGAGCCTTGCCGTCGACCATCCAGTCGTTCCATGCTTTCGCCTTGTCGGCAGCGCACCAGATCCTGTTCGACTTCTCGAGCGAGTCCGGCGAGAGAATCGGGTAGAGGAAAGTATAGATGGTGACGTTGTCGAGTTTCGCGAGATCCTTCGCCAGTTTCTTGCAGTAGCCGCAGTTGGGGTCTTCGAAAGTGGCAACGACACGCTTGCCGTCACCACGAACCTGCTTGACGGCGAGCGCCAGCGGTAGGTCCGAGAACTTGATGGCGGTGAGCTTCTGCAGACGCTCGTCGGTGATGTTCTTCATGCTCTTGCCATCGATCAGCGCGCCGGCGATGATCACCGAAACCTTCTCGTCGGTGTAGAAGATCTGGCCGTCGGCATAGGCTTCATAAAGCCCGAGGTACGGGGTTCTGGTGAGGCTGGTCAATGGACGCCCGAGCTTGCTCTCGAGCGACTTGCGTACAGCTGCCTCGTCGGCGAGGGCCGGCAGGCTGAGGGTCGCGGCGAGTGCGAGCGGCACGAGTCTCTTGGTGATCAATGGTCTGTCTCCGGATGATGATGAGTGGTCAGAAGGCGCCAATGGCGTACTGCACAAGCAACTGCTTTAGGACCGGCAGGGCGTTCGTCAGGTTCATTCCGGCGTTGCGCAAGGTCCTGAGCCCCGGCACGCCAGTCCCGAAAAGGTGGTGCAAGGCATGCGTCGTCGTCTGCATCAGCAGGGTCTCCTCCCGCCGTTGCCGCTGATAGCGCCGCAGGAAACGCAGATTGCCGACATCCTGCCACTCCGCAAGCGTAGCCAGCAGACTGGCCAGGGCTCGTGCATCCTGGAAGCCGAGGTTGATGCCGTGACCGGACAGCGGATGGATGCCGTGCGCCGCGTCGCCGACGAGCGCAACACGCGGTGCGACGGTCTGCGGCACCTGCAGCAACCGCAAGGGAAACGCTGCCGCTGGCGTCAACGGAGTGAACGCGCCCAGCGCGCTGTCGCCGGCAGCGGCAACGCGGCTGGCCAGCGTGTCGGCCGCCAGGCCCAGGAGCTGGCGGGCATGTTCTTCAGGCGTAGACCAGACGATCGAGATGCGGTCGCCGGCGAGCGGCAGCCAGGCGAGCACGCCGTCGTGGCGGAACCACTGCCGTGCGACCCCGCGGTGCGGCAACTGGCAAGCGAAATTGGCGACCAGCCCCAGCTCTCCGTAGGGGGTGTCAATGGCCCGCAGACCGACCTGATCCCGCACCCAGGAATCACGCCCGTCGGCAGCGACGACCAATCGCGCCGCAATTCGCCGGTCGTCGCCGAGCGTGAGCGACGCGGCTCTGGCACCGATCTCGATGGCTGCGGGCACTGCCGGGCAGAACAGCGTCAGGTTGCCCTGGCGCTTGGCGTTCTCCCACAGTTCGCAGGCCATCACCGACGATTCGAGAACCCAGCCGAGCGCGTCGACGCCCGCCTCGTAGGCCGAGAAATCGAGTTCCGCACCGCCATCGCCATGGATCTTCATCGCGGAGATCGCACCCAGACGCTCGCCGGGCAGGTGCTTCCAGATGCCGATATCCTGCAGGAAACGGCTGTTCGCCGGCGAAATGGCATAGACGCGTGCGTCCCAGCCGTCGGCTGGTCGCGGCGGCTGCCGCTCGACGAGAGCCACCCGCAGGCGGGTGTCGCGCAGCGCACAGCCCAGCGACAGGCCTGCCAGGCCACCACCTACTATGAGGACGTCGAAGTCGCTGACTGGCATGCAGTTGATCCGGACAAAGAGACAGGTCGAGCCTGCCGGACAGCAAAGCGCACCAACCGGCCAGGATGATGGACAATTCCGTTCATGAGACACGCGGCCATGCAACCTGCGCAGGCCTACTTTCCGGCAATCGTTCGCGCCGAGCTCGACTCAGCGCTCGACGCCCTGCTGGCGCTGACCGTCCCGCGCGGCGAAGCGATGGATCTGCTCGCCGCATCGTGGCTGGCGCACGAGCCGGACTGTCTGCTCACCACGATCGACGGCGGCCGGCCGGTCGTCGTGCTGCGCACCGAGAGCGGCCGCTGGGCAGCATGCAACGCATTGCTGCACCATTCCTGCAGCAGCCACGCGGATGCCGAGCGGCGTCTGCATCGTTTGCTGCGGCACCATCAACGGGGCTACGTCGTCTGTCTGCCCCCGCGAATGCTCAAGCTCCCCGGCCACGGGAGTCGCGCCGTCGATTGACTGGCGCGGTAGCGGCGGCACCGAAGAGCCGTGCTGCGATGTGGCGCAACGTGCCGGACGATGGCGTTCGCCCCGACGGCCATCCAGCGGACGATGCCGGCCGCCACTCGTCGCGGCTGTCTAGCTCGGGCTCCCCTTCAGGCACTCGCTCATGAATTTCTTGCGCTCGTCACCCTTGAGCTCCTTGCTACCGGCTTCGGCGTTGCAGTTCTTCATCTTCTCCTGTTGCGTCGCGGGCGCGGCCGGCTTGGCTCCGAGGCAGGTACTCATGAAGCTCTTGCGCTCGTCACCCTTGAGACCCTTCTCGCCAGCCTCGGCATTGCAGGCCTTCATCTTCTCTTGCTGCGCCTTCTGTGCGGGCGATGCTTCCTTCTTTTCTTCGACAGCAAGCGCGCTGCTGGCGTAAACGGCGAGTGCAACAAGGGCGATGACGGCTTTCACGGCGCTTCTCCTTGGGTTGATGTCGAGTGCTGATTAGGCCATTGCTAGAGTTCGTCGTCAAGCAGGGCCTGCTGCTGGCGGTTGATGAAATCGCTCATGCTGTCGATGCCGCGCAACTGCAGGATGCTGTTGCGTACCGCAGCCTCGAGGAGAACGGCGATGTTGCGTCCGGCAGCGACCGGAATCACCACCTTGCGTATGGCAACCCCCAGGATGTCTTGCGTCTGCGCATCGAGCGGCAGGCGCGGCCCGTCGGAACGGCTGATCGGCCGTTGCAGGTGCACGATCAGCTTGAGTTTCATGCGGCGGCGCGAGGCAGTCTCGCCGAAGATGGTGCGAATGTTGAGCAGACCCAGCCCGCGCACTTCGAGATAGTCACGCAGCATGCTCGGACATCGCCCTTCGATCGTCATCGGGGCGATGCATGCCAGCTCCACGACATCGTCGGCAACCAGACCGTGCCCACGGGTGATCAGTTCGAGTGCGAGTTCGCTCTTGCCGACCCCCGAGTCACCGGTGATCAGCACCCCCATTCCGAAAACATCCATCAGCACGCCGTGCACCGACGTCGAACCCGCCAGTCGACGCGAAAGATAGATACGCAAGAGGTCGATCACCGCCGAACAGGGTTTCGGACTGACGAACAAGGGCGTCGACGTCGCCACGCAGGCCTCATTGATTGCCGGCAGCACCTCGACATCGTCGGCGACGATCAGCGCCGGCGGCCGTGCCGCCATCAGTTCGCGAACCTGGTTGCGCAAGCGTTCGGCACTGACGCGAGTGCCCCAATCGTTCTCGGCGCGGCCGATCACCTGCAGACGTTCCGGGTGGATCAGATTGAGGTGACCAACAACCTCGGCACCAAAATAGCCCTGGTCGCGAAGTGCGATCTGTCGGTCCACGCCGACGGCGACGACCCAGGTCAGCTTCAGCTTCTCGCGATGGTCCTCGTAGAGCTGGACCACACTGAACTGACGCTGGGCGTTCATGGCCCGGCAGCGAAGATCTGTCGGATGGTTTGCGCGTCGGGGGCCTTGCTGAGGGCTTCCCGACAACTGCGATCCGAAAAGTGCTGCGCCAGTTCGGAGAGTATCTGCAGGTGCTGCTCGGTCGCCACCTCGGGAACGAGCAGGATGAAAAGCAGCGCCACCGGTTTGCCATCGGGAGAGTCGAAGGGAACCGGAGCGGCCAGGCGCAGGAAAGCACCCGTGGCATCCTTCAGACCCTTGATCCGCCCGTGCGGGATGGCAACGCCCTGGCCAAGCCCGGTCGATCCGAGCTTCTCGCGTGCAAAGAGGCTGTCGAACACCGTGCTGCGAGCGATGCCGAGATAGTTCTCGAACAGGAGTCCGACGTGTTCGAAAGCGCGCTTCTTGCTGCTGACGTCGAGATCAAGAATGATGTTCTCGAGGGGAAGTAGTTGGGTGATATGGCTCATGCGACAAGACCTGAATGGCAAACGTGTGCTAGCGAAAAAGGGAAAACCCGGACGATCCGGCTAGCGATCATCCGGGTGCCAATGCGCTGAAGGTCACTCGGCAACGATGTGATCGGTAATCTTGTTGCCGCGATGATGATCCTGCAGTTTCTGCTTGTACTTCTGCACCTGACGTTCCAGCTTGTCCACCAGGCCGTCGACCGCTGCGTAGAGATCCTCGTCAACCGATTCGACATAGACATCCTTGCCGGCCAGGTGAACGGTCACTTCGGCCTTCTGCTTCAGCTTGTCCACCGAAAGAATCACGCTGACGTCAATCACGTTGTCGAAATGGCGGGTGATTCGTTCGAGCTTGCCGGTGACGTAGTCGTGCAGCGCCGGGGTTACCTCGAGGTGGTGTCCACTGACTTGCAGGTTCATGGTGTGGCTCCTTTTTCTAAATGGACTTGCGTAAATTGACCGGCGGGATATTGAGCGACTCACGGTATTTTGCAATTGTTCGCCGTGCGACAACAATGCCCTGCTGACCAAGAACCTCGGATATCTGGCCATCCGAGAGAGGCTTCGTCGGTTCCTCCGTGGCAATCATCTGCTTGATGAGCGCACGGATCGCCGTTGCCGAACAGGCTCCGCCGGCTTCGGTACCGACGTGACTGCCAAAGAAGTACTTCAGTTCGAAAATCCCGCGCGGCGTCGCCATGTACTTCTGGGTTGTCACGCGCGAAATGGTCGACTCGTGCAGCCCCAGCGTTTCGGCAATCTCGCGCAGAACCAGCGGCCGCATGGCGACTTCACCGTGTTCGAGGAACTGGCGCTGCCTGTCGACAATAGCCTGCGCCACCCGCAGGATCGTGTCAAACCGTTGTTGCACATTTCTGATCAGCCAGCGCGCTTCCTGCAACTGCACGGACAGTCCCGAGCCGCGCTGGCGGGAAAGGATCTGGGCGTACAGGCTGTTGATCCGCAGGCGGGGAAAGGCTTCGCCATTGACGCTTGCCGACCACTGCCCCCGGATCTTGCGGACGACGACATCAGGGACGATATAGCGCGTCTCCGTGCTCGCATAGGCAGCACCCGGCCGCGGCGTGAGGCTGCAGATCAGCAGGTGGGCCGTTCGCAGCGCTTCGTCGTCAGCGCCCGTCTGCTTCTTCAGGCGAGCGAAGTCGTGGCTGGCCAGCAGGTCGAGATGGTGCAGGACGATGTCCTGCGCCAGGCGGGTGGTCAGGTCGGGCGGCATTGCTGCCAGCTGCAGCGCCAGGCACTCCTGGGCACTACGCGCGCCGACGCCGGTCGGGTCCAGGTTCTGCAGGTACATTAGGGCGATCTGCAGATCGTCCACGTCGACGTCGAACTCGTCGGGCATCGCCTGCGCGATCTCTTCGAGTGGCTGCGACAGGTAGCCGTCGTCGTCGAGGGCGTCGATCAGATAGCCGACGAGAACCCGGTCCCTCTCTGTGATCGAGGTCAGAGCCAGTTGCCACAGGAGATGGTCGCGCAGCGAGACGGTTGCTGCCTGCACATCCTGGTAGTCGTTGTCGGCGTCATCGTCACCATCGAAAGAACCTGCGGAGCCGGCGCTTCCGAAGTACTCGTCCGGCCAGCCGTCTTCATCACCAGTGGCCGAGCCGAGCGCCGCCTCGGCACTCGGCTCGTTCGACGGGAACTCGCTCTCGGCGTGCTCGCCCTGCAGCGCCTCGGGCGGTGGGTAATCCTCGGCCCGCTCGAGCAGCGGGTTGTCCTGCAGGAATTTCTCCAGCTCGTGCTCCAGTTCGACCGTCGACAGTTGCAGCAGCCGGATCGACTGCTGCAACTGTGGGGTCAACGCAAGATGCTGGGTTAGCTTGAGCTGGAGGGATGGCTTCATGTTCGGAACCGGGTGAGTCTCCGTACTGGCACGGTAGACTGCCCGTCTGGTTCTCGGATCATCACCGAAGGGCTGTCGCGATTAGAGGCGGAAATTCTCGCCCAGATACACCTTGCGCACGTTTTCATTATAGATGATTTCGTCCGGACGGCCAGCGGCGAGGACGCTCCCCTCATTGATGATGTAGGCGTGGTCGCAGATGCCCAGTGTCTCGCGAACGTTGTGGTCGGTGATCAGCACGCCGATGCCGCGCTCCTTCAGAAAGCGGATGATCCTCTGGATGTCCAGGACGGCAATCGGATCGACTCCGGCGAACGGCTCGTCGAGCAGGATGAAACGCGGTTCGGTGGCCAGCGCGCGAGCGATTTCCACCCGTCGTCGCTCTCCGCCCGAGAGCGACGTCGCCGGGTTTGCCCGCAGATGACCGATGTGCAGCTCTTCGAGCAGGAGTTCGCTGCGCTCCTCGATCTGCACTGCAGGCAGTCGCTGCAGCTCGAGCACCGCCCGGATGTTCTCGCTGACCGTCAGCTTGCGGAAGACCGAAGCCTCCTGCGGCAGGTACGACAGGCCGAGTCGGGCGCGCTTGTGGATCGGCAGGTGGGTCAGCTCGACACCGTCGAGGCGAACCTCACCGCCGTCGCAGGCCACCAGACCAACCACCATGTAGAAGCAGGTGGTCTTGCCGGCGCCATTCGGGCCGAGCAGGCCGACGACCTCGCCGCTGGCGACGTTGAACGAAACGTCGTGGACGACCGTGCGCGCCTTGTAGCGCTTGTTCAGCATGATCGTGGACAGGGTACTCTGCTTTTCGGACATGTTCACTCGTCTTCAGGAGGGGCACGCAGTACGCACCGGATGGTCTCGGCAGAAAACCCCCGCGCAGCCAGGAAACGCGTCTGCCGCGCGCGCTCCGCGGCATCGTCAGGGGACGCCGGTTGCTGCCCGAAGCGTCGCTGCCAGACGCGCTGTGCTCGTGTCAGTTCGTCTTCTGCTGCCGTCAGCGCTGCCGTCACCAGCTCTTCGGCAACGCCCTTCGCCCGCAGTTCATGCGCCAGCCGAGCATCACCAAAGCGTGTGGCGCGCGCCCGAAGGCGGCTGCTGGCGTAACGCTCATCGGATAGCAGACCGCTGCTGCTGAGGTCATCGAGCACTGCCGACAGCTCCTGCGGACTCTCTACCGGCGAGGCGAGCTTGCTCATCAACTCCCGGCGAGTGTGCTCGCGACGCGCAAGCAGGCGCACGGCGCGTTCCCGCAGCGCGTCCGACATCAAGCGGGCATCAGGCGGCAGGGACGGCGGCGCCCGGCGATGGGACCTTCACCGCAGCGCGAATCCGATTCTCGATTTCCCGGGCGACGTCCGGCTTGCTCCTGAGGAACTCGCGGGCGTTGTCCTTGCCCTGCCCGATCTTCTCGCCATTGTAGGAATACCAGGAGCCCGACTTGTCGACCAGCTTGTGCAGCACTCCGAGCTCGATGATCTCGCCTTCGCGCGAAGTCCCCTCGCCATACAGGATGTCGAAGATTGCTTCGCGGAACGGGGGCGCGACCTTGTTCTTCACCACCTTGACCCGAGTCTCGTTGCCGATCACCTCGTCGCCCTTCTTGATGCTGCCGATGCGCCTGATGTCGAGCCGCACCGAAGCGTAGAACTTGAGGGCATTGCCGCCGGTAGTCGTCTCCGGGCTGCCGAACATGACACCGATCTTCATCCGGATCTGGTTGATGAAGATCACCAGGGTATTGGTGCGGTTGATGTTGGCGGTCAGCTTGCGCAGCGCCTGACTCATCAGGCGCGCCTGCAGGCCGGGCAGCGAATCGCCCATGTCGCCTTCGATTTCGGCCTTGGGTACCAGGGCCGCGACCGAGTCGATCACCACCACGTCGACGCTTGCCGAACGTACCAGCATGTCGGCGATCTCGAGCGCCTGTTCGCCGGTGTCGGGCTGCGAAATCAGCAACTCGTCTAGCTTGACCCCCAGCTTCTGCGCGTAGCCGGGATCAAGTGCGTGCTCGGCATCGATGAACGCGGCGGTGCCACCGATCTTCTGCATCTCGGCGATCACCTGCAGCGTCAGGGTCGTCTTGCCCGACGATTCAGGCCCATAGACTTCGACCACGCGGCCGCGCGGCAGACCGCCAATGCCCAGGGCTATGTCCAGACCGAGAGATCCCGTCGAGACCACGGGGATGTCGTTGACCACGCTCCCTTCGCCCATGCGCATGATCGAACCCTTGCCAAACTGCTTTTCGATCTGAGCCAGCGCCACAGCCAGAGCCTTCGACTTGTTGTCGTCCATTGTCGCCTGTCCTTGTTCTTGATTGACGGGAATTATCCCACGTTCGACAGTGCTGAAGACGCCACCGCCGCCATGTTCAATATACTGCATTTACATACAGTATGAAAGCAATCGGGGGATTGCCGTCCGGGACGACGCAGGGCCGCGCCTGCATCCGGCCTTTCAGGTCACCGGCCGCCGTCGACCGTACTGGATGTCGGTCAGGACCAGCAGCTCGCGCACAGTGCCGAGCTCAAAGCCCCTGCGCTCACCGTTGCGGTTGTCGCGCAGGAGCTTGTCCAGGTAGGCCGGGCAGTCCGGCGAGTCCCATAGACGGACAAGCTCGCGCCTGATGTGCGTCATCCGGCCAACGCTCGGCAGACGCACCAAGAGCTGCTCGATCGGCATCGCTGCCACTTCACTGCTCACCGCCACCACCGCCGGCGATTCCTCGACCCCCTGCCAGTCCGGTGCGGCGACGTTGAAGAGACTCGTGAGCTTCAATGCCAGCGACTCAAAAGCGGCTCGCTCGTTGCCCTGGCGATAGACCTCGAGCAGTTTCAGCCAGGGTGTCACCGCCGCCATCGGTTGCTGCTCGACGAATTCCTCGAGTGCACGCTGTGCACCTTTCGTGCGACCGAAGGAAAGCATGATCTCGGTCAGTTCGAGGACCGCCGTCACATCATCGCCGGCTTCGCGGACAGGCAATGGAGCCGATTCGTCGCGCCCATCTTCAGCGCTGATGAGGCCGTCGGCGGCGGTCCCGGTTGCACCACTGGTCTGTCTCCGGCTGCCGTCTTCGGCGACCTGCAGCTCCCAGCGGGAATCGTCGGCAGCAGAGTCCGGCGCTGACACAGGCGCGGTGAGCGCTGACGAAGATGGTGGCGTGACCGAGCGCCGACGCAGGAACCAGGCGAGGGCCGCAATCAGCCCGAGAAGCAGACTCGCCTCGAACCACCAGTCGGCTTCGGCAGCGGCCGGCGCCAGCGGGGCGCGAGCCTTGACCGCAGACGGCTCCTGCGGTGGCCGTGACGGCCGCTCGCTGTCGGCAGCGGCTGCCGGAGCCGCCGCGGTAACGAGCGGGGCGGTCGCCGGCGGCGACTGCGCTGCGGTCTTCCGGTGCAGATCCTCTAGAGTGCCCTCGAGATGCCGTATCTGCTGCGCGATCGCCAACTGTTGCGCCGCCTGCGTATGCAAGGCCGCCAGCAGCTGATACTCGATGCGCAACATGGCCCGCTGGCTTTCGCTGATCTTCCCGAGCAGTTCGGTCGACAGCCGGGTACTCAGACGCAACGGATGATCGTCGCCCGGAAGGGCCTTTGCGACCTCGTCCTCAGCCGACAAGAAGAGGCGATCGCCGGCCTTGCCGGCCGCGGTCGCTCGGCGCGACGGTTCGCGTGCCGGCGTTGACGAGCGCGGCAACTCGGCGGCAGTCGACGCCGCCGCAGTCTGGTTTCTGGTAACGGCGGCCGCTGTTGGTGCTGGCTGGCGACCGGGCGGGACCGCGATCGTCGCCGGGGCGGCCAGCGTCGCCGGTGCGCCTGGGGTGGCCGGAAACTGGCGGTCACGGCTCTGTGGCCGCTGCAGGGTTGGTGGCTGCGCCCGGCGATTCGGCGGGTCGATGAGCAGTACGTAGTTTCGCCCGACCTCGCTGCCGCAGCCGACACGCACGTTGACCTGCAGCAGCGGGTCGTTGATCGTCTGGTCGGAGGAGATCCGCAGCTGCAACCTGCCCTCGCTCTCCTCGACCGTCAAGCGAGCGTCCCGCAGTGTCGGCAGGTCCCCTTCGCCGCTCTGGCCAAGGCGAAAACATTCCGCGACCGTCCTTTTCCCGTCGCCGGAATCACCTACAAGCTGGACCACCGCCTCGAAGCGCGAACCGAGGGTCGAGAGCACGGTCATCTTGCCCAAAGCAGCGGCCTGTGCCGCGCCAGCAGACCACACGAGCAGCGGCGGGAGTATGGCAGCGACCGCAGCAACACGAAGTTTAGCGATTCCGGGGGGCATTGGGGACAGGTCGGGCGCGTTTAAGTGACTCATTTTATTACATGGCAGAAAGGTCTGCTGAGAATCTGTCGAGCTTCGGGTGTCGGCCCGGTGGGCGGGCGTCGTCGCGCCGGGGCAACGCCCGAAGCGCGTGAACGAACCGGCTACGCAGCCCGTTCTCTGCCGACCCACTTGCTACGCTGCGCCGTTCGTCGCCCCGCGCCTGCCGTCTCCGCCTCCACGCGACGACTTCTCCACAAGCCCTCAGGCGCTGCGCCGGCCGATCCGCGGCAGGAGACCACCGAGTGCACATTCGACCGACTGCGCGCGCACGGCCCGTCGGTCGCCCTGAAAACGCCGTGTTGCGGTGAATACCTGCGCATCGGCTTGAGCCCAGGCGAAACAGACGGTGCCAACCGGCTTCTCCAGCGTACCTCCGTCAGGGCCGGCAATGCCGGTAATCGCGACCGCCCAGTCGGCCGGGCTGCGTGCCAGGGCACCACGGGCCATGGCAGCCGCGGTCGCCTCACTGACCGCGCCGTGGGCGGCGAGCATGTCGCCGCCCAAGCCGAGCAACTCGCTCTTGGCCGCGTTCGAGTAACTGATGAAGCCGCGATCGAACCAGCCCGAGCTGCCGGCCACTGCCGTGATGCACTGAGCGAGCCAGCCACCGGTGCACGATTCGGCCGTCACCAGGCGCTCTCCGGCCAGCAGCAGCTGGCGTCCGACTGCAGCCGCCAGCGTCTCGAGCATCGCCTGCTGGTCGCTGCTCATGGCAATACGAAGCGCAGGATCGCCAGCACCAGCAGCGTGTAGCCAGCTGCCACCAGGTCGTCACACATCACACCGAAACCATTCTTGACGTGCTCGTCGAAGTAGCGCGCAGGCTGTGGCTTGACGATGTCGAAAAAGCGGAACAGGCAGAACGCGGCAGTCTGCCACAGCCAGTGCGCCGGGCAGAACAGCAGCACCAGCCAGAACGGAACGATCTCGTCCCAGACGATGCTGCCGTGGTCGATGACGCCGAGATCGAGGCCCGTCCGGTGGACCGCCAGAGCACCGGCGAAGAACGCGAACGAGAGGAAGAGAAGAAGCTGCAGCTCGTCCATCGAGTGGCTGAGGAGCGGGTACGAAAGCCAGGCGAACAGGGTGCCGGCGGTTCCTGGTGCGCGCGGCGACAGGCCACTGCCGAAACCGCAGGCAATCAGGTGCGCCGGATGCGCGAACAGGAAGCGGATCGATGGCGGGCTAGGCAAAGTGATCGAATCCCCTGTCGCCAAACTCGACTACCTGCCCGCCTTCGTCCACCACTCGGATCTCGCCGACCGGCGCGGCGACGATGCGGCCACAACGCCAGAGCGGCAACTCCAGCTCGCCCGCGAGGGCAGCGAGATCGTGGCGCCTGTCGGCGGCGGCGGTAAACAGCAGTTCGTAGTCGTCCCCGCCCGCCAGCTGGCAGTGCCGAGCCAGCAGCCGCTCAACGCCGACGGGCAACGGCGGCAGGCGTGCGAGGAAAACCTCGGCAGCGACTTGCGACTGCTCGACGACATGCGCCAGGTCGGCGAGCAGTCCATCCGAGACGTCGATCGCAGCATGCGCCAGGTCGCGCAGGCGAATGCCCAGCTCGACACGTGGCAACGGGCGCTGCAGCGCGGCAACGCACGGGTCGCGCAGCGCCTCGCCGAGCTGGATGCGTCCCTGCAGGTGAGCGAGGCCGAGCGCCGCCAGACCGGTCTGACCCGAAAGCCAGAGATCATCGCCCGGCAACGCGCGATCACGGCGCAGCGCCGTTGTCGAAGGGAGTTCGCCAATCGCCGTCAGGCACAGATTGCGTGGGCCACGCGTCGTATCGCCGCCGACGACGTCGACCGCGTAGCGGTCGGCACAGGCGAAGAGCCCGGCAGCAAACTGCGCGATCCACGACTCGTCGCCTGCCGGCAGGCTGCCGGCGAGAAGAACCCAGCGTGGCCGCGCACCCATCGCAGCAAGATCCGACAGATTGACCGCCAGGACCTTCCAGCCGAGCGCGCAGGGGTCGGTGTCGGGCAGGAAATGGGTGCCCTCGACCAGCATGTCAGTGGTCACCGCAAGCACCGTTGCCGCTGTCGGGACGAGCAGCGCGCAATCGTCTCCGGGCCCAAGCAATGCCTGTGGCGTCGGCCGGGTGAAATGACGCCGGATCAGCTCGAATTCGCTGGGCATCGTCTTGCCGCTTCGCGCCTTCCCGCGCAACTCCGACGGCAGCTCATCGACCCCTTTTCGCCGGTGGACGGCCGGCCGCGACCTCGGTCGGACGCAGGCGAACAGCCAGCTTGTCCAGCACGCCATTGACGTACTTGTGGCCGTCGGTTCCGCCAAAGCTCTTCGCCAGCTCGATCGACTCGTTGATCACCACCCGGTAGGGCGTCTGGGGATGATTCCTCAGCTCGAAGGCACCGGCAAGAAGCACGCAGCCCTCGACCGGTGACAGATCGCCAAAGGGACGATCGAGGCAGCCCTGCAACTGCTCCTGCAGTGCTTCGTGCTGGGTGAGGACACCGCGCAGCAGCCCGGCGAAGAACTCATGGTCAGCCTTCTCGAAGCCTTCGCTCTCGCGCAGGTTGGCTTCGATCGCCGCTTCGTCGCAGCCGCTGACCTGCCACTGATAGAGCCCCTGCAGAACGAACTCGCGGGCGCGCCGCCGCGGCGTCAGTTGCTGTCTGCCCTTGCCACCCGCCTTCGGCGCTTGCGCTTCAGTCATTGCGAGCGCTCCCGGACAAGGCGCAACAGATTCGCCATTTCGACCGCTGCGCGGGCGCAGTCGACGCCCTTCTGATGCATGCGGGCGAGCGCCTGATCATCATCCTCACAGGTCAGAATGCCGTTCGCGACAGGCACCTCGCTGGCCAGTTGAACCTCCATCAGTGCGCGGCAGGAGTCGTTGGCGACGATCTCGAAGTGGTAGGTTTCACCGCGGATGACCGCGCCAAGTGCCACCAGGGCGTCGTAGCGGGACGTTCGCGCCATCGTCTGCAGGGCGAGGGGGATCTCCAGCGCGCCCGGAACGGTAGCAATCGTGATTGCCTCCTCGGCGACTCCGAGACGCCTGAGCTCGCTGGTACAGGCACTGAGCAGACCCTCGCCGATGTCCTGATTGAAGCGGCTCATGACGACGGCAACGGCCAGTCCGGCACCGTCGAGTACGGGTTCGTACTCGCGGATGCTGCCGGTGGTCAGGGGGCGAATGCTGGTCGGTTGCTTCGGCGTTCCCATCAGAGCCTTTCTAGGTCTTGTTGCGTGGCCACGTGGCCGGTGATTTCGAGACCGAAACCGGTCATGCTCGGCATTCGACGCGGGCTCGAGAGGAGCTTCATCTTGCCCACTCCGAGGTCGCGCAGGATCTGGGCGCCAATGCCATAGATCCGCGGGTCCCAGCGGGTCGCGGGTCTGCGGGTCGCTGCCGGTTCGCGCAGGATCGACAACAGGTCCTGGCCGCTTTCGGGGCGATGCAGCAGGACGATGACGCCGGCTTCGACGCGCGCCAAGGCAGCCTGCGCAACGCTCAGCGGGAAGCTGTGGCGACCGCCGCCCGGATCCAGGAAATCGACCACCGACAGCGGTTCGTGCACCCGCACCAGAGTCTCCCTGTCGGGACGGATCTCACCCTTGCTCAACACGAGGTGCACCTCATCCGAGGTGCAGTCGGTGTAGGCGTGCAGGGTGAATTCTCCATGCGTCGACTGCACTGTCTTCGACAGCGCCCTTTCGACCAGCGTCTCATGCCGACTGCGGTAGTGAATCAGGTCGGCAATGGTACCGATCTTGAGGCCGTGCTCGCGGGCAAACCCGACGAGGTCGCCAAACCTCGCCATGCTGCCGTCTTCCTTCAGGATCTCGCAGATCACCGCCGCCGGCTCGAGACCAGCCAGCAGGGCCAGGTCACAGCCGGCCTCGGTATGACCGGCGCGCACCAGAACGCCGCCGGTTCGGGCCATGATCGGGAAGACATGGCCGGGCTGGACGATGTCTTCCGGGCGAGCATTCCTCGCCACCGCCGCCTTGATGGTCAGAGCGCGGTCCTGCGCCGAGATGCCGGTGGTCACTCCGGTCGCGGCTTCGATCGAGACGGTGAAGGCGGTGCTGTACGGGCTCTTGTTGTCACGCGCCATCTGCGTCAGTCCGAGCTGACGACAACGTACCTCGGTAAGCGTCAGACAGATCAGCCCACGCCCAAAGCGGGCCATGAAGTTGATCGCCTCAGGCGTGACGTGCTCGGCAGCCAGAATCAGATCGCCCTCGTTCTCACGATCCTCCTCGTCGACCAGGACAACCATGCGCCCGCCGCGCATTTCGACGATGACTTCCTCGATCGACGAAACGTCGGCCGAAGAGCTTTGTGGTGCCATCAGTACCTCCTTGACGTCGAATCGGCAACACCCGTGTGGTGACGACGCTCGCCAGCAGCGGGTTTCTCGGGACGGGACCGTGTACGGACCGGCCGCGCAGGGAGCTTGCCCAAACGTCTTCGAGAACGCGATTCTCTCAGTTTCCCGGGGCTACCGCCATGCTGCCAGCAACCGACGACGAGAAGGTCGCGTCAGCGACAACCGAAGCGCTTCTTCGTGCGGACTGCGCAACCCGGCACGCATTCGTTTTATCATGCGGTTGCTGTTGGGGGGGCCGATCTGCCAGCGCCAGCGAGGGCGCGTGCCGAGGGGTTCCGGTATCTGACGCTGATGGTCGATGCGGAGGAGCATTCAATGTCGATGAATGAGGGTTGGCTGTTGATCGTGGGCGGCCTGGTCGTCGCGCTCGTCGCCTGGCGGATGTTCATTGCCAGACGTACCGCGAGAGGGCCCTCGGTACCAGTGGAGGCTGCCGAGACTGCGGCCGACCAGGTTGCGGGCAGCGAAGCCGAGCGCCTCGCTGCCGAGGAGGCCGCCCGCCGCGAAGCCGAGCGCCTCGCTGCCGAGGAGGCCGCCCGTCGCGAAGCCGAGCGCCTCGCTGCCGAGGAGGCCGCCCGTCGCGAAGCCGAGCGCC
>ERZ761607.1129-NODE-1129-length-35638-cov-4.798921_pt1 | contig 35638 bp, 24 predicted proteins | sample MGYA00511164_ERZ761607 | MGnify/ENA primary metagenome ERZ761607 (study PRJEB28899, sample SAMN02445080) | bioreactor sludge metagenome | biome: EBPR sludge | place: Australia: Brisbane, Thorneside Wastewater Treatment Plant | collected 2011-06-22 ... | reverse complement strand
CGACGCTCACGTGACGTCGGGTCGCTCGGCCTGGCGGCCGGCTCGAAAAACGTCAGTTGCGGGTGTGGGTCGCCAGACGCCGCGCCGGATGAAGAGGAAATGAAGATGCGAAGGAAGCAGCGCCACCTTCTAGCTTCGGTCGCCGCGGTCGCGGGTCTGACCGCGTTCATCGGGTGCTCCGACCGCGAGCTCCGGCCGCTCAACCCCTGCACCGTGCAGGGCGTGGCCGAGAGCGTGAAGGTCGACAACATCGAAGAGGTCGACCTCCTCTTCATGGTCGACAACTCGAACTCGATGTCGCAGGAGCAGAACGCGCTCTCGCGCGAGCTCCCGAACCTCGTGCGCGTCCTCGCGTCGGGCGACATCGAGGGCGACGGGATGCAGGACTTCCCGCCCGTCCGCAGCCTCCAGGTCGGCGTCGTCACGTCCGACATGGGCACGGGCGGCTTCACCGTCCCCACCTGCAGCAACTCGCGCTTCGGCGACGACGGCGTGCTTCGTCGGCGCGGCAACACCGCGATCTCGGGCTGCATGGCCGAGTACGCGAGCTTCTTCGAGTTCCGCCCCGCCGAGGGCGGCGACGCGACCGCGTTCGCGCGCGAGGTGTCGTGCGTCGCGAACATGGGCACCAACGGCTGCGGCTTCGAGCAGCAGCTCGAGTCCGTGCTCAAGGCCGTCACCCCGAGCAGCTCGGGCATCCGCTTCGTCGAGGGCAGCGTCGGTCACGCCGACGGCCAGAACGCCGGCTTCGTCCGCCCGAACTCGCTCCTGACCATCATCCTCGTCACCGACGAGGAAGACTGCTCGGCCGCGAACCCCGAGGTCTTCGACCCCGCGAGCACCACCTTCGGCGGCGACCTCAACCTCCGTTGCTGGACCTACGGCAACCCGGCCGACGGGATCATCCACCCGGTCGAGCGCTTCGTGGACGGCCTGCTCGCGACGCGCGCCGACCCCGACCTCCTCGTCGTGGCCGCCATCACGGGCATTCCCGAGGCGACCAACCCCGAGAGCGGCGCCGCGATCGACTACACCGGCATCCTCGCGCACCCGGACATGGTCGAGCAGGTCGACCCCGCGATGCCCTCGCGCCTCCGCCCCTCGTGTGACCGCACCGACGAAGCGGGCGAGCGTTCGATCGCCTTCCCGCCGCGACGCATCGTCTCGATGCTCCAGCAGCTCGAGGCGCGCGGCGCCAACTCCATCCTCCAGACCATCTGTCAGGACAGCTTCACCGGCGCCCTCGAAGCCGTCGTGCGCAAGATCGCGGACGTCCTCGGCGGCACCTGCCTCCCGCGCGCCCTCGTGCGTGGCTCGGGCGGCATCGTGAACTGCGACGTCGTCGAGGTGCTCGCGGTTGGTCGTCGCTGCGACGAGTTCGCGGGCCGCACCCTCGACCGAATGGAGGTCGACCCGATCACCGGCATGAGCGTCGAGGTCTGCACCGTCGAGCAGCTCCCGGTGTCCGGCGACGTCATCCCGACCGGCGAAGGCTGGTACTACGACGACTTCAGCCCCGACGTGGTCGGCGCAGACGCGCGCTGCCCGGAGAACCGCCCGCAGCGCATCACCTTCACCCGCCCGCCCGCCACGGGCACCACGGTCCGCCTCGAGTGTCTGCAGACGCTCGGCACGGTCGGTGGTGGTGTGGGCACGGAGTGCGGCGCGGAGGGTTGCCCGTCGGGCCTCGGTTGCGACCGCTCGACCAACACCTGCCAACCGACCTGTGCCACGAACGCCGACTGCGCGGGTGGCTTCGTCTGCTACACGGCGCCCGAGGCGGAGCAGGCGTTCTGCGTAAACCCGACCTGCGACAGCTGATCGCCACGTGAACGAACGAACGACGGCGGCCCTCGGGTCGCCGTTTTCGTTTCCGTCAAACCTCGATCCTCACGACCGCCGACGCTCGTAGTGACGGCTCGACCAGCACCGGCATGTGGAGGCCGAGGCGCGGCGTCTCCGATCGTGACGCGTGCGAGCCGTTTCGTCCGGGTTCTCCGCCGTATCCTTGACAGTCGACGGGGGGCGAGCGAACAAGCGGGCATGTGGAAAGCCCTCGGCAAAGGCGCGCTCTGGCTCGGCGCCTTGGTCCTCGTCGTCGTCGGGGTGCTGCGCCTCTTCTTCCTCGATCTCGTCGAGGTCGGACACGACGGCATGGCGCCCACGATGATCGCGGGCGAGACCGTCCTGATGTGGCGCGGCGTCGACGAGCCCGAGATGGGCGACCTGCTCGTCTGCCATCACCCGACCGCCACGGGCCAGATGGTGATCGGGCGCGTGGTCGGCAAAGCCGGGATGACGTTGCGCGACGTGCGGGGCGCGCTCGAGATCAGCGGGAGCGTTCCCGATCGCGACGTGCTCGAGATGGAGCGCTTCTTCGACCAAACCACGAACCAAGAAGGCGACTACCGCCGCTCGCTCGTGAAGCTCGGCAACACGGACCACTTCGTCTACGAGCGCGAGCGCTTCGTGTTCCGCCTGCGCGAGACCCGCGTGGAGCCCAACCGCGTCTACCTGATGGCCGACAACCGCGCGGCCGTGCAGCTCGACAGCCGCACCTTCGGCACCGTCCCGGTGAGCTCCTGCCTCGGCACGCTCTTCATGCGCTTCCGCCCCGCGCAGACCCGCAGCGCGGACCTGGGTAACGGCTGGTTCGACTTCCTCGATCCGTGAAGCCGCGCACCGAATCACGACGAAGGTGGACGCCCGCCGCCGCCCTCGGCACTCTCCGCCCCGTGCGCGTCTTCGCCTTCACGCTCGTCTGCTTCGCCTTCGCCTTCGCCTCCGCCGCGCCCACGTCGGCGCAAGACGCGTCGCCACGCTACCTCGACGCGATCCGCGAAGAGCTCGAGCGCCTCGAGCTCGCGCCGTCCTGCGAAGCCGAGAGCCCCGTGCGCGCGCGTTGTGAGCTGCGCGACGTCTCGCGCGACGGGCGCAGCGAGCTGCTCGCCTACGTGCTCTACAGCGACGAGAGCGACACCGCGTACGTGTGGGTGCCGCGCCTCGCGATCGCGCCCGCCGAAGGCCCCGGCACCGACGCGGTGCTGCGTCGCATCGCGGAGCTCAACTGGTCGATGCTCGCGACCAAGCTCGAGTGGAACGCGACCGACGGTGAGGTGCGCCTGAGCGCCGTGCTCCACACCGACTCGAGCTTCGACCGGCGCGCCTTCCGAAACCTGATCCGCGTGGTCCTCTCGCTCGCGCGCCGTCACGGCCCCGAGCTGACGCGCCTCGCCGAGTCCGAGGACTGAGCGTCCGCAGCGCGCACGGTCGAGCGCGTCGCCGATCGACTCGGACGCCGATCGACTCGAACTTCGCCACTCCATCACCGAGGCCCGACCCACTCCATCACCGAGGCCCGACCGGCCCGACCGGCTCCATCACCGAGGCCCGACCAACCGAGGATCGCCTCCGCGCGCCCGGCGAGCGCTGGTACCCTCCGCGCCGTGGAAGGCATCCTCAAGCTCGTCGGCGTCGCGCTCGCGCTCTTCGCGATGGTCCTGTTCCTCGACGCGTTCGACGTCTTCACCTCGAACCACCCGCTGGTGACCTGGCACATGCAGTGGGGCGCCAACACCGCGTGGGCGCTCCGCGGCGGCATGTTGGCGCTCGGGCTGGTGCTCATCTTCCTCACCCCGACCGGCGACCGCCGCGGCGGCTGAAGAGCGGCGGCCACGACTCGTTGGGAACGCTCCGGCAAGTCGGCGGCTGACCCGCCGACCCGGTCGAGAAGTCGATCACACGAACGCGGCCTCGAGGAGCGCCGTCCCCTCCGCACCGCCGCACCTCCTCCTCACCTCCGCACCTCTGCACCACCGCGAGCGAAGCGCGCGAACGGACTTCCAGCCTCCCGCGCGCGCGTGTGAAGCTTCGCCACGTCGCGCCGTCTGAGCCCCTCATCGGGGCCGCAGCCCCGCGCAGGAGGACCCACCGTGTCGCTCGTTCGCATCGCGCTCGCACTCTCGCTCGTCGCGTCGCTCTCGTTCTCGCCCCGCGCGGAGGCGCAGCCCCGCGGAGACACCGAGTCGCTCGCGCGCGCCGTCGGAACCTTCCGCGCAGAAGCAGAACGACGCGGGCTCCAAGACGTCGCGCAGTCGGCCGCCGAGCTCGAACGTCGCGCCTGGCGCGGCGGCGGACGGCGTGGTGGAGCGGGCCGCTTGCAGGAGGCCTACCGCGATCTGCGTCGTCGCACCTTCGCGAACGGCGCGCGCATGGACGACGTGATCCTCGACGCGTGGGATGTCGTCGCGGCGGAGGCGCTCGCGGTCTTCGGTCCCCCGACCGGCCCGATCGTCGGCCCCGTTCCGCCGGGCATCCCGCCCGTCACCCCAGTCCCACCGCAGCACGCGACCTACCGCTTCGACGGCGCGTTCGAGTCGATGGCGGTCGCGTTCGAGGGCGACCCCGCGCAGCTCCACGCGCAGTGCCTCCAGTTCGTGCAGAGCTCGCGCATCACCCACGTCGACGACGTCCGCCTCGCGGACGGACGCAACATCCACAACTCGTCGTCGTATTGGAACGCCGATCAGCTCTGCAGCCTCGCGGTGCTCAACGCGCGCGAGCTCTGGGCGATGACGCCGATCGCCGAAGGTGTCGTGGAGGACGTGCCCTTCCGCGTCGCGGGCGACGTGCGTGGGCTCCTCACGACGTACCTCCCGCGTCTGCTCGCCGGCAACCGCTGGATCGACGACGTGACGGTCAACGGCCGCGCCTACCACAACTCCGCGGGCTATTGGACGCCCGATCAGGCGACGCAGATGATCCTCTCGCAGATCGGCAACACGCCCACGCCCGTGCCGCCCGGTCCGGGTCCGGTTCCGCCGCCGCCGAGCGGACGCACCTGGGTTGCCGAGGGCGTCATCGAGGGTCGCGCCTTCCGCATCAGCGCGCCGATCGCGCAGCAGATCGAGCCGGCCTGCCAGGGCTTCCTGCAGAACCAGCGCGTGCAAGTGGTTCGCAGCATCACGGTCAACGGCCGCACGTACCGCCAGCAGGGCGGCGCGGCGTGGGACGTGCGCGGTGCGTGTCAGCTCGTGGCGAGCCAAGCCGTGCAGCAGTGAGTCCAGTTCGACGCCTCGTTCGTGAGGCGTCGAACCGACGAAGAAGGCCGCCTCCTCACGGGGCGGCCTTCTTCGTTCGCGGCGTGATCGAGCACGAGCACGCGTGTCGTCGAGCTCCGGTGTCGTCGAGCTCCGGCGTCGTGCAGCTCCGGTGTCGTCGAGCTCCGGCGTCGTGCAGCTCCGGCGTCCGTCGAGCTCCAGCGCCGTCGAGCTCCGGTGTCCGCGTCAGGCGGCCTTCGCCAGACCGCGCTCGATCACCTCGAAGATGCGCGGCCAGTGCTCCAGCTTCAACACGGGAAGCGGCGGCAACAAACGCAGATGATACGGGCCATGTCCGCACCAGAAGGTGATCGCGCCTTCCGCGTAGATCGCCTTCGCGGCGGCCATGATCTTCTCCTTTGCCCCGCCGAAGGGCGTCAGGCGCATCATGCCGCCCACGCCGCCGAGCCCGCTCGTGACCTCGTCGGTCTTCGGGAACCACTCGGGGTGCTTGGCGATCAGCGCCTCGGCCTGCGCGCGGAAGGCCGCGTGGTGCTGCGCGAAGAGCCCGTTTTCCCCGTAGAACCCGCCGTTTTCGAGCTGATCGAGCACCGTGAGACCGACCGTGAAGTCGACCGACGAACCCGTGAAGGTGCCGCTCAGGAGACCCGGCTTCGGCTTCATCTCCTCGGTCCAGAGCGCGGCGCACGAGTGCGTCATCTTGCCGACGCAGAAGACGTCCACGTACTGACCGAGATCGTAGTGCTCGAACGCGAACATCTGCGTGGTGCGACCGAACGATTGAATCTCGTCGTCCCACACCGGGATGCCGTAGCGCTTGCACGCCTTCATCAGCTCTTCGAGGAACTCCCGCGGCGGCACGTTGAAGCCGCCTTCGCCCTGGACGAGCTCCATCACGAAGCACGCGTGCCCGTTCGGGTAGCGCGCGACCACCTCGTCGAGCCGACGCAGCACCGCGTCGATGTGCTTCGTCTTGCCGATGCGCGCGGCCTCGGCGTCGCTCCAGAACGGGATGTAGTCGACCGCGGTGTTCACGGGCAGCCCGTCACGCGCGGCGGCGTTGTCGCCGATCGACGTCATCACGAGGCTGCGGCCCATGAAGCAGTTCTCGAACGCGAGCACGCGATGCCCCGGGCTGCGCTTCTGCATGCAGATGCGGAGCGCGCACTCGTTGGCCATCGCGCCGCTCGTCGTGAGGTAGGCGTACTTCAGCGGGCTCTTGCGACCGGCGAGCTTCACGAAGCGCTTCGCGAACTCGTAGGGCAGCGTGCCGCTCTGCAGGTTGCCGTGCTTGACGGTGTCGTCGAGCGAGGACTCGAGCTGCGCGCGCACGATCGTGGGGTTCGAGTGCCCGAAGAAGTGCACGCCGATGCCGGCGACCAGATCCCACTTCACCGAGCCGTCCGCGAGCTCCACGAACACGCCGTTGCCCGCGCCGCTGCCGAGCATCGGGTAGAGCAGCGGCCAGCCCCGCGAGTCGCCCGCGGCCTTCACCAGCTCGTCGTAGCTCGTGACGAGCCCGGGCTGCGGCGGTCGGACGTCGACGAGGTCGGCGGTCTTCGATCGGATCTCCTCGACGATGGCGTCGATCGCGCCGCGGATGACGGGGCTCTGGCGGATGGCTTGACCGTGGGTCGTCATGGGCGCGGACCATAGCAGGCGCCGCGGATCGGGCGATGACCGCGCGCACGCGAGCGGCCGCTCGGAGCAGCCAACCGGGCGCTCTGGATCCGAGGCGCGACGACGACGCTGCACCGAGGTGGACGAGGGCCGAACGTGCCTCGGCCGCAGCTGCGCTCAGCCACGCGGATCGGGCAGACGTTCGACCGCGATCCCGTGGTCGGTTCGGTCGGTGAGGATCTCGAACGCCGCGCGCCGCTCCGAGACGAGCTCGCGGGTGCGGCCGCCTTCGCGGAGCGTGACCACGCAGCGCGCGACCTTGGTGTTCAGACACGTCTTCGTACCACCCGGCGGGTTCGCGTAGGGCAGCGCCACGAAGGCCTCGCGCGGGGCCTCGATGCGCCCTTCGATCGCGACGCCGTCCGCTTCGCCCGCGAAGGTCCACACGAACGCGCGCTCGTCGTAGCGCCCGCGGTTGCGCGCGGCTCGAAAGAGGGTCGAGAAGCGAAGCTCGCGGGCGCCGTCGCGCAACACGATCGGCGTGAGCCACGGGGTCTTGAGCGGCCCGAGCTTCACCCGCGCGGTCGACACCTCGAGGAAGGTCTCCGGCGCGCCGTCGAAGCCCGCGACCTGACCCCACGCGTACTCGTCCGTGTGCCGGCTCCCCCAGTTGTGGTTCTGGCTTCCGATCCAGCCGTCGACCCCCGATCCGCCGAGCGCCTCGCCGTCGATCGCGAAGCGACCCGTGAAACGCACGAGCGGCCGCGGCACCAGCGCCTTCGCCTTCGGGAAGCGGCCGGCGTAGAGCGCCTCCGGCAAGAGGAGCAGCGGCGCTCCACCGCCCGACCACTGGAGATCCCAATCGAGCCGCCCGACCGAGCCGTCGGCGGCTGACCCCGCCGACCCGACGGAACCGCGCGCTTCCCCGTCGCGCAGATGCGCCTCGCCGAGCGTGAGGTCGAGGCCGTCCTGCGCGAGCGCCGACGACTCGAACGGGTGCAGCGCCTTGTCGGCGACGACCTCGTACCGCCCCTCGCGGGCTCGAAACGCGATCGCCCAGAGCTCACCGCAACGCCGGTGCGGCGCGCGTGCGTCGGCGAAGAGCGTGTAGCGGATCCAGAACGCGTCGCCCGAGCTCGGCGCGTTGGCCCGGAGGAACCAGCTCTCGTAGCTGCCTGCCGGATCGAAGCGGGCACCGTTCCAACGCGCGCGGTCGAGGTCGCTCATGAGCGGAGCATGCAAGCACAGCCGCGGAACGCCATGACGTCCGACGTCCGGGTCCAAAGCCCTCGTCCGCCGGTTCGAAGGAACCACCGCTCCGCCGGTTCGATGGCTCAGGATCCGTTCGAAGGATCCACCCTTTTTGCCAGCTCGGGCAAAACCTAGACAGACGTCCCCAAAACGCCAAGCCCGCCGCACGATTTTTCCAGCAACTTCGCGCTCGTAGACACCTGTCTACATTTTTGTCTAGGTTGACATTGACGAACGAGGCTCCCTGTCTAACAAACGTGTCCAGGTTTCGTCTCGCCTCGCCGCACTTGGCGCCGGGCTGACGAGACGACTCCACGCGACCACCACCAGCAGGGGACACGCATGAAAACGATTCGCTTTTTGTCACTCTTCGGCGCGCTCGCGCTCGGCCTCACGGGCTGCGGCGACGACGACGGCCCCACCCCGAACCCCGACGGCGGAAGCGACGGTGGCGGCACCGACGGCGCGGTTGCCGGCAACACCATCGTCGACATTGCCGCGGGCAACCCGGACTTCTCGACCCTCGTCGGTGCGCTCCAGGCGGCCGGCCTCGACGACGACCTCGCGGGCGAAGGTCCCTTCACGGTCTTCGCGCCCACCAACGCGGCGTTCGAAGCGCTCGAAGCGATCCCCGAGGGTGACGCGCTCTCGCAGGTCCTCCAGTACCACGTCGTCTCGGGCGCGGTTCGTTCCACCGACCTCGCCGAAGGCCTCAACCGACCGCTCTCGCTCAACGACCTCACGCTCTTCGTCACGCGCTCCGGCGCGTCGGTCACGCTCAACAGCGGCGTGATGGTCACGACGGCGGACATCGTCGCGGACAACGGCATCATCCACGTCATCGACGCGGTGCTCCTTCCGCCGTCGATCGTCGACGCGGCCGGTCACGCGGGCCTCACGTCGCTCCTCGCGGCCGCCACGGAAGCGGGCCCGGTCGAAGCGCTCGGCGGCGCCACGGTCCCGGAGATCCTCTCGGATCCCACCTCCGGCCTCACGTTCACCGTCTTCGCGCCCGTCAACGACGCGTTCACCGGCCTCTACGGCGCGCTCGGGGTCGATGGCCCGGCCGACCTCCCCGACGCGACGCTCCAGGGTGTCCTCTTCTACCACGTGCTCCTGAACATGGAGGTCCTCTCGAGCGCCATCCCGGCGACCGCGCGCGCCGCGGCCCCCGCGCCCTACCTCGCGAGCCGCACGGGCGCGGAGCGCCTCGGCATGAACCTCTTCTTCGACACCACGAGCGGCGTCGCCATCAACGGCGGCAGCGCGGGTGAAGGCGCGTTCGGCGCGAACGTCGTCATCGCCGACGTCCGCACCACCAACGGCGTCGTGCACGTCATCGACCGCGTCCTCCTTCCGCCCACCATCGCGCAGGTCGCCTCGATCACGCCGAGCCTCAGCACGCTCGTCGAGACCGTCGGCGCGGCGGCGGACATCCCGGGCTCGCCCCCCGTCTCCGTGCTCGCGGCCCTCAACAACCGCGCGCCCGGCACGAACCTCACGGTCTTCGCGCCCACCAACGACGCCTTCACGGCGGCCGCGGATGCGCTCGACGGCGCCTCGGCCGATGCGGTCCGCGACGTGCTCCTCTACCACGTCATCGGCAGCGCAGTGATCTCGGCGGACCTCGAGAACGGCGACGTCGAGACCCTGAACGGCGCCGACGTCACGATCGACGCCGACGCGACCCCGCCGACCGTCAACGACGCCGGCATCACGGCGGTCGACATCGTCACCGGCAACGGCGTGGTCCACGTCATCGACGCGGTCCTCCTCCCGCCCACGTGAGGCGAGTGATGCAGTGATTCGGAGGTCCATTCCCCCGGACCTCCGATGTCGGAGCCCTTCCGATCCCCCGAAACGCCGCCCTCACCCGGGGCGGCGTTTCTCTTTGGGACTCACCTGTCGCACGCGTCGATGTTCTCGACGTGAGCCGCGAGCCACGGCTCCCTCGTTCGCGACGTGGGGCGGCGCAGTCCTCGAGCAGCGATCCGCATACGTTCCCGACGAGTCGGGAGCTCACGCGGTGACACGTAGTCGGCGAGCACCCGGCCATGCGGATGGCGGCCGATCCCGCGCTGCTCACGCCGACCTTCCCGCGACTCACGAAAGGCTGCTCTTCCCGTGACGCCGCGGATCGGCTATCGAAGGGCACACCGTTCGCGGACCGCCGCGGACGAGCCGCGGTCCGGCGCGGCGAGGAGAACGACATGCTTCGAAACATCATCCGCATCGTGAGCTTCAGCGCCGTGCTGCTCGCCCTCGGCTGTGGCGGACCGCAGGAATACGTGGTCACTGGCACCGAGCGCGCCGCGGGCGCCGACGGCACCGTGATCGTCGAGGAGATCGAGGGGAACCGCATGGTGTCGGTGACGCTCGAGCACCTGCCGCCGCCCGACCGCATCTCGCAGGGCGCGACGGTCTACATCGTGTGGATCAAGCCGCAGGGCGCCGCGCCGACGATGGCCGGCCGCCTGGAGTTCGACGGCGACGACCGCACGGGCCGCATGCGCGCGACCACGCCGCACCAGGAGTTCCAGGTGATCGTGACCGCCGAGGTCGATGCGACGGTGGCCTCGCCGAGCGAGATCATCGTGGTCCGCCAGGACGTGACGCCGGCGGACTGAGCGATCGAACGTTCGCGAAACGCCGAGACGGCCTCCGAGAGGGGGCCGTTTCGCGTTTCGGCGACCGCAACCGCGACACGACCGAGACCACACCCGGGAGCGGGCGACTGCGAGACCGAAACCTCGACCACGCGGGACTCGCTTAACCGCGATTAACTGTCTCGCGCGCCCTCACCTGCCCCACCCTGCGACCCGATCTCGTTCATTCGGGACACATGCCCGTCGCGGTCTTTCCTCCCTCGCCTCCAGGAGCTCCCCATGCGACTGATCCTCGGCCTCACGCTTCTCACCGGCCTCGCCTTCGGCTGCGGCGACGACGACGGCCCCGTGGGCCCCGGCACCGACGCCGGCATGCGCGACGCGGGCACGCGCGACTCGGGAGGCGGCACGGACTCGGGCCCGGACGACGACGCGGGTCCGGACGACGACGCGGGTCCGGACGAGGACGCGGGCGGCGTGGACGGTGGCGGAGGCTCGAGCTGCCCAGACCTGATGCCGACGGGGGACGAGCCATTGATCATCTCGCAGATCGACTTTGCCACGTCGACGGTCGAAGTCTTCAACCCGAATGACGAGGAGTACGTCGTCGAGGCGGGCGCGTACTTCTGCGATTTCCCTACCTACGACCCCAACATGAATGGCTTGGGACTCACCCGGGTTGCTGCCCGCTCGCGCGCAACCATCGAGCTTCCAGACTCCGGCTGGCTTCAGAACCTCACCGATGGCGAGCTCGCGTTCTACTTCCGTTCCGGAGGGATGCGACCGTCGTTTGGAGACGGCGACTTCATGGTGGATTACGTGTGCTGGGTGACGGCGGCGGCCGGCGTGGGCTCGCAAGCATGCCGTCTGTCGGTCGATGGAGTGGTGATTGTGCGCCGTCACCCACCAACGGGGCCATCGTCCGCCTGCCCGCCACGTCTGGGACGAGTGCTTCGAGCTACGACTCGACGACACGTTTCACGAACTGCGATTGATCGCAACGTCATCCCTAGCAAATATGGCGACGTCGATCGCGATGTCATCGAGGCAGGTAGTCGCCGAAGTTTCCCCTGGGACCTTCCGTTTGAGGGTTCCGAAGGATCTGGATCAATGGATGAGGCGCACGTCCATCTCGGACGTACACGGCCCCATCCAACGTGTCAGCGTTGTCTTCGCCAGACGACACCAGCAGTTCAGTATAACCGTCCCCGTTTGCGTCAACCGCACCAGCGAGAGTTCGGCTGTAGGACTCGCTGGGAGCAGATAGCGCCGTTTCCACCACGAGAGTCCCCGAATCGAGCCGCGCGATCACCGGGTCTCTTCGAGCACCACGATCTGCCACCACTTTCGCTTCCCCAAAACCCGCGAGAAGAGAGCCCTCGCTCCATCGCAGCACGCGAAGCACCGATCCACCATCGGTGGAATAGAGATGTGTGGCGTAGGCCACGGTTCCAGACGAGCGACTACCGCCAATTGCGAAGTATCCCTCCCATACAGACACCGCGCTTCCGAACGAAACTCCGAGCTCCGGGCTAGGGTCTGCAACTCGAAGGAAGCGCGTACCCGCTCCAAAGAAGATTCCTGCGACCCCTTGTCCTCCGACCAACACGTCGGCAACCCCGTCCTCGTCCAAGTCCGTTCGACCGACGAGTTGGAAGTTTCCTCCGCCCAATCGAACGCCCGCCAAGTCTCCAAGCCTCGTCGTCGTCTCCATGGACTCCGTGGCACGGACCCGAATGCCCCCCACCGCACCGGAAGGACCCGCCAGCATCGGATCAGACACCACGAGATCGTCGAATCCGCCGCCGTCCAGATCGAGCAGCGCGACGCCGAACCCATCAAGATCAAACTCTTCGCTTGGAGAATCTGCTACCCCGCCGCTTTGGCCGTAGTGGACTCGGCCGACTGACGTCGCGAGATCCATCGCCAGCGCGAGGTCTGCGAAGCCATCGGCGTTCACGTCGCCGCAAGCGACGCCGAAGGCTGTGACGTCCGGCCAGTACCGTACTGGCGTCATCGAGAACCCCGATGGTCCTCCGAGATGAACGGTGATTCCCAATCCACTCCGCCCTGCCGCGAGGTCACCGTACCCGTCGCCATTCAAATCGCATTCCGTACGCCCGACGTTGAGATACATCACCCGCGACCAGTCTCCACACACGTCACCTCGACACCCACGAACGCGCCAGTAGTAGCGGCGACCGACGGGGGCGGACATCGACACCGAGAGGTCGGCGTCGGGGCGGAAGACCGTGGTGGTCGTGCGCTCGTCGAGCTCGGGGGAGTCAAACGTGCAGTCGGCGAAGCCGGGGCTCGCGCACGAGTCGTCGAGTTGGATCTGGTAGTCGGTGGCGCCGTCGGCCGCGTCCCATTCGAACGTCGGGCGGAGCGTACCGTTCGCTGCGCCGTGCACGCTGCCGGTCCGGTATCCGTTCCACGGATACCAAGCGCGCGGCATGCCGGGTGGAGGTCCGGCGTCGATCGGTGGCGCAGCGTCGACGCCCGCGTCGGAACCGCCATCCGAACCGACCGCGGCGTCATCGAAGGCGCAGTCGTACCCACCTTCGATCGGCGTGGAGCCGGGCGGACAGACGCAGGCTCCGAGGTCGGGGTCTTCGACGGTCGCGCCGGGGCAGCGTACGCCGGTCGTGTCGCAACCTGCGATGAGGAGCGCGGAGGCGAGTCCGAAGAGTCGTGCGTGCGACATGGGCGGAACCTAGCAGACGCGTCGCACGGGGCGTCGGAGCGCGGCTGGTGAAGAACCGACCGTTCTATCGGCCCCCCTAAGCGTCGACGGAATAGAAAAGTCGGCGGGGTCTCGTGCACGCGCGGACGTGGGCGCGAGGCGCGCGCTAGACCCCACCGACGCTCATTTCGTAGATCGGTTCGGCGCGGGGCGCGTACTCCAAACGAGGTAGGACCGCGATCCCCGCAGCAGATGACACCCGGTCGGCACGAAGCGTCGGGGCGTTTCGTACGCGCCCCATTCGGGGGATGGCCGGCTATGGCTTCCGCGACGACGGTACTCGCGCCGGAGCGGGGTGCGATCGTCGGCTCAGATCCCCACACGGCCGAGGGGCTGCACCTGCGCTTCCGGCGAGAGCTCCTGGTAGCTGAGCACCGTCAGATCCGGGAGCTCGACCTCCACCAACCGACGCACGAAGCGGCGGATGTCGGCTTGGGTCAGGAGCACCGCGCCGCCGTGATCGCGGCCACACTCGGCGGAGATCGCAGCCACGATCTCGCGCGCCATCTGGGGTGCGAGCGCGAGGTAGCTGCCCGCGCTCGTGCGCTGGATCGCGTCGCGCACCGCGTCCTCGATCATCGGGTCGAGCAGGTAGACCGCGAGCACTCCGTCGGGCGCGTGGTGGTGGGTGATCGCGTTCTTCAGCGCCGCGCGCACGAGCTCCGTCAGCGTCACCGGATCGCGCTCGTTCGGTGCGTGGATCGCGAGCGACTCGAGGATCTCGCGCAGCGGTCGGATGCTCACACCCTCTTCGACCAGACGGCGCAGGATGTCCGCGAGGAGCGCGAGTGAGACGGGCTTGGGCACCACGTTGCGCACGAGCGCCGGGTACGCGCGCTCGAGCTGATCGAGCATCGACTGCGTCTCTTGCAGGCCGACGAAGGGCGTCGCGCGCCGACGCACTGCCGCGCCGAGATGACGCGCGAGCTGCGCCGCCGGAGTGAGCACCTCGAGGCCGTCCGCTTCGAGCACCTCGCGCGCGCTCGGCTCCACGAGCGACGCGGGGCGACGCGACACCGGGTCGCTCCACTCCTCCGCGCTCACGCCGTAGCTCGCGACCACCGAGGGCGCCTCGAGGCAGATCAGCCGATCGGGGGAGAGCGTCCCACGCGCGACTGGAACTTCTTGGATCGCGATGACGTACGCGTCGGGCTCCAGTACGCCGACCGAACGCGCGCGCACGCCCGGGAGCTGGAGCCCGAGGTCGAGGAAGAGCCGATCGCGGAGCAGCGGCACCTCGTCTTCGAGGAAGGGCCCAGCGCCGGTGGAGTCCGCGACCGCGCTCGCGAGCCCCTCGCCGACCTCGACCGCGACCGGCACCACGAGGGGCACCATCTGCTTGCGCGCCTTCGTCTCGCGCGCGGCTTCTTGTTTGGCGACCACCGCGGTCGCTTCGGTCGGCGCGGGGCGTGCGGCGAGGCGACGCGCGAGGCCGAAGAAGAGCGCGGCGAGCACGAGGAAGGGCAGCGCGGGCAGACCGGGCACGACCGCGAGCACGAGGAGGAACGCGCTCGCGACCTGGAGCGCCTTGGGCTGCCCGAAGACCTGCGAGGCCACGTCGCCGCCGAGGCTCGAGTCTTCGCCTTCGCTCGCCACGCGCGTGACCACGAGGCCGGCGGAGATGCTGATGAGCAGCGCGGGGATCTGCGAGACGAGGCCGTCGCCGATCGTGAGCAGGCCGTAGACCGAGAGCGCCTCGCCCGCGCTCATGTCGCGCATGCCGACGCCGATCGCCAAGCCCCCGAGCACGTTGACGACCGTGATGACGATGCCCGCGATGGCGTCGCCCTTCACGAACTTCATCGCGCCGTCCATCGCGCCGTAGAACTGACTCTCGCGCTGCAGGTGGTTGCGCTTGCGTCGTGCGTCCTCTTGGCTGAGCGCGCCGCTGCGCAACTCGGCGTCGATGCTCATCTGCTTGCCTGGCATCGCGTCGAGCGTGAAGCGCGCGCCGACCTCCGCGACGCGCTCGCTGCCTTTCGCGATCACGAGGAACTGGATCAGCGTGAGGATCAGGAAGACCACCGCGCCGACCACGTAGTTGCCTTGGACCACGAAGTTGCCGAAGGCCTCGATCACCTCGCCCGCGTCGGCCTGCAACAGGATGAGTCGCGTGGAGCTCACGTTGAGCGCGAGGCGGTAGAGCGTCGTGACGAGGAGCAGCGTCGGGAACGACGAGAGCTGCAGGCCGTCGCGCAGGTACATCGCGACGAGCAACAGGAGCACCGCGAGCGAGACGTTGCTCGCGAGCAGCACGTCGAGCACGACCGTCGGCAGCGGGACGATCATCATCCCGACGACGAGCAGCACGAGCGCCGCGAGCGCCACGTCGGCGAAGCGCCGCGCGCTGCTCTCGACCCGGAGGGCTTGGACCATGATCCGGCGTTCTTACCACGCCGGGGCGAGAGCCCGAACCCGAGGTCGTGGGCTCATCGCGAGCCGAAGCGCCGTCGGAGCGCGCGGTGCCTCGCCTCGAAGATCGCGCGCACCATCGGCTCCACGAGCCAGCGCGGTGCGCCTCGTGGCTCCACCACGAGCCGATCGGTCACGACACATCCTTCACCGTCGGCGGTGATCGTCCGTTCGTGGCGCCAGCGACGCTGCAGCCACGACCAGCTCTCCTCCACGAACGAGCGCTCGCCGACGGCTTGGAGCCGGACGTGATGTCGATCGAACGGGAGCCAGCGAAACGCGAGCAACGTGCTGACGAACGCCTCTTCTCCGAGAGGCATCTCCGACAGCGAGCGCCCGTGCAACGACGCGGGCACCGTCATCTTCACGACCGGCGCCAGCTCGACGTTCACACCCTCCATCGTCGACGCGTGCGCCCAGACTTCGTCTGCGCTCGCCGCGAGGGAGGAGCTCAGCTCGAGGGAAAACGCCACCCTCGAACTCTATCCGAACGGATCAGCGGCGCATCCAGATCGGGTTGCTCACCGCGAAGGGACGCGAGCCCTGCGCGTCGAAGGGCGCGTCGCCCGCCGCGTGGAAGACCACCCAGCTCCCACCCGCCGCGACGTCGACCTCCACGTCGACGCGCGCGCGGATCGCGGGGTTGCCCGGATCGGCGTCGCTCGCTTCGATCGGCAACGTCTCGCTCGTCACGCCGTCGACGATCACCTCGAGGCGGTTCACCTCGACGTGGCTCGCCGCGCGCACCACGACCTCGAACGCCGCGCGCTCGCCCGCGCCTTCGATCTCGTCGCCGAAGGTCGCGCCGTCCGCGCCCGTGACGTCGAGGTAGATGCCGCCGCTCACGAAGCCGCGGCCCTCTTCGGTCGCGGTCTGCAGTGTGCGCTCGTCGAGGTCCGCCGGATCGTCGAGGCCGACGATCTGGCAGGTGCGCGGATAGCCCACCGGCTTCGAGTGGATCCCGTGGCTGTCCGACGAGCCGACCGCGACGACGCGGCGCCCCGCGTTGAGGAGGCCGAACCAGTCGCGCACCGTGCCTTCGCGGTTGCTCTCGAAGTTGCTGTCGTTGAAGACTTCGACGACCTCGAACTCGGTGTCCCAGCCGTCCATGTCGCGCACGGAGCCAGTGACGGAGTCGAAGCCGACCGCTTCGAAGTAGCCCTGCAGCGAGCCTCCCGTGCGCGGGTGGTTGATGATCAGCGTCGGGCGCTCGGGTCGCGCGCGCACCGCGTCGAAGAGATCGGGCGGGCTCACGCCGAACCACGGGATCGCGCCGTCGCTCGGACGCGTGGGGTCGACCTCGACCGGGAAAGTGTTGAAGTGCCCGTAGGCGAAGGTCGTGAGCTCCATGCCGGAGAAGCCGCGCGCGTAGGCCGCCAGACCCGCCGCGTCGATCACCGGCTGGAAGTCGCTCACGAACTCGTGCTCGGTGCGGATCACGACGTCGAGGCCGTCCGCGACCAAACCGCGGACCTTCATCGTCGCGTCGTCGCCGGAGTCGACGGAGCGGTGCGTGTGCACGTGGTAGTCCGCGCAGAGCACGCCGGGCTGCACGACCACGCGCTCGAGCTCCGCGTCGACGTCGACGTCGTCGCCGCTCTCGAGATCGAGATCCGTCTCGAAGCGCTCCCACGCCGGACCGCGCGACACGCGCAGGCGATACGTGCCGGGCGCGATCGCGAAGCTCGCGGTGCCCGAGGTCGCGAAGGCGACGTGCACGCGCGAGCTACCGAAGCCGTCCTCGCCGAAGCCCATCGCGCCGACCGGCACCGGCGTCGCGCCGCGCGGGAAGATCTCGACGCGCGCGGGGATCGCGGTGGTGGTGCCGAGATCGAAGACCCGCACGTCGACGCGCGCCGCGGTCGGGAGATCGATCGCGTTCTCGCCTTCGACGATCGTGAACGGACCCGCGAGCGGGAAGCCTTCGCGCCAGACCCAGAGTGAGTCCGCGGTGTCCGCCACCGGATGCGAGAACGATCCGTCCGCCTCGACCACGAAGCGCGTGAGGTGCTCGTCGCCGTCGGTCACGTGAACGCGCGCGCCGACCGCGGGCACGCCGTCGACCGTGACGGTGCCGCTCACGACGCGCGTGGTCTCGCCTTCGAGCTCCGCGATCTCGGCCTGCACCGCAGGAAGGTCCTCGGCGATCAGCACGCGACCGAGCGCGATGGTCGCCTCGTCGCACGCGGGCGATTCGATTCGACCCGACGAGAACACGTCGGCGCCGCCGGTCTGGATGAGGGGCGAGAGCGTGCTGCCTTCGCCGGCCATCCACGCGTAGCTCGTCTCGATTCCGTCGGGCGCGCCGCTGCCGTCGAAGGCGACGAAGGGAACCGCAGCGCTCGACTCGGAGACGATGCCGACGCCCGGGCGCCATGCCGCCATGCGGTTGGACTGGAAGAACGCCTGGATCACGCCGAGCGGCGCGCGGAGGTTTCGCGTGCCGGCGCGCACCGAGAGGGTGAGCGTCGCGAACGCGTCGCCAGGGGCGAGCGTGTACGTGATCGCGGCGGGCAGGTCCGCGAAGTCTTGCGGGACCAAGCCGTCGAGCGCGTTGCCGAACGCTTCGAGCCGCGTGAGGCGACCCGCGACGCGGATCTCCGCCGCTTCTCCGTCGGTGCCGTCGTTCATCACCGTGACGGACTCGGTCGCGACCAGAAAGCGCTGGAAACCGAGCACCACGATGCCGAAGTCGGCGGGCGCTTCGATCGCGCCGTCTTGCATCAAGCCGACGCCGACCAGGCGACCGCCGTGCGGGTCGTAGGCCTCTCCCGGCACGTCGGCCGACGTGACGACGAGCGCGACACGTTCGTTCGCGAGCACGAAGTCGCCGGGGTGCCAGCGCGCGAGATCGAAACGATCGACCGGCAGCTCGTCCGCGGTGAGGCGTCCCGCGCGCGCTTGTCCGGCCGGGACGTCGAGCGGGTTGGCGGCTCCGTCGGCATCGCCGGTGTCGAAGTCGCCGAGCGGCGTGCAGGTCTCGCCCGCGTCGTCCGTCTCGGCGTCCTCGCCGCCCGCGTCGGGGACGAGAGGATCGGACTTCTTGCCTTTGCAGGCGGTCAGGCCGAGGAGGAGGAGAACGAGAAGCCAAGAGCCCGAACGCGGGCGAGTGACGAACATGTAAACAGAGTGCGTCAGGCCGAAGACGACTCGCAAGACGGAGTGAGAGCAATGCTCACGTTTCGTGGGCTCGCGCGCTCCGCGACCCTGTCCGCGCGCGCAAACGTTGCGCCTCGAAGCCGCGCACGACGACGTGAGCGGTCAGAACAGCGCGACGTTCTGTCGTGCGCGCGCCACGAGGCGGCCCTCGGCGTCCCAGAGCGTCGCATGCTCTTCGCCCCAGCCGCCGCGCACCACCGGCGTGCGCGCCTCGTAGAGCCACGGCGCGTCGGGCGGCACGTCGAGCGGGAAGCGGCGGAAGAAGTGGAACGTCAGGTCGACGCTCGCCGCCGGCCGCGGAGGCGGGAGCAAGAGCGGCAGCGCGGACGGAGGCCACGCGTCGAAGAGCGCGCAGACGTACGCGAGGTCGGGCGACTGTGGCTCGAGCGCGCGAAACCAACCGCCGAGGTGACCTTCGGGCGCGCCGCGAAAGGCCTCGTAGCCGAGGCAGGGTCGAAACTCGAAGTGTCGCGCGAAGACGGGCCAGCCGGGCTTCTGCACGAAGACCGGCACCTCGGGCGCGGGCGGCACGGGCGGCGCGACGTGGTCGCCGAAGTCGTGGTCGGCGAGCGGGCGCCCGAAGACCGCGCTCGCGGTGGCGAGCGTGACGACCTTGCCGCGTCGCACGTGGGTGAGCCGCGCGGTGAGGTGCGAGACGTTCGCGCCCTCGCGCTCGAGGGTCGCTTCGATCGTGCCTTCGCCGGTCGCGGGCGCGCAGAAGTGCACCGTGATCACACGCGCGTCGCGGGTGGGCACGAGCGTCTGGAACGCGCGCGCGAGCTGCGCGGTGACGACACCTCCGTACGCGCCGCGGCCTTGGTACCAGCTCGGGTCGTACGAGCACGCGAAGCGCGCGGTCGGGCGGCCGTCACGATCGGGCACGCTCTCGAGCGGGAGAAGCGTGAGCGCGGCGTCGAGGGCGGAGGTGGACATCGGTCGCAGCTTTCGATGGGGTCACGCGCGAAGCGGGGCGACGATGCATCGGCTGGCGATGCGTCGTGTGATCTCCGTCAACGGGATCGCGCGGAGCATCGAGAGCAGCGCCGCGCGCGACGCACGCGCGATCAGAAGTGATGGTGTGGGTCGGGCGCCTTCTCGGGGCGCAGCTCGATCGTCGCGTGATCGATGTCGTACTCGTCGTGAAGGTGCTTGCGGATCGCGTCCGCCACGCCGCTCGCTTCTTCGAGCGAGCCCGCCGAGCTGATCACCACGAGGCTCGCGACGGTCTGCCCAGAGTCGAGCTGCCAGACGTGCAGATCCCGCACGCGCACCACCGCGGGTTGCCCGTCGACGGAGGCTCGTAGCGCCGCGACGTCGAGCCCGACCGGCGCGCGCTGCAAGAGGATGTGCAACGCGTCACGGAGCAGCGGAACGCTCGCGAGCAAGATGAGCGCAGCGATCACCACGCTCGCGATCGCGTCGATGGGCGTCCAACCGATCGTGAGGATCACGATCGCGCTGAGCACCGCGGCGACGCTGCCGAGCGCGTCTGCGAGCACGTGCAGCAGCGCGCCGCGCACGTTGACGCTCTGATCGCCGCTGCGGTGGAGCATCCACGCGCCGACGAGGTTCACGATCAGACCGAGCACGCCGACGACGAGCACCGAGGCGCCGTCGATGCGCGGTGTGTCGCCGAAGCGCTCGACCGCCTCGATCACCACGAGCACCACGATCGCGAGCAGGCTGATGCCGTTGACGAGGCCGCCGAGCACGGGCAAGCGGCGCAGCCCGAAGGTGTACGACGCGTCGGGCGTGCGCTCGCGGAGCCGCTGCGCGAACCAGGCGAGCAAGAGCGCGCCGACGTCGGAGAGCATGTGGCCGGCGTCGGAGAGCAGCGCGAGCGAGCCGCTCCACCAGCCCGCGACCGCCTCGACGATCATGAAGACCGCGTGGAGGAGGACGCCGATGCCGAGCGCACGGGTGGCGGCTTCGCTCGTCGAGCGGGCGTGGCCGTGGCCGTGCCCATGCTCGTCGCTCGACGAGGACGCGCGCTTCCGAGGCGCCGCGTGACCGTGGCCGTGTCCATGACCGTGGCCGAGCATCTGGAGCTTTCGTAGCAGCTTCCGCGGCCGACGGGCGGGGTCGAGCGGGCAGTCGTCGAGAGTGAGCGTGGCGCCGACGTGAACCACGCACCGAGACGGCGCGGAAGCCGAGCTCGCGCGACGCATGCTGAAACCCGAACACCGTTCACCGCGCTCGCACACAGCGGCACAGAACGGCCAAACGAGCCCAGTGACACACATCGATCATTTTTTCTGACGGGACCTCTCGCGAGCCTCCACGACACCCACGTGGAGCGAAGGGAACGCGGCCGATGCCGCCGAACCGGAGCCCACGGCGCCTCCCCGGCGGGGGCGTGGAGGGATCGGTGCGCGCCTCGCGCGGCCGATGGAGACGAGAGGTCGCGCGACGGCACGCTTCGGCACGCCGCGCTTCGATGGAAAGGGACCGACGATGCTTGCTGCTCACCGTACGAGGACTTGGCTGCTCTGTTGTCTCGGCTTGGTGCCGATGCTCGCGGGCAACCGCGGGTGCGAGCCCGAGCCGCCTCCGGTCGCGTGCCCCGAGATCTGGGCGCCCGTGTGTGGTGTCGACGGCGTGACCTACTCGAGCGCGTGCCATGCGGACGCGGCGGGCGTCGGCGTCGCCCACGAAGGTGAGTGCGACTCGGGCGGCCAGCTCTGCCTCAGCAACGACGACTGCGCGATGGGTCAGGCCTGCGATCACTCCGAGTGCCTGAGCGGCTGCCCCGACGGCGCCGAAGCCTGCCTCGCGGTCTGCTACGGCCGCTGCACCGACGAGGGCCCGATCGCCTGCGACGACGACGGCGACTGCGCGCGCGGCGAGATCTGCGTGTTCGACGGCGGCCCGGAGCCGCTGCCCTTCGAGGACGAGATGATCTACCGCCCCGAGCACGGCACCTGCGTGCCCGTCGAGCCGCCGCCCGTCGGCTGCTTCTCCGACTTCGACTGCGCGCCCCACGAGGTCTGCTCGCTCCCGACGGAGCCGCCGCCCTGCGGTGACGACGGCTCGCCCGGCGATCCGGGCATGGGCCACGGCGACGACGGATCGACGCCCGCGCATCCCGGCGAGGACTACGACGGCGACGGCGAGCCCGACATGCGCCCCGACTGCGCCTGCACCCGCGAGTACGCGCCGGTCTGCGGTGCGGACGGCGTGACCTACGGGAACGCCTGCGACGCCGAGTGCTGGGGTGTCCCCGTGATCCACGACGGCGAGTGCGACGACACGCCCGCCCCGCCGCCTCCCGCGCCGGGTGTGTGCGTGCCGCGCCACGAGCCCGCGGGCTGCGACATGGACGGCGACGGCGTCGCGGATTGTGGCGAGGGCTACGAGTGCCGCACGGAGTGCGCGCCGGTGTGGTGCGAGGACGGCAGCGACTGCGGAGCGCCCTGCCGCGAGTACTGCGCGCCGATCGAGCCGAGCTGCGTGTGCCCGGACATCTGGGCTCCGGTGTGCGGCGCGAGTGGCCGCACCTGGTCGAACGCGTGCGAGGCCGAGTGCTACGGCGACATGGTCGTGAGCGAAGGCGAGTGCGCGGTCGAGCCGGTCCTCTGCTTCGCGAGCGAGGACTGCGGTCCGGGCTTCCTCTGCGACCACAGCGAGTGCCTCTCTCCGTGCTCGGGCGACATGGCGTGCCCCGCGGTCTGCTACGGCCAGTGCGTGCCCGACGTGGTCGAGTGCCCGCCCGTGTACTGCGACCTCTACTGCGAGTTCGGCTTCCAGACCGACGAGACCGGCTGCGGGATCTGCGCCTGCAACCCGGCCCCCGAGTGCTCTCCCGTGGTCTGCACGCTCGCCTGCGAGTTCGGCTTCGCGACGGGTGAGGACGGCTGCGAGATCTGCGCCTGCAACCCGGCCCCCGACGGCCGGAGGTGAGCGACGACGAGCGCGGTCGAACGAACGCTGCGACCGCGCTCCACCGACGACGTCGCTGCACGCGCCTCCCCACCACCATCCTTCCCGAGCGTCGCAGCGACCCGAAGAGCCCACCTCCCCCGGTGGGCTCTTCCTTTTCCGTCGGATTCAACGCGGACGAAACGCGCGATTCATCGCGAACGAGTAGCCCTTCGCGCGGTTCTGAAAGACGTCGCTGCGCAGATCGACGAAGCCGACCTCATGCATCAAACGCGAGAGCGCGAACCAATCCCAACGATACACTCGCCGCATCGTGAGCTCGGTGACCGACGCTTCGTCGCCGCGTCGATCGAAGAAGCGGTGGTGCTCGTCCAGGAACGCGTCGCCGCGCTCGACGCGGATCGTCAGCTCGACGTGTCGTCCGTCCCGCGTGTGCGACCACGCCACGCGTTCGGGCGTCGTCGGCTGACCCGATGAGCCCGTCGTCTGCGACCAATCCCACTCGAGGATGCGCAGCCCTGCGCCCTCGTCGGGCTCGCGGGCGTCGGCGAAGAAGAACACGAGCGCGCCCCCCGGTCGCAGCGCGTCGAGGAAGCCGCGGAGCTGCGCCGCGAGCACGTCGCGATCCCACGTCCAATGGAGCGCGTCGTTGAAGATCAGGTCGTAGCGCGACGGATGGCTCTGCCCGAGCGTCTCCCACCGCGCGTCGAACACCGGCACGTCGAGCTTCGCGTCCTGCACCGCGCGCGTCGTCAGCTCCCGCGCGACCGCGCTCGCGTCGCAGGCCTCCACCACGAAGCCTTCCTCCGCGAGGTTCACGGTGTGATCGCCCATGCCCGCGGTGGCATCGAGCAATCGAACGCCCTCCCCCGGATGCAGCCCGCGCAGCTCGCGCTGGCTGTCGCGCTTCCAACGGCGGAAGTCGAGCGGATCGCAGCTCCGACGAAACTCTTCGAAGCGCCAGTACCGATCCCAATCCGCGACGTCCACGGACGCGCAGATATCACGAGCGCGGACGCAGACGAAACGTCGGCGCCCGATGCGCGATCAACACGCGATCAGCGTCGTCTCGTACGTGAGCTCGCCGATCGAGAGCCCGGTGATCGTCACGCGGTAGGTCTCGCCCGCGGCAGGCCGCCAACCGTCGGGGACGATCACGAGCGAGTTGGGCGGACCGCCGCCCCCCGTCTGGCGCGTCGTCACCGGCAGCGTCACGCCGTCGGACACTCGAACCACGATCGCCGAGGCATCCCCCGAGAGCGAGATGCCGTGCGTCTGAAACGACCACTCGCCCTCCGCGAGAAAGGTCGGTGCGGGGCCGGGGTTCGGGTACGCGGTCCAGGTGCGCTCCGAGCCTGGGCCGCTACGGTCGAAGACGCTCAGACACTGGCCCGGCCGCGACGGCGACGCGAAGCCGATGCCGACGCGCCCGAGCGGGGGATTCAGGATCCAGCGTCGATGCCCGAGGCTCGGCACGTTTCGATCGAGCATGTACCCGTCGATCGCGGAGCCGGGCGAGCCGTAGCCGAGCGCGATGTTCGAACGCCCCGCCGCCGCCGCGCCTGCGCTCGTGTAGCAGTCCCAGCCGGACGGCGGATCGTGGGACAGGCTGCCGTTGGCGCTCATCATCACCGCGCACTCGATCTGCGCCGCTTGCTCGGACGGTTGGTCCAGAACGGGAGGCAGCCCCGCGAGCCAGCGGAAGAGGTTGATGCGGCGGAGCGTGTCGTCGACCGCCTCCGGCGCCATCGAGCCCGGCCCGCACCCCGAGCCGCTCCAAGCGGGGCTCGCGTTCTCGACGTGGCCCGCGCGCCACGCCTCGCAGACCTCGGTCTCCGAGCGCGTCGCGGGATCGCCGGGCGGAGGCGCCACGCACGCCGCTCCGTCGTCGACGAAGCCGGGTCGGCAGACGCACGACCGCGTGCGCGGATCGCAGGCCGCGTTCGCGCCGCAGCTCACGCTCGCGCAAGGATCGGTCGGCCCCGCGTCGACGCCCGCGTCGCTCGTCGCGCCCGCGTCCGCGACGAGCCCAGCGTCGACCTCGGCGCCCCCGTCGCGATCGATCGGCGTGCCCGAATCGACTCGTCCGCCTGCGTCACGTTCGCCGTCGACGCGTGAGCTCAGCGTGCCCGTGCACGCCACGAGCAGCATCGAGCCGATCGCGATCCCGACGCATCGCCACGTCGCCCATCGACACACCACCATGACCGGAAGAGTAGCGCGGGCGCAGCAAAACGGGTCTCGCGACGAACGCCCACGAGCGGGTCGCGGCGTGCACGTCGTGCACGGGTCCCATGCCACGTCGCTCCGTGCTCGCCATGCACGTCGCCACGCACACGCGCGCCAACGCTTCGAGGCGCGGATGGTCATTCACCCGCAGGTCACGTCGCCACGCACACGCGCGCCAACGATCGAGCTCAACCCGCCCAGATCTCGTCGAGCCAATCGAAGAGCCGCTGCTCCTCCGGCACGATCGTGTCCGCGCGGCCGACCGCTTCCAGCACCTCGCGCATCATCACACGCGCTTCGGTCCGCACGACCGCCTTCGCAGCCGCGCGCACGTCGTCGTCGCTCCGGTGCTCTTGCGCGGACCGCGAGATCACGCGCCAGAGCGCCTCCCGTCCGCCGATTTGCTCGGCGACCAGCTCGAGGATCTTCTCTTCTTCTTCGGAGAAGACCCCGTCGAGCCGAATCAGGATTCGGAGCAGACCCCCGAGCGCGAGCTGCTCGCCCGGCTCGAGATCGTCCAGCGTCGTGACGTGCGTTCGGTAGGTCATCGGCGGCGCGAGCGTCGCACGAAGACCGCCGCGATCGCGAGCCCGAGCAGCGCGAGCGCGCCCGTCGAGTCACCCCCTGCACCCGGGGCCGAGCAGCCGCATCCGTCGCCATCCGGCTCCGGCGTGATGCCTGCGTCGGGGCCCACGCCCGCGTCCGGCGGCGTGCAGCCTGTCGTGCACGCATCCGCCGCCGTGCCTTCGCCCGTCGCGGGATCGCAGCTCTCGCCGTCGTCGATCACGCCGTCGCCGCAGTAAGCCGCCACACACGTGGTGCGGCATGCCCCAGCCGATCGATCCGAGTTCTCGTCGCCGTCGTCGCACGCTTCGCCGTCGTCGATCACTCCGTCGCCGCAGAACGCCGCGACGCAGCGCGTGCGGCACGCGTTCGCGAGCTCGTCCGAGTTCGCCTCGCCCGCGTCGCACTCCTCGTTCGGGTGGATGACGCCGTCGCCACAGGTCTCCGCGCACGACGACACCGGTCCGTCCGGCTCCCAGCACGACCAGCCGTCCTCGACCTCGCAGAGCGCCGAGCAGCCGTCTCCGTCGTCGAGGTTGCCGTCGTCGCACTCCTCGCCGCGCACGCGCTCGCCGTTGCCACAGCTGCTCTGACACTCGCCCTCGTCGTCGAGGCTGAAGCCGGGCGCGCACTCGCAGACCGGCGGCATGCCGACGAGGTTGATGCAGCGCTCCGCGCGGCGATCGCAGGGGTTCGCGGTCGCGCACTCGTCGATGTCGCGACAGTCGACGCCCGACCCCTCGAAGCCCGTCATGCACTCGCACGAGTACGAGCCCGGCTCGTTCGTGCACGCCGCGTTCGGCGAGCACTCGTTGAGCGTCACGTCCGCGCACTCGTCGATGTCCTCGCACGTGCGCCCGTCGCCCGCGTAGCCCGGGTTGCAGGTGCACGTGAACCCGCCGACCGAGTTCGCGCACGTCGAATCGGCAGCGCACTGACTCAGCTCCGGCCGCGAGCACTCGTCGACGTCGATGCACGTGCCGTTGAGCGGCGCGTCCTTCTCGTAGCCCTCGTTGCACAGACAGTCGTAGTCGCCGGGATCCGCCTCGACGCACGTGCCTTCACCGCACGGGAGTGGGATGCACTCGTTGACGTCGCGGCATCCACCGTCCTCCGCCACGTAGCCACGCGGGCACGTGCACGTGTAGGAGCCGACCGAGTTCGCGCACGTCCCCGGCTCGCACGGGGACCCCAGCGAGCACTCGTCGATGTCCGTGCACGTCCCGCCGCTCGCCGGCGCGTCGTACCCGTCGCGGCACGTGCACGTGTAGGTGCCCGGCGTGTCCGTGCACGCCTGCGCGCCCGCCCCGCAGAGTCCCGACGTCTCCGCGCACTCGTCGACGTTCACACACGTCCCGCCGTTCGTCGGCGCGCGATAGCCCGCAGGACACGTGCACCGATAGCTGCCGACTTGGTTCGCACAGGTGCCGTTGCTGCACACCGTCGGGTTCTCCGCGCACTCGTTCACGTCGGCGCACGCACCGCCCGAAGCGGGCGCTCGGTAGCCACTCGCGCACGAGCACGCGTAGCTGCCGACCGTGTTCGTGCAGCCCGACGAGCCCGCGCCGCAGAGGCCCGCCGTCTCGGCGCATTCGTCGACGTCGCTGCACGTCCCGCCGCTCGCCGGCGCGCGGTAACCGCTCGGACACGTGCACGTGTACGAGCCCGTCGTGTTGGCGCAGGTGCCGTTGCTGCAGACCGTCGGCGACTCCGCGCACTCGTTCACGTCCGCGCACGTGCCGCCGCTCGCCGGCGCGCGATACCCGGGATCGCAGGTGCACACGTACGAGCCCGCGGTGTTCGTGCACGTCGCGCGCGCAGCGCCACACGTCGACGCCGTCGAGCACTCGTTCACGTCCGCACAGGTGCCGCCGCTCGCAGGCGCCGTGTACCCCGAGGCACACGCGCACTGGTAGGAGCCCGCGGTGTTCGTGCAGCCCGTCCGCGCCGAGCCGCACGTCGACGCGGTCGCGCACTCGTCCACGTCGCTGCACGTGCCGCCGCTCGCGGGCGCGGTGTAACCCGCCGCGCACATGCACTGGTACGAGCCCGCGGTGTTGGTGCACCCCGTGCGCGCCGACCCACACGTCGACGCGGTCGCGCACTCGTTCACGTCGGTGCACGTGCCGCCGCTGGCGGGCGCCATGTATCCGGCCGCGCACGCGCACACGTACGAGCCCGCGGTGTTCGTGCAGCCCGTCCGCGCCGAGCCGCACGTCGACGCGGTCGCGCACTCGTTCACGTCCACACACGCGCCGCCCATCGCAGTGAAGCCGCTCGGGCACGAGCACGTGTAGCTGCCGACGGTGTTGTTGCAGGTGCCGGGCGCGCAGGGCGACCCGCTCGAGCACTCGTTCACGTCCACACACGTCGCCGAGAGCCCCGAGCCTTGCGACTGGAAGCCCGCGCCGCAGCCACACACGAACCCGCCGACGGTGTCGGTGCAGGTGTTGAGCGCGCTGAGGTTCTGCCCGCACGTCGTGGCGGTCGCGCACTCGTTCACGTTCACGCAGGTGGTGCCGTTGAACGTGTAGCCCGCGCTGCACGCGCACGTGTACGCGCCGCTGGTGTTCGAGCAGGTTCCCGAGCCACAGATCCCCGGCGTGTTCGTGCACTCGTTCACGTCGACGCAGGTCGCGGAGAGCCCGCTGCCCGACGCCTGGTAGCCGGAGCCGCACATGCACGTGTAGCCGCCCGCGCTGTTGGTGCAGGTGTTCGAGACGCTGAGGTTGCGGCCGCACGCGGTCGCGGCCGCACACTCGTTCACGTCCGTGCACGTGACGCCGTTGCCCGTGTAGCCGGGGTTGCAGGTGCAGGTGAACGAGCTCGGCGTGTCGGTGCACGTCGCGTTGACGCTGCAGTTGTTCATGCCGGTCGTGCACTCGTTCTCGACCACACACGTCGTGCCGTCGAAGCCGTAGCCCATCGCACACGAGCACGTGTACCCACCGACGGTGTTCGTGCACGAGCCGTAGCCGAGGTTCGCGTTGCACGTGGTCGCGGTGCTGCACTCGTTCGTGTCGACGCACGTCGCGGAGAACCCGCTGCCCGACGCCTGGAAGCCGCTCGCGCACGTGCACGAGTACCCGCCCGACGCGTTCGTGCAGACGTTCGCCATGCTGAGATCACGCCCGCAGCGAGAGGCCGTCGCGCACTCGTTCGTGTCCACGCACGTCAGCGTCTGCCCGCTGCCCTGCGTCATGTACCCCGCCGCGCACGAACAGGCGTAGCCGCCCGTGGTGTTCGTGCAGGAGCCAGCGCCCGCGTTGGCGCCGCACGTCGTCGGCGTCGCGCACTCGTTCACGTCGATGCACGTCGCGGAGAGCCCCGAGCCGCTCGGTACGAAGCCCGTCGCGCAGCCGCAGGTGTAGCCACCCGTGGTGTTCGTGCAGGTGTTCGACATGCTGAGATCGCGCCCGCAACGCGACGCGGTCGCGCACTCGTTGATGTCGCTGCAGGTCCCGCCGCTGCCGGGCGCGGAGTAGCCCGCAGGGCAAGAGCAGGTGTACGAGCCCGCGGTGTTCGAGCACGAGCCGACCCCGCAGATCATCGGGTTCTCTGCGCACTCGTTCACGTCGGAGCAGGTGCCGCCGTTCGCGGGCGCGGTGTAGCCGCTCGGGCAGGTGCACGAGTAGGTTCCGGCGGAGTTCGAGCACGAGCCCACACCGCAGGGGGACGACAGACACTCGTTCACGTCGGTGCAGGTTCCGCCGCTGCCGGGCGCCGAGTACCCGCTCGGGCACGAGCACGTGTAGCTCCCCGCCGTGTTCGAGCACGAACCCACCCCGCACGGCGCCGACAGGCACTCGTTCACGTCCGTGCACGTTCCGCCGCTACCGGGCGCCGAGTACCCGCTCGGGCACGAGCACGTGTAGCTCCCCGCGGTGTTCGAGCACGAGCCCACCCCGCACGGAGACGACAGACACTCGTTCACGTCGATGCACGTGAGCGTCTGCCCCGAGCCGCTCGTCACGTAGCCCGCGCCGCAAGAGCACGAGTATCCGCCCGTGGTGTTCGAGCAGGTGCCGTAGCTCAGGTGTTGGTTGCAGCGCTGTCCCGCGGTCACTCCGCCGTAGGTGGTGCTGCACTCGTTCACGTCGGTACACGTGAGCGTCTGCCCGGAGCCGCTCGTCACGTACCCCGTGTTGCACGCGCACGAATACCCGCCCGTCGTGTTCGAGCAGGTGCCGTAGCCGAGGTTGTTGTTGCAGCGGGCGCTCGGTGAAACGCCGTTGTAGGTCGTCGAGCACTCGTTCACGTCCGAGCACGTGAGCGAGTGCCCGGATCCGCTCGTCACGTACCCCGTGTTGCACGAACACGAATAGGCGCCGACCGTGTTGGAGCACGTACCGTAGCTCAGATGCTGATTGCAGCGCTGCCCCGCGGTCACCCCCGCGTGGGTCGTGTTGCACTCGTTGACGTCCGCACAATTCTCATTGATCGTCTCGTTGTTCACGAGAGAAAACCCGGTACCACAACTGCAGTCGAAACCCGGATTCTGATTCGTGCACGAGTTTGCCGCGTAGTTCTGCAGGCAGGCCGTCGCACTCCCGCACTCGTTGGTGTTGTAGCATCGGTCGCCCCAGTCCTCGTCGCTCATGTCGATCGTCGGCGAGTATCCCCAGTGACCGCTCGACTGACATTGAAACGCGAACGTGAAGTAGTAGCGCACTACGCCGCTCGGACTGATCGACCCGCGCGTGGCCGAGCAACGGATGAAGTTGTTCGCGTCCGCGCAGTTGACGAAGCTCCCGTACGCGTTGGCACAGGCGAGCATGTCGCACGCCACCTCGTTGGCGCCTTGCGGAAATCCCGGGCCCCCTTCATCCGCCGTGTCGTCGAAGGCGTTCGAGATGCCATCCCCGTCCGCGTCGGAGCCGCTGATGCTCCCCCACGACGCGAACTGCCGGTACTGACGACCGAAGTTGTTGAAGCACGGCGCGCCGCCCGTGCAGCCGCCTCCGCCGTCGATCGACACGTGGCAGTTGGTGCACGTGCCTTCGACCCACGCCGGCAACCCGTAGGTCGCGTAGTTCGGGTGGTAGTTGGGATACGCGTGCGCGACTTCGCCACCCCACGCCGTGAAGAGCGCGCTCAGAAAGAGCGCCTTCGTCACTACACCGCACGACACCCGCCACGACGATCGCCGCCCGCGCATGCCCACCCCCACCCTACGTTTCGTGTTTCGGCCACCGAGGACCGAACGTGACGCTCGCTTCCCATGTTCGGGTCGAGAGCGTCACTTGGTTTCACCGCGCGACGCCCCGCTTCCCGTCGGAGCTGCCGCGGCCTCTTCTGCCGCACCATCCGTGCATGGCTCAGCGTCGCCGACGACGTCCGAGCACCCCGATCCCCACACCGAGCAGCACGAGCAGAGCGCCCCACGGTGAGCGCCCCGCTCCTGGCGCGGCGCAGCCACAGCCGCCGCCTCCGCCGCCTTCCATCCCGGCGTCGACTCCGACGCCGCCGTCCATGCACGCCGCCGCGGGGGTGTACGAGCACTCCCACCCCGGACCGCACGAGTCTTCCGTGCACGGGTCGTCGTCGTTGCAGTGGTTCTCCGGACACGGGCACTGCGAGTCGAAGGTGTCGATCTCTCCGTCGCAGTCGTCGTCGATCCCGTTGTCGCAGATCTCCGTCGCGCGCACGTTCACCGCTGCGTTCGTGTCGTCGCAGTCCTCGCCGAACCGATCCTCTTCGTCGTCGAGGCAGTCGCCGTCCATGTTGTCGTCGATGCCGCGCCCGCAGAAGCCGTCGCCGTCCCGGTCGAGCAGGTAGAAGCACGACGAATCGTCGAGATCGACGAAGCCGTCGCAGTCGTTGTCCCGCCGATCGAAGCATTCTTCTTCGGCGCCGGGGTTTCGCGCAGGGTCGCTCTCGTCGCAGTCGCTCGCGTAGTAGTTCTCGCCGAGCTCGTCGTCGAGGCAGTCGCCGTCACCGTTCAGGTCGCGCCCGATCGGACAGTACCCGTCGCCGTCCGCGTCCACGTCGCGCGTGCAGTACTCCGCCTCGTCGACCATGCCGTCCTGGTCGTTGTCGCGCATGTCGACGCAGTTCTCGGGTGCGCCCGGGTACACCGTCGGATCGTTCGGACGCGCGTCCGCCGGTCCGACCTGTTCACCTTCGTCGGAGCAGTCGCCGTCCGCGTTCAGATCCGGTCCGACGCCGCACCAACCGTCACCGTCGAAGTCGCGGAAGTCCATCGCGCAGCCAGGATCGAACCCGTCGAGACTCCCGTCGCAGTCGTCGTCGAGCCCGTTCGTGCAGAACGAGCCGCACGTGGCGAGATCGGCGGCCGTGCACGCCTCCTCCACGGTCGGGTTCACCTCCGCGCGGGTGTCGTCGCAATCACCCGCGCCGCCCTCTTCTTCGGGATCCGCGCAGTCTCCGTCGCGGTTCATGTCGAAGCCGACGAAGCAGTACCGGTCGCCGTCCGTGTCGAGGTAGCCCACACAATCCGGATCCGCGAGGCTCACGAGCCCATCGCAGTCGTCGTCGGAGTCGTTGGTGCAGATCTCCGTCGCGCTCGGGCTGATCATCCCGTTCGTGTCGTCACAATCGACACGTCCGCCTGCCTCGCCGTCGTCGATGCAGTCTCCGTCGCGGTTGAGGTCCTCGCCGAGCGGGCAATGACCGTCGCCGTCGGCGTCGAAGAAACCGGCACAGACCGGATCGCGGAAGTCGGCCAGACCGTTGCAGTCATTGTCGACTCCGTCGGTGCACATCTCCGTTTGTCCGGGGTTCACGTCGCTCCGCGTGTCGTCGCAGTCGAAGCCTCCGTCCGGCTCCCCGGCCGCGAGGCAGTCCCCGTTGGCGTCGAGATCACGCCCGATCGGGCAATACCCGTCGCCGTCGTTGTCGACGTCACCGCGGCACATCGAGTCCGCCGCGTCCGCCACGCCGTTGCAGTCGTTGTCGAGCCCGTCCGCGCAGTTCTCGCGAGCGCCGGGGAACACCGTCACGTTGTCGTCGTTGCAGTCGACGTCGGCCGTGAGCTCGCCCGCGCCGTCGATGCAGTCGCGGTCGCCGTTGAGGTCTCGCCCCATGCGACAGAATCCGTCGCCGTCGCGATCGACCACGTCCATGCACGCCGGATCGCTGAGCGTCGGCAGGCCGTTGCAGTCGTTGTCGATCGCGTTGCTGCAGACCTCCGCCGCGCTGCTGTTCACCGTCGGATCGGAGTCGTTGCAGTCGCGCGCGCCGGTGTTCTCGCCCGCGTCCGTGCAGTCGCCGTCACCGTTCAAATCGCGGCCGAACCAGCAATGGTCGTCGCCGTCCATGTCGGTCGCGCCGGGGCTGCTGTTCGCGAAGCCCGGACGTGTGACGTAGGCCGAGTTGCCGGGGCTGACCTGCCCCGGTCGCCAGCTCCCGCTCGGATCTTGGAGCTCCTGGCCGTTCGTGAAGCCGTCGCCGTCGGAGTCGAGCTCCGCGAGCTCCCGCGTCCATCGGAACCCGTTCGAACGAAATGCGACGCCGAACGGGTTCAGACACGGACGCGTGCCACCCATCGTCTCGCAGCCTTGCCCGCCGTCCGCGTTGTTGTGGCAGGTGATGCACGGCCGCGGCGTGCCGACCGAGTCGGGCGCCGTCGCGGTGCGAGGCACACGCGCAGCGTAGTACTCGAACGCGAACGCCGAGCTAGGCATCGCGAGCAGCACGGCGAGCGGTGCGAGATGGAACAGTACCGAGCGCATCGAGGTCCCCCCAAGTGGCTGAGCGATCAGCCGTCCGCGTCCATCGGTGTTCTTCAGTAGCCCACGTGCAGGCGGTATGCGTAGGGCAAGCGCGTGTCCGCGCGCTGGTCGGTGACGACGAGGAAGAACCGCCCCTCCGACGCGAAGGTCGACGTCACGAGCGCGCAACCGTTCACCGCGTTGCTGCGAGCGCGCACCATGCCGGTGCGGCTCTGAATCGCGACCTGGATCGACGATGCGCCTGCCCCCGTGCACGTCATGCCATCCGGGCCGAGCTCCTCCACCGTGAGCGTGGCGCCCATCGGGACGTCGATGGCGAACACGTCGGGGTACGCACAACCTTCGAACCCGCCGACGTCGCCCTCGAAGGTCAGCTCGTTGCCCGCCGACAAGCGAATCAGGTTGGCTTCCTGCACGTTGAAGCTGAAGCCCGACTCCGTGACCGAATCCTCGTCGATCACGCGTCGGCAGTCCTCCGTGCAGCCCTCCTCGCCGTCGCAAGACTCACCATGCTCTGCGGGCGCGGTCCCATTGCAGGTCGGGCGGTAGGCGCCGAGCGTGTAGAGGCCGCCGCTCGGGTTGCCATCGTCGATGCCGATGTACCAACGCCCCGACTCGTTGAACTGGAATCCGAAGTGCTCGTCGCCGGCGCTGTCGCAGTAGTTGGCGAAGAGCTCGCGCGAGCACTGCGTTTCGGCGCACGACGCGTTGAGCAAGTAGAGGATCGGGTCGCGGTTCGGGCGGTCCGGGTCCGTCGGAGAGACCGCGAGGTGGAAGTGCCAGTACTCGCCAGCCTGGACGTCGACCGCGAAGAACGCATCCGGGCCGGGCGCGCTGACACCGCAGCTTCCGGGCAGGCTGTTGACGTCGCTCGCGAAGGGTCGCGTGTCGACGACGATGCCCTCTTCGGAGTCGGTGATCACGTAGACGTCGTCGTCTCCGCAACCGTCGACGGCGAGCTGGTCGGGCGGTCCTGCGTCCACGCCCGCATCCGGATCGGGCGTCGCGCCGTCGGCGTCCATCGTTCCGCCGTCGACGGGTCCTTCCGGCAACGCTTGGTACCGCGAAGCGTCGGCCAACGAGCAGCCCGCCACCGCGAGCAGGAGCGAGAGCGAGAGCGAGAGTCGAAGCATGGAGTTCATCCTCGGTGCCATCGGAAGCGGTGCCATCGGAAGCGGTGCCATCAGAAGCGGTGAGTGAGCCCGAGCTGGAAGCCGCCCGCCGTGGGGCCGCCTTCGACCGTGGTGCTGGGCTCGCTCGGGTCGGCGTCCTCGCCACCCCCGAAGCTCCAGTCGGAGAAGATCGCGAGCACCACCGCCGTGGCCGCGAGACCGCTCGCGACGCCGATGAGCGCGTTCGTGCGAGTCTCCGCCGCGCGGACGCGGTCGTAGAGTCGCTTGCCTTCGGAGCGAATCCCACCGTTGCCCGGCTCCGTGTACTCCTCGTACTCGTCGTTGCGGCTGCTCGCGTCGAGGCCGCTCCACACGATCAGACCGCCGGTCGCGAGCGCGAGCCCACCGACCGAGAGCGCGATCGCCGGGTGCAACCCCGAGCTCTCTTCTTCGACCGGGGTCGTGCCGCCGCCCTGACGCTCGCGCTCCTGACGCTCGCGCTCGAGTCGCTCGGCCTCTTCGCGGGCGATGCGCTCCTGCTCTTCGCGCGCCGCCTCTTGGGCGCGGCGCTCGTCGATCGCGCGCTGCAAGACGCGGATGCGCGCCTCGACCTCCGCGCGGTCGGGCGCGTCCGGCACACGCTCGAGGTACTCGGTGAACCGGGCGACCGCCTCTTCGTCACGGCGGAGGCGATCGAGGGTGACGCCGATGTTGTACAGCAGCACGGGGCGCGGGCTGAGGCTGTACGCCTGTGTGAAGCGATCGAGCGCGGTCTCGTAGTCACCGTTGCTGAAGGCCTCGCGCGCCGCTTGGAACGTGAGCCGCGCCGCTTGGTCGAGGCTCTCGTCGGTCCGCGTGGTCTGCGTGCTCTCGGTGACCTGACCGGGCGGCGGATCGGTCTGCGCCTTCGCGACGCCTGCTCCAGACACGCTCACGACGCTCTCGACGGTGAGGGCGAACAGCCCCACCCAAAGCCAACGGCCCATGCGTTTACCTTCCCATCCTCGCCTTCCACCCCGTCGAGTGGAGGCGCCCCTTTGCCCCGTCACGCCCGCACGCCATCTCGCGGCTGCGTGCCCTCTCACTGGCCGCCCCGAAGGGCTCGCGGCGCGCTCGTTTCGCGCGACCACGTGTGCGTCGAGCCTGTCCGGGCGCGACGACGTGGCGTAGCATACCGCTCGGGAGGCGCGCCGGTCACTAGTTCGGCGGAGGTTTTGGAAAACGCGAATCGCCAGGTCCGCGGGTGCGAGCGTATGCGTACGAGCCCGAGCGTACGGCCCGCTCGTGACCCGGTCCGCGAGCACCG
>ERZ761607.1128-NODE-1128-length-35638-cov-5.933283_pt1 | contig 35638 bp, 31 predicted proteins | sample MGYA00511164_ERZ761607 | MGnify/ENA primary metagenome ERZ761607 (study PRJEB28899, sample SAMN02445080) | bioreactor sludge metagenome | biome: EBPR sludge | place: Australia: Brisbane, Thorneside Wastewater Treatment Plant | collected 2011-06-22 ... | reverse complement strand
CAGAAGAAGTCGTTGTTGCTGCCGGGGATGCGGCCGCTCTCGGGCGTTACGCAGGTATCGCCGATGCCGATGCGGACGGTGGCGTTGGGGATCTGGATCGGAATGGAGATATGAAGTGATTCTTTGGTCCGCGTCGGCGTGTATTCAATCTGATATCGACGGTGAACCACTCCATCTTCTTCTTTCTCGAATTTCAACTCCATGGGGGACGTCGTGATGAAACTCTTGGGATCGAGTCCATTGACTTTCCAACACCTGAACGCATCATCCTCAGGAATCCTAAGAACTGATGCCTGCTTCTCCTCCTTAATCGGAGCTTGCCCGGAGGAGAGCGTTCTTTCAATCGCATCCACATACCACCCCGCACTATCCGCGAACGCCTTCTTCACCCGCCATTGGTCGGTGGTGAAGTGCGCATCCGGATCGCTGATGCTGCACCAAGCGCCCCAGGTGTGCTCGTGCCACATCACGATGCTGCGCTTGGCGCGGTAGAGCAGGTGCGGGTCGATGGGCTTGTTCAGGATCTTGGCCGCATCGATCAGGTTGGAAAGTCGTGCGCTGAGCACACGCACTTCGCCTTCCTCCTTCGCCGTGCTGTACGCGCCATCCTCCCAATAGGGCGTGAAGTCACCGCTCCAGGTGGGGATCTGCTTGCCGTACTCCCGGTCGCACTGCGCCATCATATCGCCCACGTTCGAGATGATCAGCCGCGGTGAGGCATACTTCTCGTTCCATTCGCGCACGAAGTCGCTGAGGGTGCTGTCCACCGGCCCGTTGTCGCTCACGATGTTGTAGCGCCACTGCACCATCTCGTAGGGATAGCCTTTCGCGGCGAGCTCGTTCATGTAGGCGGCGATCTTCCGGGTGCCGCGTTCCTTGATGGCCCCGGCCGTGTAGCCGTGCCAGCCGCCGTAGCCCTGGCCGGCCGTCCACACCAGGATGCTGTCCTTGCCGGTGGTGCCCTTCCACCAGTAGGGCTTGTCGCCCTGCTCGCGCAGGGTGCTGCCGATGCGGTCGCCGCCGTCGGGCATGTCGGGAATGTAGTTCGGCCTCTGGCTCAGGTGGCGGATGCCATGCGCGGCGTAGGCGTCCACCATGCTCCAGCTCATGCCGGGGATGTCCGTCTGCATCGCCATGGTGATCGGCAGGTCATACCACTTCCGCAGCGAATCGGCGTACTCCACGATCCAGTGCATCTCCTCGGGCGTGCAGAGGCCGGTGAGGATGTTCGCGTAGTTCGCGCTGAGGGCGATGCTGCCGCTCTTCACCGCCGCGATGAAGCGTTGCTTGTCCGCCTCACTGCACTTGCCCAGGAAATTCTCCACGGCCCAGAGGCTCTCCACGTTCCACACGAAGCGGCTGTCTTCGGGATAGTCCTTGGTGCGGTCGATCAGCTCCAGCGCCTTCCAGATGTTGTTGTTCTGGATCACCTCCACTTCGGCCTGCAGGTGGCTGTAGCCGATGTCGGTGTGGCTGTGGTGGACAAGGTGGATGTCGCGGTGGGGTGCGAGACGGACAAGAATCGTTGTGTCCAGTACCGGACGATTGGACAAAGAAGCCTGCGCCCTAATTGGAGCACGATGTGCCGCTCGGTCCTCTGGAAACATGATTGCGGGAGTCAACGGTGAGACATGCACTGGGGTCTCGAACACGTTCAGTCCATTCTTGATCTGATGCTTGGTGGGCGCTACCCCAGTAAGGCGCACTTCGAGTTCAGTAGGTTCGCCGAAGTGCATCACGGTGAATTGCGCAGGCTGCATTGGAAGCTTTGAGTCGCGATACACGAACGGCAATACGTCCACCTCCACCTTCTCCTCGAAGGTGTACCGGAAGGTCATGAACCAGTCCGGGCTGTTCTGGGCATGGCCCACCACCTTCAGCCGCAGCGGCTTGCCGGGCGTTATGTACTTCCGGGGAACGCGTAAATGCGCAAAGCCGTGTGCATCGCCGTGTCGGTCAGCCTTCGAGAATTCGAACACCAGCGCCACTCCGTCCACCGTGTCCACCTGCCAGCTTTGCGGCTGGGTTGAATGGTGCGTAGTGAACGTGAGCACCTTTTCATCTCCAATGAAAAGATCGAAGTTCCGATTACCGCCACTGGTGGTGCTGTTGTGCGCGGCGATCCAGCTGAAGTAGTAGTAGGGGATGTTCTCGTCCTGTGGATAGAAGGGCACAGCGGCGGTTTCCCATGCGATCGCCTTCGTCCCATCCGTGCAGCGAGTCAGCAAGGCCGTGGTCGCATGCTCGGGGTACACGCTGAAGTAGGAGAGGACCTCGCCTTCGATGTCCTTCGCGTAGCCGTTGATCACCTGCTGCTTGCCGAAGACGGGCAGGTCGACCTGGGCATGCGTGCCCATGATCAGCAGCAGTGCTGCAAGAAGCGCGGGGAGCCTCACTCCACCAAGGTAAGCGGGCTCAGAACGCGAAGCGCAGGCCCACGTTGGCCACCAAGGCCCGGGTCAGCCCGTCCGGCCGCACTTCCCGCACCACCGAAGGCGCACCTGCCGATGCCTCCAGCCACCAGGAGGAGCTCAGCTTGTAGCGGAGGTCGGCGGTGAGGTTGAGCGTGAGGCCTTCGGATCCCTCGATCGCGATCCGTTCGCTTCTGTCGAAGGTGAGCGGCCGCTCCCGCGTATCCTGGCCCAGGTGCATGATGGCCAGGATGCCCGGCTGGATGGTGAGCTTGCCGATGGGGATCGCATAGAGCAGCCGGGCCACCGCGTCGTCCGCGCGCTCCAGGCCGGCGCTTTCGAAGTAGGCGCGGCCAACGGCGTTATCCAGCCAGTTGAGATGGAGGTAGTCGTTCTTGTTCTCCTGCACCAGCACATGCTGCCAGGCCAGGGCGCCGGTCCACCGCTTGTGGCGGTAGTTCACGCCAACGAGCAGGTCGGTGGTGCCCAAACTGGTCTGGTAGGGCATGGGCAGGCTTCGCGTGGTCATTGCAGTGGACGTGCCCTCCAAGGGGTCGTCCGCGTTGCCGGAGTTCAGCTTCACGCCCACCATCGCGTCCAGCCGCCTCTGGTCCTCCTTGATGAATGCGTAGGACGTGGTGAGCACGGGGTCGCCCACGCCGCTGTTGCTGCCGAGGTCGCCCTCGATGCTCATGTACGGCACGCGCAACTGCACCCCCAGCGATCGGTGATGCCGAATCCGACCTCCGGGATCACCTGCAGCACCGTGGTCGATCGCTCGCCGATGGCATAGCTGAACGTCATCCGGGCATAGTGACGGGGCTCTTTCTCGGTGCTGGTGGAGTCGGTCAGCACGGGGATCTCGCCGATCGGTCCGGCCGTGCAAACGCCGGCATCGCTGCAGCCTTGGGCGATGGCATGCTGCGCGATGAGCACCAAACCACAGACAAGAAGGGAAGAGGGCATCTGCCGCATCGGGAAAAGTAACGGGGCCTTATCCCGCGTAGTATCCGCTGATCGTTCTCCAGCCTCCTTTCCTGACACCTGGGCTCAGCGCGTCAGATATCCACCGTCCACCGCATAATAGCTGCCGGTGACGAAGCTGGCCTTTTCGCTCGCGAGCCAGAGCACCAGTTCGGCCACCTCCTCGGCACGACCCAAGCGGCCGATGGGATGGAGCGCCGCGATCCCGGTGAGCTGCTCCTCGGTCAGGTGCTTTTCCAGCATCGGCGTTCGGATGAAGCCCGGTCCCACGCTGTTCACCCGGATGCCTTGGGCGGCGTATTCCATGGCGGCGTTCTTGGTGAGGCCCACCACGGCATGCTTGGCGGCCACGTAGGCACTGCTGTAGGCAAAGCCCACCTGGCCCAGGATGGAGCTCATGTTGATGATGCTGCCGCCACCGGTCTTCAGCATGGCCGGGATCTGGTACCGCATGCCGTAGAACACGCCGTTCAGGTTCACCCCGATCACCTGTTCCCAGCCGTCAAGCGGATATTCCCCGGTGGGTGCGGCCGGACCGCCGATGCCCGCGTTGTTCACCGCGATGTCCAAGCGGCCATAGGCTTGCAGGGCAATCGCCACCTGGTGCTCGTTGTCCATGGCACGGCTCACGTCGCTGCGCACCACGGTGCCTTCGCCGCCTAGTTCTTGCACGGCTTTGAGTACACGGTCGGCGTCCTCGCCCACGATGTCGCTCAGCACCACCTTGGCGCCTTCCCGCGCAAAGGCCATCACACAGGCTTCGCCGATGCCCGATCCGGCCCCGGTCACCAGGGCCACCTTGTTCTTCATTGTGCTCATCAATATGGGTTTATTCGGTCGTTAGCAATCTGTTCGTGAATGTGCATCCAAGGTATCGACCAGCATAGGCGGGCTTCTGACGATCGTCACCCTGGCGCGGTCCGGGCTGTACTTTTGTGGTCCTTTAACACAACCGCATATGCCCGGCACGGAGCTTTTCGGCGAAGAGGAACGCAAGGAGGTGATGGACGTCCTGAACACCGGCGTCCTGTTCCGCTACAACCACGACGCCCAGCGCAAGGGCATCTGGAAGGCGAAGGAGTTCGAGGCCGAGATCGCGAAGTTCACCGGGGCGAAGCACGCCCTGGCGGTGAGCAGCGGCAGCACGGCGGTGAGCAGCATGCTCGCGGCCTGCGGCGTGGGCTATGGCGATCATGTGATTGTGCCGCCCTTCACCTTCGTGGCCACCATCGAGGCGGTGCTGCTCGCCGGCGCCATCCCCGTGTTCGCCGAGATCGACGAGACCCTCTGCCTCAGCGCCGAGGGCATCCGCAACGCGTGCACGTCGAAGACCAAGGCCGTGCTGCTGGTGCACATGTGCGGGGCCGCGGCCGACATCGACGGCATCCTCGCCGTGTGCAAGGAGAAGAACATCATGCTCATCGAGGACACCGCCCAGGCGCTCGGCGCCACCTACAAGGGCACCCACCTCGGCCTCTTCGGCAAAATGGGCAGCTTCAGCTTCGATTTCTTCAAGATCGCCACCTGCGGCGAGGGCGGCGTGATCATCAGCAACGACGAGCAGCTGCTGAAGACCGCCGAGTACATGAGCGACCACGGCCACAACCACGAGGGCGAGAACCGCGGCATGGAGAAGCACCCCATCATGGGCACCAACTTCCGCATCGGCGAGATCAACGCGGCAATCGGTCTGGCGCAGAGCCGCAAGCTGCCGAAGATGGTCGCGAAGCAGCGTGCGCACAAGGCCATCATCCAGGAACGCCTCGGCAAGATCCCCGGCCTGGCCTTCCGCAAGCAGTGCGACGATGCCGGTGACAGCGCCACTTTCTTCCACCTGCTTCTTCCCAGCGCCGACGCGGCCTTCGCGCTGCACAAGGAGCTGGGTGCGCAGGGCATCGGCACCATGTACTGGTTCAACAACATGTACCACTACATCAAGCAGTGGGACCACATCAAGCACCTGCGCATGCCCTACAGGCTGGTGGCGCACGAGCTCGGCCTGCCGCAGGACCTCAACACGATGACCTTCTCGAAGAGCGATGCGGTGATCAGCCGCTTGGTGAGCTTCAACATCCGTGTGACGTGGACGGAGGAGGAACTCGATGGGTTCCTTATCAAGGTGGAGGAGGCGGTGAAGAGGGTGATGGACGGGATGGTGGTGTGAACCCTGACGCATTCAGCGCGCCATGAGCTCCGTGGCACGTCGTGCCACACGGATGCCGATGGCCACGCCCATGCCGCCCAAGCGCACGGCCACGCCCAATCGGTCGCTGAGCCGCTCCACAAGCGGTGATTTGGATCCAGATCCGAAGGCCATCGTGCCGCTCCAGCGTCGGGTGATGGTGAAGGGCGTGCCGGGGATGATCGTCTCGCGCAGCAGCTGTTCCAAGGCTTCCTGGATGAGGGGCGTTGTCCCCTCCTCGGCCGTGCGCTCGCTGGCGAAATCGAGGTTACGGCCGCCGCCTAGCAGCACGCCGCCTTCGCAGTCCCGGAAGTAGTAGAAGCCCTCATCAAGGTGGAAGGTGCCCTTCAGCCGCAGCCCTTGCAGCGGTGCGGTGAGTAGCACCTGGCCCCGTGCCGGCACCACATCGAGGTGCGGGAGCAGCTGCGGTGTGAAGCCATTGGTGGCCACCAGCACCTGTTCAGAGGCCAGCGCTGAGCCATCCGATAGGCGAAGGAGCACCTCCGCCGTGCTCTCTTCGAAGGCTACCACGCCTGCATTCGTGCGCACAAGGATGCCGGCTTCCGCGACGCGCGCCAGCAAGGCGCGAATGAGGCGACCGCTGTCCAGGGCACCTTCCAGGTCCGTGCGCGCAAGGTGCGCGACGCCTGCCAGGCCGAGGTCGCCTACCCGCTCATCCGCCCAATGGAACGCCGTTCGACCGAGGACGGGCCAGAGCGCCCGGTTCAGCCCATCGAACCCTTCGGCTACCTGCGGGTACAGCGGGTCATCCGCACGATAGAGCTCATGCCCGCCGCTGGCCTCGAAACCGATCCTGTCATCGCCGAGTTCGCTCCGCAGCTCCTGCAGCCCGCGCCAGCGCTCCTCCACCCGGCCAAGTGCCGCATCCAGGCCCTCCTGGCGGATGTCGGCCAGCAGTTCACTGGGGCTCCCGAAGCAGGCGAAGCCCGCGTTCCGCACGGTGGCGCCTGCGGGGAATGCGCCCCGTTCCAGCACCACCACGTTGTGCCGGGGGAACCGCCGCTGGTGGAACAGGGCCGCGAAGAGCCCGACGATGCCGCCCCCCACCACGGTGAAGTCGGGGCGGGGGTGGAATGCGCGCGATTCCCAGATGCTCGGCATGCCCATGGCCCGTTTCGGGTGGGCCAAAGATGTCTTAAATTGCGGCGTTCGAGATTCGACCAGCAAACCGTTCCGGCCTTGAGCACCAGTTCGTTGCAACGCGCTCGGCGCTGCCTCTTGGCAGTCGCTGCCTCGCTTTTCCTTGCATTCGCGGCTTCCGCGCAGGTGGACGTGGTGGTGGTGTTCGGCACGGTGAAGGACATGACCACCGCCAAGAAGCTGGACGGGGTCACCATCACCGTCTACAAGAACGGGGCGAAGCTGGTGGATGTACCCACCAACGCCAGCGGCAAGTACGAGGTGAACCTCGATTACGGCTCCGATTACAAGGTCATGTGCTCCAAAGCGGGCTACGTGAGCAAGAACATCGCCATCGATACGCGCAATATCCCGGAGGAAGAGCGGCAGGGGGGCCATGGCATGAACATCGACTTCACCATGCTCGCGGAGATACCGGGGGTGGACTTCTCCATCCTGCAGGAGCCATTCGGCAAGGCGAAGTACGTGGGCGCCACCGGCAATTTCGAGTGGGACATGGATTACACCAACCGCATGCGCGATGCCCAGGCCCGCCTGCTGAAGGAGTATGACGAACGGAAGAAGCGCGAGGCCAATGCGGAGGCCGAGTTCGCGAAGCTCATGACCCAGGGCAACGCGGCCATGACGGCCTCGGACTTCAAGAAGGCCGTGGAGAGCTTTACCGAGGCCCTCACGCTGAAGCCGAACGAGCCGGTGGCCACGGCCAAGCTCAGTGATGCACGCATGCGGCTGGAGGCTGCGGATGCTGATAAGAAGCAGGGCGAGGAGTACGCCGCCCTGATCAAGGAGGCCGACGGGCTCTTCGGCAAGAAGAGCTATGAGGCGGCGCGGGCCAAGTATGAGGCCGCGAGCGACATCAAGGATGCCGAAGCCTACCCCAAGCAGAAGGTGAAGGAGATCGACGGCATTTTGGCCGAACTGGCGAAGAAGGCCGAAGAGGAGCGCAAGGCCAAGGAACTGCAGGAGAAGTACCAGGCAGCCATTGCCGCTGCCGATGCGGCGTTCAAGGCCGAGAACTGGGACCAGGCCACGGCCAAGTACACCGAGGCCGGCACCCTCAAGCCTGAAGAGCGCTACCCGAAGGACCAGATCGCACTGATCGCCACCAAGAAGGCCGAGGCCGCCAAGAAGGCCGAGGAGGAGCGCCTCGCGAAGGAGCTTAAGGCGAAGTACGATGCGGCCATCGCCGCGGGCGATGCGGCCTTCAAGGCCAGCAGCTGGGACATCGCCACCGCGAAGTACACGGAGGCATCGGGGCTGAAGCCCGAGGAGAAGTACCCGAAGGACCAGCTCGCAGCTATCGCGGCCAGGAAGGACGAGGAGCGGAAGAAGGCTGAGGAGGAGCGCTTGGCCAAGGAGCTCCAGCAGAAGTACCAGGCTGCCATCGCGGCCGCCGACCTCGCCTTCAATGCGGCGCGCTACGACGAGGCAGAGGCCAAATACAACGAGGCCGTGGGCCTGAAGCCGCAGGAGAAATACCCCAAGGACCAGCTGGCTGCCATCGGGAAGAAGCGCGAAGAGTTGGCGCAGAAGGCCGAGGAGGAGCGGAAAGCCAAGGAACTCGATGACCGCTACAAGGCGCTGCTAGCGGAGGCCATGCAGGCCTTCACCGGCGACCGCTACGATGATGCCATCGCCAAGTACACTGAGGCTTCCGGTCTGAAGCCGATGGAGCAGTATCCCAAGGACCAGATCGCCCTCATCAACAGGAAGAAGGAGGAGCTGGCGAAGAAGGCCGAGGAGGAGCGCAAGGCCAAGGAACTGCAGGAGAAGTACGATGCCGCCATCGCGGCAGCCGACGCCGCGCTGGGCGGGGAGCAATGGGACGCTGCCGTGGCCAAGTACACGGAAGCCGCCGTGCTGAAGCCCGCGGAGAAATACCCGAAGGACCAATTGGCCGTGGTGGCGAAGCGGAAGGGCGAAGCGGAGGAGCGGAAGCGCCTGGAGGAATTGCAGGCGAAGTATGATGCGGCGATCGGAGCGGGGGATGCCGCTTTCGGGAAGGAGGACTACGCGGGCGCCAAGGCCAAGTTCCAAGAGGCTATTGGCCTTAAGCCCGCCGAGCGCTACCCGAAGGACCGCATCGCGGAGGCGGAGGCGCGGCTGGCGGAGATCGCCAAGCGCGAGGAGGACGAGCGCAAGGCCCGTGAGCGCGATGCGAAGTATGCCGAGCTCATCGCCCGCGCGGACAAGGCCTATGATTCGGATAAGCTGTCCCCAGCGCTCGTGGACTACAAGGAAGCTGCCTCATTGAAGCCCGATGAGGGGCACCCGCGAGCGCGCATCGCTGACATCGAGTCGAAGCTGGATGCGGCAGCGCGGGCGAAAGCGGAGGAAGAGCGCATGGCGCGGGAGAGGGCCGATCGCGATAAGCGGTATGCCGACCTCATCACTGCGGCGGATCGCGATTTCGCCGCGAAGAAGTACGAGTCAGCGCGAAGCGCCTACTCAGAGGCCCTTGGCGTGAAACCGGAGGAGGCCCATCCTCAATCCCGTCTGGCGGAGATCGAGCGGATCCTGGCCGAGCTGGCGAAGAAGGAAGCGGCGGATCGGGAAGCGGCCGAACGCGACGCGGCGGAGCGCGCCCGCAAGGCCGAGGCGGACCGCTTGGCGGCGGAGCTGGCGGCCGCGGAAAAGGCACGCTTGGCTGAAGAGGACCGCCAGCGGAGGGCAGCGGCGGAAGAGGAGGAGCGTCGTTACCGCGATGCCGTCGCCCAGGGCGATCTCGCCTATGGGCAGGAGAATTACGAGAGGGCCCGATCGAAGTATACGGAGGCCTTGGGCATCAGACCCGCCGAGCAGTACCCGAAGGACAGGCTGGCGGCCATCGATGCGGAGATCGCCCGGCGCGACCAGAGCCGAAGCGAGGCGGAGCGATTGGCGGAGCAGCGCCGGCAGGAGGAGGAGGAGCGCAAGCGACGTGAGGCAGAGGAGCTGGAGCGCGCCCGACTGGCGGCGGACGCGGAGCGGCAAAGGCTCGAGGCCGAGCGCAAAGCCCAGGAGGACGCGGAGGCCGAGGCCCGCCGGCTCGCTGCTGAGCGCGATCGGGCCGAGCGGGAGGGCGCCAAGGCCCTGGAGGAGCGCTACCGCAGCGCCATCGTGAGCGCCGATGAAGCCTTGGCAGCGAAGGAGTATGAGCGGGCCCGGGGCCTCTACGCCCAAGCCAGCGACCTGAAGCCTGAGGAGTCCTACCCCTTGGCCAAGATCGACCAGATCGACAAGCTGCTGGCCGAGCAGGAGCGCCTGCGCCGCGAGGCGGAGCTCGCCGCGGCCAAGGCCCGTGAGGCGGAGCCGATCAAGCGCTCGGCGGGCGGATCGACCATCGACCGGAGCAATGAGCAGCAAGCCGAGGAGTTCATGCGCAAGGCACGCGAGCGTGAGGAACTCGAGAAATGGGAGCGCATCAAGAAGCTGCGCAGCGACCTCGATGCTGAGGAGAGCGCGCTGGCCAACGCATCGGCGGAGCGGCGCAGCGGCGCCATCTCGGACAAGCAGCGCCTCCAGGAGAGCAGCGCGGGACTCTACCGGGGCGACGAGACGCGCCGGCAGCTTTCAGCGGAGGAGCTTCAGGCACTGAAGGACCGCGTCGCTGAGAGCGAGGCGGAGCGCCGCGAACGCTCGTCACAGGCGAGCACGCAGCAGTATGAGCTCAAGCGGGTGACCCAGGACAAGGTGGCCGAGCGCCAAGTGCAGCTCGCCGAGCGCCAGGCTTCCGCCACAGGGCAGGTGGTGCAGGAGGCCGAGCAGGTGCACGCCTCGGAGGCGCGGCGCATGGAGCGGTCGGCGGAGCGCTCGCTCGCCGAGCGCTCGCAGGTGGAGCGCGTGATCGACCAGGAGGCGCAGCGCCAGGGTCGCGGGGCGGCACTGAACGAGGAGCGGCTCCGCGCCATCGAGGACCAGAAGCGCGCCACCCTTGCACGGGAGATGGGCTATGCCCGGAACAGCGAAGCCGCCCGGGCGCGCACCAAGGAGCTGCTGGACGCCACACCGGTGGATCAGCCGCGCGACTTCGCGCTCTACAACCGCAACAAGCTCGCGCAGGAGTATCCCCCCGGAGTAACCGAGGAGAGCTATACCGAGGGCAATAAGGTGATCATCCGCCGCGTGGTGGTGAACGGCAACAAGGCCGATGAGTACAGCAAGGTGATCGCGAAGTGGGGGGTGTTCTACTTCAAGAACGGCCAGAGCATCACCGAGGCCATCTGGACACGGGAGACCGAGGGCTGATGAGCACCATCGCGATCGAGACCGCCCAGAACGTGGTCGTGCATCACGAGGTGGCCAGCCTCGGCGACCGCATCGTGGCCTGGATCATCGATCGACTGGTGCTGGCCGCTTGGATCATCCTGTGGGTGCTGCTGTTCTTCATCGCCGAGCCGGACGATGACGTGGCCATGGTGGTGATGGCGGTGGTGCTGGCGCTGCCGTATTTCTTCTACCATCTGGCCTGCGAACTGCTGATGGATGGCAAGAGCATCGGCAAGGCGGCCATGAAGGTGAAGGTGGCGCGCAAGGATGGCGGGCAGCCCACCCTGGGCCAGTATCTGCTGCGCTGGCTCATCCGTCCGCTGGATCAATTCTATGGGCTGGGCCTGGTGGTGGTGCTCATCAATGGGAAGGGCCAGCGGTTGGGCGACCTGGCCGCCGGTACCACGGTGATCACCCTGAAGCAGCGCACCAAGCTCAAGGATACGCTGCTGGCTGAGGTGCATGATGAGCACCGGGTGCGGTTCCCCGAGGCCGTCCGGCTGACCGATGCCCAGGCTGCCATGATCAAGGAGGTGCTGGGCAGCACCTCGGTCACCAACCGATGGACGTTGATGGAGGAGATGGCCGGCAAGGTGCGCGCGGCCACCGGTATCAGCGGAGACGGGCTTCGCGCGATGGAGTTCCTCCAGCAGGTGCTGAAGGATTATGTACACCTTACCGGCCAGCAGGGCGCCGGAAGCGGGCATTTCAAGGGGGAGCGGGTCACCACCCCGTGACGAATAGCCGCCGGGCGCCGTTGATGCCGCACCGCTGGTACTGATGGTAGGCCGCGGCTGCGCGTTCGCGGATCGATTCCGGCCGCTCGCGCAGCACCCAGCCGTCCAAGGCTGCTTTGAGGGTATACGCTTCAGGGGCCATGAGGCCGGTGGTCCAGAGCAGCGGCTCCGCTCCGGTGGGCTTCAGGTGCTGCGCGAAGAAGCGCTGGCTCAGGCAAGCGAGGATGATGGCCTCGCGGTGGTTGCCGGGCCTGCCAGGGAAGGACGCATCCAGTGCGAAGTCCATGAGCCCATCGTGGCCGATGTATGCGAGCAGGTCCGCTCCCCCGCCAGCGCTGAGCGATGCGCCACCCGCGGCGATCATGCGTTCGCCGGTGCCGCTGGCATAGCGCAGCAGGTCCTCCGTGGCGAGCCGGATGGCCTGGCCGTCATAGGCTTCGGCGATCAGGTATACGGCGCTGTCGCGGTGCTTCCATACGGCGCGGTCAAGGATGTGCGGCTCCAGTGCAGGCGGGCAGGCCACGCGCTTCCATTCCCCGGATCGGTCGAAGTGCGTCCGCACGCCATACCCGGCGCCCCAGTAAAGGTTGGTGCCCGGCTTCTGGCCGTTGCCGATGCCATGGGGTACCTTCACGATGCCTTGGTACTGGTTGTCGCAGAGCGCCACCAGCACATGCACCGTTCGAACGCGCTGCGCTACGGTGGGGGTGGGCAGCAACAGTAGGACGACGAGGGGGATGATGCCGCGCATGACCGGTGAATGCGCCCGGGCGCGAGGGGTAACGCCCGCCCGTTCCTGGGCGGGAGGGGTGATGCGGCACTGGGGCGGATGCCGTGCGTCGGATCAGCGCAGGTCGTTCACCTCCACGCCTGGATACTTGCTCTTGTCGAACACGAAAAGGGCATCGGAAAGCTCGGGATTCGCGGTGAAGCGCTTCATGGTGTAGGTCACCACGTTGCCGTCCTTGTAGAGGACCTGCACGCTCCGCGGCTCGCCCTTGGCCTTGTCAACGGTCAGCACCACGGTGTGGAAGGGCTTCTTGGCGGGGTCGAGGGGGAAGAGCTTCACCACCTGGGTCATGACGCCTGCCGCATCCGCCTTCTCCTCCACGAACTGGCTCTTGAACCCTTTCTCGTACTGGGTGAAGATGCGGCTGGGGTCGAGCTCCTGGTCCATTTCAGAGGGATCGTTCAGCGTCACCTCATTCGTCTCCTTGCTGTAGGTGTGCAGCGTGGTGCCATCGTTGATGACGGTGTTCTTGTCCAGCACCAGCCGGAATCGCTTGCCCTTCACCTTCATGCTGCCCTCCTGCTTCACGTCCAGCTTGTCCTTGGCGCTCTGCAGGCGGCTCGTGAAGTCGGCCTCGAAACTGGTCCATGTTCTCGCCTGGGCCATCAGCTTGTCCACGATGGCTTTGGACTTGGGATCGTCCTGGGCGCGGAGGGAGGGGAGCGCAGCGAGCAGGGCGACGGTGAAGAGCAGGGCGTTCTTGAGCATGGGGCAAAGTTATCCGGGCGGCCGCAGGTCAAAGGCCGTGCCAACGATCCGGCGGCAACCGCTCAACGGCCCTTGTTCCAGTTGGGATGCTTCTTCATCACCTCGCGCACCTTCTTGCCCTTGAGCATGGTGCCTTGGCATTTGGGCGAACCGCACCTGCACGCCCAGGTGCGGAGCAGCTTGGGCGTATAGGGGACCTCGAAGGCGAAGCCGTAGTCGTAGGTGATCTCCTCGCCGGGCTTGATGGCCCGCAGGGCCTCGATGAAGACGCGGTCCTTGCGCGGATCGGGCCGCTGCTTGTTCTCGCTGTGTACGAAAGCGACGGCGTTGGGCTCGCAGCTGGTGTTGATCCAGCGCGCCACGTTGCCCTGCCGGTTGGCATCGAGCACGTACTTCTTGTTGAGCGTGAAGAGGAAGGTGTGCCCCGAGTCCACATCGCCATGGTATTGCTCGTCGGCTTCCTCGTGCGTGATGAGCTTGCCGACGTATTCGACGATGCGCTCGCCTTTTCGGATGGGCGCTATGGCGAATACCCCGTTGCCGTGAATCTTGGAGCGGCGACGGGCGATCTTCAGGGGCTTGGCGGTCTTGTTCATGCAGGGCCCCGGTGCGAAGGGGCGCGCAAAGAAAGGGGTTGCGCCTCACAACTGCCCGCGGGCCTTGATCTCGAGGTAGCGGTTGATGACGCTGACGGTGAGGTCTTGCGGGCGGCAGAGGATCGCGGGCAGCCCGTGCCGCTCCAGTTCGCGCGCGATGAGGCGCTTCTCGTTCACCATGCGCTCCATGATGGTGCGCACATACAGCTGCTCGGTATCCGCTGGCCGTACCTTGATATCGGCTTCCAGCTCCGTGTTGAGGAAGAAGATGGGCACCACCAGGTGCTGCCGGGACAGGCGCTGCAGGTAGGGCAGCTGGCGCTGCATGGCCTGGGTGCTCTCGTAGTTGGTGAAGAGGAGGAGCAGGCTGCGCTGGTGGAGCTCCCGCCGGAGACCCAGGTAGAGCGCTTCGAAGTCGGTCTCGCGGTGGTCTGTCCGCTGCCCGTAGAGCGCCTGCATGATCGCCTGCATGTGGCCGCGCTGCCTGCCGGGCGGTACCGAATCGTGCGGCTTGTCGCTGAAGGTGATGAGGCCCGCGCGATCCTCCTTGCGCATGGCGATGCTGCTGATCACGAGCGCCGCATTGATGGCGTAGTCGAGCAGGCTCAGGCCATCGAAGGGCATCTTCATCACGCGCCCGATATCGATGAGCGAGACCACCTGCTGCGCCTTCTCGTCCTGGAACTGGTTCACCATGATCCTTCCGCGGCGGGCCGTGGCCTTCCAGTTCACCGTGCGCCTATCGTCGCCGGGCACGTAGTCCTTGATGCGCTCGAATTCGCTCTGGTGCGCGATACGGCGGATGCGCTTCACCCCCGCGAGGGTGAGCCGGTTGCTGATGGCGAGCAGTTCGTAACGGCGCAGCTGCAGGTAGCTCGGGTACACGGCCACTTCCTTCTCCGCATCGAGGCGGAAGCGGCGCTCCACCAGCCCGATGGGGCTGCTCACCAGGGCATTGATGGCGCCGTAGCGATAGACCCCGCGCGCCAACGGCCGCACCTGGTAGCCGAATTCGCGGACGCCCCATGGATCGATGGCGCCGCTGAAGGCCAGGTCGCGCTTCTGGAACTGATGCGGGAGCTCGTCGAGCACACGCAGGCGCATGGCGATGCCGTAGCCGCTCCGGATGCGGATGGTGACGGGGTTGGTGTCGCCATTGCTCCAGCGCTCCATGGTGATCCGGGAGGCCGTGAGGCCTGAACGGCGGCCGTAGAGCAGGATGAGGTCGGCTAGCGCTGCCGCTGCGAAGCCGAGCAGCGCCAGGCGCATGAACACGAAGAGGGGAGGCCACATCCAGGCGAGCACGAACCCGCACACCAGGGCCCAGCCCACCACGAAGGTGCGGCGCGTGAGGAAGACCGTGCACGCGATGCGCCTCATCTACCGCGGCACTTCGATCTGGCGCACGAGGAGCTGGATCACCTGATCGGGCGATAGGCCCTCCATCTCGCGCTCGGGGGTGAGCTGAATGCGGTGCCGCAGCACATGGGGGGCGATCGCCTGTACATCCTCGGGCGTAACGAAGTCGCGTCCCATGATGGTCGCATTGGCCCGGGCACCGGTGAGGATGGCCAGCGAGGCGCGCGGTGATGCGCCCAGCATGAGGGCCCCGTCGTGCCGGGTGCGATCCACGATGGCCGCGATGTACCGGATCAGCTTCTCCTCGCAGCGCACCTGACGAACGAGGCCCCGGGCGCGCTCCAGCTCCTCGGGTCCGATCACGGGTTGGATGGCATCTGCGCTCAGCAGCTCGCGCCCTTGCTGCGCGCGCAGAAGGATGGCCACCTCCTCCTCGATGCTCGGGTAGTCCACGGTGAGCTTGAAGAAGAAGCGGTCGAGCTGTGCTTCGGGCAGGCGGTAGGTCCCCTCTTGCTCGATCGGGTTCTGCGTGGCCACGATCATGAAGGGCGGTGCCAGCGGGTAGGTGCGGCCGTCCACCGTCACCTGTCGCTCCTCCATGGCCTCGAAGAGGGCGCTCTGCGTCTTGGCGGGAGCGCGATTGATCTCATCAACCAGCACGATGTTGCTGAAGATGGGCCCGGGCCTGAACTCGAATGCCGTGGTGCGCGGATCGAACACGCTGGTGCCGATCAGGTCGCTGGGCATGAGGTCGGGCGTGAATTGCACGCGGGAGAATCCCGTGCGCACGCAGCGGGCCAGCAGCTTGGCGGTGAGCGTCTTGGCCAGGCCCGGGGCCCCTTCGATGAGCACGTGGCCGTCGCTGAGCAGCGCGATGAGCAGCAGGTCGATGGTGCTTTCCTGGCCCACGATCACGCGTCGCACTTCGCTGCGCAGGCGCTCAACGGCCTGTTGCAGCTCGGTGAGCGGAATGGCGGGGCTGAAGCCGGCCTCGGCGGGTGCTGCGGGCGCGGGCAGTTCGGGATGAATGTCCTCGGTCATGGTCTCATGGGATGAGTTGGCGGAAGTCGTGCAGTTCGTTGCTGAGGCGGAGCAGGTCATCCTCGCTGATCCGCGCGGCCTGTTCGCGCCGGGCGATGGCTGTGAGCCGCTGCATCACCTGCTCGGGAGGGAGTCCGGTCTTGGCGGCCAGGTGACGTGCGGTGCCCTCATCGTAGGCGAAGGCGCGCAGGTAGGTGCGGGCGCGCACCTCCTCCTTGAAATGGCCGATCATCTTGCGTGCCAGGTCCGCGTGATCGCCCCGGTGCCAGTAGAGGCGCCCGATGGTCTCCGCGAGCTCCCGGCTGGCATTGCGCAACGGGGTGATGACGGGTATGGCGCGTTGCTGCCGCCGCACGTGCACGAGGATGAAGAGGGCGAGCAGGGCCTGCGCGAGGAACCAGGCCCACCGCAGGGCAGGCTCCATCAGCACGAACCGGGCTATGGAGCTGCTCTCGGCCCGGCCGCTCTTGCTGTACTCGTCCCACAGCAGCCGGCGGGGCGGCAGCAGGCTCAGCACACCGGCGGCGAACGCGGCGTTGCGGTCCTTGAGCAGGTTGTAGTTGGTGAGCGCGAGCGGGGCGCTGCACAGCACGAACCGGCCGTCGCCCCAGGCCATGTGCAGAAGCACGGGCCGCGAGGCGCCGTCCACGGCCATGACGCGTGTTCGGCTGGTGTCGTAACGCGTGAAATGGGCTCCGGTGAATCCCCGTGAGAAGCGGAAGACCCCAGGGGCCAATCGCGGCTTGCCGATGAACCGGATGTCGCTGGTGTCCTCCTGCATCGAGTGGTCGCGGGCCATGCCCAGCCGCAGCGTGTCCGCCAGTGAACCGGTGATGGCATCAGCGGCGATGAGGACGTGGTCGCCCATGGCCACCAGGTCGAGGAGCTGATCCGCGGCCAGCGCATCGATGTGCAGGCGGTCGTTGAGGAGGACCAGGTTCACGCTGCCATCGTCCGCATCGCCCATGAGCCGGTGCTGGGTGAACTGGACGAGAGGCTCATTCACCGTGCGCACCTCGGGGAAGAGGTCGCGCAGCCGGTCGTGCAGCAGCCTTGCCCCATAGGGCGATCGGTGCTGGCGGGAGAACGTGGGCGTCCAGTCCACGGGCTTGGGTGCCATGGCCTCCAGGATGGCCAATGCGAGGATGAGCAGGCCCAGGCCGAGTAGGAGTCGCTTCTCGAAGGCGTTCATCGGTCTGCTGCCCGTTCGAATTGGAGGAAGGGCCGGCGGATGGTCTCGTAGCGCGCCCTGTCAACCTCGGCATGCCCGTACCATACCCATTGGAAGACCAGCGCGGCCTGCGCGAATCGCGCACGCAGACCGGGGTCCTTTATCTGGGCCATGTAGTCGCGGTCGGTGCGGTCGGGGCTCCAGGTGAGCACGCCTTGGTCCACCAAGGCACGCAGCACCAGCAGGTAATGCAGCCGTATGGCACGCCGGAGGTCCCCGTCGGATTCCGCTTCGGCGATGAGGGTGCGGATGTCCATGCTGCGGATATCCTCATCCACCGCGATGACCTCACCTGCGCTGCGCGGCGCCCCATGGAACACGGCCCGCAGGCCATTGCGCCGCAGGATGATCACCGCGGCCACCAGGATGGCCAGGGCCAGGATGTAGAGCAGGTGCTCTGCGACGAAGCTCCCGGCGCGCGTTCCGAGGAACTCGCGCAGCAGGTGGAAGAGCCAGTCCTTGAAGCGCTCCCAGAAGGTGGGCGTGCGGCGCAGGTCACGGTCGTACTGCAAGGCGGGATCGGCCCTAAGGCGCTCGATCTCCTTCGCATCGAAGGGCCTCAGCTCCGGGGGCTCCAGCGGCGGAGCGGCCTGCCGCGTGCCCTGGGCGCCCTCCGCCGCTCCACGGGTAGGCTGCGCCACGGCCATGGTGCCGGTGAGCAGCAGCCACAACAGGAGCAGGGCCTGGCCGCGCATCCGTCGCTCAGGCCTGGTCGAAGCCTGCGATGCGCTCCTTCAGGCCATGGCCTTCGGTCTCCTCCACGCGGCTGAAGTACTTCAATGCCATGGCCACGGCCACGATGGGGTAGGTCACCATCTGCACGCACCACTGCACAGCCGTGCTCACGGAATTGAAGATGCCCATCCACTCGGGCAGCGCCATGGGGCCGTTCCCGGAAGCGGCCTCGAGCCCCGTATTGATCCCGATAACCATGCCCGCGATGGTGAAGGGAAGCACAACGATATAGTCCAGCATCCATTTGAGCAGGGTAGCCACGATCACCAGGCCCAGCGTGGGCCAGAAGTCACCGGTCACGAGCTGGTTCGACCGGCTCAGTGCACCGCTCCCGCCCGTGCGCTCGATCGCGTGCGCGGCGAGCGCCAGGGAGAGCACGGCCGCCGGATACATGGCGGGCAGGATGCAGAGCATGAAGCCCAGGCCCACGAGCAGGCCCGAGAGGAAACTGGCACCGAAATAGGGGCCCATCTGGCCGAGCCCGCGCTTCACCAGGTCGCCGGTGCCGAGCAGGTGGTGCTCGCCCTGGTGATAGGCCCTGATGTACTCGTGCACCATGGAGACCACCATCATCCACGCCACGAAGAGGATGATCATGCCCGGCACGAGCCCCGCCATGCTCGACCCCAGCAGCGAGAACACCCGGCCCGGGTCGTCGCCAGGCTCCATCTGCAGCTGCTGCAGGCCGGCCATGGCCCCGCCTGAGAGGAATCCTCCTACCAGACCGGCAGGCAGGCCCACCACGCCGATGGCCCGGAACAGCGGTTTCCAGTTCTGGCGGAGGAAGGTGAAGGTCGCGTTGAAGATCTGCCCGAAGTCACGCACCTGGCGCAACTGGACCGGCTCGGCGGCGTTCTGCATGGTAGGGGAGGATGATGAAGTAATGGATGACCCAGGCCAGTGATGCCAGGATGATGGTGATGGCCACCCAAGGCCGCAAGGTGAGGGCATGCCGGGTGACGAAGCTCTCCAGGAAGCCGGCCGCGATGAAGACGGGAAGCAGTCCCATCACCACCTTGAGCCCTGTACGTGCGCCTCGGCGCAGGCTTTCGCCCCGCGTGTAGGTGCCCGGGAACAGCCAGCTGTTGCCGAGCGTAAGGCCCGCTCCGCCCGCAACGACTATGGCCGAGATCTCGAGCGTGCCGTGCACCCAGATGGTGAGCACGCTCTCCGCAAGCACGCCCTGCTCATGGAAGAAGTACTGGAAGGAGCCCAGCATGACGCCATTGTACAGCAGCACCAGCACGGTCCCGAAGCTGGCCAACAGGCCGGCCACGAAGGCAACGAATGAGACCCGGATGTTGTTGGTGGTGATGTGCAGGAACATGCCGCCTTCCTCCATGCTCTCATACACGCCCATGGGCCGCCCCTGCTTGATGTTGTCCAGGGTCATGTCCACATAGTCATCCCCCAGGATGAGCCGGACGAAGGTGTCGTCATGCGCGGCGCTCACTGCGCCGATGAGCACCGCCACGGCGAAAATGGCAAAGGAAAGTGCCAGGTTGCGCCGCGCCTCGGCCAGGGCCTGCGGCACCTCCCGGGCCCAGAAGGAGATGAATCGGCCGCGCGGTGTGCGCTTGTTGCGGTAGATGTGCTGGTGGAGCCGCACGGCCAGTCCGTTCAGGTAGCTCACCACCGCGCTCTTGGGGTAGAAGGTGCGGGCGTAGCTCAGGTCGTCCGTCAGCTGGATGTAGAGGTCGCTCGCCTCGTCGCCGCTGAGCTGTCCCAGCCCGGCGATGGACTGCTCCAGCCGTTGCCACTTCGCCTGGTTCCGCTTGATGAAGGCTGCTTCGCGCATGGGGACTGCAGCGCGAACATAAGGCCCCGCCCCGTGCTCCGTATGACCGCTCATCCTCGGTCACGGCGCTTCAGCAAGAAGCCCCCGCGCCGATGCGCGAGGGCTTCTTGCCAGGTCCGGACGCCTCAGTGCGCCACCGGCACGTTGCGGCGGAGCAGCACGGTGCCATCGGGGCCGAGGAGCCGCACGGTATAGAGGCCCGCAGGAAGCTCCTGCGTGTCCAAGGCGATTGAGCCGCTGTTGAGCGGTGCGGCGGCGCGCACGCGACGCCCTTGCGCATCCAGCAGCTCCGCCGCTGCGCCAGGCGCCCTGATGCCGTCCACCCAGATCACCGCGTCGGCCGGGATCGGACGTACCGTCGCCCCGGACGCATCACCCTCGGCAAGTCCGGTGGTGGTGATCTCGATGATGTTGGAGAAGATCTGGCAGCCGGTCTCCGTATTGGCCAGCACGCGGTAGTCGCCGTTCTCCGTCGGGGTGTAGCTCTGGCCTACGGCGCCGGGGATGGCCGTGCCATTGAGGTACCATTGATACCCGAGCGCGGCCGTGGAGACAAGGCCGTTGCCATCCAGGGCGATGACCGGGGCCGGTGCGGGGCAAGCCTCCTTGATGCGGTAGAGGCGCCCATTGCTGTTGTTGCCGGCGAAGAGCTCGCCGCCGCTGTTCTCACCGATGCAGGAGAAGCCATAGAGGCCGCTGGCCAGGTGCTGGGTGCGCACCCAAGCGCCGAACTCATCGCGGCGCAGGCCATAGAACTGGCCTCCGCAGTAATCGGTGTAGATGTACCGCCCCTCGATGCGCCAGTAGGTGCCTCCGCGGTAGACCCTGCCCCCGATGACGGAGCACCAGCCCTGCTGGCTCTGGATATGGGAGGTGGCCGGTGTCACGTAGGCCGAGGCCGGCTGGCAGCCCCCGGTGTTGTACGTTGCGTTGGCTTCATAGCAGCGCCAGCCGAAGTTGGGGCCGCTGTTGTCGCCGGCGGGCCAGTAGCTCACCTCTTCCACGGCATTCTGACCCACGTCGCCGATCCAGAGATCGCCGGTCTCGGCATCGAAGCCCCAGCGCCAGGGATTGCGCAGCCCGCTCGCCCAGATCTCGGGCAGCACGCTGGTCTGGCCCACGAAGGGGTTGTCGGGCGGCACGGCCCAGCCGGTTTCGCCGCTCACGTCGATGCGGATCATCTTGCCGAGCGGGCTGCTCATGTTCTGCGCCAGGTTCTGCGGATCGCCGCCGCTGCCGCCATCGCCGAAGCCGATGTACAGGTATCCGTCAGGGCCGAATTCGATGTCGCCGCCATTATGGTTGGTGTAGGGCTGCGCTGCCGTGTAAAGGATCTCCTCGCTATCGGGATCGGCCACGTTGGGGTCGGCAGACACGGTGAACCGGGAGATGCGGCTGGTGCCGGACCCGCTGCCGTTGGTGTAGTACACATAGAACCTCCCATTGGTGGAATAGTCCGGGTCGAAGGCGAGACCGAGCAGGCCCTGCTCATTGCCGCTGCTGTTCACCCGGCTGGTGATGTTCAGGAAGGGCGTGGCCAGCAGGGTGTTGTCCGCATCGAGGATGCGGATGGTGCCGCCTTGGAGGGTGAGGAAGAGCCGGTCGTCACCGCAATGGCTGATGTCGGTGATGCGGGTGAGGCCTGTGGCCACCTGCTCCACTTGCAGGGTGATTGGCGTTTCCTGGCCCGTGGCCGATAGGCATAGGCCGAGGGCGCAGGCGGCGGGTATGGTTCGAAGGGTCATTCCTGGGAGGGTTTGCCCAAAACTACCCCAACCGCGGCTTCCGCTCCGCGGCGGCATCGACGAAAACCTAGTTTTGCCGCCTTTATCAACGGAGCGGATCGACATGGCCTTGCAGGACGAGATCGAGCGGCGGCGCACCTTCGCCATCATCAGCCACCCCGACGCCGGCAAGACCACGCTGACGGAGAAATTCCTGCTCTACGGCGGCGCCATCCAGACCGCCGGGGCGGTGAAGAGCAACAAGATCCGCCGGGGTGCGACCAGCGACTTCATGGAGATCGAGCGGCAGCGCGGCATCTCGGTGAGCACCTCGGTCATGACCTTCGAGTACGGCGGCAAGCTCATCAACCTGCTGGATACCCCCGGCCACCGCGACTTCGCCGAGGATACCTACCGGACCCTCACCGCGGTGGACAGCGTGGTGCTGGTGATCGACTGCGTGAAGGGCGTGGAAGCGCAGACCGAGCGTCTCATGGAGGTCTGCCGGATGAGGAGCACACCGGTCATCGTGTTCATCAACAAGCTGGATCTCGAAGGTCGTGACGCCTTCGACCTGCTGGACGAGCTGGAGGAGAAGCTCGCCATCAAGGTCCGCCCCATGAGCTGGCCCGTCGGCATCGGCGCCACCTTCCAGGGCGTGTACGACCTTTACAGCAAGGGCCTGCGGCTCTTCGATCCGGGGAAGACGAAGGTGGAGCAGAGCAGCATCCGGATCAGCGACCTGCAGGACCCCGAGCTCCAGCGGCAGCTGGGAGAAGATGCCGCCCGCCAGCTGCGCGAGGACATCGACCTCGTGGAGGGCGTGTACGATCCCCTGAGCACCGATGCTTACCGCGCAGGGCGCATCGCGCCGGTCTTCTTCGGCAGCGCCTTCAACAACTTCGGCGTGAAGGAGGTGCTCGACGCCTTCGTGGGGATCGCCCCGCCGCCGGGCCCGCGCCATACCGACCATGGGGAGGTGCAGCCCAACGATCCGAAGTTCAGCGGCTTCGTGTTCAAGATCCATGCGAACCTGGATCCCAACCACCGCGACCGCATCGCCTTCCTGCGCGTATGCTCCGGCCGGTTCCAGCGCAACACCTACTACAGGCATGTGCGGCTCGATAAGCAGCTGCGCTTCGCCACCCCCACCAATTTCCTCGCCGCCCAGAAGACCATCGTGGACGAGGCCTGGCCTGGTGACGTCATCGGGCTCTTCGACACGGGCAACTTCAAGATCGGCGACACCCTCACCGAGGGGGCCGGCTTCACCTTCCGCGGCATACCGGCCTTCAGCCCCGAGCTCTTCCGCGAGCTGGTGAACCTGGACCCCATGAAGACCAAGCAGCTGGACAAGGGCATCCGCCAGCTCACCGATGAGGGGGTGGCCCAGCTATTCACCCAGCAGCCCGGCAACAAGAAAGTGGTAGGCTGCGTCGGCGAGCTGCAGTTCGAGGTGATCGCCTATCGGCTGGAGCACGAGTACGGCGCCAAGTGCGCATTCCAGCAGATCGCAGCGCACAAGGCCTGCTGGATGACCGCCACCGACCCCGCCGCGCTCGACCGGTTCATCCGGGTTAAGGCCCAGCAGATCGTACAGGACAAGGACGGCAACCCCGTGTTCATGGCGCCCAGCGCCTATATGCTCGACCTCGAGCGCCGCAACAATCCGGAGATCACCTTCCACACCACCAGTGAATTCAAGACGGAGACCGCTTGATCGGCCCCTGCGTCCGATCGCCGGCGCACGACGGCAAGCCCGTATTTGCAAGCCTTAACGACCGGGAGGCAACGGGCGCCTCGCGGCCGCGCGTCTCCGGCACGGAAATCGCCGGTCACGCCGGTCGCCCCGTCTACATTTGCCGCGCCTGACGAACAGCATGCCAACCATGATGCACAGAGCCTTCACCGCCCTCACGCTGCTCGCGCTCCTCTCCGCCCCGGCCGCATCGCAGAACACCGGTCCCAAGCGTGTGATCGAGGCGCAGGTGCTAGGGATGGCCAAAGGCGACACCGTCTATCTCGCGAACTATTACGGCAACAAGCTCTACTATGCGGATACGGCCATCGTGGATGCGAAGGCCACCGCGGTGTTCAAGAAGGAGAGCGGCTACGCGGCGGGCGTTTACGCGGTGGTGGTGCCCGGTCCGAAGTACTTCGAGCTGGTGGTGAACGAGCCCGTGATCAAAGTGAGCACGCGCAAAGAGGATCTGCTGCCGGCCCTGCAGGTGAAGCAGAGCCGGGAGAACGAACTCTTCATCGGTTATATCCGCTTCCTGAACGAGCGCCGCCTTGAGGGGGAAGCGCAGAAGGCCCGGCTCGATGCTGCCAAGGACGAAGCCACCCGCACCGAGGTGAAGGCCGCCATGGAGGATCTGGACAAGCGCGTGAAGCAGTACCAGCGCGACCTGGTTTCAGGCAACCCCGGCACCTTGGTGGCCTCCCTGGTGAAGATGAGCATGGCCGTGGAGCTTCCCGAGCCGCGCAAAGCTGACGGAAGCCTGGATAGCGCTGCCGCATACTACCAGTACCGCGAGCATTTCTGGGACAACTTCGACCTGACGGACGACCGAATCGTCCGCGTGCCGGTCTTCGGAAACAAGCTGGAGGAGTACCTCACGAAGGTCATACCACAGGTGCCCGATACCATCAACCGCCTCGCCGATGCGCTCATCGCCAGGACCGGGAGCTCGAAGGAGACCTTCAAGTACATCGTCCACAACATCACGCACAAGTTCGAGACCAGCGAGATCATGGGCATGGATGCCGTGTTCGTCCACATGGCGCTGACCTACTACTGCCCCAAGCCGGGCCAGGCCTCCCGGGTGGATTGGATGGAGGCGGACAAGCTGGAGAAGCTCTGCGAACGCGCCCGGAAACAGGCGCCCCTCGTGCTGGGACGCAAGGCCCCCTACCTCTGCCTGACCGACAGCACCGAGGAGAAATGGATCAATTTCTACGACCTGAAGGAGGAGTTCGTGGTCATCATCTTCTGGGACCCGCACTGCGGCCATTGCAAGAAGGAACTGCCGGAGATCTACAAGGTGTACAAAGAGAGGCTGAAGCCCATGGGCGTGGAGGTGTATGCCGTGGCAAAGGCCGTGGATGAATCGCTGATGAAGGACTGGAAGAAGTTCATCCGGGAGAACACGCCCGACTGGGTGAACGTGGGCCTCACGAAGAATGTCTTCGAAGAGGCCAAGAAGGACCCGCGGAAGTTCATCCCGCGCCTCACCACCTTGGAGAGCCTCAACTACGCGGACACATACGATGTGTTCAGCACGCCGAAGCTCTTCGTGGTCGATGGCGATCGGCGATTCGTGGGCAAGAGCCTCACGGCCGACCAGATCGCCGATCTGGTGACCCGCCTGCGCGAGCGCAAGGCGAAGTAGGGGCGGGGCTTGAAGCGTATGGGGAGCCGGTTTACCTTGCCCGGGCCAAACCCCAGCCCATGCGCAAACCGCTACTCTGCATCCCGTTCCTGGTCCCTTTCCTGGCCAGCGCCCAGACCGTCCTCTTCAGCGAGGGCTTCGAATCGTCGCCCGCATTCGCCCTCAACACGCCCGATCTCGGATCGGTGAGCGGCGTCTCCAATGCCTGGGTGGTGAACAGCGTGTTCGCCGGAGGCAGCGGCGTGGCGGATTGCCTGGGCATTCCCTTGGATTTCACCATCCCGGCCACCCCGAGCCAGCCAGTGGGGATCGCTGTGCCGAACGGCGCGTATCTCCACACCGTGAGCCTGGTGGCGCAGCAGAATGGCATCCAATGCTGCTCCTTCGGCGCGGCCGACGGCTTCTGCACCGAGCCGGACAACATCTTCGCCCGCATGACCGGCGATGTGAGCACGCTCGGCCAATCCGAGGTATCGCTCCGCTTCTGGTGGCTCTGCCAGGGCGGCGCGCAGAACTATGGCGAGGTGCACTACAGCACAGATGGCGGCCTGACATGGACGCAGGTCACCAGCCCCATCAGCCAGTACCGCAACCAGCCCAACTGGGTGGAGCAGACCATCAGCCTGCCGGCCTTCGGCAACCAGGCCACCCTGCGGTTCGGCTTCCGCTTCCGCAACGCCACATCGCTCTTCGGCGCGGCTGACCCCGGCTTCGCCATCGACGATGTGCGCATCATCGCCAGCACCGCCGTTCCGGCCTCCGTGGCCACCGGCATCCTACCGGTCTCAGCCTACTGCCAGGGTGCGCAGCTGTCCGTGCCGTACACGGCCACCGGTGCCTTCAATACGGGGAACGTCTTCACCGCGCAGCTCAGCGATGCGGCCGGCGGTTTCGCGGCGCCCATCGCCATCGGCACGGTATCCTCTACGGCATCGGGCACCATCGCCTGCACCATCCCGGCCCTTACGCCGCCGGGCACGGGATATCGCATCCGCGTGGTGGCGAGTGCCCCTGCGACCACGGGCAGCGATAACGGGGTCAACCTCACCATCAGCGCAGCGCCCTTCGCGGGAGCCGATGCGAGCATCACCCTATGCAAGAACACGGGCACCTACGCCCTTCTCGACTACCTGCCCGGTGCCTCGGCCTGCGGCGCATGGACGGGGCCCTTCGGCCAGCCCTTCAGCGGGCAGCTCAACACCTTCAGCGACCTGGGCGGCACCTATACCTACACCACGGACTGCCCTGGTGGCTGCCCGCAGGATGCCGCCACCCTTACCGTGAGCCTGCTCAACCCTGCCAATGCGGGTCAGGATGTGGCCGTCAGCCGCTGCTCCACCGACCCCGCTCCCTCGCTCCCCAGCTTCGTGCAGGGCGGTGACCTCACCGGGATCTTCTTCTACAATGGCCAGCCCACCAATGGGGCCATGCTCACCGCGCCGGGCACCTATGATCTCATCTATGTGGTCTATGGCTCGGGCCCATGCGCCAACGACACGGCCGACTTCACATTCACCGTGAATAGCGCGCCGAACGCCGGGCAGAGCACCACTTACACCATCTGCGCCAATGCGGCGCCGGTGCAGCTCATCACGCTGCTCACTGGCGCGCAGCCCGGTGGCAGCTGGACGGGGCCGTCCGGCATACCATTCAGCGGCATCCTGAACCCGGCGGTGAATGCATCGGGCCTGTACACCTACACGGTGGAGGGCGTCCCTCCCTGTGCGGATGCGCAGGCCTTCGTAGCCGTGGTGGTGGATCCTTGCGCGGGCCTTGAGGAGCAGCGCAATCGCTTCGCCGGTGCGCGCTGGCTGGGGCAGCAGGGCGCAGAGCACATCCTGGAGATGGGTGCTCCGGTGGCTGGGGTGCAGCTGGTGGATGCCCTGGGTCGCGTCGCGGTTACGGTGAACGGTCCCTTTGCTGCAGGCACGCACCGCATCGCATTGAACGGTCAGCCCACGGGAGTGTACTTCGTGCGTCCGACGGACGGTGCGGCATGGCCGGCTGTGCGCCTGGTGCATGAGGGACGGTGAGTCTGTGCAGAAGTTGTGCATAACCCCGCGTTCTTTCGTTTGCATTCCGGTGAGGTGAGGGGATACGTTCGTGTCACCCAAGTTCTTTGTCGCTCCGCCGCAAGGCGGAGAGCCGGAAGGTGAATGAGGGACGACGCAGGCAGCGCTACGGCGCTCCATACCTGGTAAGAGGTCACGCGAGCGTCCATCACGCGGCGCGCCAGCAGCGCCGGGAGCCGACACGGCCGGGACCGAACCGTAAGGGAAGGTCCATGGATGCGAAGGACAACGGGCATGCACCCGGGGCCAAGGCCCTGAATGCATGGGAGCGGGGGGGCGCCAAAGCGCTCCCCGCTTCGCGTTCAAGCCAGCCTTTCTTTCGCATCAGGCCAGCGTAACCATGCAGGCCTAATGCGCCATGACCCTCCCTCGAAGCGGAGCGGTGCATGGTGCTGGACCCCTTGATGGACGCGGCTTTCCGCGCCATGAACACGATCGATCGTGGATAAGTGCGGCGTGCCGTCGCCAGCGTCCGGCAGGGTGCCCGGGTACTTTTGGGCTACACCGTTCCTTGAGCGAATGAAGAAGAAAGACCGGAAGATCTTCGTGCTCGACACCTCCGTGATCCTGCACGATCACTCAGCCATCACCAACTTCGACGAGCATGATGTGGCCATACCGATCCAGGTGCTCGAGGAACTCGACACCTTCAAGAAGGGCAACGATACGATCAACTACGAGGCGCGGGAGTTCATCCGACACCTCGACAGCATAGCGCAGCGCGATCTGCTCACCGATTGGATACCCCTCAACGGCCCCTCGCACGGGAAGCTGAAGGTGGTGGCCAAGCACGACCTCAACGGCGTGGATGCCACCAAGGTGTTCCAGGACGGCAAGAATGACCACCAGATCCTCAACGCCACCCTCACCCTGCAGCGGCAGAACAAGGACCGCAAGGTGGTGCTGGTGACCAAGGACGTGGCGCTGCGCCTGAAGGCCAAGAGCCTCAACATCCCCGCCGAGGACTACCTCACCGGCAAGGTCCGCAACGTGAACGATCAGCTCTACACGGGCCGGACGGTCATGGATGATTTCAGCGAGGGGCATATCGACGCGCTCTTCGAGCAGGGCACGCTGCCGGTGGAGGAGCTGCCCATCGAGAAGCCGAAGGGCAACCACTTCTTCATCCTCAAGCACAAGAAGAAGAGCATCCTGGCCAAGTACGACCCGCGCACCGCCACGGTCGACCGCGTGGAGAAGCGGAGCGTCTTCGGCATCGGGCCCAAGAATGCCGAGCAGGCCCTTGCCATGAGCGCGCTCCTCGATCCGGAGATCAAGCTGGTGACCCTGCAGGGCGCAGCCGGCACTGGCAAGACGCTGCTCGCCCTGGCCTGTGCGCTGGAGCAGCGACGCGATTACCGCCAGATCTACGTGACGCGCCCCGTGGTACCGCTGAGCAACAAGGACATCGGTTACCTGCCCGGCGACATCCAGAGCAAGCTGGACCCCTACATGCAGCCGCTCTGGGACAACCTGAAGCTGATCAAGGGCCAATTCGAGAAGCACGACAGCACGCCCAAGCGCATCGATGAGATGCTGGAGAACGAGAAGATCGCCATCGCACCGCTGGCCTACATCCGGGGCCGCAGCCTGGCGAACATCTTCTTCATCGTGGATGAGGCGCAGAACCTTACGCCCCTGGAGGTGAAGACCGTGATCAGCCGTGCGGGAGAAGGCACCAAGATCGTCTTCACCGGCGATGTGCACCAGATCGATTCGCCCTTCCTCGACAGCGAGAGCAACGGCCTCAGCTACCTCATCGACAAGGCCAAGGGCGATCCGCTCTTCGCGCACATCACGCTGGAGAAGGGCGAGCGCAGCCCGCTGGCCAACCTTGCCAACGAGCGCCTCTAGGCCAAGGCGGTAGCTTCGCTCGCATGAAGCTCTCCGCACTGCTCGGGAAGGCCCGCCATTCGTGGGCGCATCGCTGGCTGGCGAATGCCCTGCTGCCTTGGCTCATCCCCTTCAACAGGCCGCATGGGTTCAGGGTGGTGCCGTTGAAGGACGGGGGCATGAGCGTCACCATCCCGTACTGGCGCATCAACCGCAACCACATCAAGGGCATACACGCCTGCGCGCTGGCTACCGCCGCCGAGATGTGCAGCGGCCTGGCGGTGATTGAGCGCCTCGATCCGAAGGAGTACCGCATGATCCTGCGCGAGCTGCGCATCCAGTACCGTTATCAGGCGAAGAAGCGCGTCATCGCTTCGGCACCCGACCTGACGCGGGTGATCGAGGAGCAGGTGATGGTGCCATTGCGGGCGGCCGACGCAGTGGATTACACCAGCACGGTTGAATTGCACGATTCGGATGGGAACCACGTGGCCACGGGCATCGCCACCTGGCAGGTGAAGCCGTGGAGCAAGGTGCGCACCCGGAAGTGAGTGCCAGCGCCGCAGCGGGCGCCACGCCGTTGAAGGAAGGGCTTCATTGCTCCTCCTCGGCCGGCGGCGGCTCCGGGGGCGGATTGCCCATGCGGTAGGTGAAGGTGATGGCGTAGACCTGGCTCTGCTGGGTAACCAGCCGGTCGAAGAGGCCCAGGCTCGACTGGCCACGGACATCGAAGCCCCAACGGCGGCCCTCCATGCCCATGCCCACCACCACATTGAACTGCGAGCGGCGCTGCAGGTCGGGCAGCCGATAGGGCTCATCCCAGATGAGCTGCCCGTTGAGGAAGCGCTGCTCGCGGCCCTTGAGGAACCACCCGAGGCCCGCGCCGGCCAGCAGGAACATGCCGTCGGCCTTGCGGTCCGTGGAGATGCGCAGCAGGAGCGGCACCTCCAGGTAGCGAAGCGTGAGGATGGAACTCGACCCAACGGCCGGGTTGCGCACGAAGGCCCCCTTGGTGACCCAGAGCAGCTCGGGCGCGAACCTCACCTGCGGGTGGAGCTGCGCTTCCACGCACCAGCCGAACAGCGGTGCCGGCAGCATGTCGCGCGTGCTGCCCCGGAAGGCCCCGGGGCCTTGCGTGGCCAGACCCAGCCCGATCCGCGGGCCATGCTGGGCGGCCGCAGAGCAACCGATGACCAGGAGGAGCGTGAGCCAGGGCGCGCGCATCAGTGCGAAGATCGGCGAAAGCAGCGAAGGCCGCTCAGCCCTGCGCCTTCAGCTCGGCCATCTTCAGCGCCGCCACGGCGCAATCGACGCCTTTGTTGCCGTGCTTGCCCCCGCTGCGGTCGAGCGCCTGCTGCAAGGTGTCGTCGGTGAGCACGCCGAAGATGACCGGGGCGCTGAACTTGAGGCCCACGGCCATGATGCCCTGCGTGGTTCCCTGGCAGACGTAGTCGAAGTGCGGGGTATCGCCCCGAACCACGCTGCCCAGGCAGATGATACCATGCAGTCCGCCACGCTCCAGGAGGAACTGCGCGCCCGCAGCCAGCTCGAAGCTGCCGGGCACCCAGCGCTCCACGATGTCGGAAGGGGCCACGCCATGGCGCAGCAGGGTCTCGCGCGCGCCGAGCCGCAGGGCGTCGGTGACCGTCCTGTTCCATTCGCTCACCACGAGCGCGAAACGGCGACCGGCGCCACTAGGGACGCCGGCCGGATCGTAGTGGGAGAGGTGCTTGTCGGCCGTTGACATGGCTATCCGCCCATGGCCTCGGCATGGCCCGCGTACTTGCGTGCCTGGCTGGCCTCGCTGCTGGTGGGGAAGTCGTCAGCGACGCGCCTGAATGCCTTGCGCGCACTGGCCCAGTCGCCGGCTTGCTGGTGCAGGATACCGGCCTTCATCAGGTACATGGGCGTGGTGAAGTCGTTCTTCGCCATGCTCGCCGCCTTCTCGAAGAGCTTCACCGCTTCCGCTGCTCGGCCGAGCTCCACCAGCGCATCGCCCTGGTTGCCCACCGCCATCACGCGCAGCACGTCATCGTCAAGGTCGGCCTCCTTGTAGTGCTCCAGCGCCTGCTCGAACTCGCCCTTCTGCATGTAGATGGCTCCCATGTAATAGTGGGCCAGCTCGCCGCTGGGCGTGCTGCCGAAATCCTGGGCGATGCTGGTGAACCCGGGCCAGAGGCTGTCGCCGTTGAGCGCCAGGTCGAGCGAGTCGATCTCGAAGTAGTACTGCGCCTTCCAGATGAGCTCGGCGGCTTCGTTCGCGCGCGGCTCCAGGTACAGCTTCTTCACTCCGAGGATGCCGCCAACCACCACCAGCAGGCCGATGGCGCCCATGGTGATGCTCTTCTTATGCTTGTCGAGGAACAGCTCCGTTCGGGTGTAGACTTCGCCCAGGTCGAGGTCCTTGCCTTCGGCGGGCTCAGCGTGCTTCTTGCTCATGGGTCCTAGATGGCGCTTTTCGCGGGGCGCAAATGTAGGATTTCGAGGCACTTACGGGAAGCACCCCGCGGAACGGCCCGGAAGGCCCGCCGGCCGCGGCGTAGCTTCGCGCCATGTCCTTCCACCTCAGCCGCCTGCATGCGCTGAATTTCCGCAACCACCGGGTGGCGGAACTGGAGCTAGGGCCGGAGGTGAATTGCTTTACCGGCCCCAACGGCACGGGCAAGACCAACCTGCTGGATGCCGTCCATTACCTGGCTTTGGGCAAGAGCTATTTCGAGCCGGTGGATCAGCACAACATCCTTCGCGGGGAGGAGCTGATGGTGGTGCAGGGGACGCTGCGAACGGATGGGGGGGATGACACGGTGCTCTGCAGCGTGCGCCGCGGGCAGCGCAAGGTGCTGAGCCGCAATCGGAAGGAGTACGATCGCTTGGCCGACCATGTGGGCCGGTACCCGGTGGTGATGATCACGCCCTATGATGGGCAGCTGGTGCTGGAGGGCAGTGAGGTGCGCCGCCGCTTCCTCGACGGCCTCATCGCCCAGTTCGACAAGGCGTACCTGGAGGCGCTCATCCGCTACAACCGCGCCTTGGCGCAGCGCAATGCCCTGCTGAAGCAGCATGCGGAGCGCGGCGGGGTGCCGCAGGGAGCCTTCGAGGCCTGGGACGAGCAGCTGGTGCAGCAGGCCACGGCCATCCATGCAGCGCGCGCCGCCTTCATGGGCGAACTGGTGCCGCTGCTCGAGGAGCACTATGCGGGCATCAGCTCGGGCACCGAGCAGGTGGCCCTGGAGTACCGTTCAGGGCTGAACGAGTCGACCATGGCGGCGTTGATCGCCGGGGCGTGGGAGCGCGACCGGGCGGCGCAGCACACCACGGTGGGCGTACACAAGGACGACCTGCTCTTCACGCTCGAAGGCCAGCCGCTGAAGCGCTTCGGCTCGCAAGGGCAGCAGAAGACCTATCTCATCGCGCTCAAGCTGGCCCAGTTCGAGCTCACGGCGCGCCGCAGCGGCGAGCGCCCCATCCTGCTGCTGGATGATATCTTCGACAAGATCGATCCCCAGCGGATGCGGCACTTGCTGCGCCTGCTAAGCGGCCACCGTTTCGGGCAGGTGCTGATCACCGATACCGATGCGGTTCGGCTCCACGCCGCCCTCGACGGCCTTGACCTCGACACCCGGTTCTTCCACCTCACCCACTCCGGAATCACCCGTGAAGCGACGCAACGAACAGTCCTTGGCTGAGGCGATCGCCTACCTCATCGATGGGGCGGGCATGCGCGAGAAGATGGACGAGCTGGATATCGCCTCGTGGTGGGACGAGGTGACCGGCCCCATGATCGCGCGCCACACCACGGCCATCACGCTCAAACGGGGCCGGCTCCTGGTGCGGGTCGACAGTGCGCCGCTCCGGCAGGAGCTCACGTTCATGCGCGTCACCATCGCGGAGCGCCTCAATCAGCGCATGGGCCGCGCGGTGGTGGCGGAGGTGGTGCTGCAGTGACCGCCGGTCGGGCGTGGGTCAGAATTGCTCGCGGCCGCTGAAGAAGAAGGCGCCTTCGATGGCGGCATTCTCATCGCTGTCGCTGCCATGCACGGCGTTCTTGGCCTTGCTCTCGGCGAAGCGCTTGCGGATGGTGCCCTCGGCCGCCTGGGCGGGATCCGTGGCGCCGATCAGCTCGCGGAAGGCTGGAACGGCATTCTCCTTCTCCAGGATCGCCGCCACGATGGGGCCGCTCGCCATGTATTCCACGAGCTCGCCGTAGAACGGGCGCTCCTTGTGCACCGCATAGAAGGTGCCGGCCTCCTGTCGCGAGAGCCGGGTGTATTTCAGCGCGATCACCTTGAAACCGCTGTCGATGATCATGTCGAGGATCTTGCCCATGTTCCCTGCGGCCACTGCCTCGGGCTTGATCATCGTGAATGTCCTGTTGCCTGCCATTGTGGGTTGTTGAAAAAGCGGCGCAAAAGTAATCGGGTGCAGGCCATGGCCGCCGCACCAGGCTCATCTTCCTTCGCGGGGTCGCTCCCTCACGGGCCTCAGCCCCAGAACACATCCCTCGCCACATGCATCCGGCACGCATCCCCCCGTTACTCGCCATCCTCGCACTGACCGCTTGCGGCGGAGATGCCGGCCCGCAGGCCGAGCAGCCCAGCGCCGGGCTGGTGATCGGCGGCGAGGAGGCCGAGGTGAGCGCCCTCTACCAGATGCCCACGCCCAATGAGCTCTTCGGCCTGGTCCGGCAGATGGCAGGGGAAGGCCACAAGCGGATGCTCAATCCGGCGAGCCATGTGGACAAATACGCGAGCCTGCGGGCCCGGGCGATCAATTTCGGGGTCTATGCCACCGATCTGGTCTATGCCAGCAGCTTCAAGCTGAACGTGGAGGTGGCACGCTACTACCTCACCTCGAAGAAGCTGGCCCAATCGCTGGGCCTGGACAATGCCTTTTCCGATGCCGACTTCGTGCGCCTGGAGTCGAACCTCACCCGCGGGGACTCCTTGGAGGTGATCAGCAACGAGGCCTACCAGCGCGCCTATGAGCGCATGCAGCAGGAGCGTATGGGCCCCGTGCTGCACATGGTGCTTGCGGGCGGCTGGCTCGAAAGCATGCACCTGGTGATGCGGCAGATCGATGCCTTCGGCCAGAGCGAGGCACTGGTGGCGCGTGTGGCCGAACAGAAGGTGACCTTGGACCACCTGTTGGGCATGATGGAGGAGACCAAGGCGGACCCGGATGTGGCTGAGGTCTATGCCCGCCTCTCGGCGCTCAGGTCCATCTACGACCAGCTCGAGGTGAGGCGCGCCCCGCACGGCGGCGCATCGCCTTCCGGCCGCATGGTGCTGGGCGAGGACATGACCGTGGAGCTCACCCCCGAGAAGTACGCCGAGCTCTCGAAGGCCGTGACGGACCTGCGCAACGAATGGATCAAGCCCGAAGGCGGCACCAACTCCTGATCGCACCATGACCCGCAACGTCATCCAGCTGTTGGCAGCCGCAGCGCTGCTCGCCGCCCCGTTCTCCCCCGCGAAGGCCCAGAGCGAGTGCCTTACCTATCACAAATTCAATTGCGACCGGTCGCGCGATGCGCGGTTCTCGGTTAACGGCCAGAGCAGGAGCGCCCTGGTGAAGGTGGGCGAAGAGACCGAGCTCAACATCATCGTGTACCGGGGGCAGGACTACCGCATCTCCGTCTGCCACGACTCGAAGATCCTCGGGGAGGAGGTCGCCATCCGCCTGGTGGAGAAGCTGCGCACTGCGAGCGATGGCGAGGATGGCAAGCGCACCTATTCAGAGACCGAGAAGGTGCTCTGGGACAACACCGAGCATGAGATGGCGAGCGAGATCGAATTCTCCTGCACCGCCACCAAGCGCATCGCCGTGAAGGTGAACGCCCCCGGTGCCTCTGACCGCAAGGGCAAGGCGGCCGATCTCGATATCGGCTGCGTGGGCATCCTGATCGAGCACATGCCCACACCGGGCATCGGGTTCTGAGCGGGTTTCAGCAGCATCCACGGGGCGGCTAACTTGGCCGCCCCATGCATTCGCCTTCCGCACCGGCCGAAGCCGTAGACGCCCTGCGGCACCTGCTCCGATCGCCGCGGCGCTGCGCCATCGTCACGCACTTCAATCCCGATGGCGATGCCGTCGGGTCATCGCTGGGGTTGATGCACCTGCTTCAGGGGTCAGGCCATTCGGCAACCGTGGTGCTGCCCAACGGCGCACCGTCCTTCCTGCATTGGATGCCGGGCTACGGCCAGGCCATCGCCTTCGATGCGCGACGCGATGAGGCGCTGGCCGCCATCGCGGAATCGGAGGTCCTTTTCTGCCTTGACTTCAACCGGCCCGATCGCGTCGGCGGCTTGGAAGAGGCGGTGCGGAAGGCCCCGATGAAGGTGCTGATCGACCACCATCAGGACCCCGCCCCGTTCGCGGAGCTGTCGTTCTCCGACCCCACGGCATGCGCCACCAGCCAGATGATCTGCGACATCGCTGCTGCGCTGGGCCTGGGTGCTTCCATCAGCACCGCATCGGCCACTTGCCTCTACACCGGCATCGTCACCGATTCGGGCTCCTTCCGTTTCGGCAGCACCACGCCCCACACCATGCGCGTGGCCGCCGAGCTCATGGAGCGCGGCGTCGTCATCCTGTCTCTTATACACATCTCCGAGCCCACGAGACCGTACTAGATCT